>Ga0070714_100000040_pt1 | contig 119253 bp, 104 predicted proteins | sample LARL83metaG_FD_65450 | JGI IMG/M metagenome (GOLD analysis project Ga0070714, IMG submission 65450) | Corn, switchgrass and miscanthus rhizosphere microbial communities from Kellogg Biological Station, Michigan, USA - LAR L8-3 metaG | ecosystem: Host-associated > Plants > Roots > Rhizosphere... | reverse complement strand
AATCGAAGCTTCGAAGTCGAATGAAGAGGTCGCGGAGACCAGCCTTCCCGCTCCTAGACCCACCGACATGGTGTCGGTGATTGCGTCTCTGGAACCCTTAGCACCCGCCACGCTGGAGTCCACTTCAGGAAACGGGGCAGCGTCACACACCGCGGCGGAAGAGCCTGTGACCATGGCAGTTGCAGCAGGCGCCGGATCGTCGGGCACGTCGTCGCGATGGACGGCTGTTTCTGTCGCGCTCGCCGCCGACGAAGCCGCTCTTTCTCTCGAGCACGAAATGCAGAAGGCCTACGCTGCCTTCGCCGCGGCTGAAACCGCGCACACAGTTTTTATCGCACCCGCTCCCAAGGTTGAGCCTGTTGCAGAGCCAATGTCTGAGAGTTCATCGCCGGTTGAGGCCGCCGTCCCTGAGGCTATTGTGTCGGCGACAGAAGTTCCCGCGCCGGAGGTTTCGCAGGCAATGACCGCCGTGGCCAGTGCCGCTACCGAAGCGGTCAGCGCCGCCGTAAAAGAACTCGAAGCGGTCGCCGACTCTTATTCCGGTGTGCATCCGCAAGTTTCATCGGAACAGCAGCCTGCTCCTGTCGAGCCTTTTGAACCGGTTACTGCGTCGACCTCCGAAGCGTCACAGATCGTCGAAGCGGAGAGTCCCGTTGTAGAAGCTTCGATGCCGGAGTCGGCCGCGAAGTTCGACGGACCTGAAACATTCGAGGAAGCAAAGCACGACGAACACCGGCCGATGGTGGAAGAACCGAAACCGGTTGAACCCGAACCCGCGCCCGTCGCCTCTTCGCAAAGTTCTGATAGCCAGATTTCTTCCGACCATGCGGAGCCCGCGGTTCCGGCCAAAACCGTGGAAAGTACAGAGGTTACGGGCAAGAAAGATACAGACATTGCGGCCACCACCGCTGCGGCGTGGGCGAACTGGCGGCGTGTCCGCGAGTCTGGAACTCCCAAGACCTCAGAATCCGCACCGCAGGATGCAGCTGCCATGGCCGTCGCCGCCGGTGCCGAGAGCTCACCCGAAGATCCTGCTGCTGATTCCGATCCGTCGGCCATCGCCAACATCGTGGATAGTGTCCTCGCTGATCTCCGCCCAAAGATCTTCGAAGAGATCACGCGCAAGATGGGGAAGAAGAAGTAACACCTCCCGCACGCTCATAAACTCTGCCTGGTTGGCGGCGATGACTGCGGTTTCCCTCCGCTATTTTTTCGTCTTTCCCACCACTTGTCTTGTGATCGCGCTCGTGATCTTTGCGCTTTCCTGGATCAAGCTTCCGGGCGAGGCACGTGTGGGCTGATCGTGCCATTTCGTACCCAATCGCGCTATTGCACCTCCGGATTAACTTGAGTACCATGCGACCTATTGGGGTCCTGCTGGAGTTGCGCGCCGGAGTTCTGCGTTAAATGGCCGACCAGATCATTTCGCACTATCGCATTCACGAGAAGCTTGGTGCGGGCGGAATGGGCGTGGTTTACAAAGCGGAGGACATTCGTCTCGGCCGCCAGGTCGCTCTGAAATTCCTTCCCGACAGTGCAGTCCGTGATCCGCGCGCTCTCGAGCGCTTCAAGCGCGAAGCTCGCACCGCCTCTGCGCTCGACCATCCCAACATCTGCACGATTTACGAGATTGATGAAGATCAGGGCCGGCCCTTCATTGCGATGCAGCTGCTCGAAGGCCACACGCTGCAAAAGCGCATCGGTGAGAGTCCCGTTCCGCTGGGGACGCTTCTCGATTGGGCTCTGCAAATTACCGATGCTCTGCAGGCCGCGCACGCCAAGGGCATCATGCATCGAGACATCAAACCGGCGAATATTTTCATCACCGAGCGCAATCAGGCGAAGATTCTGGACTTCGGCCTCGCCAAGCTGACCGCGACTGAGCTTGCAAATTCTGCCGACGCGACCTTGTCATCCACTGGTCCGCTCACGCATACCGGTGCGGCCATTGGCACGGTTGCCTATATGTCGCCGGAGCAGGCGCGCGGCGAGCAACTCGATGCCCGCACCGACTTGTTTTCGTTCGGAGTACTGCTCTACGAAATGGCTACGGGCAAGCAGGCATTCTCTGGCCCAACGTGGGCCGTGACGGTTCACGCCATCCTCGGCCAGGCGCCGATGTCGCTGAACGAGTCCATGCCCGGCTTGCCGCAACGCCTGCAGGGGATCATCGACAAGGCGCTGATGAAGAATCGCGACCTGCGCTACCAGAGCGCGGCGGAAATGCATCGCGACCTGCTGCAATTGAAAAAGGACTTCGAAGCCGGGAAGTCGTTGAAGACGGTCCGCACTGCGACCACATGGTCTCCGAAGAGAAAGCTGAGACTGGCTCTTGCGGCGTGTCTGGCCGTTGTCGTGGTTGCTGCGGCAGTCTGGGGACCGCGCGTCCTCCGCCGCCTGCTCGTCTCAGGAGCTGCGGTGCCAGCTTCCATCGCGCCCGCGCGCAAGAGTGTCGCCGTCCTGCCCTTTGCTGCGGTGGATGGCGATCCTAAACTCACCGCCTTTGGCAAAGGATTGCTTGAAGACGTCGCCGCGAAACTTTCCCAGTTGAGCGCGAATCACGATCTCCAAATCGTTCCAGCACGCACTCTCGAAGAGAGCAAGGTTACGAGCCTGGCGGACGCAAAAAAGGAATTCGGAGTCAGCCTGGGACTTTCCGTTTCCCTCAAGCAAGACAACGACCTTGTTCGCGCCGCCTATAACCTCACCGACGCCGCCACGGGAAAAAATCTCGCGGGAGATGCTATCACTGCGCCTGTCTCCGACCCGTTCACCATTGAAGACAAACTTGCGACCGGTGTGGCCGGCGCTTTACAGATTCCTCTGCGCAGCGAGGAGCAGGCCGCCCTCGTTGAACACGCCACCAGCTTGCCCGAGGCGTACCAATACTATGTGCAAGGGATCGGTTACCTTCGCTATGGAAAGCGTGAACCTGAAGCGCTCACCAGCGCTGAAACGTTAATAACCAGGGCTCTTCAGCTTGATCCTAATTTCGGCCGCGCCGAAGCCGCTTTGGGAGAGGTTTACTGGCGCCGTTACGATCTGAACAAACAAAAGCGCTGGGTCGCTCCTGCTCAGAAGGCTTGCGGCAAAGCCATCGAACTGGGCAATGCCGGCGCTGAAGGTCACATGTGTCTCGGGCTGCTGGACAACACTACCGGACACTACGAGAAGGCTGCCGAACAGTTTCAACAGGCGGCCCAGTTGGAACCCTCGAACGATCAAGCCTATGTGAATCTTGCCGCATCCTACGAACACCTCAATCGCCCCGAAAAAGCCGAGGAAGCATATAAGCAGGTGATCAGCATCCGCCCGCAGGAATCGTCCGGATACAGCTATCTGGGGGCGTTCTATTTCGGTCAGGCTCAGTACGAAAAAGCCCAGGCCATGTTTGAGAAGGCGATTGCCCTCACGCCAGGCAGCTACGGAAACTACAGCAATCTGGGGGGCGTTTTATTCTACGAGGGAAAGTACGAGGAAGCGATTCATGCCCTTGAGAAATCCATCGCCATTCGTCCCAGCTCCAACGCCTATGTACTAGCTGCGGACGCACTCTTCTATTTGCGCCGCTTCCAGGAAGCTACCCAGAATAATCTTGCAGCCCTGAAGCTCAATGACAGCGACTACGCGACCTGGGGAAACCTGGGCGATTCCTACTACTACGGCGGTAACCGGCCTGGTGCTGCGGAGACCTACCGGAAGGCGATTGAGTTGGCGGAGCAGCAGCTCAAGCTAAATCCTAGCGATGCAAGCGTATTGGCGGATCTTGCCAACTACTACTCCATGCTGGGCGAGCGCAAGCAGGCCCTGGCCTTGCTGGATCGTGCCCTCCAGCTTGGACACGGAGACAAAGAGTTGCTTTTTGTCGCCGCAGGGGTGTACAACCAGTTGCGCGAAACTGGGCCTGCTCTGGAGTTCCTCAGCAAGGCCCTGGCCGCCGGCTATTCACGGTCGGTCGTTGGCGCGACGGCAAGCTTCGATAATTTGCACGATAATCCCCGCTACCAGGCCCTGATGCAGCAGAAGTGAAAATTCAACAGATTTCCTGGAGGTCACATGGCGCCACCTTCCGAACCTTACATTGATCTAGTGACAGGATCGACACACGGTACGATCAGCTCCGGCGGCTCGTTTTCATGGTACAACTCCAAGCCCGCCGGCGGCAGCGGCTGTTCTGTCAGCAACGTCGGCACCTGGTGTACCGCCTCCAGTTACGGCCCAATTAACGCTCAGGCATCCATGTCGGCGACGGTGAAGTCCGGCATTGCGACAGGTTCCTATTCATGGGTATGCCCTTGCTGCGAAGTGGGCAGCCCCAAGGCTCCGATTCAGGGAACCCACCCCAAGCCGTAAAGAAAGTAGGAATAGTGGTTGTGACAAAGGGTGGGTTATCCCGCCCTCTGTCTCTCGCTGACGGCCCTTCCTCGCCGGGGCCCCAACGGCCCGAGTGAATCGGGCTAATGTGAATTACGGGATTCCCTATCGTCAGGAATCGGCCTCACCGCTTAAGCCCGACGCACTTCGGGCACGTGCATTTAAACCCCGGATCTCCGACTACGGCCAAGTGTCCGCAGCGCGCGCAGATGAGCCAGTCGCCGTCGTCGTTGGCGCTCATCGCCTTGAATTCGCCACCTTCGACACAGTACGGACATCGCCTGACTTTCGCGCGGCTTTGCTCCGCTGGTCGAAAATTCAAATCCGCCATGGGAAGATGCCTCCGCCTGAAATGCCAAATCTGCCAGCGCATATCGCTGGAAATCTCTACGCTGCGGACTTAGGCTCCGTGTTTATGTGAAGCCTCTGCAAGTAGCACTCCTCGTGAATGGCTTGGCCGTCCTCATCGGTCTTGCTGGTTGTAAGATCCACCGGTTCGTTGCAGACGCGACAAGTTGGAGCAGAACGTTTTGGAAGCGTCCGTTGCTGAAACGCTCTGCCAATGGAAAACCGCATGGAATCGCTCCCCAACTGCCGTCCGGTTTCTAGACGTAAACCCCAAAAGGCCCAACTCCCGAGCGGGGAGGCAGCATGATCCTTTTAGCTTTGTTGCTTGATCGGATGCTAGCCCTCGTCTGAAGCTTCGTCTGCTCCTTTGGAGCCTTTCATTGGTACGTATCCGTACATACAAACAATGCGGGCTTGTCGTATGTTCATGCGTCCCTTCAAGCATCGTTCCGGCGTGTTTCTCAGGACACGGATCCTTGCGAAGTAAGACCGCTTTTTCGCAGTGAAATGGAGGCTGTTTGTCCAAAGAATCCGACGTTGCTTCGCTGCGGTCATCTCAACTGACCCCGGAAGATGGGGATGGACGAGTGATAGGCAACCGCATTTTGCGCAGCCTTCCCCGAAAAGAGTCCCTTCAAGTTGCTTCTTCCCTCGAATTTGTCCGCTTAAAGCTTCATCAGGTCTTGCATGAGACCGGTGAGACTATCAAGTCGATCTACTTCCTGAACGAAGGACTCGGCTCAGTTTTGACGACTCAACCCGATGGCAAAAGCGTCGAAGTCGGCTTGATCGGCAACGAAGGATTCGTCGGAATCCCGGTCATCTTCGGATTCAAAAGCAGCGGTTTGCGAGTGGTCACGCAGGGAGACGGAACGGCCTACCGTCTGGAAGCTGCCGCTTTGCTGAAAGCTTTGCCTCAATGCCCGGAGCTGCAACAGCAATTGCAGCGCTTCGCAATGATTCTCGGCATGCAGTCGACACAACTTGCCGCCTGCAACCGGCTTCACAATGTCGTGGAGCGGCTGGCGAGATGGCTGTTGATGAGCCATGACCGGATCGGCGGCAAGACGCTTCCGTTGACTCAGGAATTTTTAGGACAGATGCTCGGCTGCCGGCGCGCCAGTGTCACGATCGCGGCCGGTGTTCTGCAGAAAAAAGGGATGATCGCTTATTCCCGGGGCAGCGTCTCTATTCTCAATCGTCAAAAGCTGGAGGCGGCAGCCTGCAACTGCTACAAGGTCATCGAGCAACAAAAAAGCAAGTGGCTGGCGGAATCGGCTTAATCGTCGGTCCTTGAAAGTGTGTGCTGGGCGAAGTCTCGCAAAGCTCATCACCAACGGCATCTTGTCCGCTTTCTATTCTCCTCCCTATACTGAACTGTCCGCTGCGCTCGCGGATAAATTTCAGATATTCCCGGATTCCGCTGTGACAGGCACCGTTCCGCGCCGCCAAAAAGGAGAAGTCTCAAAAATGTCGCGCAAGTTGATCCTGCTCTCGTCCTTCCTCGCCCTCTTTGTGATTGCCGGGATGACGATGAGCTGTGGCGGTTCTTCCAATTCCGGCGCCACACAACCTTGCACGGGAGGCCCGTTCAACGTGGTCGGGGATTGGCAGGGAACCTTCACTGGCGGCGGCACCACGACCGACGCGATTGGCGCCATCGACAGCGCGGGTCTCGCGGTATTTTTCGACGCGCTCGGTGACACCGCGGTACTGCCTGCCATCACCGGCACCTGCTCTTTTTCCGGGAACCTCAGCATCTATCAGGCCCCGGACCTCGGCAGCGCGCTCATCAGCGGTACGGCGCAAGGCAACGTCACCTCGGCTACGGCAATCAGCGGTACTCAATCCAACTCCACTTTCACTGGCAACTTTTCGCTCACCTCATATGTCCCGCTGACCGGGTCTGTCGTTGCACTTTCCGGCTCGAGGACCGCGCCGGTCGAAGGCGAGGCTGTGATCCTGCAACTGACTTTTTCCCCGAGCGGACCCAACAGCAGCATGAGCTTCACGGGAACCGATGGATTCAATTGCACCGTGAGTGGAACCTTCACCGAGCAACAAACTAGCAACGTTTTCGATGTCTCGATGACCGATAGCGGCACTGGCTGTCCGGGGTCCGGCACCATGACCGGCATTGGCTTTGAGAGCGACACAGACTACTTCACCTTCAATGGCGGAGCTGCGGGCATCTATCTCTACGCCGACCTGTTGGCGACCAATGGCCCCTTTGCCATCGAAATCTTTCAACAAGTCCCTTGATGCGTCGCCCGCACAATGTCGGGAAGCCTCATGACGCTACTCTCGGTCGTTCGCACGACTAGGTTCGCATTCGGAATCCCCTGCGCGGTTTGACCCTTCTTTTCTCGCGCCTGTAAACTCAAAGTGCACTCAGCATTCAGCACGCAGCCTTCAGTTGAAATCGTAAGAGTCAAGTTAGTTAGACTGGCTGATTGCTGACCGCTGATGGCTGACCGCTTCCTTCATGCCTCACGAACTTCCCAAATCTTACGAGCCGGGCGCGATTGAAACGCGCTGGGCCGACTATTGGATCAGAGAAAAACTCTTCTCCGTCCCTACGCCTCCCGCGGGTGAAGCGCGCCCCGTCTTTACGCTGCTGCTACCGCCGCCGAATGTCACCGGGCGTCTGCACATGGGCCACATGCTCAACCAGACGCAGATGGACATTATCGTGCGCTGGCATCGCATGCGTGGCTTCATCACGCTCTGGCTGCCCGGCACCGATCACGCTGGCATCGCCACCCAGATGATGGTCGAGAAGCAACTGGAAAAAGAAGGCAAGAAGCGCCGCGACATGGGCCGCGAGAAATTCATCGAGCGCGTCTGGGAATGGAAACGCGAGTATGGCGGCGCCATCCTCGACCAGATGAAGCGCCTCGGCGCCTCCGTCGACTGGGACCGCGAATATTTCACAATGGACGACAATCTTTCGCACGCTGTGCGCGAAGTCTTCGTCCGCCTATACGAGCAAGGCCTGATTTATCGTGGCAACTACATCGTCAATTGGTGTCCCTGGCACGAGACTGCGATCTCTGATCTCGAAGTGAAGCACGAAGATGTCGCCGGACATTTGTGGGAGATTCGCTATCCGGTCGTCGGCACGGATGAGTTCATCACGGTGGCGACGACGCGCCCCGAAACGATGCTCGGCGACACGGCGATCGCGGTGAACGCGAAAGATGAGCGCTACAAGCATCTTCACGGGAAAAAAGTCATGCTGCCGCTGATGAATCGCGAGATTCCGATCATCACCGACGAACTGGCGCAGCCGGAATTTGGCACCGGCGCTGTGAAGGTTACTCCGGCGCACGATCCCGATGATTTTCAGGCAGGTCTCCGCCATAATCTGCCGCAGATTAACGTGATGGACGAGCATGCGCACATGAACGCCAACGCGGGGCCATATGCCGGCCTTGATCGCTTCGCCGCCCGGAAGCGCGTGCTCGCTGACCTGCAAGAGCAGGGATTCCTCGTTGCCACGAAGGACTACCCGCTCTCCATCGGCAAGTGCGACCGCTGTGGAACCGTCATCGAGCCGCGCCTCTCCGAGCAGTGGTTCATCAAGATCAAGCCGCTTGCCGACCGCGCGCGCGAAGCCGTGGAGAGCGGCGAGATCACGATCTTCCCCGACAACTACCGCACGATTTATTTGAACTGGATGAACAACATCCACGACTGGTGCGTTTCTCGCCAGCTGTGGTGGGGCCACCGGATTCCGGCGTGGACCTGCGGCAAATGCAAACATGTGATGGTTGCTCGCGAGGCTCCGCTCACCTGCGGGAAGTGTGCGAGCGTGCAGCTCGAGCAGGTGACCGACGTGCTCGACACCTGGTTTTCATCTGGTCTGCTTCCGTTCACAACGCTGGGCTGGCCAGAGAAGACCCGGGATCAGGCGGTGTTTTATCCGACTACGCTGCTGATTACGGCGTACGAGATTCTGTTCTTCTGGGTGGCCCGCATGATCATGTTCGGCTGCCACTTCATGCAGGGACATGAGCAGGACGCAGCGATCAAAAAGGCCAGCGGAGAAGGTGACAAGAAGGACGACAGCGTGCCCTTCCGCCACGTCTACATTCATGCGCTCGTGCGCGATGCTGACCGCCAGAAGATGTCGAAGACGAAAGGCAACGTCATCGATCCGCTCGAAATCATCGAGCGCTTCGGCACCGACGCTACGCGCTTCACGTTGGCCGCCATGGCCGCTCCCGGCACGGACATCGCCTTCAGCGAAAGCCGCACCGACGGCTATCGCGCCTTCGCTAATAAGATCTGGAATGCCGCCCGCTTCATGTTCATGAACGTCGACCGCGTGGAACCAGGCCTTCGCCCAACCGGTGTGGGAGCGGGCGACTCGCCCGCTCAGCCCGCGCAAGCGGGCATTGCAGGATGCCAGCCCATCACGCTGGAAGACCGATGGATACTCTCCCGCTTCAACCGAGTCGCCGCCGACGTCAACGAAGCGCTAAAGACCTACCGCTTCCACGAAGCGGCGAACCGCATCTATGATTTCTTCTGGGGCGAGTTCTGCGACTGGTACTTGGAGTTGATCAAGCCGCGCCTGAATTTCGAAGAGGGGACCGACACCACCGCCGCTCGCGCCGCCTGCGCGAACTTGGTCAACATGTTCGACGCTTCGCTCCGCCTGCTGCATCCCGTGATGCCGTTCATCACCGAGGAAATCTGGCAGGCGATGTACGAAGGCAATGCTCCGCAGAAGTCGATCGCGTTTGCGGCTTATCCGCAGCCGGACGAGAAACAATTCGATCTCGCCGCTGAAACCGGGATGGCGATCCTGCAAGACCTGATCGTCAGCGTGCGCAACCTCCGCGCCGAATTGAAGGTCGAGCCCAAGGTGAAGGTTCCGATCGAGGTCTTCGCGCACCAACCTGAGATTCGCAAGATGATCGAGCACAATCACGGTGCCGTGGAGCGCCTCGCGAACGTCGAGAAGATCACGTTTGTTGAGGCCTCGCTCTCGAACAAGCCCGGAGCCCGCAGCACGGCCCGCTTCGATGTGCATGTAATCTACGAACGCAAGATCGACGTAGCCGCCGAATGCGAGCGCCTGAAGAAGGAATTGGAGAAGATCGAAAAGGGCATCATGAGCGGGCAGAAGCAACTCGGCAATCCGACGTTCGTTGCCAAGGCTCCCTCGTCGGTAGTCGAGAATCTGCGCCAGCAACAGGAAGAACTAGCCATCCTGAAAGAAAAGACGCTGGCCAAGATGAGAGAATTAGGCTGTCAGTAAGGTTTTACTGGCAACTGGGTACTGGCAACTGGCAACTGCTTTATGGATTGGAATAGCCGCCGCATTACGGGCATCCTCGAAAACGCGCTGCTCGAAGACCGAGCGACGCGCGATGCGACTAGCTACGCCTGCGTTGATCCCAACCAGCGCGCCTCCGCCACCATCATTGCCAAGCAGGAGTGCATTCTCGCCGGAATCGGCTGCGTCGCGCGGATTCTCGACGTCTACGCAGCGCTCGACGGAGCCGTCACCGCCCACTACGAAGTCACCACGCACCCTGAAATTTTCGATGGTGTCCGCTTGCGCGCAGGGCAATCGGTCGCTGTCATCCGCCACAATGCTCGTGTTGTCCTCTCTTGCGAGCGTGTCATTCTCAATTTCTTGCAGCGCATGAGCGGCATTGCCACCTTCACTCGCAAGTTTGTCGAAGCGGTCGCGGGTACCAGCGCGCGCATTCTCGATACACGAAAGACTGCGCCCGGCCTGCGCATCATCGACAAGAATTCCGTGCGCTGTGGTGGCGGACAGAATCACCGCCTTGATCTCTCCGACGGTGTGCTCATCAAGAACAACCACATTGCGCTGGCCGGCGGAATCGTCCCCGCTCTCGAACACGCCATTCGCAATCGGCGTGGATCGCAGATCATCGAAATCGAAGTGCGCACCCTCGAAGAACTCGAATTGGCTCTGACTCACGGCGGAGAAGCCGTCCTGCTCGACAACATGTCCGTCGAAAACGTACGCCGCGCCGTCGAACGCTGTTCCCAGCCCGATGCCCAGAAAAACGGCCGCCGCGTGCCCATCGAATGTTCCGGCGGCATCCGCCTCGAAAATGTCCGCGCTTACGCCGAAACTGGAGTGGACTTCATCTCCGTCGGCCTCATCACCCACTCTCCCCAAGCAGTGGACATGAGTATGCGCGTCGTCCCTGCCTGACAGGTATCTCTATTTCCGACCTCAACTTCCGTAACACTTCGATTTAATCTTTTGCTTTGGGACCTATCCTTTCTTAGTTACTATAGCCGTCATGGCATCGCCCCTTCGTCTGGCCCTCTGGCGCTCACTCTTAATCCTCGTCATTTTGGCCGTGGCTCTCTTCGAAGGTTGCGGAGGTTCCAGTTCATCCGGTAACGGTGGCGGCGGCACTCCTCCGCCCGTGCCTACGGGACTGACGGCGGCCTCAGCGGATACGCTAGTGACGCTGTCATGGAATGCGAGCACCGGCGCCACGCTTTATAACATCGGGCGCAGCACCACATCGGGCGGCCCCTACAGTACGATTGCCTCAGGAACGGATACCGGTTATTCCGATACGAGCGTCACCAATGGGACAACTTACTACTACGTCGTTTCCGCGACGGAATCCGGTGCCACCAGCGCAAACTCCGCCCAGGTTTCTGCCACGCCATCGCCGGGTCCGCCACAGCCCACAGGCTTGAACGTGGTCACGGGCAACGGGTTCGTGAAGCTTTTCTGGAGTCAGAGCGTCGGCGCCACAAGTTACACCGTCAGCCGCGGCACCAGGTCGGGCGGCCCTTACACGGCGATCGGTACGGCAACCACGGTGCCCTACATCGACAATGGAGTGACCAACGGGACAACCTATTACTACGTGGTCTCGGCAACGGATGCTGCCGGCACCAGCGCAAACTCTGCCGAAATATCCGCGACTCCGATTGCGCCCCCTCCTCCACCAACAGGTCTGACCGCGACCGCAGGCAATGCGCAGGTCGTCCTGTCGTGGAATGCCAGCGCCGGGGCTACGAGTTACATCGTTGGGCAAGGTACTAAATCAGGCGGGCCGTACACCGTGGTCTCGTCGCCTACCACGACCACTTACACCGATACCGGATTGACCAACGGCACCACCTACTACTACGTAGTCGGAGCCGTGAGCGCAAACGGCACGAGCGCCAACTCGAACGAGGCTTCCGCTACCCCAACGAGCGGACCTGCCGATGTAACCGTTACCATCGATCCCGCTCAGACCAAGCCAATTTCGCCCTACATTTACGGCATCAATTCCTATAGCGGTGTCCCCGGCGCTCCAGCACATCTCACATTCGATCGCGCGGGAGGAAACCGCTGGACCGCCTACAACTGGGAGACAAACGCTTCCAACGCCGGCCTCGACTATCTCTATCAGAACGACAATTTTCTGAGCTCGAGCAACGTCCCCGCGGAGGCTGTTCGCAGCTTCATTGCCGGTGATCAGAGCGCTGGTCTGGCGAGCCTAATGACCATTCAACTCCAAGGCCTGGTTTCTGCCGACGAGAGCGGTATTGTCAGTGTGGTCAATCCTCCGGACATGACGCGCTTCAAAACCGTAGTCGATAAGAAGTCCACTGTCTCTAGCGTCCCGTTCACCACCTCGCCCGACACTTCGGACGCTTACGTTTACATGGACGAGTTCCTTTGGGCCATGGACCAGAAGCTGCTAGGGATTTTCGGCACGAACCCAATCTTACCCACCTTCGTCAGTCTCGATAACGAACCGGAACTCTGGAACACTACGCACCTCGAAGTGCAGGGATCGACGCCAGTCTCGTCCGACAACTACATCGCCAAGACCACCACTCTTACCAAAGCGCTCAAAGATCAGTTTCCGAATCTCGTGATCTTCGGCCCCGTACACTACGGCTTCCAAGGCATCTACAACTGGCAGGGAGAATTGAACGCTACGCCCACCGGGACAAATTGGTTCCCCGATAAATACCTGCAAGCCTTGCAGACCGCTTCGACCGCCTACGGGAAGCCCCTGGTCGATGTCTACGATTTTCACTGGTATCCGGAGATTTACGACTCCGGTGGTACGCGAATTATCGACATGACCGGCACGACTCTCACTGACGCGCAAGTGCAACTCATCGTGCAAGGCCCGCGCGATCTCTGGGACCCTACCTTTCACGATGACAACAACAGCAATCCCTGGATCTACCAGGAACTCGGCAATAGCCCCGTCCAAATCGTGCCGCGTCTCCAGGCCAAGATCGATGCTGAATTCCCGGCCATGAAGGGACTTTCCATCACGGAGTACGAAGGCGGAGGCTGGAACCACATCGCTGGAACCATTGCCGAGGCAGATATGCTCGGCGTCTTCGGCGCTCAGGGCCTGTTCGCCGCGAATCTTTGGCCTCCCAACGGCACCACCTATGACTACGCGCTGGCGGGCTTCCGTGTATTCCGCGGTTTCGACGGGGCGAATGCGAGCTTTGGCGACACGTCGCTGCAGGCAACTTCCAGCGACATGGCGAAAGTAGCCGTCTACGCGAGTTCGGATAGCACGGCGTCAGGGCGTGCCGTCTTTGTTGCCATCAATCGTTCGACCACGTCGCAGGTCACGGAAATCAGCGGGTTGACGCTGTCGGGCACCGCATCGGTGTATCAGATCACAGCGACTTCGGCGCAAGGGCAGAACCCGGTTCATCCGGTACTGGTGTCGCAGACGGCTGTTAGCGGCACATCGCTCACCATCACCCTTCCGACTCTGAGCGTGTCCACGATCGAGATCAAATAGGGCGAGAGATCGCGGGATCACCGGCCGCTTCGCTCTTTTATTTCTGCCAGTTCCGTTTTCCGTGACAAATGTACCTCTGAGTGCGACCGCTGTCTTGATCCGCGCTAGATTAGCCCTAACGGAGGTCCTCCCCGATGTATCCCTTTGCACGCACCCTCGCATCCCTGTGCCTTGTTGTCCTCGTCGTGACTGCGTCTTACGCCGGCGCACCTGAATCGAAGTCCAACGCCGCTCCACCTACACGCCCTCAATCAGTGGACGGGAATATAACCAATGATGCTCCAGCCACGACAAATATCAACGTCACGATCGACGTCCTCAGCAATCGCCATCCGATCAGCACTTACGTCTACGGCGGGGCCTACCCGAAAGACGCGCCCACCATCGCTGACAGCGGATTGAGTGTGGTTCGCTGGGGTGGAAACTCGACGTCGCGCTACAACTGGAAACTCTTCACTTACAACGCGGCCAACGACTATTTTTTCGAGGACTTTGCGTATTCGGAAATCGGTGACAACGATTCCGCCAAGTTCATTACAGACGTGAAAGTCGCTGGCAGCCATCCGCTGATGACAATGGTCATGCTGCCTTGGGTCGCGCAAAGCGCAGAGAACGGATCGAATGGCCACTGGAGCTTCTCTGTCGCGAAGTATGGCTCGCAGTGCGCCGTTGATCCCTTCAACACCGACGCCGGTGACGGCCTGAAGACCGACTGCAGCACGACACTCACTGCCAACCCCAACGACGCAAACGTGCCGCTGCTCGATCAGCCCGGCACCAACGACCCTCCGGGCAGCGTTTACCGCAATCAGTGGACGGCCGCCCTCGCCACCGCATTCGGCACCGCTCCCCACTTCTACAACATGGACAATGAGATCGACATCTGGGGAGGCACCCACCGCGACGTGCATCCCGCACCGACCGCCTACAACGAAATGCGCGATACTTTCATCGCCGAATCACGCGCACTGAAAGGTTGGGACCCAAAGGCCATCCGCTTCGGCCCGGTAAGCTGCTGCTGGTGGTTCTACTGGAATGGCGCGAACAACAACGACAAGGGAGCGCACGCCAGCGTCGATCTTCTCCCATGGTGGCTCAACGAAGTCTACTGGCAAGATAAAGTTTCTGGCAGCCGCTCCGTCGACATCTTCGACGTGCATGCCTATCCCGATGGCCCCGACACCTCCACTTGGACGCAGGCCCAGAAGCAGGCTCTCGCCACGCGCATCTATCGCGACTACTGGGATCCCACTTACGTCAGCGAGTCGAGTTCCATCAATCAGAACTGGGCGACATTCATTCAGCCCAATAAGACGATTCCATTCCGCATTCCGCGCATTCGCGCGGAAGCCAATATGATTTATCCCGGCACTCCAGTAAGCTTCACCGAATGGAGCGCCGCCTTTGCCGGAGAGTCTGATTTCTCCACGGCGCTCGGCGACGCCGATGCCTACGGAATCCTTGGTCGCGAACGTGTTTATCTTGCCTCGCGTTGGGTCGCGCCCGATCCCGCGAATCCCAATTACCTCGCCCTGAAACTTTTCACCAACTACGACGGCCAGCATCACGGCTTCGCGACGACTTCTGTCTCCGACACGAGCAACGGCGATCCCAATCTCTTCAGCAGCTACGCCGCCCTCACCTCGACCGGCAAGACTCTCACGCTGCTGGTGCTCAATAAAGATCCTTCAAACACCGTGCAAGCTCAATTCGCCACCAATGGATTCACCCCGCAGCAGATGATTTCCTACACGTTGGCGTCAACCAATCCGACGAAGATTGTCGCTTCAGCCACAACGGCGTGGTTGTCCACTCTGACCTTCGCTCCGTATTCGGCGACCTTGATCGTCGCCACCGGCACAGCCCAGTCGCCGGGGGCCGAATGGGACCTCAATCCTGACACAACGATGGTCGCTGCAGGCGCGAAAGTTGTCCTGATGCCGCGAGTGACGACTGGGAGCGCAACCGTGACTCTTGGGACGCCCACGAATGACAGTGGCATCTCACTTGCTGTGACGCAGCCAACGCTCAGCACAGGCCATCCCGGAAAAATCACGGTTACCGCTGGCACAACTCCCGGCTTCTATCACTACACCGTTCCCAGCACCGACACGGCCGGCGTGGCGCAGCACCAGAGCGGATGGATCCTCGTCGGCAATCCGGCCGCCTCGCTCACGAAAACGGGCGACAAGCAGAAAGGTACTGTCGGCAGCCAGGTGAATCTTTCAGTCACGATGAATCCCGGGCAGTCCGGCGGAACCGCCGCTGGTGGAACGATCTTCTTTACTACGAGCGCCGGATCGCTCTCCAGTCGCGTGGTTACAACGGATTCATCGGGCAAGGCTGCCGTCGTACTGACGCTGCCCACGACTGCGGGCACCGTGCACGTGACCGCTGAAGGCCAGTATGCATTGGGCCATCCCACGGTCACTTTCACCGAGACGGCGCAGTAGTTTTCAATGTTAGTTGTTCGGTCCGGCTTGCGCCGCTGGTGGCGCAGTTCGCTGGCCCCGTCCTCCTGAGCATCTGTCTCACAAAGCGGTGTCATCCTGAGCGAAGCCGTTCTTCAGGCGGAGCGAAGGATCTCCTGCTGAACCGGCCTGGCGCGTAAGCCAAAATGCTGCCGATCTCGCCGGCGGACGCCCTACGCGCAAGAACACGCGCCCTCCGTCCGTTTGTTGTTTCAAGCCGAATCGCGCATAATCTCCGCATCACCAAGACCGGCAAAACTCGCAAGCGTAAGCCCGCGCGGGCCGCGACGTCCCACGCGCCGCAACCTACCGACGTCCGTCTCGGTCGCATCGTGCGGTTGCTGATGGAGCACGCGACAGTCGTCGTCAGCGGAACCAAGATTTCGGAGGAAATTTCCTGCAGTCGCTCCGAGGTCTGGCGCCTCGTACAGCAACTACGCGGCCTCGGCGTCGACGTTGCCGGACATCCCGCCACGGGCTACCGACTCCGCTCAGTTCCGGATCTGCTGCTCCCAGATGTTCTCCGACCGCTTATCCGTGGCACAATTTTCGACGCGCAACTTCATCACTTCTACAAAATTGGCTCCACGAACTCCGCGGCCATGGCCGCCGCCGCAGACGGCGCTCCCGAAGGCAGCGTCTTCCTCGCCGAAGAGCAAACCGCTGGACGCGGTCGCGGCGTCAACACTTGGCAGTCGCCGCGCTCCACCGGCATTTATTGCTCCGTGATTCTGCGTCCCACCCTGCCACCCTCCGACGTCCTGGTGCTGTCGCTCGCTGCTGGACTCGCCGTTCATGCGGCCATCCAGCAAGTGGATGCTCGCATCACCCCGGACCTCAAGTGGCCCAACGACGTGCTGATTGACGGCAAGAAAGTCTGTGGGATCCTCACCGAGATGAATGCCGAGGCCACGCGCGTTCGCCACATCGTCGTCGGGGTCGGCATCAATGTGAACCAGGCAAGTTTTCCCAAGGATCTGCCCGCAACCTCGTTGCGCCTGGCGACCGGCAGCGATTGGTCGCGCGTAGAGTTGGCGGCAGCTTTGTTAAAATCACTCGACCGCGAATATCGCCACCTGCTGGATGAGCCCGACGCGCGCCATTCGATTCTGCGTCGTTTTGCCGCGAATTCCTCCTGGGTCGAAGGCAAGCAAGTTCGCATCGAAGAAGTGAATTCAAACTTCGAAGGCACCTCTGCCGGCCTGGACGCCCGCGGCTTCCTGCAGGTAGAAACGCCAAGCGGCAAACGGACTGTCCTGAGCGGTACTGTGCGAGAAAAATAGGATGCGATTTCTGTAAATGCAGGCCGAAGCGACAACTGAGAACTGAGAACTGAACGCATGCTCCTCGTCATTGACGTCGGCAATACCAACACCGTGCTCGGCGTCTTCGCCCGCGTTGCCAAAGTGCATCCTGGCGGCGACGGCGACGAGCCCGCTCGCTACCAACGCCTGGTGGCCAACTGGCGCGTCGCGACTTCTCGCACCAGTACGGTCGACGAATACGGCGTCCTCTTCCGCAACCTTTTTTCCATGGCCGGACTCGAAGCCACCGGCATCCACGGCATCGTAATCTCGTCAGTCGTGCCGCCGCTTGATCCCGTCTTGCGCCAGGTCTGCGAGCGCTACTTCAATCTGCGCCCTCTCGCGATCGAGCCCGGCGTCAAGACCGGCATGCCCGTCCACTACGACAATCCTGCGGAGGTCGGGGCAGATCGCATCGTCAATGCCGTGGCCGCTTTTGAAAAATATGGCGGTCCCTGCATCATCGTGGATTTCGGCACTGCCACCACCTTCGACTGCGTCTCAGCGAAGGGGGAATATCTCGGTGGCGTCATCTGCCCCGGTATCGGTATCTCTGCCGACGCGCTCTTCGAGCGCACCGCCCGCTTGCCTCGCGTAGAAATCCGCAAGCCCGCTCGCGTCATCGGCTCGAACACTGTCGGCAGCCTGCAGTCCGGCCTCTACTACGGATATCTCGGCCTAGTCGACGGTATTCTCGAACTCCTACTCGCCGAGCTCGGCCTCGAGACGCATGTGATCGCCACCGGTGGCTTGGGCCCCATGATCGGGACGGGATCGAAGTACATTAAGAACGTCGATGATTTCCTTACGCTCGAAGGCCTGCGCATAATTTGGGAGCGCAACGAGGCCACACGCAAGAACTCACCCGTCAAGGCCGTGCCGAAGGCCGCTTCCAAGCCATCGCCGAAACCTGCCCCGCGCCCGCGCTGACCTGCCGTGGAAAATTACTTCAACTACTTCACGGAAACCGAAGAACGCTACCTGCATCGCCGTGGCGGGGGACTGCTGCTCTCGACTCTCGACTGGGCTTTGATCGAAACCTGGAAAGACGCCGGCATTCCTCTCGAAGCCGTGCTTCGCGGCATCGACGCCGCCTTCGACCGCTATGAGCAACGCCCCTCGAAGACAAAAAAGGTAAACAGCCTGGCTTACTGTTCGCAAGAAGTTCTGGCCGCCGCCGAGGCCATGAAAGAGGCAGCCGTCGGCGCGTCTACGGCCGACTCCGAACTGCCGAAGCCCCGTGCCAGTCAAGGCTTCGAACCGAGTGTCGTTGCCCCATTCCTGCGCCGCAACGCGGACTTGCTCGAGGCTGCGAAACTCCCGCATGGAAGTGGCATCTCAGCGAAAGCCGCCTCAGTCGACGCAGCCAGGACCCTGCGTCAGCTCGCCGAGGAAATCGAAAGCAAGCCGCAGGCGCGGCTCGAAGATCTCGAGCGCCGCCTCACCGTTCTGGAAGAAAAGCTTTTCGCAGTCCTGCTGGCCTCCACACCCGACGAAGAAATCGTCATCGTCCGCGCCGAAGCCGACCGCGACCTCGCCCCCTACCGCAGAAAAATGTCGGGTACCCAAATCGATCAACTCCAAAAACAATACGTCCACAAACGCCTGCTCGAAAAATATCGCCTCCCGCGTCTGAGCCTGTTCTATATGTAGATTCGCGTTGATTTTCTTCGCGCCCTTAGCGGCTCTCTTAGCGATCTTTGCGGTCAAGAGCTTTAGCGGCGAAGGCCACGCTGCTTCCGTGGAAACTCAAAAAGATTTGCGCTCTCTCTCCCAACGCGAAGGGCACGACTTCAGTCCTGCCGTCAGAGGTTCAACTCCGCGCACGGTTTTACCCCCTGAGGTACGCTGTCCCTAGCGTGATCCACTCTTTCGACGCACTCATCCTCGGCGGCGGCGCAGCAGGCCTGATGTGCGCCATCGAAGCCGGACGCCACAACCGCCGCGTCGCCCTCCTCGACCACGCCGACCGTCTCGGCAAAAAAATCCTCGTCTCCGGCGGCGGACGTTGCAATTTCACCAACCTCCACACCCAGCCCGAGAATTTCCTTTCGTCGAATCCGCACTTCGCAAAATCTGCGCTCTCCCGCTACACGCCCGCCGACTTCATCGCACTCGTCGAAAAGCACCGCATCCCTTATCACGAGAAGACGCTCGGACAATTATTCTGCGACCGCTCCGCACGCGACATCCTCGCCATGCTTGAAGAAGAATGCCGCGCGGCAAACGTCACAATTTTCCTGAATGCAAAAATCCAGGAAGTAACCCGCACCACCGAATTCGTCGTGCGCACCGCCAACGCACAATTCCAGGCGCCGAAACTCGTTGTCGCCACCGGAGGCCTCTCGATTCCCAAGATCGGCGCAACCTCCTTCGGCTACGACCTGGCCCGCCAGTTCAGCCTCAAGATCCGCGATCCGTGGCCGGGTCTCGTTCCGCTGGTGCTTGAGGCCAACGACCGCTCCCGTTATTGCGATCTCACCGGAGTTTCCGCCGAAGTGATCGCCTCGTGCGACGGCCAGCGCTTTCGCGAAAAAATGCTGATCACCCATCGCGGTCTGAGCGGCCCTGCGATTCTGCAAATCTCTTCCTACTGGAAAAAGCCGCAGCAGATCACCCTCGACCTGGCTCCAGAGAACAATTTGACAGCAGTCTTCGAGAATCCCAAAGCGGCACGAACTCTGACAACGCTCCGCACCGAATTCCGCAAAGCGTTACCGGCGCGCCTGGCAGACCGTTGGCTCGACCATCACGCGCCCACCTCGTGGACGAATGCTGCGTTGAAAAATCTCGAACACCAAGCTCACGCGTGGACCATAGTCCCCGCCGGCACCGAAGGCTACGAAAAAGCCGAAGTCACCGCCGGAGGCGTCGACACCGACGAGCTCTCTGCAAAAACAATGGAGGCCCGCAAGGTTCCCGGCCTCTTCTTCATCGGTGAAGTCGTCGACGTGACCGGCCATCTCGGCGGCTTCAACTTCCAGTGGGCATGGGCCTCAGGCGCAGCCGCCGGCCGGTCCCTCTGACTTTCTCAGATAGAATTAAGTCTTGCTCCTCACAATCGAAAAGCTGATCTACGGCGGCGACGGCCTGGCTCGTCTCCCCGCCGCCTCGCGACCTGACGACTCCCACGAACGCGGCAAGGCCGTCTTCATTCCATTCGTTCTCGCCGGAGAAAAAATCGAAGCCACCCTCACCGAGCAGAAGCCTGGATTCGCCCGCGCACATGCTGACGCTATCCTGGAGCCTTCTCCGCATCGCGCCCCGCCCGCGTGCCAATACTTTGCCCGCTGCGGCGGATGCCACTACCAGCACACCACCTACGAGCATCAACTCGAAATCAAGAAAGAAATCCTGCGCGAAACCCTGCGCCGCTTCGCCAAACTTGAACTATCCGAAGACATCCAGGTCCATCCTTCGCCGCCGTGGAACTACCGCAACCGCTCCCGCCTGCAAGTCCGCGTCAGCCCCGAGTTCGCCGTGGGATATTTCAAACTGGCCTCGCACGAATTACTCGCGGTCGAGGAGTGTCCCATCAGTTCACCGCTGATCAATCGCGGCATTGCTGCTCTGTGGCAAAGCGGCCGAGCCCGAAAAGTTCCGCAAGGAATACGAGAAGTTGAATTCTTCGCCAACGCTGACGACACCCAACTCTTAGTGGACGTTGCTTGCTCCCGCGATGCCCGCCGCGCCAACGTGCGCGAGTGGGCCGAAGAATTTCGCGCCTCCCTTCCCGAGATTGTCGGAGTCGTTGCCTTCCGCGAACCCAATCCCGGCGACCGCAAGGCCACCGCGCCCGAAATTCTCGTGACCGCAGGTGCCTCGCACCTCACCTACGAAACCCAAAAAGCAAAATACCGCGTCAGCGCCGGATCCTTCTTCCAGACCAACCGCCACCTTACCGATGAACTAGTAAGGATCGTCACTGCCGGGCAATCCGGCGATCTGGCTCTCGATCTCTATGCCGGCGTCGGCCTGTTTTCCACAGCCCTGGCCGGTGACATGCGTCACATCGTTTCTGTTGAGTCGTCACAGACATCCACAGCCGATCTTTCCTACAATCAGTCGTCGAATGGAGAGGCGGTCCAGGCCACGACGGAGCAATACCTGGCCCGTTCGGAAACTTCGGGGCGAGTCGGGAAGGGCACTGTCCTCCCTCATATCCTTAATGAGCCCGACCTAGCGGTGGTGGACCCGCCTCGAAGCGGCCTGGGAGAACGCGTGGCGCGAATGTTGGCGACCTTGGGCGCGCCACGCGTTATTTATGTTTCGTGTGATCCGGCCACGCTGGCCCGCGATCTTGTGCCCCTGCTCGCCGCCGGGTATCACGTCGAGCAAGTGCATCTGGTGGATCTTTTTCCGCAAACCTACCACCTCGAAAGCGTAGTGCATTTGTCGCGATGAGGTTTCGAGAAGGATTCGCCGACTCACGATTGGGAAGGTGACCACAAAGTCACGACCGGGAAGGGCACGACTTCAGTCGTGCCATAATCGCCGACGAATTAGATCGGCTTTAGCCGCTGCGGTTCGCTCGTCCTCGCATGACGAACCCGGTTCGCGATTGAGTGCCACAGCTGTATGATCTCCCTCTCAGCTCCCGCCGGTCCCCCAACCTTCTACTTCAAGGCGTCCCGCGAACCCATGCTCTGGGCCGCCGTCGCATATTCCTGCGGAATCGTCGTCGGAGTCTACCAATGGCGCCCCGTGCTGTGGTGGGCGTGCGCCACCGCAGCTTTCGTACTCGCCGCTGCCTACTTCGCCCGCCGCCGGCCTGGCCTCGGATGGGCGCTCGCACTCGCATCCTTCTTCCTGGCAGGTGCTCTCCATGTGCAAGTCCGCGCAGCCTCAACGAAACTCGACACAACCATCCAGCCCTACACCGACGGACAACAGCTCCAAATCACCGCACACGTCACCCGCGACGGTCGCATTCAGGATGCTGGCCAAACCGAAGTCCGCCAGATTCTCGACGTCGAAAGCGAGCAACTCCAAGCCGATACTGGAGGAGTCGCCAACATCCATTCCGGAATCCACCTCAGCATCTACACCCTGCGCTCGAACAACACCATCTCCGAAACCGCCGCCCCTAGCGCACCACAGGAATTCCACTACGGCGACCGCATCCGCTTCACCACCAAACTCAAACTGCCGCACAACTTCCGCAATCCCGGAGCCTTCGACTACCAGGCCTATCTCGTCGACCGTGGCATCGTTGCACTGGCGTCAGCGAAAGCCGACAACGTCGAACGCCTCCTGGGGTTTTCCGGCAGTCGCCTAGCCGCCTGGCGCAGCCGACTCCACCGCGGAGTCATCGCCAAGGTTCACGAACTCTGGCCTCCGCGCGAAGCCGCCCTCATTGACGCAATGGTCATCGGCGAAGAGGCCTTCATCAATCGCGACACACGAACCGATTTCCAGCGCTCCGGTACCTACCATGTCCTCGTCGTTTCCGGGATGAATGTCAGCATTCTCGCCTTCATCGTTTTCTGGACGCTTCGCCGCCTGCGCCTCCCCGACGTTCCCGCCACCTTGCTCACCGTCGCCCTCTGTGTCGCCTATGCCTTCATCACCGAAGTCGGAGCCCCCGTCTGGCGCGCCACCTTGATGTGCGCCATCTATCTCGGGACGCGCCTCCTCTACCGCGATCGCGCCATGGTCAATGCCCTCGGCGCCGCTGCCCTCGGACTCCTCATCTTCGATCCACGCCAGCTTTTCACCGCCAGCTTCCAGATGACGTTCATCTGTGTCCTCATCGTTGCTGCCATCGGCTTACCCATCCTGCAGCGCACCTCGCAACTCTACAAAAGAGCACTCACCAACTGGGACTCGAACGATTACGCTTCTCTCTTGCCTCCACGCGTGGCTCAGTTCCGCGTCGAGCTACAATTCATCTCCTCGCGTTTCGCTCTCTTCGTCGGGGAAAACTGGTCCCGTCGCCTGATCCGCGCCACCACCGGATTCACCTTGGCCGCGTGGGAATTGCTCTTCATCTCCGCCGTCATGCAAATCGGACTGGCACTCCCAATGGCCTACTACTTCCATCGCGCCACCACAATCGGCCTGCCCTCGAACTTGGTCGTCGTCCCGCTGACGCAGTTACTGATGCCGGCAGCCATCTCCGCGCTCGCGCTCGGATACATCTCTCCCTGGCTCGCGAAACTTCCCGCGCTTCTCACAGTCTTCGCTCTCCACGGAATCACCGGCACCGTCCGCGGCCTCGGCGCTCTCCGCGTGGCCGACTTTCGCGTTGCCATGCCTTCCGTTCTGATGATGGCGCTCGCCGCCGCCGCGCTAATCGTCGCGATGTGGGCCGCCCGCCGCCGTGCCTCGATTGCTGCCGTCGGGCTCGCCGCCATCCTCCTCGCCTCACTCGCACTAACATTCATCGCTCCAGCCCAGCGCGTTCGCCCCGGCGCGCTCGAAGTCACCTCCATCGACGTCGGCGAGGGCGACTCTACACTGCTCATCACTCCCCAAGGTCGCACTCTTCTTGTCGACGCTGGAGGCCCCATCGGCCCCGGTGGTTCGCAACTCGATTTCGGCGAAGATGTCGTCTCCCCCTACCTCTGGACCCGTGGCATCTCCCGCCTCGACGCCGTCGCCATCACCCACGGACACTCCGACCACATCGGCGGCATGATCGCCATCCTCAAGAATTTTCGTCCGAAAGAATTGTGGGTAGGATTGCTGCCGCCGAGTCAGGCTCTCGAAAACGTCGTCGCCACCGCGCAAGCGCTCGGCGTCAAAGTTGTCCGTCACTGGGAAGGCGATGAGTTTGACCTCGGCGGGGCAACCGTCGAGGTCCTGTTCTCGCCGCAAGACTGGCCCGTCGGAACTCGGCCCCAAAATAACGACTCGATGATCTTGCGTGTAACCTACCGCGATACGTCAGTGCTGTTGGAAGGCGACGCGGAAAAGCGGATCGAGCGCCGCGTAGCCGCCCTGCATCACCCGGGCGCCAACCTGCTCAAGGTCGGCCACCACGGCAGTGCAAACGCCACCACCGACGAGTTGATCGAATCCACCCATCCCAACTTCGCCATCATCTCTGTGGGATTGAAAAATTCTTTCGGCCTGCCGCGCTCCGAAACCCTCGGCCGCCTCTCACAGGCGGGAGCCCGTGTTTACCGCACCGACCTCGATGGAGCCGTCACCTTCTACCTCGACGGCCACTCCGTCACGCCTTCTGTGGCGGCTCTCCACTAACCGGATCCTGATACGCCTCAACCTCCGCCGTCTCGTCATCATCCGCCGTGGGAGTCTGTCGCTGTTCCGCAATCACCCGGCGCGCCTCGTCCGCATCCTCCTCGCGCACCAGGATGATCATCCCGCCGAGCCCCGGAAAAGTGTCTTGCAGGAACGCCGCCGAAGTCAGGTCACTGTCAATCCCAGCCGAATCCAGCAGACCCTTTACGACCATTGCCTCTGACTCCTGCTCCGAATCAAATACCTTGACCAGTTTCTCGTTGGGATCAGGCCGCCGCTGCGTTTCTGCCCCACCCTTTATCGGCTCCGCCATTTGACGATCTCCAATTCCGGACCGGCCGCATCCCGCCGATCCCTTTCCCCGCGATTCTACTCCTTACCGAAACTTGGGTGTCTCTTCGCCGTGCGCGTTTCCTGAAACTTGTGGATCTGCATGCTTCGTGAAACTTGTCATTCCGCAGCGCGGCCTTATCGCGCGAGGAACCTGCTGTTCTCAGCCCAGTTGGATAGCTTCGCCACCAACAGAATGTGGCCTCGAACCAAACCCTTCGGCCCAAGCTCAGATGCCGTTTCTCCGCTCAGCGTGTGGATCCAAGTTTGTACTACCGAATCTCGCCTTTTCGGGAACGCCGGGTGAGAACCATCACATGATTTAGTGATGCAGGTCACACACCACTGTGCGGGAAATAACCCAGTTGCGCCAATTCCCCCCCTCGGTTCCCCACGCCGAGTACCGTTACGCGACGGTAACCATCCTGTTTTCTTGTAGATATGAAGATTACCGTCGGCTATGCTCTTCCCGCTGAATTGGCTCCTCAGTTGCCATTACAGAGATGTGGGCAGGGCGAGCGCAGCACAAAAAGCTCGGACCTGCAGGAGGGTTACGATGCGCACTCCATATGGTCTGAATATTCTTGATAATTGCGTCACTTGCCCGGTCCGAGGACAGCACCTGTTCTGCAATCTGTCGCCCCGTGCTTCTCAGCGCCTCAACGAGATCAAGTCCACCGCCGTCTACCCCAAGGGGGCCATGCTGTTCATCGAAGGGCAGCAGCCGCGCGGTGTGTTTGTGCTATGCATCGGCAAGGCGAAACTTTCTACATCCTCGCGCGAAGGCAAAACCATCATCACGAAGATCTCCGACTCGGGCGACGTTCTCGGCCTGAATGCCGTCGTGTCGAATCGCCCCTACGAAGTGACCGCCGAAATGATGGAGCCTGGCCAGGCGAACTTCATCCCGCGCGATTCCCTCCTACAGTTCTTGAAGGAATTTCCGGAAGTGGCCGTCGGCGTCGCCGCGCAGTTGAGCCGCAACTACTACGTCGCCTATGAAGAGATTCGCACCCTGGGTCTGGCAGCCTCTCCGTCAGAAAAATTCGCCAAGCTGCTGCTCTCCTGGTCCACCAAGACCATGCAAGACGACGGATCCTCGCAGGTCAAGCTAACGCTCACCCACGAAGAGATCGCCGAGATCATCGGCACCACTCGCGAAACCGTCAGCCGCCTGTTCTCTGAATTCAAACGAAAGCAGTTGGTCCAGCTGAAGGGCGCAACTCTGATGATCCGCAGCCGCATCGCCCTGGAGAAGATCGTTCAGCTCTAGATCGCTTTTCGGCAGTCTTGTAACCCTTTACCCCCGCACGTGACGAGCTCGGCGTGACCGTGAAGGTCCCCGAGCTCGTCGCTATTCCCAGCCACGCGCAATGATTCATGAAGTTCGTCAAGGACGGACGAGTCCGGCTGGTAGTGTGCAGTCTGGAATGGGTGCTGCTTATCGTCCAATGGCAACGTGTCGCCCTGAGCGTAGCCGCTTCTTAGGCGAGGCGAAGGTTCTCAAGACTCGTGCAGCCCGCGCGTGGAGCCAAACGGACAGAATCGTTCTCAGGAAATCTACCTGATTGAGCGCGCTTCTACTCCGTCGCCGCAAACGCCACGTGCGCATCTTCCGGAGGCAGCAGATCGCGCACATCATGCTGCTTCGCGTGTGCGCTGCGCCTGCTGAGCCACTGCTTGAGATGTTTGCGGCTGGCCGGACTAAGCTTCGAGAAAAACAGTCCAGCTCGCCCCTGATCGCTGGCCCAGATCACATCCGCATGCCCCTGGAGCGTAAACTCCGTCCCCGGCAGTACGCAGCGGAACGCTAGGTTCGAGCTCATCGGCACCGGTTCGGTAGCTTGCACCGCGAGTCCATGCTCGCCAATATCAATGCTGATCCCGGAAAGGGTGCCGCTCTCGAGTTCGAGATACACCAGCGTCTTCATCTCAAAACGCGCCGACTTGCGCTGCTGCTTCTTCGCACCCTTGGAGCGCGTTTTCAGCGCCTCCTTCACCAGATCCTTTTCGAGCGGTCGGTACAGGATGCGGCTCGCCCCCGACTGAAACGCCTCGCCGGTTCCCGGCCACGCTCGGCTGGCAACGGCCAGCAGCGCCGGCTTCTGCGCGGGCGGCAACAGCGCCGCCATGCGGATAACCTCTTCCGCTCCGGGCAAATCAAAGTCCACAATCAACGTGGAACAGCGTCCGGCCAGCACCGATTCCAGTGCTTCTTGGCCCGACGGGCAAGCCACCAACTCGATTCCGAGGTCTCCCAACGTGGATTCCAAGGTTTTCAGAGACGTTTTGTCTCGGCACAATACCGCAGCAGACTGGCGCATGAGCACCAAACTAAGGGCTCCCGCGCCCCCGGTAAAGTCACACCAGTAATCCGGGGGATGGTTACCGAAGCACTCTGTAAATGCTAGGAAATGCTGGGGTTAGATGAGACTCGAAACTGACATCCACAGCGCTGCTACAATTAAGAAAGGAGATCGGCGAAGGGTAACGGCGCCAAATGCGATTTGGAGACTTTGGTTACATTTCGCGGCGATTGATTGACTTGTAGAGTAGACTGAAATGCCGAGTCCGAAGCGAAGAAGGAAGATCAAATGGCAACGCCACGGGTCAGGCAGAAATCTGCGATGGAGACCCTGTTAGACAGCATGAACGAATTGGCGGATTCCGCCGCCAAGAAAATGACCGTGGAAGAAATGCGCAAGACGAGTAAGGAAATCAACGAATCTATCGACCGCGTTGTCTCTGATGGTCGGCGACGGCGTCGCGAAACTGCTTAATCAGTTCCTTCCTTTTTTCTTTCTCCATCCCCGGTACCCGATTGATGATTCCGACGTACGCGGATTCCGCCTCGTCATTTCCCATCGCGGCCTCAACCACCAGTTCTTTTACCCGTTTAAAGTCTTCGCGAAGTTGCTTCGCCTCCTGCTCGTCCTGCTAGGTTCGACCCGGATCGCGACGCGTCTTCGTCCACTTGCTCATAGAGGGAGTTCTCCTGGCCGTTTGTCGCCCCGTGCCAGTAATTATCTTTGACGGCACGAGATTCTGCCGGTGAACGCTTACCTCCTCGCCAACTGTGGCGGTGGTCAAGTGTACCCTGACTGCTATAATCGAAGATTGCGCTCATGACAACGAAGCGACTGATTCGATCGACAACAGTTTTATCCGTTCGCCGCAACGGAACCGTGGTTCTGGCGGGCGATGGCCAAGTCACACTCGGCGAGTCGGTAATCAAGCACACCGCCAAGAAGATCCGTCGCCTCTACAACGACAAGATCGTCGCCGGATTTGCCGGCTCGACTGCCGACGCCTTCACCCTCTTCAGCCGTTTCGAAGCCAAGCTCGAGCAGTATCACGGCAACCTCGGACGCGGCGCCGTCGAACTCGCCCGCGACTGGCGCACCGACAAATTCCTGCGCCATCTGGAAGCATTACTGCTGGTCTGTGACAAAGAACAAACGTTCCTGCTCAGCGGCCAGGGAGACGTGATCGAGCCCGACGGCGCCGTCGCTGCTATCGGTAGCGGAGGCCCCTATGCCCAAGCGGCCGCCCAGGCGCTCGCGGAGCACACCGAACTCTCCGCCCGCCAGATCGCCGAAGAAGCAATGAAGATTGCCGGCAAAATGTGCATCTATACCAATGACAAGGTAACGATCGAAGAACTGTAAACCCGGACCTCGGACGTCAGACCTCGGACGTCAGTAAGAACTGCCCGAGGTCTGACGTCTGAAGTCTGAGGTCCGAATTTCTTATGGCCATCTATCTCCCCTCCTCCGCCGAAGAAGAACAGTTAGCGCTGGATGAACTCACTCCGCGCGAAATCGTCGCCGAACTCGACAAACACGTCATCGGCCAGAAGGACGCCAAGCGTGCCGTGGCCATCGCCCTGCGCAATCGCATGCGCCGTCAAAAGCTGACGCCCGAACTCGCCGAAGAAATCATTCCCAAGAACATCATCATGATCGGCCCCACCGGCGTCGGCAAAACTGAAATCGCCCGCCGCCTGGCGAAGCTCGCGAACTCTCCCTTTCTGAAAGTAGAAGCCTCGAAGTTCACCGAAGTCGGCTACGTCGGTCGCGATGTCGAATCCATGGTGCGCGACCTCGTCGAGATCGCCATCGACAACGTCCGCGAAGAAAAACTGGAAGACGTCGCCGACAAGGCCGAACTGAACGCCGAAGAGCGCCTGCTTGATATTCTCCTGCCGCCCTCGCCTCCTCCGCGCCCGGACCAGACCACCACCGCTGGCGGCGTAGTCATTGATGGCAGCACGGCTCTCGCCGAATCCTCCAATCGCACGCGCGAAAAACTGCGCCAGCAACTGCGCGAAGGCAAGCTCGACGACCGCACCGTCGAGATCGACGTCCGCGAGCGCAACTTCCCGTCCTTCGAAATTCTTACCAATCAGGGCGTCGAAGAAATGGACGTCAACATTAAAGACATGTTGCCGAACATCTTCGGCCAGCGCACCAAGAAGCGCAAAATGAAGGTCAACGAAGCCTTCGAATACCTGATTCAGGAAGAAGAGCAGCGCCTCATCGACATGGATCAGGTCACCCGCGTAGCCATCGATCGCGTGGAAAACTCCGGCATCGTATTTCTCGACGAGATCGACAAGATCGCCGGCCGCGAAGGCGGACACGGCCCTGACGTTTCCCGCGAGGGCGTGCAGCGCGACATCCTCCCTATCGTCGAGGGCACGACCGTTAACACACGCTACGGCATGGTCCGCACCGACCACATTCTCTTCATCGCCGCCGGTGCCTTCCACGTTTCGAAGCCCAGTGACCTCATCCCGGAACTGCAAGGCCGTTTTCCGATTCGCGTCGAACTCCAGTCGCTGACCATGGAAGATTTCGTTCGCATTCTCACCGAGCCGAAGTCGTCGCTCGTGAAGCAATACACCGCCTTGCTCGATACCGAAGGCGTAAAACTTGAATTCACTCCCGAATCGCTGAGCGAGATCGCCCACTTCGCCTTCCGCGTCAACGAGAGCACCGAGAACATCGGCGCACGCCGCCTCCACACCATCATGGAGCGCGTCCTCGACGAGTTAAGCTTCGAGGCCCCCGAGAAAAAAGGCCAGGCCATCACCATCGACGCCGACTACGTCCGCAAAATGCTCACCGACATCGTGAAAGACCAAGATTTGTCGCGCTACATCCTGTAGAAGTAATTGTGTGGGCAGTGTCAAAACTGCGTTGTCATCCTGAGCGAAGCCGCTTTTCAGGCGTAGCGAAGGATCTCGGTCTCATCAGCTCTCGCGCGCAAGCCCTAGGTCCGTGACCGGGCGATGCTCTCTCAATGTCACCCTGAGCGGAGTGAGGCGCAAGCCGACCGGAGTCGAAGGGCCCCTACCCGACCCCCTCTCGCATACGCCCGAGTGCCTCCATTGTCAGAGCCCCTCTGTTATCCTGCTCCGTCATGAAAACCATCGACCGCTCCCCCCTCGTCTCCCTCATGCAGCGCGAGCAAAAAAAATTCATCGACGAGCGCCCCAAATCAAAAGCTCTCTTCGAACGCGCCCGCAAGTCTCTGCTCGCTGGCGTCCCCATGAACTGGATGGTCAAGTGGGCCGGAGCATTTCCTCCCTTCGTGCGCGAGGCCCAGGGCGCGCACTTCTTCGACGTCGACGGCCACCGCTACACCGACTTCTGCCTCGGCGACACCGGAGCCATGACCGGCCACTCTCCCTTCGCGACAGTGAAAGCCGTCGAAGAGCAGTCTCGCCGCGGAATCACGCTCATGCTTCCCAGCGAAGACGCCATCTTCGTCGCCGAAGAATTGCAGAAGCGCTTCAATCTCCCCTACTGGCAGTTCGCGCTTACCGCCACCGACGCCAACCGCTTCTCGATTCGCCTCGCGCGCCAAATCACCGGACGCCCAAAAATTCTCGTCTACAACTGGTGCTATCACGGCACCGTGGACGAAACCTTCATCACCCTCGACGCCAACGGCGCGGCGGGCCCGCGTCCCGGCAACATCGGGCCTCCCGTCAATCCCGCCGTCACCACCAAGGTCGTCGAGTTCAACGACATTGATGCGCTGGAAGCAGCGCTTCATTCCGACGATGTAGCCTGCGTTCTAGCCGAGCCCGCGATGACGAACGTCGGCATCGTCCATCCTCAGCCCGAATACCACAAAGCGCTGCGCGAAATCACCCGCGAGCATGGAACGCTTCTGATCATCGATGAGACGCACACCATCTGCGCCGGTCCCGGCGGCTACACCCGCGCTCACGACCTCGACCCCGACGTGATCGTCTTCGGCAAAGCGATTGGCGCAGGCATTCCCGGCGCAGCCTACGGCTTCTCGCAAGAAGTCGCCGACCGCATTGCCGCCAAGCAGGAACTCGAAAACTGCGACGTTGGCGGCATCGGCGGCACACTTGCCGGCAACGCCCTTTCACTCGCCGCCATGCGCGCCACTCTTACGAAGGTCCTCACCAAAGAAGCCTTCGACCGCATGATGCCCATGGCCGAGCGCTGGACGACCGGCGTCGCCAAAGCCATTGCAGATGCCGAACTCCCCTGGAGCGTCACCCAACTCGGCTGCCGCGCCGAATATTTATTCGGTCCCAAACAGCCCGTCAACGGCAGCGAGGCGCACGACGCCATGGACTTCGAACTTGAACGCTTCATGCACCTCTACGCCATGAATCGCGGCATCCTGCTCACGCCATTTCACAACATGGCGCTGATGTCCCCACAAACCGAAACCGAAGACGTCGACCGCCACACAAAAGTCTTCCGAGAGGCTGTGAAAGAAGTCACCAGCTAGTAGCAGTCATTCAGCCGGTCGCCCGCTCCCAGTAGCGGTGTCATCCTGAGCGCAGCCGTTTTTCAGGCGGAGCGAAGGATCTCTCGCTTACCCGACCCCGCGCGTGAGCCAAACCGAGCGGCCGCTTTTTGAATCCGAAATGCTCCTCCCCCTCTCTGATACTCTGTTCTCTTCCGCATGAGACTTCCCGTAGGAAAGCTCCTGGCTCTGTTGACCGCGACCGCAATCATGACGGCCTGCGCCTCGATAGGGCCGCCGCTGCCTCCGTCACTGGAGCTACCCAAGCCCCCCACAGATCTGCGCGCCGTCCGCAAGGGCGATCGCGTCACTCTGACCTGGACGATTCCCACTGCCACTACCGACCGTCAAACCGTCCGAAGCGTGGGAGCGACGCGCATCTGCCGGAGCCTCCAGTCCGATTTCACGCAGTGCGGAGTTCCCGTCGGCGAGGCGCCAGTCGCCGCGACCTCAACCAAATCTCCCAAACAGAAAAACACAGCCTCGTACACCGACACGTTGCCTGCCACCCTCCTAAACGATGATCCTTCGAGCTTCATCACCTACGCAGTCGAAGCCCTGAATGCCGATGGCCGTGGCGCTGGCCCATCGAACCGAGTGCGAGTTGCGCTCGCCCGAACCTTGCCGCCGCCGCGGGACTTCACTGCACACCTGACCGCTCAGGGAGTAGTTCTGAATTGGACGAATGCTGTTCCGTCGTCGATGCACTACCTCTATCGTGTCCACCGCCGCCTCGAAGGCAGCAAAGACGAAACCCTCGTTGGCGAGGTCCCGGCCGGGAACGAGCCGAGTCTCACTCTCACCGATTCGAGCTTCGAGTGGCAGAAGAATTACGAGTACCGCGCCGAGGCAGTCACTGTGCTCCCCCAAAAAGACAAGCCCGAAGTACAAATCGAAGGCGAGGACACACCCCCAGTAAAGGTCTTCGCTAACGACATCTTCCCGCCCGAGCTGCCTTCCAGTTTGCAGGCAGTCTTCTCCGGCCCGGGCCAGCAGCCCTTCATCGATCTGATCTGGGCTCCGGTCAGCGATGTCGACCTCGACGGCTACAACGTCTATCGCCACGAAGAGGGAGCTGCCCCGGTGAAAGTAAATGCAGAATTGCTGAAGACCCCCGCTTACCGGGACAACACCGTAGTCGCAGGGAAACGTTATCTATATTCGGTCTCGTCGGTAGATGTGCGAGGAAATGAGAGCGCGAAGTCAGAAGAAGCCGAAGAGACGGTTCCGTAGGTGCCTTGATCCGCGTGCCCTATTTCTCGCGCGCCCTTAGTAGGAGCAGCCCCGTTTGTTTTTGGGTGGGGCAAGGGACAAGGCTTTCATTTTCTGCGTGTCGCCAAAAGCCGTCCTTTTTATTTCGCTGCTGACAAACTTCTCTCCGCGAAGAATGACTTTGATCGCCAGCAAAAGCTCATTTTCGGCATTTACTTTGAGGACATAGCCTCGCGCTCCGTTGCTCAAAGCTGCCCGTACTACGTCGGCGTCGTGGTTCTGAGATAAGAAGAGTATTTTCGCGCTGGGAATCAGCTGGCATAGCCGATTTTGAGTTTCGATTCCGTTCAGGTTAGGCAGGCCGATGTCGAGCAGAATCAGGTCTGGTCTTAGTTCCTGTGCTTTTTCGACAGCTTCTATTCCGTCTGAGGCTTCGCCGACGACTTGTAGTTCAGGCATCTTCGCCAATATTGAGACAACACATTGGCGAAAGGCCTCAAAATCCTCCACTACCAGGACGCGAATCGATGGCAAATAGACCGGCCTTCACTGCACCACGCAAGATTCTGAATAGCATTCAAACCCTTGGAGCTACAGCTACCTAATGGGGGGAGGGCTCTTTCAAGGGGCAAGTACTTTGTACACCAACAGGCTCCCTGTGCTTAGATTGCCCAGTGAAAAATCGTCGCGTTGTGATAGCAAAGCGATAGCGAGAAGCTGTCTATTTCTGTCTTATTGCTCTTGAGCAAGGACGGGTTAATCCTCCACTGGCTAGAATACCCAGTGATGAAAAATGAAACACTCAAGTCTACGACGGTTCACTTCACGGAGTCAGACCTTCATCTCGTGGAGTCTCTGCGAGAAAAGCTCGGGCTCGGCATGATTCACGTGGTTCGACTCGCCATCCGGCGCCTCGCTGAAAGTGAGAATATTTTGCCCTCACCCTCTGCCCCCAAAAAGCGATAGGCGCATCAGGCTCTTCCGAATCTAGATTCTTTGGGTGTCGTAAATCAGGCTCTACGGCTCATCTAACTCTTGATGAGGGATCGCGCTATTTCGCCAGTAACCCGTATCTTGCGAGTTCTAATACCAATTCACCAGCGGTAGGTCTGGCGCAAAAAAGGAACGTTCTTACTCAAGACGGCGCCCGCACTCACCGCGGTTGAGTTGCTTCGGCCTGCACGTCCTGAACCTCCGGCGCCCCCGTGCACGATTCCGGCGAGCCCGGCCAACTCTCTCCCCTATATTTGCCTAGAATGCGCCCGATCAACAAAACGACTGGAAACAAAATCCGCTGCACAAATCGCGGAGGCACTAAACTCGCCTGCGTATGTCGATGCCGCCACAACGCGTGCGCAATATAGAAGACCGACGGCCTTCCAGTTGAACTGGCATTGAGAATCGCAAACACCGCCTGCAGATAGCGATCCAGGTCAACCGCAGGAATCACACGCCCGCTCAACTCCAACAAATCTTCCCCGGCGTTCCACCATTTATGCGCGACGCCCGCGGGAAAGACGGCGCTTCCCCCGGCTGGCACAATCAACTCCTTGTCGCCTACCCGAGCGCCCAGCATTCCCGCCTTTACCATGCCTTCTTCTCGTTCTTGAAAATGCTGGTGAAGCGGTGGGCCGTCCATATGCGGTGGCAACGAACCTTCAATGGTCAAAACGACTTGACCGTCAGCCTCACGCATTCGCTGCATGCACAGAATTTCTCCCGTGTGCCGGTTCTCCAACCTGAGAAAATTGTCCACGATTGTCCTCATGATCGATGCTGTGGCCGTACGAAGGAAGCCTCCGGCCGATGGCGCGAAATCTTACTTCGGCATACTCGTGAAGTCAACGAATGCCTAGGCGGGTATTGTGCAATCTGTCTTCTCTACAGCGCTGTCATCCTGGCAGAGCCGTTTTTCAGGCGAATCGAAGTGCCTGCCCTGAGCGGAAGCGTGAAGGGATCTCGTGCTTATCCGGCCTCGCGCGTAAGCCGAACCGCAACGCGACCGAAGGAGCCAACCTGGAAAATATTTGGCGCCCCGTCCCGCCCCGCCTTCCCCACTTATGGTTAGATAGATATCGATGAAATATTGCCGATTTCAATTCAATGGCCAGGCTCAGTACGGCCTGGTCGAGTCTGTGGCTGGACGCGACGCAATTGTGCGAGTTCTGCTGACCGCACCCGAAGAGGCCGACGGAGACATGGAAAGCCTGCGCACCCGCCGCATCGAACCGATTCCTCTCGACGAAGCCGCGCTCCTGCCTCCGGTGCGACCCTCGAAGATTGTGTGTGTTGGCCGCAATTATCGTGAGCATGCTGCCGAGTTAGGCCATGAAGTTCCGAAAGAGCCGCTGATCTTCTTCAAGCCCACCTCCGCGCTGATGGCGCCCGGCGGAACCGTGCGTCGTCCGAAAATTTCCGAGCGTGTCGACCACGAGGGGGAACTCGGCGTCGTGATCGGAAAAACTTGCTATCAGCCCTCGGCCGACGCCGACATCCGCCAATACATTCTGGGCTACACCTGCGTCAACGATGTCACCGCGCGCGATCTGCAAAACAAAGACGGTCAGTGGACCCGCGCCAAAGGTTTCGACACGTTTTGTCCTGTCGGTCCAATGGTCACCGATGAGATCGATCCTTGGACCGGCGTGGGCGTCGAAACGCGCGTCAATGGCGAGATTCGCCAGCAAGGCAATACCCGTGATTTTATTTTCACATTGGATGTTGTCATCCGCCACATCGCTCAGGCGATGACCCTGTTTCCTGGCGACTTGATTCCCACCGGCACTCCGTCAGGAGTGGGCCCGCTCAAAGCTGGAGATCGCGTCGAGGTTACTGTCGAAGGCGTGGGCACGCTCACTAATGTCGTTGTCGACGAGTAGCGTTCCAATCGACAATCAGAAATCCACAACCAGCAATCATCAATTTTATTGCAGGCGAAACCGTTCGCGAATCAACCGTTGCAGCCGCGGTTTATAAAGCAGATCGTAGGCGAGTTCTTTGTCGGGAAACATGGCCAGTGCCGCGCGCTTGGCCCCCGCCGCCAGTTCGGACGCTTCCTCAATCGTTAGGCTGGGATCCTGACCAATCACCGACGAGACCATGCTCATCATCAGTTGCAGCCGCCGGATTTTGCGGGCCTCCTCGTCGCACTCGCGCCGAGCCTGCTCCTCGTGCAAGGGAAAGCTCCCATCGTTCCCAGCCTGCTGGTGAATATTCATCGGGTCCCCTTTACTCGTCCCACAGCTTTGGATGACGCAACCCGCCCCGGCGTTGCGCCCACTGTTACAGGCATTCTCGCTCACTCCGCCAGGAATGCAATCACTTGGTGGTGCCGTTTGAGGTTCGTATCAGATAGGCAAATCCCGCCCGCGAGGACGCAAAAGTTATGTTTGACGCGCCTTTCCGCCCGGTGTATTTCTTATGGTCGCCGCTATGTCTCGCAAGATCGCGCTTCGGATCGCCACATTTCTGTGCTTGGTCGCAGCCGTCGCCTCTTCCGCTGGCGCGCAGACCGATACCTGGCTCGAAGTACGCACGCCGCATTTCCAGATCATCACCAACTCCAACGAAAAGGAAAGACGCCGCACCGCGCGACAGTTTGAGGGAATGCGCGCGGTCTTTCAGAGAGTCTTTCCCGACGCTGCGCTCTATACGACCGCGTGCCCATCCGTGTATTTGCCTCCCAAAGTGCGTTTTACGCGATTTCTTGTCAAGGGGGTCTAAACGTAGAATTTCCCCCAACCCACTGACAACGTTGAGAATATAAATTCCAAGACTTGTCCACTTTACCCCACCCAATTTGATATTCTGAATATATAGAGACAAATCAACGAGGCGCGGCCCACCGGTCGCGCCTTTTCTATTTTCGGTACAAGTTTCCAGGGGCGTGCACAGTATGAAGCGTTGGGGCAATTTCACTACTCTGAAGGAGCGTGGCGAGTGGATCGAACTACTATTCATGGCGGCCGCCGCCGCGCATGGCTATCACGTTCTCAAACCCTGGGGAGACTCTCTCCCCTACGATGTCGGTATCGAACAGTGGGGCAGCCTGCTGCGAGTCCAGGTCAAGTCCACCAGCGTCCGCAACGGCACCGGATACTTTTGCCAATTCCGTCGCAACGCCCTCGTCAAAGAACCCTACACCGTCGATGATGTCGACCTCTTCGCCGCCTACATCATTCCCGTCGAGACCTGGTACCTCATCCCCGCCTCCGTCGTCCTCCTCCCCACCGCCAAAGTCGGCCTCACCGTCTACCCTGTCACCACCCTGAAACAAGATCGCTACAAATACGAACAATACCGCGAGTCCTGGGGCCTGCTAGGCAAAACCAGACAAGATCTCTCCCGCCAAGGCAAACGCCGCTGAAGCCGTCGGGCGCCAGGTTCGACTGGAACTGGTGTAAGTCGGTGCTGACCTGCGATTTCAAAGCAGACACTCTATCCACGCAGCGTGGAAGAGCGGCCCTTCAGGGCCGCGTTAGGGCCCACCCCACTCCAGCCGCGAAGCGGCGCAAGAATGCAGCCCCGGACGCAAGTCCGGGGTAAGTCGCAGACAATGGAAGCAGTCCCGGAGGGACGACAGAAGAGGGTACAGTCTGGACCTGCGCGCATTGGGGTCGTAATGACCACTTCGCGTTAAAGAGGCAGATATTGCTTCTCGAAAAGGTCAGTCGGGAAACCGATTGACCCTTTCGTTTTACCATCTGTGGAAAACATACTGACCCACTTACACCCCCACCGGTTCCGCCTTCGTCGCCAGCAACTGCCGCAGCACATACTGCAGGATTCCGCCGTTGGCGTAGTAGAGGGCTTCCTGCGGCGTATCGATCTTCACCAGGGCGTCGAACTCCACGTCATCCTTACCTTTTAACGACGCTCTGACTTTCACGTGGCTTCCTGCGGCGAAATTTTCGACGAGCTTGCGGATGCCGGTGATCTCGAATACTTCTTCTCCGGTTAGCTTGAGTGAGTCCGCATTCTGCCCGGCGTCGAACTGCAGCGGAAGGACTCCCATGCCGATCAAGTTCGAGCGGTGGATGCGCTCGTAGCTTTCGGCAATCACGGCGCGGACGCCGAGCAGGGCCGGTCCCTTGGCGGCCCAGTCGCGCGACGATCCGGAGCCATATTCCTTCCCCGCGAGAATGACGAGCGGCGTGCCGGCGGCGCGATATTTGTCGCTGGCGTCGAAGATCGACATTTCCGTGTTGGTCGGGAGGTGGCGGGTGAATCCGCCTTCGGTCTGCACCAGTTTGTTGCGCAGGCGGACGTTGGCGAAGGTGCCGCGCACCATCACTTCATGATTGCCGCGGCGCGATCCGTAGGAGTTGAAGTCTGCGGGCTTCACGCCGTGCTCCTGCAAATATTTTCCCGCCGGGCTGTCTTTCTTGATGGAGCCAGCGGGCGAGATGTGGTCCGTGGTGACGCTGTCGCCAAGAACAGCCAGCACGCGGGCCTTCTTGATTTCGTGCACGGGCGAGGGCTTCACCGACATCTCGTCGAAATACGGAGCGCGGCGAATGTAGGTGGAATCTCTTTCCCATGCGTAAGTCTGGCCCTTGGGAACGGAGAGGCCGCGCCAGCGCTCGTCTCCGTCGAAGACTCCGGCGTAGGACTTCGCGAACATCTCGGAGGAAATCGACTGCTGCATCGCTTCATCGATCTCGCGCTGCGTCGGCCATATGTCGGCCATGTAGACGGGTTGTCCGTCCCGGCCTTTGCCGATGGCATCTTTTCGGAGGTCGATGTCGATGCGTCCAGCGAGCGCGAAGGCTACGACCAGTGGCGGCGACATGAGGTAGTTGGCGCGGACTTCGGAGTTGATGCGTCCTTCGAAGTTGCGATTGCCGGAGAGGACGGAGGCGACAACCAATTCTTTTTCGTCGATGGCCTTCGACACTTCGTCGGGAAGAGGTCCGGAGTTGCCGATGCAGGTGGTGCATCCGTAGCCGACGAGATGGAACTTCAGTTTCTCGAGATAAGGAGTCAGTCCGGCTTTGGCGAGATAGTCGGTGACGGTTTTCGATCCGGGGGCGAGAGAGGTCTTGACCCAGGCAGGCGTGGACAGTCCTTTCTCTACAGCTTTCTTGGCGAGAAGGCCGGCGCCGATCAGGACCGACGGATTCGACGTGTTCGTGCACGAAGTAATGGCGGCGATAACGACGCTGCCGTGCTTCAGCGAATCTTTTACCGAGGCTGGCACGTGCTCGTGAACCTTGGGATCTTCGACGCCGATCGCGGCGGGGCTGCCGCCTTCCTGCTCCCATTTGCTGTTCGCTGGCGCTGTGGTCTTGGCGGCGGATTTCGGTTTCATCAGCGTGGGCAGAGCTTTGTTGAACGACTCTCCGGCCTGCGAGAGGATGACCCGATCCTGCGGACGCTTCGGTCCGGCGAGGCTGGGCTCGACGGTCGCGAGGTCGAGCGTGAGCAGTTCGGAATATTCAGCTTCGGGAGTTTTGTCGTCGTGGAAGAGTCCCTGCTCGCGGCCATAGGCTTCGACGAGCGCGATCTGGTCTTCACTACGTCCGGTGAGGCGGAGATACTTCACCGTCTCTTTGTCGATCGGGAAGATGCCGCAAGTCGCTCCGTATTCTGGAGACATGTTGGCAATCGTCGCGCGATCCGCGAGTGGAAGATCACGCAAGCCGGGCCCAAAGTACTCAACGAATTTTCCGACGACGCCGTGCTTGCGAAGCATCTCGGTCACGGTGAGCACGAAATCGGTGGCAGTCGCGCCCTCGCGCAGGCGTCCAGTGAGCTTAACGCCGACGACCAGCGGAATCAGCATCGAAACTGCCTGCCCCAGCATCGCCGCCTCAGCCTCGATTCCGCCCACGCCCCATCCCAAAACCCCCAACCCATTGATCATTGTCGTGTGGCTGTCGGTGCCTACCAGAGTGTCGGGGTAGGCGGTGCGCTTGCCTGGAGTTTCGTGAACGAACACTACGCGCGCCAAGTATTCGAGATTGACCTGGTGGACGATGCCGGTGTCGGGGGGGACGATGGCGAGGTTGCGGAATCCGGTTTGTCCCCAGCGGAGGAAGGAGTAGCGCTCTTTGTTGCGCTGAAATTCGAGGAGCGCGTTCATGTCGAAGGCGTTGGAGGTGCCGAATTCGTCGACTTGCACGGAGTGATCGATGACTAGTTCGACGGGCTGCAGAGGATTGATGAGCGAGGGGTCGCCGCCGAGAGTCTTCATCGCGTCGCGCATGGCGGCGAGGTCGACTACGCAGGGGACACCGGTGAAATCCTGCAGGAGGACGCGGCTGGGGGTGAAGGCGATTTCTTTGTCGGGCTTCGATTTGCTATTCCACTTTGCGAGGGCACGAATTTCCTCTTTGCGGACGTTGCGTCCGTCTTCCGTGCGGAGCAGGTTTTCGAGGAGGATACGCAGGCAGAAGGGCAGGTGCTGGGTCGAGATGCCCTGCTTGTCGAGGGCGTCGAGGCGGTAGATTTCGTATTCTTTGGGGCCGACTTTGAGGGTGGAGCGGGAATTGAAACTGTTCACAGACATGATGGCCATCCTTTAATAGAGGTATGACGCCGGGCGCAGGCGGGTTGGGCTGCGCAGGATGCAACTTATTAGTGTAATTCGTTTGGGTGGGGATTGCGTAGTGGGGCGGTGTGCAGAACCTTCACCACAGAAGACACGGGGGACACAGAGGACTCGGACTGCTTTCGAACTTTGGGGAGACCATTTAACCGCTAAGTACGCGAAGAAAAGCCGCTAAGGACGCTAAGAAAACACTCGACCGAGCGAGTCTTCGCTGTAAAATCATGGAAGAGTTTGCCCAGCTGGAGACTTATGAAAAAAGTTCCTCTCTTTGTTCTTGCGGCGGTCTTGGGTGGGAGTTGTCTGGTGCCGGCGTATGCGGGCGCGAAGGCGAAGACGCAGACGCAGACGCAGGACCGCGATGCGCTGAAGATGGAGAAGAAACAGGCGAAGGCGCAGAAGAAGTATGCGAAGGCGCAGAAGAAAGCCGAGAAGAAGATGTTGAAGCAGAGCAAGAAGAATACGCATTACCCGACGCACACCATCTGAAGTTAGCGGACGCCCGTCCAGATCTGGTAGATCACAACTCCGAACATAAAGACCAGGTAGAAGCGCAGCGCCCAGAAGAGGATCATTTCTGTGCGGGTGAGGTTGCGGCGTGGGCAGTGGTGTTTTTCTTTGGCGGAGATGAGTTGGTCGGGTTCGAGGGAGGCGACGACGGAGGCGAGGTCTTCAGGGCTGATGTCGGAGTCGTGAGCGGGGTTGAATTTGGGGTTCATTTAGAGTTTGCCTCCGCACGCCTCAGTGGCTGAAGCCCCGAAAATAGTGGAGGCCGCGATCGCAGCGCTGGAAGCATTGCGGCACCCAAAAGTTCCGGGGCCCTCAGCGGCTAAAGCCGCAATGATTTTGGTGCTTTTACGGCCCGACTGAAGTCGGGCCCTTCCCGTTCGTGCCGCTGGCATCTTCTTTCGCCCCTTCGGGGCTTGGTCATCTTCCCGTTTCGACCCACGGCTTGCGCAGTGAGCTGCATTGTTGCGCCGCTTCGCGGCTGGACAGCCGAGGGCGGCTGTCCCTACATTTCGATCTCGTCTGTTTGCTCTCTTCATTATTCATTTACCTCCGATCAGGGCAAGGGCGTGAGGGGCTACTACGCTGATGCCGAAGAGAAGGCCGGCTGCTATCAGTACCACTACAACTCCGAGTGCGAGGACGTTGGCCCATGTCGGACTGACGAGGTCGCCCATGATTTCGCGGTCGTTCACCAGCATGTAGAGGAACAGCAAAGCGGGCGGCATGGCGAGGACTGCGATTACGTTGACGACCAGCACGATGTAGACGAGGGGGATGCCGGGGATCAGGACGAGTCCAGCGGCGGCGGCGGCTTCGACGATGAGGACGAGGTAAAAAGATTTTCCCTGGTTGAAGGGAAGATTCAGGCTGTGAGGGCGGTGGGCGACTTCTCCGAAGGCGTAGGCGGAGGACGTTGAGATGGTGACGGCGGCGACCATGCCGGCTTCGAACATTCCCAGGGCGAAGAGAGCGGAGCCCCAATGTCCGACAAAGGGTTGGAGAGCCTGCGCGAACTCGGCAGCTTCGAAGTTTCCTGTGGACATGCCGTGCGCGAAGAGGGGAGCGGTGGCGACGATGGTGGCGAGCGCGGCGAGGGCCGCGAGCGCGGCGCCGAGCACGGTGTCGATGCGGCCGAAGCGAATGTCGTGCGTGGTCAGGCCCTTGTCGGCGATGGCGCTTTGCTGGAAGAAGAGCATCCACGGCGTGACCGTTGCGCCGATGTTCGAGAGCAGGATCAGAACAGTTTCTTGCGTGAGGCTGGGGCGCGGTCCCCAGGTAAGGAGTGCGCTGCCGATTGCTCCCCAATGAGGATGGCTGAGCAGCGCGACGGGGACGAATACAAGGTTAAACATCGCAGCGACTAACGTGATGCGCTCCCAGGTCCAGTAGCGGTGGGCCATGAGAGCGACGAAGAGAACGATCCATGCGCCGAGGACCGAGACTGGGGGGCGGACACCGAAATATCCGAGGCCGGCGCGGATGGCAATGAACTCGGTGACCAACGTGAGGAAGTTGCCGACCATGAGGTCGATCATGGAGAACCATCCCCAGAAAGGGCCGAAGCGATCGAAGATGAGCTCGGCGTGTCCGCGATGCGTGGCGGCACCGAGGCGCACGGTCATCTCCTGGACGACGCAGGCCATGAGGAAAGTGAGGACGACGAAGGGAAGGAAGAAGCCGATGCCGAAACGGGCTCCGGTGGCGGCATAGGAGAGCATGCTGGGGCCGTCGTTTTCGCCGAGCATGACGAGGATGCCGGGACCGACCAGGAGCCAGAGGAGCCTGGTGCGAGACCACAGGCCGCGCTGGGCGCGGGTTTCGAATACGCGGTCACGGTCATGAGCGCGATCAACATCTTCGTGGGTAATGACGACGCCGCCGGCGGAGACGGGGGCGGTAAGAGGGTTTGAAGACGGGGCCCTGTGCGGCTTCGAGGATGTTTTTGGATCGATCATGAAACGGCGTTCAGCGAGCGGTCCCCAGAGTTAGCGTAAGTATATATTAGAATGTAAACTATAGTTAACTAATTTGTTTGGGTGCGAAGTTCTCCTGGCGAACCAAAAAATCAAAATCTTAACCACAAAGGGCCGGAGGGCACAGAGTGGAAGCAAGGTCAAAATCCCCACTCTAAAATCGCACAAGTCGCGATTTTAGAATGGGGCACCCTCGATTGAAGTGAGAGTTCCGGTCCTGGTTTCCTTGACAACATGGGTGCTGGGTTTGGGTAAACTTGCGCACATGAAGCGGGCTGCGCTGGGAATTCGGATGCACTCAGGGTGGGGAGTGCTGGTGGCGGTTGCTGGGGACGGCCCGTCGCTGGAGGTGCTGGAACGGAGGCGGATCGTGGTCATCGATTCGTCGGTTGCGGGGAGTGTGCAGCCGTATCATCATGCGGCCAGCTTGGCTTTGGGAGAGGCGGGGCTGGCGGGAGCGGAAAAATACATAGCGGACTGCGCGGCGATTTCAGCGCGGCTTGCGTTTGAGGTGGTCGAGGAAGTGTGTCGAGAGTTGGAAGAGCGTCGGTATCGCATCGGAGGATGCGCGGTACTCCTCGCGTCGGGACGGGCTTTGCCTGCGCTCGAGAAAATTCTTGGGGCGCATCCGTTGATTCATACCGCGGAGGGGGAGTTTTTTCGTGATGCCGTCAGGAAGGCTTGTGGACGGTTGAAGATTCCGGTTAAGGGGATCCCGGAGAGAGAAGTTGAGGAGCGGGCTAAGGCGGTTTTCGGGAAGGCGACGGGGCGCGTGGTGCGCAGTATCGCGAGCGCCGCAAGTTCGATGGGTCCACCTTGGACTAAGGATCATAAAGCGGCGGCGCTGGCGGCGGCGATAACGCTGAAACAGCAGTGAGTTGCTTTTGTTGCTGGCGACTCGCGGCAGCGGATCCAAGACGTACCTCAGTGGCTAAAGCCCAAGATAACTGTCAGGAACGCGTCGCGTCGCTCTTTCTGTTTTTAGGTGCGACCGGGTGCTGCTAGCAACAATCTGTGGAACGGTCTGCATTCAGATAAATAGCAATGGCTACGCGACAAACTCCACATTGCCGGTAGTTAGGTCGTACATTGCGCCGGCAATTTGGATGGATCCCTTTTTTTCCAGATCTTCTAAAATGGGGCTTCGTCGTCGGATGTTGTCGAGTGCGAGCCTGACGTTGGTCCGCGCTACCGCGTCAACATAGGCGGCGTTCTTGCTCGACCTCTCGCCATCAAACTTCGTCGCCGAGATGGCCGGCTTGATTCGGGCGAGCAGTCCGGTGAGGTTACCCATCTCAACGTCGTCGATCGCGCCCTTGACCGCGCCGCAGTCCGTGTGTCCGAGGACCAGCGCCACTTTCGCGCCAGCAACGGCGCACGAATACTCCATGCTGCCCAGCAGGTCATCGTTTACGACGTTGCCCGCCATGCGGCTGTTGAACGTATCGCCGATGCCCGTATCGAAAATGATCTCGGCAGGAGCTCGCGAGTCGATGCAGCCCAGCACAATCGCAGCCGGGTGTTGGCCAGTCGCCGTGGATCGTTTCTGCGCCAGATAGTCATGGGCAATCATCTTTTCAGATCGAAACCGCTCGTTTCCTTTCTTCAGCTCTTCGATAACTTGGCCTGGGGTCATGCGGTCGCGTTGTTCCTTGGTTAGGGATGCTCCCCCAGTGCCGAATTGCATGGGCAAGGACGTAATAGGAGTAATGACACAAGCGCCCAGAGCCGTTCTGAAAAAACGGCGGCGGCCCAACGTCCAGCGCCTGGGAGAATTGTGCGTCGACGTCCATTTCACGGTTTCCTCCTTCGGTTGCTCAATCCTTGGTTCAGGATTCGAGTAGTCTTGCGAGGCCATCAGAGTGCTTCCCAGCACGGTTGGACGAACGTGGAACCGAGGCTAAGGCAGTGCCTGGCAACCGTAAACTGTCAGAAGTTACGGTTCCTTGGGAGACTGAAGCAATTTTCCATCTCCGGCTCCAACCTAAGTGCAACGGCAAGATTCTTGAGCGCAGATTCTTGCACTTCTATCCACACTCTCTATGGTTTCAGTAATTGAGCGTCGTCGGCGCCAGATTGTCGCGCTGGGGATCGGTGATGTTAAGAGGCCAGAGCACTCACTGACCTTGGTCCCCGGGTTCACGAAACGACAGTGAAGGTTCACAAAAAAGCAAGAGCGTAACCACAGAGGATACTGAGGAGATTGCTCGTTAGTGCTTTGCGCGGGCTGCCGGGGCGAGCCAGACTCGTTCGGAGGCAGCGGGGCCCAGGGAGACGGTGCCGGCTGGCGTGGAGAGCGTGAGGGTTTGGTCGTAGTTGCGTTCGATGAGGCGGAGTTTGGCGCCGGGGCGGACGCCGCGGTGTTCGAGAAATTCTAAGAGGCGTCGGTCGCGTTCGTAGATTCCGCTGACGGTGTAGGTGTTATCGAGTTCGGCGTCGGCGAGCAGGACGAGGCCGCGGCGGCGGCGGCTGGCAGGGCCTTCGACTTCACTCAGGTTGCCGTGTGGGCATGCGCCTCCGGCGCCGAGCTTCGCCAGGAGCTTGGCTTCGAAGTCGGGAGAGACGGCGTGTTCGAGGCGCTCGGCTTCGTCGTGAACCTTCCACCATTCCATACCGAAAAGTTCGGAGAGCATGCGCTCGATGAGATGGTGGCGGAGGGTGAGCTTGCGGGCGATCTTGCGTCCAGCGGCAGTGAGGCGGACTTCGCCGCCGTTTTCTACGAGGACGAGCCCATCTTTTTTGAGGCGGCGCAGGGCCATGGTGACGGCGGGCGGCGAGACGTTGTGCCAGTCCGCGAGACGGGCGGAGATCACCGTTTCTCCTTCGCTTTCGGCTTCAAGGATCGACTTGAGGTAGTCTTCTTTGGAGACGGTGATCATTGGGAGGATTATACGACGAGGTTAAGCATGGTTAACTGTTGATTTCAGATTTTAGATTGCAGACTTGGAACATGCGACTGCAGTTCGGTTCAGGTTCATGTGGCTTACGCGCGAACGCGGATTAGCAGGAGATCCTTCGCTCCGCCTGAAAGACGGCTACGCTCAGGATGACACCGCTTTGCATGGTTAATGCTGATTTCAGATTTTAGATTGCAGATTGAAAGCCTGGCGCACGATTCGGAGTAGTTTAGTCTGGCTTACGCGCGAGGCTGGATCAGCGGGAGATCCCGCGCTTCGCCTGAAAAGCGGCTCCGCTCGGGATGACACCGTTTAGTGAGTTGCACCAACTCAGGATTCCGGCCGGGGTTCAACCTGGATGCTTTTTAATCTGAAATCTAAAATCTGCAATCTGAAATCGCCGAGGGACTCTGCGGTTTGACAGCATTCGTCCTAAACCCCTAACCTGATTTGCTCTGACTTATGAAGGTTTTAGTTCTCGGTAGCGGTGGGCGCGAGCATGCGCTGGTATGGAAGCTGCGGCAGTCGCCGCGGATTTCGCAGCTTTATTGCGCGCCGGGAAACGGCGGGATAGCGGACGATGCGGAGTGCCTGGCGGCCGATTTGAAGAGTCTGGATTCGATGACGGCTCTGGCGACGCGGCTGCAGCCGGATTTGACGGTAGTGGGTCCGGAGTTGCCGCTTACGCTGGGTGTGGTAGATGAATTCACGCGGCGCGGGTGGCGGACGTTTGGTCCGACGCGGGCGGCGGCGCAGCTTGAGTCGAGCAAAAGTTTCGCCAAGGAATTTCTGCAGCGGCATCATATTCCGACGGCACCGTTTGCGATTTGCGATTCGATTGAGCAGGTGCGCGCGGCGCTGGGACATTTTCATGTCCCGGTGGTGGTGAAGGCCGATGGGCTGGCGGCGGGCAAGGGCGTCGTCATTGCGAAGACCAAGGAAGAGGCAGCGGGCGTGGCGGCGGAGATGCTCAGCGGGAAGATGCTGGGCGAGGCCGGGGCGCGCGTGGTGTTGGAAGAATGTCTGAAGGGCGAGGAACTTTCTTTTCTCGTGTTCAGCGATGGCGAGCGCGTGGCGCCGCTTGTGGGGGCGCAGGATCATAAGCGCGTGGGCGATGGCGACACTGGTCCGAACACCGGAGGCATGGGCGCGTACTCGACGGCGGATATTGTGGATAACCAGATGCGGGACTGGCTGGTGAATCACATTGCGCGTCCAGTAGTAGCGGGGATGAAGGCCGAGGGCGCGGAGTTTAAGGGCGTACTGTATTGCGGGCTGATGATGACGGCGCGCGGTCCGATGGTGCTGGAGTTTAATTGCCGGTTTGGCGATCCGGAGACGCAGCCGATTTTGATGCGGCTGGAGAGCGATCTGGTCGAGGCGCTCGAGGCTTCGATTGAGGGGCGCGTGAGCGATGGAGATTTCAAGTGGACGCGGGATGCGTCGGTGTGCGTGGTGATGTCGTCGGGTGGATATCCGGGGACGTTCGAGTCGGGGAAGCGGATTGACGGACTTGAGGAGGCCGCGGCGGTCGAGGACGTGAAGGTGTTTCACTCGGGGACTTCGAAGCGGGATGGAGTTTATTACACTGCAGGCGGTCGCGTGTTAGGTGTGACAGCGCGGGCTGGGGATCTGGACACCGCGGTGGCTCGCGCTTATGAGGCTTGCGGGAAGATTGAGTTTGAGGGGGCGCATTTTCGGCGGGATATTGCGGGGAGGGCGTTGAGGAAGTAACGTTTCAGGGTTTCAAGGTTTCAAAGTTTGGCGCAGGGTGCGGTGGGACTGTAGGGATCCTTCGACTGCGGTTGGTCTTTGCGCTTAGGCGCAAAGAACAATCCTCGCTCAGGATGACAATTCGAATAAATCAATTCATATAAACGGAGGTTGGAGAGGACGAATGAGCAAGGCACTAGTTTCGATTGTGATGGGGAGTGATTCGGATTTGGAGATCATGCGCGAGGCGGGGAAGGCGCTCGACGAGTTCGGGATCGGGTGGGAGATCGATGTGGCGTCGGCACACCGGTCGCCCGCGCGCGCGATGGATCTCGCTAAAAATGCGGCGGACCGTGGGATCAAGGTGATCATTGCGGCGGCGGGCGGAGCGGCGCACCTGGCGGGCGTGATTGCGGCGCATACGATCTTGCCGGTGATTGGCGTGCCGATTCCTTCGACGTCTCTTAACGGGATGGATTCGCTGTTGTCGACGGTGCAGATGCCGCCTGGAATTCCGGTGGCGACGGTGGCGATTGGGAAGTGGGGCGCGACGAATGCGGGAATTTTGGCGGCGCAGATGATTGGGCTGAGCGATGCGTCGATTGCGAAAAAACTTGTCGAGCATAAGGAGAAGCTGGCGCGCGGCGTGGAGGAGAAGTCGAAGAAGTTGCGGGGGGCGTAGAGGGCGCCCAAAGTCATTCGTTGCGATGAGTTCGAAGCTTTCTCGATGTGGAGGGGAAAAGCAGGTTCCTCCGGCGCTACGCTTCTCGGAATGACAAGGTGCTGTGACTGCTATCGCTACGCCAACTAGTGCCGTTGACTATTTACCGCTGACGACTTACCGCTACTGATCCAGCTTCAAGGTTTTCAGGTATTCGCGGAAGGGGGCGCCCAGGTCGGTGCGTTTCAGGGCGAATTCTACTGTGGCTTTGAGGAATCCTAGTTTGTCGCCGGTATCGTAGCGGCGGCCTTCGTAGGCGTAGGCGTACATTTTTTCCTGCTTGAGCAACATGCGCATGCCGTCGGTGAGTTGGAGTTCTCCGCCGGCACCTGTCTGAGTTTTCGCAAGGCAATCAAAAATTGCGGGCGTAAGAATGTAGCGGCCAATGATGGCCAGGTTCGACGGGGCTTCCTCGGCCTTCGGTTTTTCGACCATGTTGCGAATTTCGAAGAGGCGTCCGTTGAATCCTTCAGCGGGCTGGACATCGAACACACCGTAGGACGAGATCATCTTGCCGTCGACTCTGAGGGCGGCGATGACCGAGCACTGTTTCTGGTCGAAGACGTTGACCATCTGCTTGAGGCAGGGAACCTGGGCGTCGATGACGTCGTCGGCGAGGAGCACGGCGAAGGGTTCGTTGCCGACGAGTTCGCGGGCCATGAGCACGGCGTGTCCGAGACCGAGCGCTTCTTTCTGGCGGATGTAGGCAACGTGCATCATGTCAGAAATGTTGCGGACGATGGAGAGCAGGTCGGTCTTGTGGCGCTCCTCGAGCATTTTCTCGAGTTCGTAGCTGACGTCGAAGTGATCTTCGATGGATTGCTTGCCGCGTCCGGTGATGATGACGATCTGGTCGCAGCCGGAGGCCATGGCTTCTTCGACGCCGTATTGAATGATCGGCTTGTCGACGATGGGAAGCATTTCTTTGGGCTGGGCTTTGGTGGCTGGGAGAAAGCGGGTGCCCAGGCCGGCGGCGGGGAAAACGGCTTTGCGGACTTTCATGGTCATGAGGACGGTCTTGGGTGTTGGGTCTTAGGTCTTGGGCGTTTTGGCGCCGGACAATTGTAAATGGTTGGGTTTGCCGGTGGCGATCTATCAAGCATCGCGTGGAATTGCTGGGTTTGGTGCAGGTTACGTGAAGAGGGTTGCCGTGAAAGCTGAGCATGCGAAGAACCTAAGTTAGACGGGTTTGTTGCCGCTCATGCTTGAATCCAGGAGGGACGTCACGTCGATGGTCGCCAGTTGCTCTAAAACTGTGCGGAGTGCGCGGAGGACTTCGTCGGGGGCGGTGGCTTTCAGGACGAACTTCAACATTCCGTCGGGGGTGAACTGTGCGCCGCGCTGGGCGGAGACGAATCTTGCCAGTTGCTCGGGATCGACGGAGGCGTTCTGGCGGAATTTGAAGGTCACGGAGTCGCGCTTGCGCTCGATCGCGTTGACTCCCACGCGCATGCAGAGCAGTTTGAGCGAGGCGTAGTCGAGCAGGTTCTTCACGGCTTGGGGCGGTGGGCCGTAGCGGTCTTGCAGTTCGGCGGCGACGTCGGTCAGTTGGGATTCAGTTTCGACTCGGGCGACGCGCTTGTACATTTGAAGGCGCTGATTTTCTTCGGGAACGTAGTCGGCGTTGATGCGGATGTTGAGGCCGAGGTTGAGCTGGGTTTCGGCTTCGTCGGGAGCAGCTTCTCCCTTCATCTCTCGCACGGCGCGCTCTAGCATTTGCGTGTAGAGCTCGAAGCCGATGGCCTCGATGTGTCCGCTCTGCTCGCCGCCGAGAAGATTGCCTGCGCCACGGAGCTCAAGATCGAGAGCGGCGATTTTGAATCCGGCACCGAGGTCGGAGAATTCTTTTAGCGCTGCGAGGCGGCGGCGCGCGATCGGAGTGAGTTCAACTTCTTTCGGGATCAGCAAATATGCATAGGCGCGACGGTTGGAGCGACCGACGCGTCCGCGGAGTTGATAAAGCTCGGAGAGGCCGAGGCGGTCGGCGCGGTTGATGAGGATGGTGTTGCAGAGCGGGATGTCGAGGCCGTTCTCGATGATGGTGGTGGCGACGAGGATGTCGGCTTCGTGGTGCATGAATCCGAGCATCACTTTTTCGAGTTCGGCTTCGCCCATCTGGCCGTGTCCGACCAGAATCTTGGATTTCGGAACCAGATCCTGCAGCTTGGCCGCGATCTCCCAGATGGTGTCGACGCGGTTGTGGACGAAATAGACCTGGCCGCCGCGTTCGAGTTCCTGCTCGATCGAAGACTGGATGAGTTTGTCGTCCCAACTGGCGACGACGGTTTGAATCGCCATGCGATCTTTGGGCGGCGTTTCGATCACACTCATATCGCGCAGGCCGACGAGCGACATGTGCAGAGTGCGCGGAATGGGCGTGGCCGACATGGTGAGGACGTCGACTTGCTTGCGCATTTGCTTGATGCGCTCTTTGTGGCGGACGCCGAAGCGCTGTTCTTCATCGACGATCAAGAGGCCGAGATCGGCGAACTTCAGGTCTTTCGAGAGGATACGGTGGGTGCCGATGAGGATGTCGATTTTGCCGTCTGAGGCTTTCTGGAGAATTTCTTTTTGCTGCTTGGGGCTGCGGAAGCGGCTGATCATTTCGATGGTGACGGGGAACGGTCCGAAGCGCTGCTTGAAAGTTTCGTAGTGTTGGAAGGCGAGCACCGTGGTGGGCGCGAGCACTGCGACTTGCTTGTTGTCGCCGACGGCCTTGAAAGCGGCGCGCATGGCGACTTCCGTCTTGCCGTAGCCGACATCGCCGCAGAGCAGGCGGTCCATGGGCAGCGTGGATTCCATGTCGCGGGTGACGTCGGCGATGGCCTGGGCCTGATCTTCGGTCTCGTTGAACTCGAAAGCATCTTCGAACTCGCGAACGAATTCGTTGCCAGAGGGGAAGGAATGTCCCTTAGCCACTTTGCGCTCGGCGTAGAGCTTGAGAAGCTCCTCGGTCATGTCTTTCATGGCCTTGCGCACGCGGGCTTTGGTTTTGGCCCAGGCCTGTGTGCCGAGATGGTTGAGGGTCGGCTTCGCGCCTTCGGAGGAGCGGTATTTCTGAATCAGGTCGAGGCGCGTGAGCGGAACGTAGAGACGCGCGCCTTCGGCGTACTCGAGCAACATGAACTCGGCGTTGCCGTCGCCCTGATTGATTTCTTTCAGGCCCTGATACTGGCCGATGCCGTGCTCGACGTGGACGACATAGTCTCCGACTTGCAAGTCGCGAAAGTCGGACAGGAAAGCGGAGACTTTGGATTTCTGGCGCTGCGGCCGCGAGGCGACGGCGTCGGATTCGTCGAAGAGATCGCGGGCGCCGAAGATGGCGAGGTGCGCGTCGGGGAAAAGAACTCCGTCGGGGACGTAGGCCTTGGCGAGCGTGGTGGTGAGGACTTCTCCGGCGAAGTAGCTGGTTTCGTCGGCGTAGCTCTCGCCACCGCGGGTGCGGCTTCCGAGGCGGAAGCTGACGTTGTATTCGGTGAAGATGTCGGCGAGGCGCTCAACTTCTCCGGTGTTGGGGACGGAGAACAAGACCTGATTGCCCGCGCCCGTGAGCTTCTGAACTTCTTCGAGCATCGTCGGAACTGCGCCGTGGAAGCGTGGGGTGGGTTGGGTGAGAAAAGCGACCTCTTCCCCTTCCGTCCGCGTGATGCCGAGGTGCTCGACATCGGCTCCAGTGAGATGACTGACTTTCTTCCACCAATCATCAGGCTGCAAATACAAATCTTCGGGGCGAACTAAATTTCCGACGCCGCTGCGTTCGTGAGCTTCGGTGACGCGCGTCCAGAAGCGGTCGAACTCGGTGCGAAGCAAGTCGGGCTCGTCGAGCAGGACGGCTGCGTTCGGAAGCAGATCGAAGATGCTGCGGTCGGCCCCGGCGACAGGAGCGTAAAACTCCCAGCCGGGGAAGACGGTGACGCCGCCCGATTTGATGGCGGCTTCGACGATTTCTTCGTTGCCCGCGATGCGCTTGCCGGAGAGGCGCGTGTGAATCGCGCCGAGCAAGTGCTCGTTGACGGGCGTTTCGGTGAGAGGGAGGAGAAGCGCTTCGTCCATGGGGTTGGACGAGCGCTGCGAGGCGGGATCGAAGCGGCGAATGGATTCGACTTCGTCGCCGAAGAACTCGATGCGGACGGGGCGCTCGGCCTCGGGCGAATAAACGTCAAGAATGCCGCCGCGCAAGGCGTATTCCCCAGGCATCTCGACGACGTCGGCGGAGGTGTATCCGACGGTGTTGAGGTGCGCGAGCAGGTTGTCGACGTCGAAGGATTCGCCGCGGCGCAGAGTGCGAGCGAGGTCGGTGTAGTAGTCCGCCGAACGCTGGAGGATGGCGGTGGCGGCGATCGGAGAGACCACGATCGATGCCTTGCCGGTGGCGATCTTCCACAATGCGGTGGCGCGCTCCTCTTGCAACTCGGGGTGGGGCGAGAGGTTCTGGAACGGGAGCACGTCGCGGGCGGGGAGAGAAATGACGGCGTCGGGATCGCAGGCGGCGGTGAGTTCGCAGAATCCTTTTAGAACGGGGATGAAGTCTTCGACGGCGCGGTTGTCGTTGACCACGACGAGCAGCGGGCGGTCGGCCATGCGGCGCAAGAGCACAAGCAGCAGAGCTTTGGCGGTGGGAGAGAGTCCAGAGACACGAATGCGCCCCGTGCCCTCCTTGAGGTGGGAGGCAACACGCGTGAAGGCGGGAAGCATTTCTACGTCCGCGAAGAGTTCACGGACGAAGGGAAGAAGCATGCAAGATGATTTTAGCAGGATTGGGATCGGGGACTCAGGGTTTGCGGTCTTTCTTCGCTTGCGTTCTTCGCTTCAGTCTCTTACGAACTCTGCGGTCAAAAAGCGCTGAGCCCCAAGATCGCGCCAGATGAAGCACGGTGTCACTTCAGCGGGGCTTGCGGTAGATGGTCGGGTCATTGTCCAGGGTGGAATCAACGGCAAGATCGTAGCTTCCGTTGTTGTCGACCCAGATAAATTGTCCGGTGCTCCAGGCGTCCGGTTTGCTCATGGTGGCAACATAGGTATCCGTGAGCGTTTCGGGGTCGATCGCAACCAAGTCGGACTCTCTGAACAACGAGCGGTCGTCGCGCATATACGTCGTCGACACGACGAGAGCGAGTTTCTTTCCATCGGGGGACCAGCCGAGAAAACCCACACTCGAAGAGAGGGCATCTTTCACAGAAAACAAGTCCGAAAGAAACTTCGAACTCTCTCCGTTCTGCAGATTGATCAGTGTGGCATGACCAAGTGCGGGGACGACAACAAACTTGTCGTCTGGTGACCAGAACGAGTCGAACCAGTTTCCGGGCTCGTCCATCACGAGAGGATTCACCTGCAGAGGCGCTCCGCGACCGCCGCTGTAATAGAAGGTTCCAGACTCGCTACCATCATGCGAGCAGGCGGAGCGGTACAGGAGGCGCGCCGGATTGCGGGGACTGAACGCGATGTTGCTGGCAACTTTTGTCACCACGTGTCCCTTGTAGAAAATGCGATGTGCGTCGGGAGCACAGGCGCTCAGCAAGGTTGGCTCTACCATGAAGTCTCCGTGGCGGGAGGAGCCCATTGCGGGCCACCAGGGCTCGTACACCCGGGGGAAAATGATGGCGCCGATCACGACCAGGAGCGCGCCGCCAGCGACGGCGTATAGCGACCTGCGCGTTCTCTTTTGTTTTTCGGGTGGCTGCGTGACCGTGAGCGCGCGAATCGAACGGCGCAGAAGGGCGATGCTCGCGCCGACCAAAAAGGCCGCAAACAGAAACAGAGCGGCCGCGGTCCCTGGGCTGGGCGGTATGGCGTGGGGAGCACCGATCACGAAAAATATCGCCACCAGCGTTACGCCAAGCCCAGAGAGCATCAACGCAACGAATGCAACGATCCCAACCACCGGCCAGAACTTCGTTTCCGTGCCGCTCATGAACTCTCCTTTCGATGGGGATTGCGAATGTCCTCATTATGCGTCCAGCCCAACCGTTGTAAACGTATGTACAAAGGATCCGCCACCTTCGATGGCGACCGACTTATTCAAGGCTTTTGCCGTCGGAAAGAGACCGGAAAACCAATCCGCGCAGAGGCCTCCTTCAGCCGGAAGGTAACACGCACTAGGCGGGAAGCATTTCTTAGCAGGAAGGAAAGAAAATCAAGAGCTTCACCACAGAAGACGCTGAGGTTTCGATCTCTAGGGTGTCGCTTGGAGTTCTCGGGCTATATCTCCTATGTAGGGAGATGTGAGGAGGGTGAGGCCTGCGGCTTGGGCGAGGGTGGTCGCTTGCCGAAGATCTTCGTCGGGGAGCCAGCAGCCTTTGGGATCAACTACGCCACGGGCGGCAAGGCCGGATTGGAGCCAGATGGTTTTGGCGTGAAGCGTCTTCGCGTCGTCGAGGATTCCGGGAAGCTCCGATAACGGGCGGTGCGAATAGATGATGTCGGCCCGATCGGGCATGCGGCCGGTGCGGCGGGGGACGACTTCGCCGTTGATCAGTTCGTAGGCGGAATAATCTTCGGGGCCGGGGCCTCCGCGGACGATGACCTGGAAGCCGGCCCGCGCCAAGGATTCCGGGACATCTTTGGAGGGCCAGTCGATCACGAGGATGGTGCGAGCGGATTTGAGAATTTGTTTTGCGTCCATGGTGGGGAAATCCTTGGCGGTCAGAGTAGTGAAATTTGGGGTGGGCGTCAATTTGGAGAACAAAAGCGCTTAACCACACAGGGCACGGGGGAGCGCAGAGGAAATCCCCGGAGGCTTCCTCGTGTGGGCTGGGTGCCACAGGGTGTGGACGGGGCGACACGGGTGCGTTAAATCGCGGACCGAAAATGATCCCGCTAAGTGATTGAGTCTTGAACACTCGGCTTCGTGTGATCCGGCTGGCACGCGTCGTGCATTCCGAAGGAGGTTGGACTTCGAGGATGGAGGAAGACATGAGGCGGATCAGCGGGAACTGGAGTGGAAGAATTCTGGGAGCGGTTTTGATGTTTGCTGCGGTGCTAACCGGAACGGCGTTTGGTCAGGAAGAGGTGAGTACGACTCCGCCAGCTGTCTGTGAAGGGGAGTTGCTCTACCGGTCGCCGGTGTCGGGGCGTTACGAGACGGTGCCGCTGGTGCACACGGACGCGGCGTTCGATGTGCGTGGACTGGTGGCGTCGGCGATGGTCACGCAGCAGTATGCGAATGACACCTCCGCGCCGATCGAGGCGGTTTACGTTTTTCCGCTGCCCCATGATGCGGCGGTGTACGACATGGAGATTCGCGTCGGCAACCGGGTGATTCGCAGCACGATCAAGGAACGCGAAGAGGCGAAGAAGGTCTACGAGGCGGCGAAGTCCGCGGGCAAGCGCGCGGCGTTGGTGGAAGAAGAGCGGCCAAACATTTTTACGACGTCGGTCGCGAACATCATGCCGGGCGACCACATTGACGTGCGGTTGCGATATGTCGAGCCGCTGCGATGGGAAGAGGGAAGGGTGCGGCTGGAGTTCCCGATGGTGGTGGGGCCGCGCTACATTCCTGGAACGCAGGCGATGGGGCATGCGGGAAGGGGATGGGCGAAGGATACCGACGCGGTGCCGGATGCGTCGCGCATCACGCCGATCGTGAGGAATCCGGAGAACCGCCCGGGGCACGATATTTCGGTGACGGTTGATCTCGATCCCGGGTTTGAGGCTGCGTCGGTCACGTCGGTCTCGCACACGATCAACGTGAGCAGACTGGCGGATGGGCGGCAGCACGTGGAACTTGCCGCGGGTGCTACGGTGCCCAATAAAGATTTCATTCTCGAAGTGCGGCAAGCCGACACGTCGCGGCCGAAGACGGCGCTGTTTCTTTCGCCCGGGAAAGAGTCGGGCGAGGCAAACTTTTTGCTGGCGGCGTTCCCTCCGACGGTGCAGAAGACGGAGCGCATGCCGGTGGAGATGTTGTACATGATCGACGTTTCGGGATCGATGGCAGGGACGTCGATCGAGCAAGCGCGGGGAGCGCTGCTGCAGGCGCTCGACCGGTTGCGGCCCGTGGACCGGTTCGGCATTCTCGCGTTCAGCAGCAACTACCATGAGTTCTCGCCCGAAGTGCTGCAAGCCACGCCTGACAATGTGGCGGCGGCGCGGCGGTACGTCAGGCATCTTGAAGCGGGCGGCGGCACTGAGATGCTGCCGGCTCTGTTGCACTTGATGACGAAGCTGCAGGACCCGGACCACGTGCGGAGCATCATTCTGCTGACGGACGGTGACCTGGGGAACGAAGAGCAAATTTTCGCGGCGCTGCGGCAGAACCTGGGCGGCGCGCGCCTGTATACGGTCGGCATTGGGAGCGCGCCCAACATTTTTCTGGCCAGCAAGATGGCGCAATTTGGGCGCGGGACGTTCACGCATATCGCGGACATCTCCGAGATTCAAGAGCAGATGACGCGGTTGTTTGCGAGCATTGAGAGCCCGGTGCTGACGGATGTGAAGGTGACGTTCGAAGGAGTGGAAGTCGCGGATTTGTATCCGGCGCGCTCGCCCGATCTTTTCATGGGGCAGCCGCTGCTGATCTACGGGCGGATCACAAAAGGCCACGTGGGCAAGGTACACCTGACGGCGCGTGCGGGAAATGAGCCGTACGAGACGACGATTGCGTTGAACACGGCGAAGGCGACGTTTCATCCGGGCATCACGACGCTGTGGGCGCGGCAGCGCGTCGAAGATTTGATGGATCACTGGCGCGAGTCGGATGAAAACAATCGAGCGGAGATTCGCACGAGCGTGATTGCGCATGCGATCCAGTACAAGTTGGTGACGCGCTTTACCTCGCTGGTGGCGGTCGAGGAAGTCGTGGTGAATCCTGGCGGACAAATGGATACGGCTCCCGTACCCACCGAGTTGCCGGCGGGGATGCAGATGGACAAAGTGTTTGGCGCTCCGGCGACAGGGACGGCGGATGCGTTCTTGGAAACGTTGGGTCTGTCACTTCTGGTTGCGGGGACGATGCTTCTCGCGTTGGTGCGGCGAGTGAGGGCAGGAGCAGTGTTATGAAAGCGCTGCGGTTGTTCGCTGCGGTAATACTGATCGCGGGGGCGTGCCTTTCGGGGCGCGCCCTTTACATGCATGCGAAGGCGGAACTGGCGGGGATTTTGATCCGGCGGGCCTGGGAGAAGAGTTTGCAGACGGGCACGCCGCACGCGCCGTGGGCGTGGGCCGATACGCATCCGATTGCGCGGCTGCGAATTCCGCGGCTCGGTTATGACGAGTTCGTGCTCGAGGGCGCGACTCCGCGGACGCTGGCCTTTGGTCCGGCGCGGCTGATGAGTGGAGCGCGCATGGGCGAGGCGGGAAATCTGGTGCTGGCGGGACATCGCACGAGCTGGTTCCGGTCGCTGGAGGGGATAGCGGCGGGCGATGAGATTCGGATGGATTGGTTCGATGCGCGGGGCGGGTTGCACTCGCGAAGTTATGCGGTGAGCATCATCCGCGTGATCGAGCCGCGGGACGTCGCATTGCTGGCGCCGACGGCGGAGGATTCGCTGACGCTGATCACGTGCTATCCGTTTGGGCGCAGCCCGAGGTCGCCGCAAAGGTTTGTGGTGCGAGCTGCGCCGTTGGGAGCAGGGAAGGTCTTAGGTGGTGGATTGATAGCTGTATACGCGGCAGGAAGATTCAAGAGCGAACCTCGGACGCTAAAGCGCGCCGATCTTCGAAGCCTAACGGCACGAGTAAACTCGTGCCCTTCCGTCTTTTGAACATCGCTAAAATTTCCCGGCCGTCGATCTTGGCAGGATGGCTGGGCCCGGGCTATTCTTGCGGGATGTGGGGTTTCGCGAACTCATCCCGCTGCGCCGGGAGTGACGAGTTCGCGAGAATTGATTTGAAATCATCGTATTCACAAAGGAGTGAGGCATGAGCCGAGTACGAGTGCTCGTCGGCACGCGCAAGGGCGCGTTTATTTTGGAGTCGGATGGCAAACGGGAGAAATGGGACGTGAGCGGCCCTCACTTTTCCGGATGGGAACTCTATCACCTGAAGGGATCGCCGGCCGATCCCAATCGCATTTACGCGTCGCAGACCAGCGGATGGTTTGGGCAGATTATTCAGCGATCCGATGACGGCGGCAAGACCTGGCATCAGCCGGGAACGCCCGCGGGGCAAGCGCCTGAGCCCGGTCCGCCAAAGGCTGTGAGCAACAAGTTTGTTTACGATGCGTCGGGCGAGAGCGGCAAGCCGCTGACCACGCATCAGTGGTACGACGGCACACAGCATCCGTGGGAGTTTAAGCGAGTGTGGCACCTGGAGCCGTCGTTGAGCGATCCCGACACGGTGTATGCGGGGGTGGAGGACGCCGCGATTTTTCGCTCGACCGATGGCGGCGAAAATTGGAAGGAGCTGTCCGGACTGCGCGGGCACGATACCGGCCCGAAGTGGCAGCCGGGCGCGGGCGGAATGTGCCTGCATACCATCATTCTCGATCCGAGCAATCCACAGCGGATCGTGATTGCGATTTCGGCGGCTGGCGCCTTCCGCTCAGACGATGGTGGGAAGAGCTGGAAGCCGATTAACAAGGGGCTCTACTCGAAGTACATTCCGAATCCGACGGCCGAGGTCGGGCACTGCGTGCACCACATCGCGATGAACCCGAAGAGGCCGGGCGTGCTGTTCATGCAGAAGCACTGGGACGTGATGCGATCGGATGATGCGGGCGATTCGTGGCGCGAGGTCAGCGGCAATCTGCCGACTGATTTTGGATTTGTGATTGACGTGCACTCGCATGAGCCGGAAACGATCTACGTTGTACCGATCAAGAGCGATGGCGAGCACTTTGTGCACGAAGGGAAGCTGCGCGTGTACCGCAGCCGTACCGGCGGCAATGAGTGGGAGGCTTTGACCAAGGGCCTGCCTCAAGAAAATTGCTACGTGAACGTTCTGCGCGACGCGATGGCGGTGGACACGTTGGACAAGTGCGGAATTTATTTCGGCACGAGCGGCGGGCAGGTGTATGCGTCGGCGGACGCGGGGGATTCATGGAATCCGATTGTGCGGGATCTGCCAGCGGTGCTGTCGGTCGAGGTGCAGACGCTGGCATGATTCGCGTTGAGCTTCCTCAGCATTTGCGAACGCTGGCGCACGTGGGGCGCGAGGTGACGCTTGAAGTCGAGGGTCCGGTCACGCAGCGGTCCGTGCTGGATGCGCTTGAGGCACTGTACCCGATGCTGCGGGGGACGATCCGCGATCACGACACGCTGAAGCGGCGGGCGTTCTTGCGGTTCTTCGCCTGTGAGCAGGATTTGTCGCATGAGGCGCCGGATTCCCCTCTGCCGGAGGCGGTAGCCTCGGGGAAGGAAGTGTTTCTGATCATTGGGGCGATTGCGGGCGGGTAGGAACCACGGGGCTAAAGCCCCTTTTCGATTTCAATGTGCCCTTTAACGCGGCCCTGGAAGGGCCGCTCTTCCACTCATCCACGGAGGAGGGGGCGGGTTAGGCAGGTGGGGCCGCCGCTGCCGTTGATGCAGATCTCGCTGCCGGGGAAGGTTCGGACATCGAATCCGGCTTTGCGCAGGCGGTCGTTTGTCTTTTTATTTTCTTCGATGGCTAGCAGTCGCTTGCCACCCAGCGCGAGGACGTTGCATGCGAGCGTGTCGCGCTCGGAGTAATCAATTTCTACAAAGTTGAAGCCGCGAGCTTTGACTAGTTCGACGGTCTCGACCGCGAGCCACGGGAGATCGACCAGCGCCGTCTCCTCATCGAGCAGGCTAATCAACGACATCAGGTGCAGGCAGGCGGACGGTCCGGGGCCGTAAGGGAGCGGTGAGGAAAGAACGTCGATACCTTTCGGTGCGAGCAGAGCACGCATCTGTGCAATGCCGGTGGAATTGGTGCGGTAGCCGTGACCGATCAGCAGGGTCTTCGAGTCGAGCCAAACGATGTCTCCGGCTTCGGTGGTGCTGGGCGCCGTGATTGTGCCGAAGGTCGGAATGCCTTGTGCCGCGCACGATTTGCCGTGATGGCCGGCTTCGGCTACGCGATTTGGTTTGCCGGGCCGCATGAGGATCAGGCCAAAGTCGGTGGCGAGTGAGGCATCGTGGGTGTAGGCGGCGTCGAGCGAGAGATCGTCTGCCGGAGGAAGTTCTACGAGTTCCGCGCCCGCGGATTCCAACTCGCGGACCAGCGCGGCGTGCTGCGCTTGCGCGATTTCGAAATTGGGGGCGTGATGGAATCCGAGGTCGCGCCAGACGGAGACGCGCTGTAGATCGTTCCATCCTGCGGTGCGGGGCGAGCAGACGAGCACGCGCTGAAGCGCGCCAACCATGGAGTGTCCGTTGAAGCGGGTTGCGGTGAGGGTTTCGGTCATAGGGTTCTGTTAGGAATCTAATAGGGAAGCTTGCGCGAATGCAATGCAGGCCACGGGCTAAAGCCCCGGAATCACTTCAATGTCCTTTACGCGGCCCTGAAGGGCCGCTCTTCCACGGAACCTTCTTCTACGGAATCTTCGCGCGTTCCGCAATTCTAGAACTCGACGTGGGCGCGGAAGGATGGGACGAGGACCGGGCCGCGATCGCGGTTGTAGCCGGGGTTGTTGATGTGCTGCAGTCCGGGCGCGAGATAGATGCCGCGCCACACGTGGACGGTGTAGTACGACTCCAGAATATTTTCGCGGCCGTAGGTGAGGTGGCCGTCGCCGAGAAGGAATCCCAAGCCTCCGGCGGCGAGATAGTTTTGGTGATCTTTGGCGATGGCGTTGCTGATGAAAGCGATGCCGGCGCGATCTTGTTTGCGATGCCACCACGCGCCGTTCGCACCCACGCCCTCGGCGAAGGTTTGGTCCACTTCGGTGTAGGCGAAAGATTCGGTCTTGCCGTTGTCCCATCCGAAGCGGGCAAACGCCGTCACGTAGTGTGTGAGATTCTGTTCGACGTTGATGCCGAATCCGTATTTGCGCGAGATGTGCCAGGGATGAGCGGTGATGTCTGGAGTCGTGCCCGCTTCCTGCGCCTTCAAGACTTGATCTCGGTAAATGCCCATGTTGGCGTAGTTGGTGAATGCCAGCACACGCACGACGCCGGCTTTTTTCGGGATGAAGCCGTGACGCAACTCGTATTCAAAATTTTCCGCGTGGGCCTGCCAGGGCTTCCAGACGAGATCGATGCCGTTGGCGATCTTTGGCATGAGGGCTTCGGCGAAACGGAATCCCCAGTTGCGGTCTTCGTAGTCGGCGGTCAGGCCGACGGTGTAGCCGCGTGTATCGGCGGCATAGTCGTAGGCGCCGTTGTTGTCGGTGGTCCAGTTGATGAACTGGAAGTGAGTGTCAGAGCCGACAGAATTGATGTCGAAGAAATCGGGCATGCTGAACTTGCCGAAGCGCAACTCGAGACGGCGGCGGGGCAGTTCTTCGAACAGAGAAGACCAAGTGCGCTGGTTCTCAACTTTGTCATCGCTCAGCGCGAAGACTTTGTGAATCATCCCGCGCCCGAGATACGGCGCTTTGCTCAACGACGGGTTGCGGACGATGTCGAGGTCGGTGTTTCCGGCCAGGCCGAACCCTTCGGTGAGGGCTGTACCGCCAGCCTCTTCGATGTCCACAAGAATTTCTGTGGAGTTGTTGAGGCGCACTCCGGTGTAGAGCGTCATCACGCGCGATGTCGCCTTCTCATAGTGCGGATTGAGGCTGTGCGTACCGCTGTAGAGCGCATGGAATTCGGGATGCGTCTGGAAGATGAAGTTGGCCTGGCCTGAGAGCCAGAAGCGTGTGTCCTTGAAGCGGGGCAGCATCGATTCGGTGGCGTCGTCGGCTGGAGGATCGGACGGAGCGGCGACGGCTGGCGTGGTTTGGGCATTCTGCGTCGCGGCGGTGGACGGGGAATCGGGTTGCTGCGCCTGGACGAATGGCGCCGCGCCGGTGATGGCCCCAAGAGCGAGGGCTAGCGCGAAGATGTTGCTCCTGACCCTGCGGAGTGCGAGGGCTATGTCGCTCCCGACGAACTGCTTCGAATTGGGCCTAAATTCCACGCGGGTGCACACAAGCCAGGCTACGCAGGAACGGTTACGGGGACGTTACAGCGCCAAGCCCCATCATTTATAGCATACCCCCCTAGGGTATATATAGAGTAAAATGCCGGGATGAAGGAAAAACTTTCGGCAGCTTCCAAGGAAAAGCAGAAACTTTTTTCGCGGATCAAACGCCTGGGTGGGCAGATCTCGGCTGTGGAGCGCGCAGTCACCGACGGAGACGAGTGCGCGGACATCCTGATGCTATTGGCGGCGATTCGCGGAGGCGTCAACAGCCTGATGGCTGAAATATTGGAAGATCACATACGGCTGCACATCACGCATCCGGAGCGCGGGCCGGACACGCCGGAAGAGTTGACCGAGGATTTGATTTCGTTGGTGCGGGCGTACTTGAAATAAAAAAGGACAGTCCGGAGCCCCCGAGACTGTCCCGTTCAAACCCTCCCGGTTAGAAGGGCAACTTGATGACCCTACGGTACTGCCGAGATGTTGCAACGGGGTTGCAGACCGATGAATATCTGATGAATTCGAATTGCGCGGCGCTGCTATAGTAATCGGTTGCAATGTGCTGACATCATTTTTTGACATCCTGATTCTCCCCGTCGAGAGGATTTGATGCCGTCCATGACATCGCGCAAAACTGAGCAGTCCCGCCGCCTGCAGCAACGAGCCGAAAGCATGATTCCGGGAGGCGTGAATTCTCCGGTGCGGGCGTTTCGGTCGGTGGGGGGCGACGCGCCGTTTATCGTGCGCGGCAAAGGCTCGCACATCTGGGACGCTGACGAAAACGAATACATCGACTACATCGGATCGTGGGGCCCGCTGATCCTGGGGCACGCCGAGCCAGGCGTGCTGGATGCGATCGTTGCTGCGGCATGCAACGGCACGAGCTTCGGAGCTTCTACGCCATCCGAAGCCGATCTCGCGGAACTGGTGTTGGGAGCATTTCCCAGCATGCAGAAGGTTCGCTTCGTCAGTTCTGGGACAGAAGCGACCATGTCGGCGATCCGACTGGCGCGGGCTTACACCAAACGAAAATATATTGTGAAGTTTGAAGGGTGCTATCACGGGCATGCGGACGCGCTGCTGGTGAAGGCGGGGTCGGGCGTGGCAACACTCGGGATCCCAGGATCGGCAGGCGTTCCCGAGGAGTTTACGCAGTTCACGCTGGCGTTGCCCTTCAATAATCTTTCGGTGGTCGAGCACGCGTTCCAGAAATTCAAACATCAGATTGCGTGCGTGATCGTCGAGCCGGTGGTGGGAAACATGGGATGCGTTCCGGCGGCCGACGACTATCTCGTGGGGTTGCGGTTGGTCACCGAGCGCGAACGGTCAGTGCTGATATTCGACGAGGTCATGACGGGATTCCGCGTTGCGTTTGGCGGAGCGCAGGAACTGTACAACATCAAGCCGGACCTGACGACGATGGGGAAAATCATTGGCGGCGGCCTACCGGTCGGCGCATATGGCGGCCCGAAAGAGATTATGGATCTCGTGGCGCCGCTGGGGCCGATGTACCAGGCAGGGACGCTGTCAGGGAATCCGCTGGCCATGGCAGCGGGCTGCGCGATGCTGAAGCAGCTGCGCGATCGCAAGGGAGAGATCTATCCGCGGCTGGAAAAATTGAGCGGCGAATTGGTGGAGGGCGTGGCTGCGGCGGCCAAGGATGCTGGGGTTGCCCTGTGCCATAACCGCGTGGGGTCGATGTTCACGTGGTTCTTCCAGCAAGGGCCGGTAACGGATTGGGATTCGGCGTCGAAGTCGAACACCGAAGCGTTTGGGAAATTCTTTCGTGCGATGCTCGACGCAGGAGTTTATTTGCCGCCTTCGCAGTATGAGGCCGCGTTCCTGGGAGCAACGCATACTGAGGAAGATATTCAGCGGACGGTTGCGGCGGCGAAGCAGGCATTTGCAGCGGTGAAGGGATAGGACTCCCTATGAGGACACTAAGCCACGGAGGCGTGAAAGAGGTGTTGTCCTACTTTCATTTTGATTCGGCATGCACTGCTGTGGAGCGTTGAGGATTTAGGCGGCTGTGTGGAAAGCCTATGAACAGCAAAAGGCGGTAGCATGAGCGAGCAAAAAGGAAATACGAAGCTTTTCTTTGGGCTACTCCTGTTCATCCTGACTCCGTTGTTTTTGTTTGTAAAACCCACAACCGAAGGGGCCATTCTTCGTGACCTCGTGCTATTGATTTGGTGGGCTTTTATATTTTGGCTTTTGGTTACTGGCCGGAAAGAATCTAAGCAACAAATTCAAAGCGACCAGCTACCAAAGAGCTCTGATCCAACTCATCTATCGAACCGCTAATCACTCACCGCTTGTTCTGCATCATCTCTGAGATCGTCTTGAATTCATACCCATCCTGCTGGTAGCGCTTGATCAGGTTTTCTGTAGCGAGAACAGTTTGGCTGCGGTCGGCGCCCATTTGTTTGTGGCCGCCGTCGTGTAGCAGGATGACGTCGCCGCCACGGATCTGCTTTGTGACTTTCCTTTCGATTACAGCGGCCGGCGGTGCATTCCAGTCGTAGCCCGTCACATTCCACATGACTGGTTGAAGGCCGACTTCGCGGACGATGCGGAGGACGGCGGGGCGGCGGCCGCCAAAAGGCGGGCGAAAAAGATTCGAGTGTTCGCCGATTGCGTCTTGCAGAGCCGAGCGGCAGTCGGAAAGTTCCTGGCGGACTTCGGCTGTGCTTTTGAAGATCAGCAGAGGATGTGTGAAGGTGTGGTTACCCACGACGTGTCGGGCCTTCACGATCTCGCGGGCGATGTCGGGGCGCTGCTGAACGTAGCGGCCGATCAGGAAAAAAGTTGCGTGTACTCCTTGCTTGGCGAGGACTTCCAACAAGCGCAGCGTGTGCGGGTCGTTGGGGCCGTCGTCGTAGGTGAGGGCGAGTTGCTTGGTGCCGCGGGTCAAGACAGTGCGCGGTAATCCGATAAACGTGCGGCCGTACCATTGTCCGGTGGGCGCCATGGACTGGTAGCCCGCGGCGACAGCGGCTGCGGCGGCCGATCCGGCCAGCACGGGTCCAAGCATGGGGGAATTGTAATGGATTGAGTAATCGGGGAATTTAGTAATTGGGAAATTGAAAAACGTCCGAGCGGCGCGGTTCTGGATTCCAATTCCACAATTACCAAATTTCCCAATTACTCAATCGGCCCTGTTAACTCTTCCCGCAATTGCCACTCGGCTCTATCCGAGATATCCTGCCAATTCCGAGACAACGCACCAGACGTCGCAAGAAAACGTTTTTAACAACCCATGGCCAATCTTTTCGAACTGCCCCGGTACATTGCTGTGGAGGGCCCCATCCGAGTGGGCAAGAGCACGCTGGCGCGCATTCTGGCCGAGCGACTGAATGCGCAGCGGGTGATGGAGCCGGAGGCGAATCCGTTTCTCGACTCGTTTTACGAAGGGGAGCGCGGGGCGGCGTTTCAGGCGCAGTTCACTTTTCTGGTGAGGCGCTTCGAACAGTTGCAGGCGCTCGATCTCGGGGCGAAGTCACAGAAGATTGTCGTCGCCGATTTCATCTTCGAAAAAGACAAGCTGTTTGCCTGCCTCAATCTCACCGACCAGGAGCTCGACACCTACAATCGCTATTACAACCACTTCCGCGAGCAGTTGCCCACGCCCGATCTCGTGATCTATCTACAGGCCACGCCTGAGGTGCTGAAAAAGCGGCTCAAGAAAAAGAATGCAGCGAGCGAGCGCGCGGTGAGCGACGAATATCTGGAGGAAGTGATCAAGGCCTACGAGCACTTCTTCTTTCACTACACTTCGTCGGACCTGCTGATCGTCAACACGTCGGAGATTGATTTCGTCGACCGCAATGAAGACCTGCAGGAACTTCTCCGCAAAGTCACGGCGCCGATCAAAGGCACGCAGTACTTCCTGCCGCTGGGCGGGCAGGATGCAGTGGGGGCGTAGTTCTTCCCGGGTGATTCGCGATACAATCAGCGACTGTACGGAGGCCTTCATGCGCCCCTTCACAGCAGCTCTCGCCTCGCTTCTGTTGTTCGCTCCCCTCGCATCATCTCAGGAAGAGCATCACCATGCGCTGACCGCAGAGGAAGTCGGGTCGGTCCACTTCGAGACTTCTTGCCGCCCCGATCTGGCTGAGAGCATCAACCGCGCGGTGGCCCTGCTGCATTCCTTCCAGTACGAGCAGGTGCGGCAGGCGTTCACGGAAATCTCCGAGAAAGATCCGCAATGCGCCATGGGGCAATGGGGCGTCGCCATGTCGCACTACCACGGGATGTGGGACAACGGCGATACGGCTGCCGGGCGAGCGGCCCTCAACAAAGCCCAGCAGATCGCGGTGAGCAATCCGCAAACGACTCCGCGTGAAGCAGCCTACATCGACGCTCTCGCGGAAATCTACCGAGAAGACGGCAAAGACGCTTACGTCCATGGTCAGGCCTTTGAGCGGAAGATGGGAGCGCTGCAGGCGGCCTATCCGCAGGATGACGAGGCCGCGATTTTTCATGCGCTCAGTTTGGCGATCACCGCTCCCAAGACCGATAAGACATTTGCGAACCAACGCAAGTGCGGAGAGATTCTGGAGCCGATTTTCGCGAAGCAGCCGCATCATCCAGGGATCGCGCACTACATCATTCATTGTTACGACAACCCAGTGCTGGCGGAAAAGGGACTGAACGCGGCTCGGGTCTATGCCAAGATTGCTCCGGCTTCGGCGCATGCCAACCACATGCCGTCGCACTTGTTCACGCGCGTTGGGTCGTGGGACGAGTCGATCAGTTCCAACCAGAAGTCGGAGGATCTGGCGGCCGCGGCGGAGCCCACCTCAAAAAATGGAGAGGCGCGGGATCAGCGGCTGCACGCGATGGACTATCTCGAGTACGCGTATCTGCAGAGCGGTCGCGTGGGCAAGGCCAGAGCGGTGTTCGATGAAATGAACTCTTTGCCGCCCGTTGCTGGGCTTACGCTCACTGGCGGGTATGCGCTGGCCGCAATTCCTGCGCGCTACACCATCGAGTTGGGTTCGTGGGAGCAGGCGAGCCAACTTCCGGTTCGCGAGGAAAGCGTGCCGTGGGCCCAGGCGATCACGTGGGCGGCGATCGGTATAGGCAGCGCCCGCGCCAATCATCTGGAACGCGCGAGCCAGGCGGAGCAAAAATTGGCAGGGCTGCGCGATGCGATCGCGAAGCAGAACAATTCCTACTGGTCGAATCAGGTGGAAGTGCAGCGGCGTGAAGTAGCGGCCTGGATCACGGAGCAGAGCGGCAAGACGGCAGATGCGCTGCAACTGGCGCGGTCGGCGGCGGAGCTCGAAGAGAGCATGGATAAGAGCGCGGTCACGCCCGGAGCCGTGACTCCAGCGCGGGAAATGCTGGCAGAGTTGCTGCTCATGGAACATCGTCCGAAGGAGTCGTTGGTGGAGTACCAGAGCGTACTGAAGACTGCGCCAAACCGGTTCAATGCGTTGTACGGTGCCGGGAAGGCAGCGGAGGCAGCTGGGGATGCGAGCGCGGCTGCCAGTTACTATCGCAAGCTGACGGAGGTGGCGGTCGGCGACGAAAGAGCCGAGTTGAAAGCGGCGCGAGCGAAGTTGGTGGCGGAGAAGGCGTCGGTGCTGAAGCCCCGAAGCCGCCGCTCGAATTCGTTAAACAGAACATTCCAATAGGGTTACGAAGCTGAGTTTTTGGCACTGGTCAAGTAGCTGTGTCGCTACTACAATAACCCCAGCGTCATCCAAGCTGTAGACGCCATGATGCGTACAGGCTCTATCCGCCAGAGGCGGAGGGGCACTGGAGGACAGCATGAGTATCACCCCGATCGGCGGACGTCTCTTCGACGGATCCGGCCACAAGATCACGATCGCAACTCTGCGGGACCAGAAACTCCGACATCAACCCATCACTTGCCTTACCGCCTACGACTATGCGTCCGCTCGCCTGGTCGATGAGGCGGGCATTGACATGGTGCTGGTGGGCGATTCGCTTGCCCAGACCATGCTCGGCTACGAAAACACGCTCTCGGTCACCATGGACGAGATGCTGCACCACGTGAAGGCCGTACGGCGCGGGCTGAAGAATGCGCTGCTCGTGGCTGACATGCCGTACGGGTCATATCAGGTCGACGCCAAAGACGCGGTGCGCAATGCGGCGCGCTTCGTGAAAGAAGGCGGCGCGGAAGTCGTCAAGATTGAGGGCGGCGAAAAGCGCGCCGACTTGATCCGGCAAATTATTGATGCCGAGATTCCGGTGGCTGGACATATTGGGCTCACGCCTCAGTCGGTCAACGTGATGGGCGGCTACAAGGTGCAGGGTAAGAGTCTCAGCGGCATCGAGCAACTCATGCGCGATGCCACGGCGCTCGACCGCGCCGGCGTGGCTTGCCTATATCTCGAGGGCATTCCGCGAGAGGTCGCGGCCGTGATCACCGCGGAGGTAAGCACGCCAACGATCGGTATCGGTGCCGGGCCTGAATGCGATGGGCAGGTGCTGGTGTTCCACGACATTTTGAACCTGACGTTTGGGCCTCCAGCAAAGTTCGTGCGGCGCTACGGTGATGCGGCTGCGCTGATCACGAATGCGGTGCAGGCGTTTCGCGCCGATGTGCGGTCGCGGCAATATCCGTCGGACGAAGAGTCTTACCACCTGCCAAAAGAGACCAAGGTGGGGCTCGACACCGTGCTCGACCGCAAGCAGGCGATGCGGCGGTAGCACGAATCCCTGGCCACGGATTGACACGGATCGTACGGATAAGGCGGAACCGGGGCGTCCCGGGTTGCGTATCCCTTACAGGCCTTACCCCGGGAGTGCTAGGCTATTAGAAAGGGGACAAAGCGATGATTTTCCCAGCGCATTTCATCTTCTTCCCGTTTTTTGGCTTTGGTTTTAGCGTCCCGTTGCTGATGTATTTCCTTCCGTCGATCATCGCCTTGGCGCGTAGCAAGCGCGACCTTCTGGCGATCTTCCTGCTCAACTTCTTTCTGGGATGGAGCATCATCGGATGGTTCGTCGCGCTGATCTGGGCGGCGAAACACGACTATCCTGTGGCGGCGAGGTAACGGCGGATCGTGACCTGCAAGTCTCTGGGCGTGGGGCTCGTTGCGACCGTTCTATGGCTGGGTGCCTGTGTCGGCTGTTTGTCGAAAGAGAGCACACCGCCAGCGCCGGATCCGAACGCCATCCTTCAGGCTCTTCCTCCCGCTGATCCCGCAAAGTATGAACACATTCGCGACATGAAGAATTGGCGCAACCCATACCTCATTGTGCGCACGGATGGGGTGGCGCTTTACGATTCCGCAGACAGCGCAGAAATCATCTTGAAGACGGACGATCTGTTGGCGGCGCTGGCGAAATTACCGGCCTCGAACTGGCCTTACGGCCGAGTCGTCGCAGCGCAGGAGAACGGCGTACGAGCCTCGAAGCAAGATGGCGTCGCCATTCGGCGCAATAAAGGGATTGTGGGCGGGATCCTCGAGGGCGCACACATCGCCGTCGAGTGGGTGCCGTCGGCGTGAGTCTCGCGGGACCTTGGCAAGCCGTCGAGCTACACTCGACCGGACAGCCGAGGGCGGCGGTCCCTACTTTCGAAAACCGGGCAATATTCCCTTGAAAATCTGCACAACCATCGACGAAATGCGTGCGGCGTCTCGCGCAGCCCGCGGTGCCGGTCGGCGGCTGGGATTCGTTCCGACCATGGGAGCGCTGCATGAGGGCCATCTCTCGCTGGTGCGTGCGGCGCGCGGCTCGTGCGACGTTGTGGCGGCGTCCATCTTCGTAAATCCCACGCAGTTCGGGCCCACAGAAGACCTCGCGAAGTATCCGCGTTCGTTTGAGCGTGACCGGGAAATGCTGGAGCGTGAGGGCGTGAAGTTGCTGTTTGCGCCTTCGGTGGAAGAAATGTATCCAGCGGGCGCAGTGACCTGGGTGACTGTAGAAGAGTTGAGCAACAAGCTCGACGGGCGTTCGCGCCCCGGCCACTTTCGCGGAGTGACGACCGTGGTCGCAAAACTGTTTCACGTCGTCGAGCCCGATGCTGCGTTCTTCGGACAGAAAGATGCGGCGCAGGTGGCGATCATCCGGCGGATGGTGCGCGACCTCAACCTGCCGGTGGAAATTGTGGTCTGCCCGATTGTGCGCGAGGCTGATGGGCTGGCGATGAGTTCGCGGAATGCCTATCTCGATCCGCAACAGCGGGAGCAGGCGCTGATACTGCATCGGTCGCTGATGCGCGTGCAGCAACTATCCGATGCGGGCGAGCGCGACGCGGTTACGCTGGCAGCTGCCGGACGCGAGGAATTCGCCCGCGAATCCTCAGTGCGCCTCGACTACTTCGAAGTGGTGAGCCCCGAAACACTCGAAGCCGTGACCGATATTTCAAACGGCGCGCTAGTTGCTGTCGCTGCTTACGTCGGGAACACTCGCCTGATTGACAACGTCGTTCTTGTCGCCGCTCGTTTGGTCTCCCGACGGGGATGATTGCGAGTCGCTGCTGTCGGGATAGTCGTACCAGTTTGGCGCGTACCGGTAGGGCGCACCATACCAATAAGGCGCCCCGTACCAATAGGGATTCCAGCCAACGCCAAATCCCCAGCCCCAACCTCCCCATCCCCAACCCCAGCCTCCCCATCCCCACCCAACTCCCCAACCCCAGCTCCAACCGCAGCACCCCCAGCCGCCCCAGGCGCCATGCCAGCCGAAGCCACCGCGCCAAGGTCCGTGGAAGAAGTTGCTGTGAGCGAAAGCAGCGGTGGCTGGGTGGTTGATCGATGCCACCATCGATCCGGCGACACCATGCGCACCTCCGAACGAATGAAACTGGCCGTCCGCGATGGCCGCGTGAGTTGTTGTTGCGCTTGCGGTTCGTCCAGCCATGCTTGCGCCGCCAGGGTGTCCAGCGGCACCTGATCTGCCCGCTACGCTCGCGCCGTTGCTGCCTCGTTCAAACGAATGCCAGCCGGGAGATGTATTCCTGACACCGCGACCCTCCGAGGCCCACGGCCTCGATGCGGCGGAAGAGCGGCCAGACATGGAGCCGCCGCGCATGCCTCCGTAGGAACCGCGGCCGCCGAGGGATGGGGCACCTCCATGGGAGCCACCGTAGGACCCACCGCCGTGAAATCCACCACCGTGCGAACCGCCACCGGAGAAACCACCACCTCCGTGGAAGCCGCTACCGCTGGAACCACCATGAAAACCTCCGCCTCCACCAGCGTGTCCACCACCGCCACTGTGTCCGCCACCCCCGTGCTGGGCAAGCGCAGAAGTCGGCAGGCAAACCAGTGCGAAGGAAGCGATACCTGCGAGAAGAGCGTTCAGCAAGGTGGATTGCCTCATGTCAGTGTCCTCCACCCAAACCATGGGTCGGCTGCCGGGAGGCAACCGCTAACTAAATAATACGCTTTTAACCCTATGATAGTTGGACTCTGATTGCGGCTCTAACGTTGCCCAGAAGAGAGCCCTCTAGGGCAAAACCGCGACTGCTCCGGGTTCCGGCTGCAAGCGCTGGCGCACGAGGCTTTCAACCTCGGTCCACAAGTGGGTGTCGCACTCGCTCTGCATGTGGCTGGGGGTAAGAACGCGCTCGAGCCACGATGTTCCCACGCACTTCACCGGCTCTTTTCTGTAATCGAACTTGAAATTGCCAAGCACCTGCGTCTTCGATGGCTCGGCGGCCGTGATCTGGGCGCGGCCGTGGATCAACCCGTGGGGTTGATAGAAATTCACTGCGCTCTCCACGTTTTCCGGGATAATCCCGTCCTTCTGCCAAGGCTTGGCCACGCTATCCACCTGCGCTGTGAGCAGCACGGGGATGCCTGCACGATCCAATTCCCGCGCCAGCAGCACCACTGCGGACGCTCCCCAGCTGTGGCCAAAAAGAATGATGCGCGCCCGCGTCTTCTCTTCGTCGCTGAGCACGCCATCATGATTCAGGTCGAGCAGGTTGACGATGGTCTTGTAGGCGGTTTTGCGGTGCCGGTTCTCGAAGACCTGAACATAGGCATCTTTCGCGTCGGTGCGCTGAATGCGTTGCGCAAGTTGCACGGGTCCGTGATGCAGATTGGTGTGGCGCACGAATCCGCCGACAAATCCGACGACGATACAGGAAGGCGTGGACGGCGGACGGGCGCCAATTGCGCCTTCGGCGGCCACAACGAACGGTGTGGCGGCGGACACCACAAGGGCCAGAACCAGAATCCGGGATGCGGCGAGGCGAAGCAAGCGGGCTCCTAACCGTAATGAGATGATTCGCGCCAATCCGAGGATGTTCGAAAAAGTCAGCCTTGAAATCTTCAACTCGACGGATGCTGCTATGGGCGGTGGGGAGCGAAAAGGCTTAACAGGCAAGGCTTTTGGCCTTCTCGAACCCGCAGGACAGTCTACACCTGCCTGTCAAGTTTGCAGCGGGCGAACTTTTTTAGGATCGATTTTTCGTCCTGAGACGAACGGGTTTCCGCCGATAAGGTAGCGCAGAGGATGATCCGCTGCTTTGGTGATCCCAATGCGCGGGGTTACACGGATACCGCGGGCCTGATAGCCGTCGTTCCCGATCCACAAACTGCTAGCCGCGGAAGTCAGGTCGCAGCCGTTGTCACGATCGCGCGTAATGCTGAAGGCCTCAGACAGCCGCCCCGGACCGCTGGTCAGTTTGGGCAGATCCTTCTTGGGCAGATCTTTGAGTTGGCCGCCGGCGGGGAGTTCGATCCCGCGAGCACGAGCCATCTCTTCGACGCCGGTCAAAGGTTCAAGGGCCCTAAAAAGAACGCCTCCTGCCTTGCCCTCGCGCTCACAAGAGACGTTGAGGCAGTAATGGAATCCGTAGATGAAGTAGACGTAAGCGTAGCCCGGCGGTCCGAACAGCACCGAGTTGCGCGCGGTGCGGCCGGCAGCGGAATGTGCGGCGGGGTCGTTTTCTCCGAGATAAGCCTCAACTTCGACGATACGGGCGGTAAGGCGTGATCCGTCCCTCTGCCTCACCAGCACTTTGCCCAAAAGTTCGCGGGCCACGCGGCGCGGGTTGCGCGCGAAGAAAGATCGCGTGAGTGGGCGGATCTGCGGCCTTTTGCCAGCAGGTAGCGGCGGAGGCATCGAAAGCCATCTTAACCGGAGGCCGGCTCGATTTGCCGATGCTTAGATTGGTTTACGTTCCGTGTTGATGGCTACGGTGACGTTCGATGGCGTGTCGCCAAAATTCTTGCCGGGTTCGTAGGCACGCTTCTCATGCTTGTTTCCAACCTTACAGATCGCGTCGTGCCAGCCATCGTCCCAGGTAATGCGAGCCTCTCCATCGACCAGAGTCCACGTTCCGTGCGAGGAACCCAGAGTCTTCCTCGCGTCTCCGTCCGCCTCGAGGGTAATGAAGAACTTGCCGCCGTTACCCTCGCCTACCTCCCATTTGCCGATAAAGTGAGAGCGTCCCGGAGTCGTGGCGAATCCGGAGTCTCCGAACTCAATGCGATCAATGTCGGCAGCAAGTTTCTCGCGGTGGCCGTCTTTGTAGACAATCGCGGCAACCTTCACATCGATGCGTGCGATCTCGGCCATGGCGAGGCTCTGCCGGCGGCCGTCTTTGAACACGATGACGACTGGGTCGCGATCGTTCGCGGGCGACGGGTTCGGTTTCGCAAAGGCGCTCAAGGTGAGCAGTAGAATTGCCGGGAGAGCTACAAATCGCATGAGACCGCGCATAATTTCCTCCGAACCAACGGAGCGTCGAACAGCTTCTAACAAACCCACAGCGTCCAACAAATGATACGCTGCACCCGTCGGAATGGTTCCCCTATTGCGCCGGTTCCCCCGCTAAAGCGGTAAAGAGGGTCCACTTCTTACGTCTTGCTCTTGGCCGATTCCTTCAGATAAGCCAGCACTTCCGCGGCGTGGGCCTCGGGCTTCACCTTCTCGAAAACGTGCTCAATCTTGCCATCGGCGCCGATGATGAACGTCGTTCGGGCGATTCCCATGACCTTCTTCCCGTACATGTTCTTTTCAACCAGAACGCCGAAGGCGATGGCCACTTTCTTCTCGGCATCGGCGAGCAACGTGAACGGAAGGTCGAACTTATCGGCGAATTTTTTCTGTGCATTGGGCGTATCTGGGGATATCCCAAGCAGCACGGCGCCGGTTTTCTGAATCTGTTTATATGTGTCGCGGAACCCGCGAGCTTCCACCGTTCAACCGGGCGTATTCGCCCGAGGATAGAAAAATAGAATGACAGTCTTGCCACGCAGATCTTTCAATGCGACATCTTTTCCGTTCTCATCCGGCAAAGTGAAGTCCGGGGCCTTATCATTGATATTCATGCGACTCTCTCCAGGGAAATCGAAATCCAGCCGTGCGACTTCCGCGAAGTCAGCGTCGGTCCAGTTTGTGCTTCATAGGATTTTATACTGCGGCTTGCTTTTGGTCGCGCTGCTGGCTTGCGTGATCGGAAGCGCGGTCGTCGCCCCCGCCCAGGAAGAGCGCCCGCAGATCACTCCCGGAGAGCGTAAGGTCCCCAGGAAGAAAGACGCGGGACCGCGGGCGCTGGCCGTGCTGCAACTCTCGGACAACGGCAAGGCGTCCTTGGTGCCCATCGCAATTCTGATCAACGGCAAATTCTGGGATGCGACCGCCTACAAGGCTAACCCCGTGCCCATGGCGCTGGAGCCGGGCACAGTGTACGAGGGCTATCGCACCGGAAGCACTCAAGGCCTGTTCACCATAGGCAGCGCGCTGCATAGCAATTCGCGCAACGTGCAAGCCCCGTGGATCGCTACTGGCAAGTGGGTGCCGAGGGGGAAAGAAGAAGTCACGACCGCGCACGTCGCGGAATCCACGCCGGTGGGTATCGACACCAGCGATGAACCGCCCCGCCTGACCAAGAATCCCGCAGCGAAGACAACGCCCCCGGCGAGCTCCACTCCGCTTTCCACCACCACGCCGCCGGCTTCGCCTGCTCCAAGCGGGACGTCTGGTTCCGGGGACGGGCCGCCGCGTTTAAAAAAGCCGGCCGAACCATCGTCAAATCCATCGGCCGATTCCAAGCAGCCGGATGCATCGAAACCCGCGCCCGACTCGACCGCACCCAAGAACGGATCGAAGCCCGAGTCGAAGCCAGCCGACGCCAAACCGGCGGATCAACCGAACGTTCCTGCGTCCGACAGCGGTGCGCGGGAAGGCAATCGTCCCAGGCTGCGGCGTGGAAAGCCGGCGGAATCTTTCGCCGACGAAGACGTCCCGGGATACAGCAAGCCAGGTGAGGCGCCGGTGGCTGCATCCGCCGCGAGTGGCGCCACGACTGCGGCCAAGACTGCCGACGCCGCCAAAACCGCGATCCAGTTGGTTCCGGCAATCTCCGATGCGACTCCCGAAGACCTGCACTCCTTCATTTTCCAATGGCTCAAGGATGAAGAAGGCGAGCGTCGACAGCAGATGCTAACGTACGCCACGGAACAGGTCCGCGCCTATGTGGACGCGCGGGCAAAAGCGATTACCCCAGCCGGGCCAATGCCGAAGACAACGCGCAAGGCGAAACTTCCAGAGCCGATTCTCGAAAATGTCCAGATGGTGACCTACGACCTGTGGACGAACAACCAGCCCGTTCTCGTGTTCGCAGCCGATGCGCATATGCCGCCGGCGCAAGTCGGGATGGATCCCGGCCTGCAATATACGATCATGCTGGTGGCGCGCACCGACATCTACAACAATCTGCACAAACTCTTCATGGCCATCACCGACAAGAATCATCTGGATGTGACCCCTCGCCTGGAGTTGATTGACGCAGTCGACGCCGACGGCGATGGCCGCGGTGAGTTGCTCTTCCGTGAGACTTCCGACGCCGGCACCGGCTGGATCCTCTACCGCGCCAGCGCCGACAAGCTGTGGAAACTGTTCGACAGTCTGAATCCGGAATAACCAGAACGACCCTTGACGCCGAATTCTTGTCTTTACTCCTGCAGCTTTCGCTAGAATGATGTCCCGACGGTTCAGAAAGGGACTACCAGATGACGCGTGCCGCTTCGATGTTTCTCGCCGGACTGCTACTTGTGTGCGGCCTTGCCGCCGCTCAAGACCAGGATTTCAGCAAGGTTCAAATCAAAGTCAACAAGGTGGCCGGAAACATCTATATGCTCGAGGGTGCGGGCGGAAATATCGGCGCGTCCGTCGGCGACGACGGCATCGTGATTGTCGACGACCAGTACGCGCCCCTCGCCGACAAAATTCAGGCGGCGCTCAAGGGCATCACCGACAAGCCCGTGCGCTTCGTCATCAACACGCACTACCACGGCGATCACACGGGCGGCAACGCATACTTCCAAAAGCAGGCGCCCATCATCGCTCACGACAATGTACGCAAGCGTCTCGAGAGCGGAGGCGCCGCAGGTAACGGCTCTTCGGTGCATATGGATGTAAAGCCTGCCGCGAAGGAAGCGCTGCCCATCATCACGTTTGATCACGATGTGACCGTGCACTTGAACGGAGAAGACATTCGCGCGCTCTTCTTTCCCGCCGGTCACACCGATGGCGACTCGATTATTTTCTTTCCGAAGTCGAACGTCGTTCACATGGGCGACGACTTCGTGACCTACGGCTTCCCGTTCATTGATGTGGACAGCGGAGGCAGCATCAACGGCATGATTGACGCGGTTGAAAAGGTCATCGGGCAACTTCCGCCGGATGTGAAAATCATTCCCGGCCACGGACCGATCTCGAACCTCGACGACGTTCGAGCCTACCTGACCATGTTGAAAGCGACCCGCGACCTGGTGTCCAAAGAAATTAAAGACGGCAAGACGCTCGATCAGATGAAGCAGGCGAAGATTCTCGAACCCTGGAAGAAATATTCCGGAGAATTCATCAGCGCAGATGCGTTTCTGGAAACGCTCTACAATTCGCTAACCGGCCAGAAGAACGGAAAGTTCATCAAGCATAATTAGCCGTCATGCTTGAATGTCTGAAGGAGTCCGACTCTAGTTGCGCCTGACACGCCGCAAATTTGTTCACTCGATGCTCGGCGCCGGCGCAGCGGTAGGGCTGCCCGCGATCCTCTCAGGCTGCAGCGGATCTTCGAAAGCCAGCACGCGCTCCTCGAACAGCGCGCCTATTCATCAATTCGGAACCTCCTCCGACATCGCATTTCCTAAAGGTTTCTTCTGGGGCACGGCCACGGCCTCTTACCAGATTGAGGGCGCATGGAACGAAGACGGCAAGGGAGAATCCATTTGGGATCGCTTCGCGCACACGCCCGGAAAAATCAAGAACGCCGACACCGGTGACTCGGCTTGCGACTCCTACCATCGCTGGCGCGAAGACATCGCTCTCATCCGGGCGATGAATCACACCAGCTACCGCTTTTCGATTTCCTGGCCGCGCATTCAGCCTGCGGGATCTGGCGTTGCGAACGCCAAGGGGCTCGACTTTTACAGTCGTCTCGTTGACGCCCTGCTCGAAGCGCACATCCGCCCGCTGGTCACGCTCTATCATTGGGACCTGCCGCAAGCCTTGGAAGATGCCGGAGGATGGCCCAATCGCGACACCGCCGCCCGTTTTGCTGACTACGTTCAGGTCATGGCGCAGTCTCTCGGCGACCGCGTCTCTGACTGGATTCTCTTCAACGAGCCCGACGCATTCGTGGACCTCGGCCATCTTGAAGGCACGCACGCTCCCGGTCGCAAAAGCCTGTTCGATTTTCTCGCCGCTACGCACGTGGTGAACCTGGCGCAGGGAGCGGGATTCCGTTCGCTCAAGGCCGCTCGTCCCTCATCGCGCGTGGGCACGGCGTTCAGCATGTCGCCGTGCGAGCCCGCCACAAATTCCGAAGAAGACAAACTCGCGGCGGAACGTGCCCACGCCATCACGAACACCTGGTTTCTCGATCCTGCTCTGCGCGGGCGTTATTCGGATGCGCTCACGTTTCTGCCGGAAACTGCCATGGGCATTAAGTCGGGCGACATGGAGAAGACTCGCGCGCCCCTCGACTTCATCGGCATCAATCTTTACTACCGGATCATCGCCTCGGCGCCGGGAACCATGGAGCGTTTTTCCCACACGCAGGAATGGCTGTTCCCCGTAAAGATGGATGGAGGGCAACAAGGCCCAAAGACCGACATCGGCTGGGAAGTGTGGCCGAAAGCCCTGTATGACATGGTCACACGCATCACGCGCGACTACAACCGGCCCGTCATCGAAATTACCGAGAGCGGATGCGCCTATAACGACGGTCCTGACGCAAGCGGGGTCGTTCACGATCCGCGCCGCATTTCCTATCACCGAGAATATCTGGCTGCCCTGGCGCGCTCCATCGCCGACGGAGCCGACGTCCGCGGATATCACGCCTGGAGCCTGCTGGATAATTTCGAGTGGGCGGAGGGATACAGCCAGCGCTTTGGCTTGACCTACGTGGACTTCAAATCGCAGAAGCGAACCATCAAGGATTCCGGGCGATGGTACGCGAAAGTCGCGGCGCAAAACGGTCTGAAAGCAGAGTGATTTCAGATTGAAGATTTTCAGATTTCAGATTTTAAAATCGGAAAAGGCTTGCTTCTTAAATCTGCAATCTAAAATCTGCAATGGTTTTCTACTTCTGCTGCATCACCAGTTCGTTGTGCTCCACCTTTACGGCCCCAACATTGTCAGGCAGCTTCAGCCGGTCGCGCTCCTCAGCCAGTTTCTTCTGCAGCGCAGGATTTACCAGTGAAACGGGAACGCTCAAGTCGCCGATCTTGAACTCTGTAGGATCGAATGTCGCGTATCCATCTTTCTCGCCGATGTGCCCCGAGACCGTGACCCAAACATCTTTGCCGGCAATTTGCGTCAGGAACTGCCCGTGCACCACATCGCCATCGAAGCTGACCTGCTGATCTTTAATGGTGGGCGCGCCGGCGCCAAGATTGGAATCCGGCGTGAGGTTGCCGGTTCCCGCATTACCCAGCGACTGGGCCAGCACCGCGCTGATCTCGTCGGAATTAATATGCACCTCGGCCTTCGGGCTCGCCGAAACCGGCGCCGCGGCCTGTCCAGTCTCGGGGTTGGGACTCTGCGAAGATCCGCTTGGTGACTGCTGCGACTCCTGTTGGAATTGCGCCATCTTCTGATCGAACGATTCCGCATGCGCCGCAATCGCCGCCGGAGCCTGTGGCTGCGCCACCGGAGCCGGCTTCTTCAGCACGAGGATGATTGCGATCAGCGATGCAACCAACGTCGCGATGCTGATGATGCGGTCGAGCTTGAATTTCTTCATGGCAATTCCCCAGCGGTCAGCCGAGACAGTCAGGCCCAGTCTTATGGTACCGGGCCGAAGTGAGAGAGATTAGATGACGGAAGTCATAGCGAGAATTGGACCTTTGGCCGAAGTCCTACTCTAGCTGTCGAGTTTCTTAGCCAGCAATTCATTCACAATCTGAGGGCTGGCCTGGCCTTTGGAAGCCTTCATCACCTGGCCCACGAAAAACCCCAGCATGGTCTTTTTCCCCGCGCGATACTGTTCAAGCTGTTTGGGATTCGCAGCGAGAATTTCGTCAACGATCTTCTCCAACGCCGAAGTGTCCGTGGACTGCTGCGGACGGCCCTCTTCTTCGTAGGTCACAGGAAAATCCTTGCCGCGTTCGAAGCAGAGGTCGTAGAGATCCTTGAGCATCTTGCCTGAAATCGTTCCGGCCTCAACCAGATCGGCCGATGCCGCCACCCCGCGCATCGAGATCGGCGACCGCTCGATCTCCAGTCCCTTGGCCTTCAGTCGCCCCATCAACTCACCCTGCACCAGGTTCGCCACGCGCTTCGGATTCTTCGCTGCCTTGGCGGCCTCTTCAAACTGATCGGCCAACGATTTTGAAGACGTGAGTACCGCCGCGTCGTACTCCGTGACTCCATACTCCTTCACCATGCGCGCCCGCCGCGCCTCGGGCAGTTCGGGCAACGTTCGCGCGATCTCGGCCCTCCACTTTTCGTCAACTACGAGAGGAAGCAAGTCCGGCTCAGGAAAGTAGCGGTAATCGTGTGCCTGCTCCTTCGAGCGCATGCTGTAAGTCTTGCCCTCGTTCGAGTTGTAGAGGCGCGTCTCTTGCGTGATCTTTCCGCCGGATTCGATCACATCAATCTGGCGTCCGATTTCGTACTCGATCGCCTCGCGAATGAAGCGAAACGAATTCACATTCTTGATTTCGGCCTTGGTCCCAAACTCCTTTTGTCCGCGAGGCCGCACGCTGACGTTAGCGTCGCAGCGCAGCGATCCCTCCTCCATGTTGCAATCGCTCACCCCGGTGTACAGGATGATTTCCTTCAGCCGCGTCAAGTATTCATAGGCCTCATCGGGCGTGGCGATATCGGGTTCGCTGACGATTTCAATCAGCGGAACGCCGGTGCGGTTGAGATCGATCGCGGTTTTTTCGTCGGCGTCGGGAAAGCCCTCGTGCAGGCTCTTCCCCGCATCTTCCTCGAGGTGGACGCGCGTAATCCCAATCTTCTTCTTGCCATCCGCGGCAGGCACTTCGATGAATCCGTGCTCCGCCAGAGGTTTGTCATACTGAGAAATCTGGTAGCCCTTGGGCAGGTCGGGATAGAAATAATTCTTGCGGGCAAAGATGGACGTTTCGTTAATGCGGCAGTTGAGCGCCATCGCCGCCAGCGTCGCGAACTCGACGACCTTCTTGTTCAGCACTGGCAGAGCGCCGGGCATCCCCAGGCAAACCGGGCATACGTTCGAATTCGGCCGGGCTCCAAATCGCGTCGAACAAGAGCAGAAAATCTTCGTCGCCGTCAGAAGCTGAACATGCACTTCCAGCCCGATTACAGGCTCAAACTTGGCGTGATTGGCGACGGAAGTCTCTGCGGTCGTGGCCATAGAAGTAAAGATTATAAGGCAGCGCGTTGCGAGGTCTTCGAGCGGGTGCTCAACAATTACGGATTCTTCGGCGCGTTCAAGTACTTGTCCATAAAAATCTCGAAGTACAGCACTTCGTTCCCCTTCGCGTCGCGAACCCCGGTGACTTCCAGTTCCGCTCCGGCCAGCGGGGAGGAAACGTCCTCGATGTCGAAGAATAGGAATCCCGACTGAGTCGCGTGCGGTTCAATCGCTTTGGCCGCGAACTGCGAAGACGTGATCTCTTCCATTTCTTTCTGGCTGATTGCACCCTTCACTTTTCCGCGCGGGATCGGAATGGGAAACGGAGCCGGCCGGGTATTGGCCTGCGGGTTTGACAGTCGCCGGTAGAGATCATCCGTAGCGATCGGCGTAAGCTTCGAGCGATGTGCTGTGAGCAGTGTGATTTCCATATTGCCGATCGAGACCGGTTGGTCACCATCATTGGTCACGATCAGGAATACGGGCAGCAGTCCATGCGCCGCAAAGTCGATCGAAAAGATACTCGCTTTCTCAGGCTTGTCGTAAGGATCGGCGGCGATCGCAAGCTTGTCGTCGAGATGGAAATCGTGCGCCGGATAATTAATTGCGCTCTGTGCCACCGGCTTCTGAAAATTCTTGGACGCCATCAAAGCTGGCAGAAACAATCCGTACGACGCCAATGCCAGACCGAGGCGAGAGGATCTCAAAGATAGGAAAGACCGCATGCCCGCAATTATAGAGGGCCGGCCCGCGCTCCGCCGAGTGCCCGGTTTAGAATGGCTCAGCTTGAGCTATCTTCTCTACAGTTTCGTTCTGGCGCTGGCGATGCTGGTGAGCCTGCCGTACTGGCTTTACCAGATTCTGCGCCACGGCAAATATCACAGCGGTTTTGCCGAACGTATGGGGAAAGTTCCCGCAAGGCTCGTCGCGAGCGAGACTGCCCGCAGTTCATCATCGAAGCGCGTCATCTGGATTCACGCCGTTTCTCTCGGCGAAGTGGTGGCCGTCGGCGGCCTTGTCGAAAAGATGCGCCACGCCTTTCCGCAGCATCGCGTGGTGATGTCCACCACAACCGACACTGGTCAGCAGCTCGCTCGCAAGCGTTTCGGCGCCGACAACGTCTTCTACTTCCCCATGGACTTTGCCTTTGCGATTCGTTCCTTTCTGCAGGCGCTGCAGCCGGAGTTGGTTGTGCTCGCTGAAACCGAGTTCTGGCCAAACTTCCTGCGGCTGGCACATGCGAGGGGAGCGCGGGTCGCGGTAGTGAACGCGCGTATCTCCGACCGTTCTTGGCCCAGGTATCGCCGCTTTCGCTGGGCGCTGCGCAGGATGCTCGTGCACGTCAACCTTTTTCTGGCGCAAACAGAAGAGGACAGCAGGCGGCTGCAGTCCATCGGAGCGGATGCCGGACGCGTGCAGGTCACAGGCAATCTCAAGTTCGACGTGAGTTTGCCCGCGCCACCACCGTTTGTGGAAAGTCTACGCCGCGCGCTAGCCGCCGAAGGCGCTGGACCCGTGCTCGTCTGCGGCAGCACGGTCGAGGGCGAAGAGCCGCCGCTGCTGAAGGCATTCGAAAATCTACGCGTCGCACATCCGGGCGCAGTGATGATTCTGGCGCCGCGTCATCCCGAACGCTTCGATGACGTCGCCATCCTACTGCGACAACTCGGTATGCCGTCACATCGCCGCACGCGCTGGACCGGCGAACCGCTGGCAGGTGGAGTCTTGCTGGTGGATTCGATTGGTGAACTGGCCGCGCTTTACGCCCTCGCTGACGTCGCGTTCGTCGGCGGAAGCCTGGTGCCGCGTGGCGGCCACAACATCATCGAGCCCGCGCAACATGGCGTGGCCATCGTGACCGGGAATCACACGGAGAATTTCCGCGACATCGTCGCCCTGTTTCAAAGCCGCGATGCGGTGCGGATCGCAAATCTGGCGGAGCTTCCTCTGACCCTGATGCAGTTGCTCGCCGACGACGCCGAACGCCGCGCCCTCGGTCGACGTGCCTTAGAGACAATGCGATCTCAGATGGGTGCTACCGCCCGCACTCTCGAAGGCCTGCAGACCTTACTCACAGCGACCCCCGATCAGCCGGTAACAGCACAAGCGGCGCACACAGATTGAATCCCCTTTCAGCCATTTACGGAGGCATAGTCGGAACGCGCAACGCGCTCTACGAGCGCGGCACTCTCCGGGCGCGTCGCCTGCAAGGCGCAGTCATCAGCGTAGGGAATCTCTCGGCGGGCGGGTCCGGGAAGACTCCGTTCGTCATGCTGCTCGGAGACCTACTGAAGGCACGCGGCATAAAGTTCGATGTGCTGTCCCGTGGCTACGGGCGCAGGACAAAGGGTGTGCTTCTGGTCGATCCCGCAGGCTTGCCGCATCAGTTCGGCGACGAGCCTCTACTGATTGCGCGGAAGCTTCAAGTCCCAGTGATCGTAGGCGAAGATCGTTACGATGCTGGCCGCTTCGCAGAATCCAGATTCGGCCCGCAGTTCCACCTGCTCGATGACGGCTTTCAGCACCGCGCCCTCGCTCGCGACTTCGACATTGTTCTCGTCACGCCGCAGGATGCCAACGATCGCTTGCTGCCAGCTGGCCGCTTGCGCGAACCATTGCAATCTCTGCACCGGGCAGATGCCGTCGTCCTCGCCAGCGGCGCCTCTTCTGGATCTTTCCCGCTGGATGGAAAATTAGTGTGGCGCGTCCGCCGTGGCATCGTGACGCAGAATGTTCCGCCGCGGCCAGTGGTTTTCTGTGGCATCGCTCGTCCGCAGAATTTCGTACTGCAACTGCGTACCGCTAACATCGAGCCGTCGGCCGAAGCGTTTTATCGCGATCATCACGCTTATACCGAGAAAGACGTCCGCGAGCTACTTCAACTCAAAGACCGCAGCGAGGCCGGTGGCTTCGTGACCACCGAAAAAGACGCCGTCAATCTTGGCCTCTACCTTTCCGCCCTGCAGCCGCTCTCGGTCGTGAAGGTGAAAATGGAACTCGCCGACGCAGCTAACGCCCTCGATACCATGCTGCACAAGATCGAAGAACGAAAGCGCGGGGCATGAGAAAATCGGCATGGCTCCCATGACCAAGCATCCCAAAGAGGCCGACCGCCTCCGCAAAATCGTCGAGGCGTTTCCCAAGATCACCGTCACGGTGCTGGGAGACTTAGTCGCCGACGAGTTTGTCTTCGGAGAAATCTCACGCGTCTCGCGCGAGGCTCCGGTGCTGATTCTCAAACACCGCGAGCGAACGGTCGTTCCCGGCGGTGGCGCCAATGCAGCGAATAATCTTGCGGACCTCGGCGTCAATGTCCTTCCCGTCGGCATCGTCGGTGACGACGAGCCCGGACGCCTGCTCCTGAAATATTTTCGCCATAAACGCATCGCGGTGAGTGGCGTGCTCAAGGACAAAAGCTACACGACCGTCACGAAAACGCGCATTCTCGCCGGTATGACCCACACTTCGCGCCAGCAAGTCGTGCGCGTCGACCGTGAGCCGCAGGATGCTCCCAACCATCACCTCACCCGCGAACTCTACCTGGCCGCGCGAAATTACGCGCACGCCTCCGACGCGCTGCTCGTCTCCGACTACGGCTACGGCGCGGCCACCCCCGCGCTTGTGTCTGCGCTGCGTGAAAAAGGAAAAGTTGTATCCCTGCCCATCGTTCTCGACTCGCGCTACCGCATGCTGCAATATTCGGGCATCACGGCCATCACGCCGAACGAGCCTGAAGTGGAAGAAGCTCTCGGCATTCGCATCGGTCAAGACTGGGACAAAGCTATTGCCGCCGGCGAAGAAGTCATGCAGCGCATGAAACTGCAGTCGCTCGTGATCACCCGCGGCCGCGACGGTATGGTCGCCTTCGATCGCAAGCACAAGCCGGTCGACATTCCAATTTTCGGCTCCGACCAGGTCACCGATGTCACCGGCGCGGGCGACACCGTCATCGCCGCCTTCACTGCGGCATTGGCGGCAGGTGCGACGACCGAGGAGGCGGCGCAACTCGCCAACTACGCGGGCGGAATCGTCGTCATGAAGCGTGGCACGGCCACCGTTTCGCAAGAAGAATTGCTGCACGCGCTCGAACAATCTCCGCCCGCCACGCGACCTCACTGAATGGACACAACCGAGCGCATACACGGCAAAATTCTAAGCCGCGCCGAACTCCGCCAGCGCGTCAACGAATGGCGTCACTCCGGCGAACGCATCACTCTGGCCAATGGCGGATTCGATCTGCTGCACGTCGGCCACGTCCGCTACCTGCACGGAGCGAAAGCGCTCGGCGGCAAACTCGTGGTCGCCATCAATTCCGATGAATCCGTCCGCACCCTCAAAGGCGACGGTCGTCCCGTCATGCCTGCTGAAGAGCGCGCCGAAATTGTCGCCGCGCTTGCCGACGTTGACGCGGTCGTGATCTTTCCCGAACTCGACGTGCGCTCTATCATCCGCGAAATCCATCCCGACATTCAGGCCAAGGGTACCGACTACACGGCAGATTCCGTTCCCGAGCGCGACGCCATCGCCGAGTACGGAGGCCGCGTGGCGATCGTCGGCGACCCGAAAGATCATTCCACCAGCGAAATCATTCGCTCGCGCCTCTCGCCGAGGAAGTCTTGAGCACCGCACCGGAACCTACGGTCGAGCGCCTGCTCATCGTGCGCCTCAGCGCCATGGGAGACGTCATCCACACGCTCCCCGCAGCACAGGCTCTGCGCGATGCATATCCCAACGCGATGATCGGATGGCTCATCGAAGAGCGCTGGGCCGAACTCCTGTGCGCACCCGGAACGCCGCGTCGTGGGCCGCGATCCGCGCAGCGCCCGCTGGCGGACTGGGTTCATCCAGTTAGCCTGACGCAGTGGCGCAAGTCGTTGTTCACGCTTCCAACTCTGCAGCAGATCGCGAAAACCTGGAACGATGTTCGCGCCGCGCGCTATGATGTCGCCGTCGATCTTCAGGGCGCAATCCGCTCTGCAGTGCTGGCACGATGGTCCAGGGCACGTGTTGTGTATGGTGCGGCCGAGCCGCGGGAATCTCCCGCCAGCCTCTGGTACACGCGCCCCGTACTCGCGAGCGGAGCACACGTGATCGAGCAGAACGTTTCCGTCGCAGCGGCGGTCGCAGGAAGAAAGATGAGCGTGCCGCCCATCGCTCTTCCTCACGATCCAGCGGCTGAGCAGCGCATGAGCCAAGGCCTTGCCCAGCGCGGAATCCGCGGGTACGCCATCCTGAATCCGGGTGCAGGTTGGGGAGCGAAGCGCTGGCCCGCCCAACGTTATGGCCAAGTTGCGAAAGCTCTTGCTGCTATCGGTCTCCGATCAATTCTCAACTGTGGTCCCGGCGAAGAAAATCTGGCGCGTGAAGCCGAAGCTGCGAGTGAAGGTGCGGCGCAGTCCATGACCTGTTCCATCACAGATCTAATCGCGCTCACGCGGCGTGCCCAGTTGTTTATTGGAGGCGACACCGGCCCTCTCCACATGGCGGCGGCTTTGCAAATTCCAGTGCTGGCGATCTTCGGTCCCACCGACCCCGCGCGCAACGGCCCGTACGGAACGCAGAGCGTCGTCCTGCGCAATCCCGCGAGTCCTACGACGCATGCACGCCGGGCGCAACCCGACGAAGGAATGCTCGAGATCAGTGTTGACGCAGTAATCGATGCAGCCCGACATCTGCTCGCGAACTCGGCAACGGAGCGTGCCCATGCCTGATTCGTCGAGTACGGATTGGTCGAAAATCGCGCGCCGTATCCGCGTCCCCTTCGGATTTGTTTTCGCGGTGCTCTACTTCTGGCTCGCGAAACCCACGTGGCGTTTTATCGCACTCGGCGCGATCCTGATTCTCCCCGGCCTGTTGATCCGCGCGCTCGCGTCAGGTCACGTGCGCAAGAACGAAGCGCTCGCCACGTCGGGGCCCTATGCCTACACGCGCAATCCGCTCTATCTCGGATCACTGCTCATGGGTATCGGCTTTGCCGTCGCTGCCCGCAGCGTATGGGTAGGTGTCGCGCTCGTAGTAATGTTCTTCGCAATTTACATGCCGGTCATTCGCGACGAAGAAAAATTCCTCCGCCAGAAATTCCCCGAGTTCGAAGAATACATGCGCCGCGTCCCGAGAATGTTGCCCAGAATCATGCCGAGCTCGAGCACAGACCAAGCGTCAGGCGAATTCTCGATGGCTCTATACCTCAAGCATCGCGAATACAACGCACTCCTCGGAGCATTGGCTATGCTCGCGGCATTGGTGTTGAAGATGTTGCTGACAAGAGCCGGTTGACGCGCTGATTCTCACGGCCCGAAAGAGAAACGACCGCTTACTTCGGCGCCGCAGGAGGCGTGAAAAAATCGACAAGATTGCCGTCAGGATCGCGAAAATAAATCGAGCGCGTGCCCCAAGGTTGAGTGGTCGGTCCCTTCACCCACGTCGTCACCCGGTTGTGCAGTCGCGCATACTCTTCATCCACGTTGCCTACTCGAAACTCAAGGATCGAGCTGCGGTTTTGTCCCGGCGTCGCCGCACCCGGAATGTAGCTCTCCTGTGCGTCGGCCGCAAACAGTGCGAGCACTCCCGCGCTCGTTCGAAATTCTATGTAGCTCTCACTTGCCTTGTGCGGTTCGATTTGCAAGACTCGTGCGTAGAAAGCAGCAAGGCCGCTAACGTCCTTCGTGATCAAGCACGTGTTGATCAGCACTGGAGGGGTGTTGGCATCCGATCGAGCGCCACCGCTGGAAACTGCGCGCGGCCCTGAGTTCGTCATTTCAACTGTCAAGCCGAGAATCAGAAACAATGCAGCGACCTGCGCGGTCATGACAGCCCCCTACTTCTTTGCGACCAACTCCTTCGCGCGGCTCAGCTCAGGCCGCGTCGAGTCGCCGCCTTCGCAACTCTTCAGCAGCATCGCGTAATATTCGTTCGCATCGCTCTGCTTGCCGGCAGCCTCCGCCGCACGCGCCGCACCGTAGAGCCCGTTGAAGCGGTTGGGATTGAATTTCAAATCCGCCTGATACTCGGCCAACGCTTGCTGTGGACGCTTGGCTTCGAGCAGCATCTCGGCGATCATTTCGCGCGTCGGAATGCCTTGCGGTTCATCCCCCAGCGCGTCTTCCTTGTCGGCCATGGGACGCAGCGCCTCGACCGCGTCGTCGTACTTGCCTTCTGCAAAAGCCAGCCAGGCTTGCGCCTGTTTCAAATCATTTTCAGTCGCTTCGGCAAACTCTTTCTTATTTGCCGCCACGAATTTCTGATGGATGGCTTCGATCGCTCTGACATCGTTGCGCACTTCCTCCGGCTTGTGAAGATGCGCGGCGCCGATCGCTTTCGCCCAATACGCTTCCGAGTCCTCTGCCGTGCCCGGAACCGCTATCGGAGTCAGCGCCGCCGCGGTTGCCCAGTCGCGCATCTCGAGCGGATACAACGCGGCAAAGTGCGCCTCGGTCGCCAGATGTGGATCGAATCCCACGCCGTACATATCGTGCATCTCGGGCATCTTATTGACTTCATCCATCAGTGCGCGCGCCTCGCTCTCGCGTCCGCTCTGTAGATAGGCATAGAAGAGGAAATCCATGGCATGGAACTGGTGCCCCTCGCCGCCCATGTGCATCGCCGCGGTTTTACGCGTGGCGGCGATCGAGGCCAGGTTCGAATTGATGTCGTCCTGCCACAGGCCAACGCGCGCGAAAATGTGCGATGGCATGTGAAGTGCGTGCGGAGCAGCGGGTGCGACCTGCGCATAACGGCGCGCCGCGGGAATGCCGAGTTGCGCCAGTTGTGGCTTGTCGTAGCTGTGAATCAGGTAGTGCGCGACTCCGGGATGGTCAGGTTCAGTGGCGAAAAGCTTTTCCAAAATAGCAGCCGCTTCTTTGCGGTTGGCGAAGGTTGCATCGTGGTGTGGTTCGGAGGCGAGCAGCGAGAGTGCGTAGAATGCGGCGGCTTCATGATCGTCGGGGTATGACGCATACACTCTCTTCATCGCGTCAGAGTAGGCTTTAGCGCGCGCGTCATGGTCGAGCTTCTCGGAGTTGCTGTAGAAAGCCGCAATGGCGGCGATGTAAGCCTTCTCGCGCGGTGTAATTTTTTCTGACAGCTTTTCAGCGGTCCTGACTTCGCTCAGTCCACGGGCAATGACCTTGGCGTCCGGTTCGTTCCACAGTTGATGCCAGATGCTCATCGCGACTCCCCAATGCGCCATGGCACAGTTCGGGTCGTTCTTTGCAATCTGCAGGAACTCCTTTTCCGCTTCCTCGTACCAGAACGAGTGCTGCAGCGCGACTCCGCGCTCGAAGGGATGCTGCACCGACGCGGCGCAAGAAATCGGGAAGTGCACCGTCCCGAGTTGCGTCTCGGTAAGATCTTCGTGGTGATGATGTTCTTTGTCGTCGTCGGCGAACGCAGCAAACGTTAAGCAGAAAGACAGCAGCAGCAACAGACACGCACTCTTTTTCATGGGAACCCCGCTGAGAGACGAGTCTAGAAGAGCCTAGATGGAAGGGTCAAATTAAGAGATCCATGAAGCTCGTAGAATTTCTGGGAATGAATTCCCCGGTTTTTCCTTAGCGCTCTTCGCGCAACCTTAGTGTTCTTAGCGGTCAAGAGCTTTTGAAGTTTGAAAAGCACAAAAATGTTTTTGATTTTCTATTTTGCCTCTTGCGCAAAACTAAAAGTTATGGCATCTTCAAACATCCCCGAAAGAAAGGACGCCCAAATTTGTCAGAATATATGCACAAATCGCTTAGCGGGCTGACACGGCCGATAGTCGGTCAAGTCAGTTTCAGGGCGTCGTCCGATCGCGCTAGTTAATCTTCGGCGCTTCTTAACGCAAAGCTAACAAAACAAAGCATCGCTGGGTGGCGAAGACCGCGGTTCCCTCGCTGACGCCGACACGTCCGCGGTCGTTCATTCCCCCAGCTAAAACTGCGCTCGCCGAATAAGTCGCGAAGCGGCAATCGCGGACGTGCGCCCGAAAATTCCCGAGCAGCAACGGGAGCAACTCGGTCAGTGGTGAAAGGTTACGGATACTTCTCTGGGTGAAACAGCCTTCGGGCTGTGAGGTTCGAATCCTCGCGGGGCGCAAGCCCTTTCCGTGGCCGGACGTTCCCTGACCTTTACGTCTTTGTTCGCGAAACCTGCGCGAAAAATATCGCGCAAAACAAATTCAGTCAGTGGTGATGTTCACGGCAACTTCGCGGCGTGCCTGTAACAAAGGCCGGGGTTCGAGCCCTCAACCGTGATCGCTTTCCCTGGCTGCGACGTAAAAGTGCGGCGCGGAGGTTCTGACCCGCGCCGCACTCAACCGGTGGTGTCGCTCGGATTGGAAATAAGTTTCGCCGGTGGTGAAGAGAAGGGTTACTTCGCGCCTAACGACCGACGTGCAGGATGGCGAATCCTGCCGAGGTGCTGCTCCGCGGGGATGCCGGGATCCGTAAGGATCTGGGGGCGTTGTCCCGAGGCACAGGATTGCCGCAGAGACCGGCCTCGAGTCGATTCTCTTCTCGCATGTTCCCCGGCGAGAATTCGTGCAAATGCTCGTCGTAAAAAGTTCGGCCGGTGGTGAAGACGAGGGTTACTTCATAAGCCGCAGGTTGCGGGTTCGAGTCCCGTCATGGCGCAGGCCATGTAGCTCAAAGGCAGAGCATCGGAAAAATACCCGCGTCGCCAATTCCCCCGGCGGATTGAAACGAAGAGGTGGAACAGTGGCTACGCCTTCAGGGCCTTGCGCAAACCTTTGACGGAATTCGATGGAGCTTGAAATCCGATCCGGCGATGGTTGGCGGGCAGCGGAGCAAGGAGTTCGTGGATGGCGTCTACGAGATCCTGAATCTCAGCATCGTGGATGTCCAATCGGGATTCGAGCTCCGATAGCTTTGACACGACGTGCTGATTTACGAGCAGCGCCTGGCGCATCTGCGCGAATGCACGCACAACGAAGATGCTCATTGCGATGGCGCGTTTCGAGTTCAATACAGTCGCTGCCATGATCGCGCCATGTTCGGTGAAGGCATGCGGCAAGTAGCGCCGACCGCCGCGACCCACGTTTGAGGTCACAATTTGTGACCTCAAAGATTCATTCTCCGCCTTCGTCAGAGGGAAGAGAAAATCCGCCGGGAAGCGGTCACGATTGCGTTTCACCTGCTGATTGAGATGCTTCACGGGAACGCCGTAGAGTTCGGCCAGATCCGTGTCGAGAATGACTTTCTGATTGCGCAGAACCAGGATTTTCGATCCGATCCGCTTGGCGAGAATGATTGCAGTTTTGTTCATGAGCGATCACCGAGTTTTGAGGTCACAAATTGTGACCTCAAAGAGAAGCGAACTAAGCAGCATAGCAAGCTTGAAGCGACGCGAAGGCAAGGAACTGAGGTTTTTGTCCTGCTTGTGCCGAAACAGGAATGATGAAAAGCGCTCCGACAACTTGCCGCTTCGCGATTCGAAACGGCGACGCGAGAGGTTAGATAGAAGCTAGCGACCAGCCGCTGTACGTACAAAGGAGGCCACATGGCTCGATTGAATTTACTCAACCTGATTCGTCCGGGCACGCATGAGGGCGCGCGGGCGCGAAGCATCTCGACGGAGCTGCAGTTGCGGCGCTCGGTGCTGGCTTGCCTGCTTTGGGAGAGCCAGTTCTACGAGGACGGCGTCGAGATCGCGGGACGCATTGCGGAACTCGTGCCCAAGGTTGCAGCGGAGAAGGTGGCCGCGCTCGCGATCGAGGGACGCGAGAAGATGAAGCTGCGTCATGCACCGCTGTTGCTCGTGCGTGAGATGGCGCGTCAAGCCACGCATCGCGGCTTTGTGGCCGAGACGCTCGCGCGTGTTATCCAGCGTGCCGACGAACTCGCCGAGTTCGTTGCCATCTACTGGAAGGACGGGCGCGTGCCTTTGTCGGCGCAGGTGAAGAAGGGGCTGGCTGCGGCTTTCCGCAAGTTCGATGCGTACGCTCTGGCAAAGTACGATCGCGACGGAGCGATCAAGCTGCGCGACGTCCTGTTCCTGACTCACGCGAAGCCGCGTGACGAGGCGCAGGCCGAAGTGTGGAAGCGCCTGATCGCGGGCGAACTCACTGCTCCTGACACGTGGGAGGTTGCACTCTCGTCTGGCGCTGACAAGCGCGAGGCGTGGGAGCGGCTGATCCGCGAACAGAAGCCCGGAGCGCTCGCTCTGCTCCGCAACCTGCGCAACATGCGCGAAGCCGGAGTGGACGAGGATCTCGTGCTCGCTGCGCTGGGCTCGATGAGCACGGCTCGCGTGCTGCCGTTCCGCTTCCTGGCCGCGGCGCGTTACGCTCCGCAGTGGGAAGAGGCGCTCGAGCAGGCGATGCTCAAATGCGTTGCGGGACAAGAGAAGCTGCGCGGAAAGACCATCGTGCTCGTCGACGTTTCCGGCTCGATGACTGCGCCGCTGTCGCAGCGTTCCGAGATGCAGCGCACGGACGCAGCGTATGGGCTCGCGGTGTTGCTGAGCGAGATCGGCGAGAAGGTGAGCGTGTTCAGCTTCTCGGACTCGCTGGTCGAAGTGCCGGCGCGTCGCGGCTTCGCTTTGCGCGATGCGATCGACAAGTCGCAGCGCCACAACAGCACTCAGCTTGGCAACGCGGTCGCTGAGCTGAATCAGAGGGGCGGCTACGATCGCCTGATCGTCATCACCGACGAGCAGGCGCACGACACGGTGCCTGCGCCTCGCGGCAAGGGCTACGTGATCAACGTGGCCAGTTACAAGAACGGCGTTGGCTACGGCAAGTGGACGCACATCGACGGCTGGAGTGAGTCGGTCGTGGAGTACATCCGCACGCTGGAGTCAACGGAGTGACCGGAACGTGGGGACGCGGCGAAGGCCGCGTCCTCCGCGGATTCCGTTCCTGAGGAGGTGTTTACTCTTTGTTAACTGGAGTACCCCTCCCCCTCGATCTATTAGAATCAGCGACTTAGCGAGAAAAGTTCGAAAAGTCTATACGGCTCAATATTTTGCGGGCAAAATATTGATAATGCTGGAGTTGCGGGATGGTCGAAGTGCAGTTTTTTTCTTGCCTGCTCTGTCTAAAATATTGTTTTCAAAGAACTTGCGGGATTCTCATATCGCCGGTCCCGCGTAAAATCTTGAGCCGCTTGGACTTATCCGTAAAATATTGCGGAATAAGGAGTTAGAGGGATGCGATCAGGTCCGCGCCTCTGCCTCTCGGCAAGGCGATCATCGGGCACTGAGGCTGTGGACCGCAAGGTCAGATGTCACAAGTGGGGAAATAAATTTGTGGATAACTTCCGAGGCCAGGGGGGAAAAGCGGGTTCCTCCGCCCTCGCTTCGCTCGGGGTCGGAATGACAAAGGTTTCGAGGGGGCTAGATGGGGCGTCGTTTGGTTAGTCGTGGTGCAGGGTTTTGACCATCTTGTCGAACATCTGTTGGTGGGCGGCGTCTTTCTCGATGCGAAGTTGGATCGGGTTACAGCGCGAGGTGTCGACAACGATGCGATGAGAAAAGACGTGGCCGACCTTCTGGCAGGAGACGGCGGCGTCGTTGCCGGTGCGGATCTTCTCGACTTTGTCGAGGTAGGCCTGCCTTTTGGCCATCGCGTCCCAGATGGGGTCGACGGCAGGGATTGCATCCGGCGGTCCTGCGTCGCTCGCGGATTGAACTGCGGCGGCCTGGACGGCACCCGCCGGCGCGGGAGCGGACTGGTCGACGGAGGGCGAGCTGCAGGCGATGAACAGAGCGATGGTCGTGAGCAGGAACGGGAATAGGATTCGTCTGGACACAGCATCTCGGGGTCACTGGCGACTTTGGCAGGATGACGTGGCGGACGGAGGCGGGCAAGATTACGTCGGTACGCGGGAGACTTGGAGGATTTTAGGTTCCCGAGGATTTTCCTGGTTGCGCAGAATTTATAGATATTGCATCTTCAACATCTCACTCTTACGAAAGGACGCCCCAAATGGCGCATTTCACAACCAAAACACTACGCGGGCAACCTCGGCCAATTGACCGGCGTGGTTGTTACAGGGCGTCGTTCGGTTCGCTCTAGGCGATCTGCGGCACTCTTCCGCAAAACCTAAGTTCATTGTGTTGAGGCGTCGATTCGTTCGGCAGTAATTGCCGGCGATCCCGCTGACGCACACAGGTCTTCTGAGCCACGAGAAAAAGTTGGCAAGAGAGGGCCGCAGAGCCTCGCGCGAAGTTCTTCGCGTAGGGGTCCGACCTCGCGTCGGTTAGAAGCTTAGAAAACAATGACGAAAATATTGGAGTTGCTGCAACGTATTTTAGGCGGGCAGAACCAGTTCGCCTCGGGTGGTCTGCTGCTGATGATCGTCGGCGGCATCAGCGTGTATTTGCGCGCGTTGCCGGTGAAATTGTGGTACTGGGTGGTCGAGCAGACGACCATGATGATTACGGTGAAGGATGACGATGCTGCCTTCGCATGGATCAAGGAATGGTTCTTGGAGCAGCGGTTCCTGCAGCGCATTCGCCGTGTCGATCTCGACACCACGTTGCGCGGGCAGTGAACTGCGCTGATCCCCGCGCCGGGCCGTCATCGGTTCTGGTACGGCGGACGGCCGTTCTGGGTGTGGTTCTCGCGCAGCGAAGACACGAAGGGGTGGACTCCGCGGCGCATCGAGTCGCTCACGTTCCGCACCATTGGACGCAAGCAGATCTTCCTGAAGCAGTTCGTGGACGAGATTGTCGCTTGCCACAGGAGGAAGGAAAAGATGGCGTCGTACCTGTACGTATATGACGATGGCTGGACGTGCGTGCAGGGTTACACACCGCGACTGCTGGATTCGGTGATTCTGAAGCCGGGCGAACGGGATCGCGTGGTGGAGGACATTGAGAATTTCCGGGCATCGCGCAAACGCTACCGTCACCTGGGCGTGCCATATCATCGGGGATACTTGCTGTATGGACCTCCAGGGACCGGCAAGACTTCTCTGGTGTCGGGGCTGGCTGCGAAGTTTGGCATGTCGGTGTATGCCGTGAACTTGACCGAGTTCAACGACAGAACTCTCAAGAGCGCAATCAACGACGTGCCGCAGAACGCGGTGATTCTGTTCGAGGACATCGATTGCATGAAGAGCGGTAATCGCAGGCCAGAACAGAGTGAGCGCGATCGAACGGAGGCACCGGGCGCGCGCCGCGAGAAGGACGATCTGGCGGACCGGCTCGGTGTCAGCTTGTCGGGCCTGCTGAGTGTGCTGGATGGTTTTCACGCTCCGGAAAACGTGCTGTTCGTGATGACCACCAACCACGTGGAATCGCTCGACCCAGCGTTGTTGCGGCCGGGGCGCATCGATTACAAGCTGTTCCTGGGAAGCGCCGCGAAGGCGCAGAAGATCGAGCTGTATCGCAGGTTCTTTCCCGAGGCTACTGAAAGCGAAGCCCGCGATTTTGTGGAGGTTCATGCCTTCGCGGAGACGATGGCCGAGTTTCAGGGGCTGTTGCTGGGGTTGGAGAAGGATTCCGAAGACCTGGACGTGATTTTTGAAGGGTCGAGTCACGGAATCCGGGAGTAAAAGTGCGTGGATTGCTCACTCAAGAAAGGAGATCGCAATGCCAGTTGTGTTGTTTCTGTTCGTCAAGCTGATCGTGGAAGCGGTTCGTGCCGCCACGCAGCGGACACGGACCGCAAAGCCGCAGCCACTCTGCGCGGACTGCGTCTTCGCCCACGTGCAGTACGGCGCGGATGGGCGGCGTGCGATCTCCTGTACCTACGGCGGAACGGTGCGTCCGGTGGTGTTGGACGTGCTGTACTGTACGGACTACCGCGATCGGAACGCGCCGCCTCGTCGGGCGCGAGTTGGATTCGTGTTTGAGATCCGGAAAGTGGAGGCTGAGGCGTAGAGATGCTGGGCGCCTCTACGCGCTTTGCTCGAGCCGCGGGGCTCTCGTGGGTGGCGGTGAGTGGCGCTACTTGAAATCGAGCGCTTCCCGCTCGCGTTTCTTTCGCCCCTCCGGGGCTCGGAGAATTGTTCCGTGAGCTTACCCAGGGCTTACGCTCTGGGCTGCATTCTTTCGCCGCTTCGCGGCTGGAGTTGGCCGGCGACTTTTTATCTGCTGTCGGCTTCGTGGTCGGGTTGGCCGGCGCTTTTTAGGGTGACCTGGTCTTGGGAAAGTTGGCCGCTTTTTTGGACCGGTGGAGTCTGGGCCTTGGGATCGGGTCTAGGTTCCGAAGGGGGGTGCGCGACTTGCTGGGCGTCGACCGGATGAACGTTGTTGATTGGCGTGATCATTGGTCTGGTCTCCTAAGGGATAGGATCGGCGGGGGAGGGAGAAGCTTTAGGGGGATTAAGGGCGGGTTGGGAATCTTTGGTAAGAGTTACCGAAGCCTCGAGGAGATGCGATGAACAGAACGCTGACTGTATTGGCGTCAGCGGCTAAAGCCGGCGCTCAAGTTTAGCGTAACGGCACGGCTCAAGCCGTGCCCTTCCCGGGACTGCTCGACTTCGGCCTTCGATGAAGCAGCCTATTTTTGATCTGGAAAGTGAAGCGTACGGGCCTTTGAAGTTTTGCTGGGTTTGGGCGAATCCTCGGGGGCTTCGAAGCCGATGCGGCGGCGGGGTGGGTCGGGGGGATCGATCAGTTCGCGGATGGCTTCCATCAGGGCCTGGATGTCGGTGTCGTGGGCTTCGAGGCGGTGCTCTACTTCGGCCAGCTTGGCGAGAACTTTCTGGTTGGTGGCGAGGGCGCGGCGCATGCGGACGAAGGCTTGCACGACGAAGACGCTCATTTCGATGGCGCGGTCGGAATTGAGTACAGTGGCGGCCATGATGACGCCGTGTTCGGTGAAGGCGTAGGGGAGATATCGCGCGCCGCCGTGCGTGGAACTTGAGATCACATTTTGTGATCTCAAAAGCTTTAGTTCTTCCGCGGAAAGTTGAAAGCGGAAGTCCTGGGGAAAGCGCTTGGCGTTGCGCTTGACCTGCTGGTTCAGGTGGCGGACTTCGACGTCGTAGAGTCCGGCGAGGTCGGAGTCGAGGATGACGCGCTGTCCGCGGAGGGTGAGGATTTTTGAGTCGACTTTGCGGGTTGCGATGATGGCGGTTTTCGACATAGGGTTTGGTTTGAGGTCGCAGATTGCGACCTCAAGATTTAAAGGATAGCAGCGGCGGGATTCGCGAGAGTGGTATCGGGAAATATTTAGGGCATGGGGTGCAGGTTCGTGCCGGGGGCGGGGAAAGCAGGTTCCTCGTCGCTTCGCTCCTCGGAATGACAAAGTTTCGGAGTCGGGGCAGGCGTCGTGCCTGCGCCACAGTTTGTGCCCGGGGCGCTCGCTTCGCTTCGCTGGACGGGGAAGGGGCCCGTCCCCACACGAGGCTTGCCCACACCATCCCTAAACGAGTTCGCGCTCCCGCTTTATCGATTTGCAAATTAACTTAGGCGCCGGTTACGAAGAATTTTTCGTCGGGCTTGTTGTCGATTTTTTCGGGGGAGGGCTCGGCGGTGACGTCCTGAACGAATTCGCGGCGGCGCTCGGGGCCTTTGCGTTCGAGCTGGCGGACGCGGCGGGTGGGCATGCTGCTGGGCTCGAGGCTGACGATGCGTCCGTCACGAACTTCAATTTGCGAGCGGAACCAGTCGGTGCGGAACATGCGTCCGGCGGCATAGAAAGTCATGGAGGCCGCGATGGGGCCTTCGAATTCCTGGCCGGTGCAGGCGAGAATGCGCTTGCCCATTTCCTGCGTCCAGGTCAGTCCGCCGACGAGTGGATCGTTGAGGCGGCAGCGCTCGAAGGGTGTGGCGTGCGAGAGCTTGCGTAACTGCAGGAGTTGCAGAAGCACCGAGGTCTTCGCCAGGTTGGTGACGATGACGCGGGCTTCGGTGGCGGAGATGCGTTCGATCTTGATGTGAAGGTCGGGGGACCATTCGCGCTCGAATTCTTCGCGGGCGAGGGCGAGTCCTTTGTCAGTGGCTTCGACGTAGCGCAGGGTGGCGCGGGCGAGAATCACGCTGAATAGGGTGGTGACGACCGTGGCGATGATCGGGATGTAGCTGATGAGCGTGGTGAACGGGATGCGGAACGAGTTGACCATCTGCATGTGCATAGACGAGCGTGGCTCCTGCGTCGGACAGATCGACGAGTGGGATGAGTCTAGCGAGAGGCGGGAGAGGGGCGTAGATGCGGTTGGTGAAGGGGCGGTAACGGGCGCGGGGCACGGACTTTAGTAATTATAGTGGGGCCCGAGTTTGGCTTCGTGCATGCGCGCAGTCTCCAAAATCCCCACTCTAACGTCGCAAAAAGCGCGACTTAGAACGGGGCGCCCGGCCTATCTTTACTTGAAGATCGGGTTCTATTCGAGGACGCTGTCGTCTAATTTTTTCTTGCCCCAGTCGGCAGCGGCTTGGACAAAGGCCAGCACGACCGGGTGCGGCTTCTTTTCGGTGGACGAGAGCTGGGGCTGAAAGAGCGTCGCCAGGAAGAATCGATGAGTGGGAGATTCGATGGCGCGAATCTCACCTTGAGGGCCGCGCGCGACGACGGGGAATCCGGCTTCCATGGCGGTCCATTCGAAGTCGGGATTGATTTCGAAGTTGCAGAAGAATTCCTCGGTCGCAGTGTCTTTGCCGTAGAACGTTTGCAGGTAAGAGCCGGGGCGCAAACGAATTTCGGGGACGGCGCCGGAGAGCTTGGGGGCGTTGCCTTTGCGGTCCGGGACGGCGCAGGCGACCGGATAGATGATGATGTTTTTCGATCCGGAATTGTTCTCGGCGCTGTCAGCGTCTTTGATGTTGAGGACGTTGCGGGCGAATTCGATGAAGGCGTATTGGAATCCGGCGCACGTGCCCAAGTACGGCCAGTCGTGGCGGCGAGCGAACTCGATGCCTTTGAGCATTCCGTCGAAGCTTTTGAAGGGGCTGCCGGGAGATCCCCAGAGGCCGTCGAAAGTCTCGAGCTTTTTTTCGGCGCCGGGGACAGCGAGGGAGGGAGTGGGGAGCCACTCGGATTCGACAGTGATTTTCAGCTTGTGGGCGGCGTGTTGAAGGGCGTCGTTGGTAGCGTGGTGCGAGCGGAAATCGGCATTGAAGTCGCCCAGGATTCCGATGCGGACGGCGTCGCTCACGGGTTTGATTGTACTAGAGGGTTGGCGGGGAACTACGGCGAGTGTGGGTGTGCAGGGTTAGATGCTTGGTGCGCCGCGGAATGACTTATCTCGGCATAGGTGGCTTGGGCTGGTAGATGGGCTAGGACGGAGGCAAAAGATTTTAACCGCGAAGGTCGGTAAGAAGAGCCGCAAAGGTCGCTAAGAAGATCGGATCTTTAGAACAGGTTCTTGATGCTGAGGAAGAAGTAGAGACTGATGAGAGCGATGGCGGGGCCTCCCCAGATCATGAGGGTGCATTTCCATCCGAGAGAACGGGCGATCTCCTGCTGGCTGTGCCAAGAGACCATGAACGTTTTGTTGTTGGTGCCTTTCATCAGGACGACGGGAGGGTGAGGATCGAAAATGTTGGCTTGGGCGGCGGAGGGGGTGGTGTTGCCATTCGTGGCGGGCGAGGCTACGGTGGCAGATGGGTCAATGATAACTTGAGCGCCCGGCACGGATAGACCAGGCTGAGTTAGTTTCGCGGCTGCCCAGGCGGCAGGGTTGGCGATGCCGGCTTTCATGAGAGCGGCCGCAATCTTCTGTTGCTGAGTCATCGTCGCGGTCGTAACCGGCGGGGTCTCTGGAGACAGCTGGATTACCTGAGCCGAGGATGAATCGGATGGAGTCGTGAGGCGCTCGGTCAGTGATCCGATTGTAAAGCGGTCTGAACCGGCGGAAAACGAAACTGAATTACTCGCGAGCGAGAAACCGTGAGTGCCGATGGAGTAGATAGTCTCGGGATCCTGCACGGGCCGCGGGGCGACTTCGAGGCCGGGATTTTCGGCGAGCGTGCCGAGGATGAACAGCGAGTTCTTCGGCTTGATGCAGTACTCTTCGACCTTGATCTTGTTGTTGGTGGCGATGCCGTGGCGTGCGAGAAAGCTGCGCACGCCATCGGGCACCGGATCTTTCGTGGTGAAGAACGAATCGCAGAACTCCTGCTGGAAGTCGCGGTGCAGGTCGAGGTTGGCGCCGCGCGGATCAACCAGTACGCGGCCGGTGTTGTCATCCACGAAGAACGGGACGTGCATGCATTCGCCGGCGACCTTGACCCACTCCTTGCTCCTGCCTGCTTGTTTCCATTCCCAGACCAGGGTTCGGTAGTAGTAGCAGGGGCGGGCGGTGATGGGCGCGATCATGGTGAAGGGGCCGACGGCGAGGCCGCTGACCTCGACCATTCCCAAGGAGGCGCTACGAATTTTTGAGAACGGCGTGTCGAGGATGAGGCGGCGGCGCTGCAGCAGAAAGAATCCGTAGAAGAAGATAGCGATCCCGGCGCACAAGCCGAGGGCGCACCAGAACTCGAGTTCGCTGGGGTCCGACGAGCGCAGGAGTAGGGCAAGAAAAATCACTGATGGAATCCGTGGGGCAGGGCTGCGGCGCAGACTTCCCCGTGGTCAGGCTAGCGAACGGGGCAGGGGCGGGGCAGCAGAAAACAGCGGGATTTGCTTACGTCGGTAACGCGAGTGGGCGGCGTTTCGAGACGAGTTGGTGCGAGGGTTCAGGCGTCCCTACGGGACGCGGTAGAGAACTCTGAGCTCTCCGGGCGTTAAACCGCCGGGCTATTTTCGGAAGCGCCTCCGGCGCTTGATTTTCGGAGGCGCAATGGAAAGCCGAGGGCGAGACCTTCGGGACAACCGGCGGGATGCCGGCGCTAAATCACCACACGTCGCAGCGCTTGCCTTCGGGCCTCACCATCGGCGCGTCGGCTTTGCAACTCCAGGCCTTCTGGAACTCAGGCAGGTTGGAGAGAGGGCCGATCACGCGGTACTTCGCGATGGGATGCGGATCGCTCTGGACCATGAGTCGCTGAGCTTCGGGGCGGATTTCGTCGCCGCGGAACTGACCCCAGGCGATGAAGAACTGCTGCTCGGGTGTGAAGCCGTCGATGTCGGCTGGACGGGGTTTAGCCTGGAGCGATTTCTGATAGGCAAGGTAGGCGATCTTGGCTCCGCCGAGATCGCCGATGCTTTCGCCGAGCACGAGTTTGCCGTTGTGGTGAATATCCTTTTCGATGAAGTAGTGATCGAACTGGTCGGCCACGCAGGCGGCGCGTGACTGAAAATCTTTCAAGTCGGATTCGGTCCACCAGTTGCGGAGGCGTCCGAGAAAATCGAACTGGGCGCCTTCGTCGTCGAAGCCGTGAGAGATTTCGTGACCGATGACGACGCCGATGGCACCGTAATTCACGGCGTCGACGGCCGTCATATCGAAGGCGGGAGGCTGCAGAATGCCGGCGGGGAAGACGATTTCATTCAACAGCGGGTTGTAGTACGCGTCGGAGGTGGGCGGCGTCATGCCCCAGCGGCCGCGGTCGACCGTCTTGCCGATTTGCGAGCGGTCGTCTTCGGCGGTAAATTTTCTTCCGGCGATTACATTCTCGAAGAACGCATCGCGGCGAATTTCGACGTGGCTGTAGTCCTTCCACTTGTCGGGGTAGCCGATCTTGGGATTGAAGGTGGCGATCTTGGCCATGGCTTTTTCCTTGGTGTCATCGCTCATCCAAGGGCGGCTCAGGATGTCGTCACGCATGGCCGCGAGCAGATTGCGAACCATCTCCTGCATTCGCGCCTTGGCGGAGGGCGGGAAATATTTCTCGACGTATTTTTGGCCGAGCGCTTCGCCAAGGTTCTGATCCGTCGACTCGGCACAACGCTTCCAGCGCGGCTTCATCTCGGTGACGCCGGCAAGATATTTGCCGTTGAAGGCGAAATCCTCTTCGACGAATGGAGCCGAGAGAGAGTTCGCGGTCGAATTCAGCAGGTGCCACTTCAAATAGAGTTTCCAGTCGGCGAGTGAAGTCTGCTGCAACTGGCTGTCGACTTCCTGCATGAACTTAGGCTGGTCGACATTCATGTCGACGTCGGCGGGAATTTGTTTGTGTTTGAAATAGGCGGTCCAATCGAAGTGCGGGGCGAGCGCCTGCAGTTGGGCGAAGGTGGTGTTGTGATCGGTGGCGGCGGGATCGCGCAAGGCGACGTTGTCGAGCGAGGCTTCGGCGAGTTTGGTTTCCATCGTCATGATGGTTTGGGCTGCGGCTGAGGCGGACTTCTGGTCCGCGCCTGCCAGTTTGAACATGGCGGCCACGTGCTCGACATATTTTTCGCGAGCTTCTTTGAAGCGCGGTTCGGGCTTGAGGTAGTAGTCGCGGTCGGGAAGGCCGAGGCCGCCGGCGCCGATGTCGGCTAGGACCCAGGAAGGCTTGTGCGGATCCTGCTGGCTGCCGAGGCCGAAGGGAACGGTCACGAGAATGTCGTGCATCTCGGTCATGATTTGCTGGAGTGCGGACATGTCGCGGGCCGTGTCGATTTTGGCGAGCCAGGGTTTGATGGGTTCGATGCCGCGGGCGTTGACGCGGGACTCGTCGATGCAAGCGCCGTAGTAGTCGCCAATAAGTTGTTCGGTGCTGCCCTTGGCGGCGCTCTTGTCGGCGGAGGCGGCTTCGAGAATTTCGCGGAGCTTGTCTTTGGCCGTCTCGCCGGATTGCCAGCGCTTGCTCCAACGAGTCATGGAGGCGGGAATGGGATTGTTAGCGCGCCAGGTGCCGTTGGCGAATTCAAAAAAATCGGTGCAGGGTTCGGCCTTGCGATCGAGATCGGTGAGGTCGATGCCGTGGAGGTTGCTCTGCGAAAACAGGAGCGACGAAGAGAGCAGGAGCGAAGAGCCGAGTAGAGCCGAGAGCCACACGTTAGGAATGCGCATGGGGATTCTCCTTTGCAGGAAACTCGAAGTCGGAATCTGCGAAGCACGGGCAGGACCGTGCATGTCTTCAGAGTAGGACTGGCTATTTTAGACGAAGGCAGGGACGAGAGGTGAGAGTGTGGCGGAATCAAAATCGGCGCTGCGGGCAGCATCGCGGCCACCCTTGCAAAGAACGCAAGGATGGGGCACCGCGCAACAGTTACTCGGGGTGCTGCTCTTTTTTGGTGCGTGCACGTTTCAGTTGCTCGATCGCTGATGCCATGCTGTTGCCAGCATCCTTCGCGTCGTCTTTCAAAAGATCATCCGTTTGGAGCGGTAGAACCTCGCCGAGACACTCTTCCAATCTACCCACCAACCAGTCAATTAGCTGTATGGTACGGTCACCCTGGTGGACCTTGGGATCATCGTTCGGAAATGCCATCCGGTATCTCCTCCATCTCTTCCCCAGCAACGATAACACCGAAGGACACCTAACAAACCACTGCCGATGGAGAAGACCCTTTGACGGTGAGTAGTCGGCGAGAAGGGGGATGTTTCGGCAATGATGAGTGCAATGGAGGCAATTGCACTCAGAACCCACGCGCTAAATGAGGGTGCAAGACGAAGGTTCTGATTAGCCGCCGGCTTTAAGTTCGGTGAGGACTTGCTTGGCGATTTCTTTCAGGGTTTCGAAAACGCCGACGCCTTGGAACGCCACCGCTTCGACGATGGGTTCGTTTTTCTTGCGGAGTTCGGTGGAGAGCATGTCTACCGGGAGGATGTTGGGCAGGTCGCGCTTGTTGAGCTGGAGCACATAGGGAATTTTGTTGAAGTCGTAGCCGTGCTCTTTCAGGTTGGCCATGAGGTTGTCGAGGGCTTCGACGTTGGCGTCCATGCGCTGCTCTTGAGAATCGGCGACGAAGACGATGCCATCAACGCCGCGCAGAATCAGCTTGCGGCTGGCGTCGTAGAAAACCTGTCCGGGAACGGTGTAGAGGTGGATGCGGGTTTTGAAGCCGCGCACCGAGCCGAGGTCGAGCGGAAGGAAATCGAAGAACAGGGTGCGCTCGGTTTCGGTAGCCAGCGAGATCATCTTGCCCTTCTGCTGATCCGCGGTTTTCTGGTAGATGACCTGCAGGTTCGTGGTCTTGCCGCCGAGACCGGCGCCGTAGTACACGATTTTGCAGTTGATCTCGCGGGCTGCGAAGTTGATGAAACTCAAGGCTTTCCTCAAAGTGCCGGGACGCGTACAGGGCGGCCGAGCACACAAATATCCTTATGGGGGCTCGCGGCTTTTATATCATATGGAGCGGGTCTGCCGCAGGTTACTCCCGTGACCCCGGGTCGAAAGGCGACCGCAAACCCCTGATTTCCCGGCTGAAACCTTACCTTGCAGAATAGTAGCCATCCTTGGCAGAGACCTTCAGGCCCTTCCTGTCGACCAAAACTTCGATGGTGCGGTAGGCCGAAGTATTGCCGGCGAGCGGTTGGGGCGCATAACCCAGCGTGTACTGGTTGCGAGCCTCAGAGGTGATCTGGCCATACGCGTCTTCAATGGCGTTGCGGGAGAGTTCGGTAAAGGGTTGGCCTCCGCCGGTGGCGTTGGTGTACTTGGGGAGGATGTTGCTGTATCCCTGACCCTTTAGGCGGAGCTTATCGAGCTGACGATAACCGGGCAATGCGCCAGCGTCAACGACGACAGCTTTGACCTGGATGTCGCGAGTCTCGAGCAGGCGGAGCACGTCGCGGTAGCTGGCCTTGCTGCCGAGTTCGCGACCATCGCTGATGACGAAGATAACTTTGCGGCGCGTTTTTTCGCGCTTGCTCAAGTCGAGGGCGGCGCGCAGGATGGCGTCATTCAAGACGTGAGCTTCGCGGGGCGGAGTGTTTACGGGTTGAATTAGGGGTCCGCCGACAGGAGCGCCGTTGACTGTAGGACCCGAGGCCAGTGGGCCGTTCAAAACGGGCGGGCCGTTGTTGCGGCCGCGCACCAGCTTCATCTGATTGAGAACGGCGGTCAACTTGTTGCCGTTTCCACTGAAGTCCGTGACCTGGCTGACGGTGCTGCTGTAGGTGTAGAGCGCGATTTCATCGTAGGGACTGAACGCGCCCGCGAGCGAAGAATAGGTCTCGTTCACTTTCTGTACGGCGACGTCGGCCATGCCGACGTCGAGAACGACTGCGACTGAAAGTTGAAAAGGATCGCTGGTGAAGAAGGAGAGAGTCTGCTTCTTTCCGTTCTCGATCACGGTAAAATCTTTGGGGCCAAGGCCGTCCACGGGGCGGCCGTCGGAATATTTCACCGTGACGGGAATCTGGACGAAGTTGACCTGCTTCACGACCGTGTAGATATCTTCTTTGCTGATCTGGTTTCTGGGAGTGCTGCCCGCGGGCAGGGTTTCGACCGGAGGCATCGGGGGAGGAGCCTGCTTGTCCTGATCGGAGGAGGAGGACTGGTCGGGCTGCTGGTTCGGTTGCTGCTGCGGGACATCGCCAGGGAAAGGAATCTCGTCTGGCTTCTTGCGCGTATCTGGCCGAGCGGGCGGAAGCTTGGCTGCCGGGGGCTGCACGGCTGAGGGTGCGTCGGGAATCTCCTGTGCGGGTTGCGAAGTGGCAGGAGTCTGGGGATTCTGGGTGGTTCCGGACTGCGCGTACAGGGCCGGAATTCCGAAGGCCAGAACGATTGCCAGTGCTATTAACGCGATTCCCAGCCTGCTGTGCCCTGCGCGATTCCCGTTTGCCCGAAGCATTGGTTTCCTCATGCTGCGAAAAATGTATGAATGCACACAGATGGGATGCCCAAACCCGACCATTTGGTGCATCTAAGCTACAGGACTAGACTAACAAAGAAATGGCGAGAGAATCCCGGATGCACAAAGTAGCGGTAGCACCCAGCCGAATCCTGCCCGTTTTGATACTGGCTGTCCTCTGTGGGACGGCGACTTTCACCGTCGTTCAGCCATTAGATGCGCAACAACCCGCCCAGGGTCAACAGCCTTCGGGCTCGGAGCAGAAACCCGGCGATTCGCAAGAGCCGATTGACACCCTGAAGGTAAACGTCAACGTTGTGCAGCTTTTCTTCAATGTGAAGGACAAGCACGGGGCGCTGATCCCGAATCTCACCAAGGAAGAATTCCAGATTGCCGAGGACGGGGCGCCCCAGACGATCAAATATTTCAAGGCGGAAACTGACTTGCCGCTGACGCTGGGGATCCTGATCGATTCATCGGGCAGCCAGTTGCGAGTGCTCGACATGGAGAAGGAAGTTGGCGGGGCGTTCCTGAAGCAGATTCTTACCGACAAAGACTTGGCGTATGTGATGGACTTCAACATTGACGCCGAACTCATACAGGACTACACGCGGGATGTACACCGGCTGCAGGCGGCGCTGAACAAAGTCAAAATCAACACGGGATTTACGACGGGTCCGATGCCTGGGGCGGGCGGAGGTCCGGTGCCGACCGCACCTTCGCGCGGCACGGTACTCTTTGACGCCGTGTATCTCTCCGCCCACGACATGCTGGCGAAAGAAGTGGGACGCAAGGCGATGATCCTGCTGACCGACGGCGAGGATGAAGGCAGCCAGTTGAAAATTAAGGATGCCATCGAGGCGGCGCAGAAGGCGGACTCTATCGTCTATGTGCTGCTCTGCGCCGATCGAGGATTCTACGGCATGCAAGGTGCGTTCTATTCCGGCGAAGGCGATATGCGCAAGCTGACCGAACAGACTGGCGGGCGCGTCATCAACGTGGGCAACAAGTTTGACAAACTGAAAGAAGCGTTCGACCAGATCGCAGCCGAACTGCGAAGCCAGTACAACATTGGCTACACGCCAACCAACACCAAGCAGGATGGCTCCTACCGCAAGCTCGAGATCAAGAGCAAACAGAACTACAAGATCCAGGCGCGGGCGGGATATTACGCGGGACGCGCGCAGAACTAAGGTTGTACAGCCGTGGAGATGCCCGCGCCACATGAGCATCCCCATGAACTGCAGCGCCTGATACACTTCCGTGCTGGAGGGTTCTCGTATGCCCCGATTCTCGCGGCGTTCATTTCTGCATTTGTCGGCGGCTGCTTCAGCGGCGGCTGCGTTTCACGTCATGTCTGAGCCGATGCTTGCCGCGGCTAACCGCCACCACCGGGCTCCACACGCTGCCGACGCGGTAATGATCGATTCGAACGAGAATCCACTCGGTCCGGGCCAGGCGGCGCGCGAGGCGATGGCGGCGATTCTTCCGAAGGGTGGTCGCTACGCTGACAACCTCACCGACGACCTTGTGAACACGTTTGCCGAGATCGAAGGGCTTAACCCGGATTGGGTTAGGGCGACGGTGGGTTCGACACCGCCGTTGAGCCTCAGCGTGCTGGCGTTTACTTCGCCGCAGAAGAGCTACGTGACGGCGGACCCGGGATTCGAGACAGGCATGATGATGGCGGGTGTCACGGGCGCGCGCGTGGAGAAGGTTCCGCTGACGAAGACTTACGCGCATGACGTGAAGGCGATGCTGGCTGCGGCTTCTGACGCGGGCGTGTTCTACATTTGCAATCCCAACAATCCGACCGGCACGCTCACGCCGCATGCCGACATTGAGTATCTCGTCGCCAACAAGCCTAAGGGCTCCATCGTTCTGGTAGACGAGGCGTACATACACTTGAGTGAGGCACCGTCGGCGTTTGATCTGGTGAAGGCGGGCCATGACGTAATCGTTCTGCGCACGTTCTCGAAGGTGTATGGGATGGCCGGGATTCGCTGCGGGCTGGTGATAGCCCGTCCGGAGCTTGCCGATAAGGTGATGGAGCGCGGGATGAATTTTATGCCGGTGACTGCGGTGGTTGCGGCCACCGCCAGCCTGAAAGATACACAACTGGTGCCGGAGCGGCGGCGCATCAACGCCAGCATCCGTCAGGCGACGTTCCAGTGGCTTGACCGCAACGGATACTCGTACATTCCTTCAGAGTCGAATTGCTTCATGCTCGACACGAAGCGGCCGGGCAAGGAAGTGCGCGAGGCCATGGCGAAAGAGAATGTGCTCATCGGGCGGATTTGGCCGCTGATGCCGACCTATGTGCGCGTCACCGTGGGCACACTGCCTGAGATGGAAAAGTTCCAGGCGGCGTTTCAGAAAGTGATGAAGGGATAGAGTGCGGGGGCGAGGCGGCCCCCGCGACAGCCGGCGAGACGCGGACGCTACTTCTATTGCGGCGTCAGCAGATATCCGTGCTCCTGGCCGCTGTGAGTGCCCATGCCGATGATTTGCCCTGAGGCGTTGATGCCATCCGCTTCAGTCAGCACCCATCCAGATCCCGTCGGAATCAGCTTGTTCAGGTCTTTCATTTTTCCAGCGCTATAGACGAACGCGTGATAGGTATTGCTGAAGGTCGAGCGCCCCACTACGACGCCGGAATCATTGATCGCAAATCCCCACACCGAGCTGGTGCTTCCGGCGATTGTGCCGAGATCGATCAACACGCAGCGGCCGCAGTTCGCGATGAACGCGTGGGCCGATCCATTCTTTGTATAGGCCAGGCCTGTGATCTGGCCCTTGGTATTGATGGCGTAGGCCTGACTCCACGGGCCGCCAAGTGTTCCCATCTTTACCATCCTGCCGTTGATCCAGGCGAAGCCGAAGAAATTTCCGTGAGAGTCGTAGGAGGTGCCGACGACCACGCCGGAATTGTTGACTCCCTGCGCACTGTTCCACCAGTCGGTGCCTTTCGGCGATCCGAGGGTGCCGAGGTCGATCATCTTTCCGCCACCGTAAAGAAATGGATGGTTGCTGCCATCGCTGGTCACGGCGGAGCCGACCACTTGTCCGACATCGTTGATGGCGTAGGCGACGGCTTGACCACCGCCGAGATCGCCGATGTCGGTCATCTTGCCGCCGTTCGTGAGGAAGGCGCGATAGGTGTTCGAGGAATTCTGAGAGTAGCCGGCGACTTGTCCGGAAGCGTTGATGCCGTTGCCGATGCCGGAAGGCCCACCGAGCGTGCCGAGATTAGACATGGTGCCGTTGCTGTAGAGGAAGACTTCGCTGGTGTTGCTGTTGTTCGCGCCCGCGGCTCCGGTCACTTCGGCGGTTGCATTGATGGCGTGAGCGACACTGTAACCGTTACTGTTCAGAGCGCCGAGGTCGGTGACGGTGTAGGTTTGGGCGGCGCAAAGGGACGAGGCTGCTACAAGAACAATGGAAACCAGAAGGGATGGCGCTTTCATGGCGAACTCCTTGTTCGGAGGAAGTCAGATGCAAATGCTTCCACGCCCGTCGAGCGATTTTGTCAAGAGATTGTCAAATTCAAAGACAGTGTTAAAGGCGGGCAAGAGCGCCCGCTCCACACAGGCTCACTCTCCTTAAACCTTCACGCTATTCTGGCGCTTCGGTCCAGCGGACTTTGCGGCCTTCGCGGCTGCTCTTGTGGGCGAGCAGGACTCCGCGCATGGTGCGCAGCGCCTGCTCTGGAGTTACATCGAGGGCCGCTCGTTTCTCGATCGCGTCGCGGACGTTGGCGTAGTAGAGGCGGTAATCTCCGCGGTCGGTCTTAATCTTTTGGGGCTGGGCATTCACGCGGCTTAGAGTTCCCCAGCGGTCTTCCGGCTCAAGGCCCCAGTCCGCGCCCCAGTCGAGGCCGTCGGGACAGTTCGGGCTGCGCAGAATTTCTTCCTGAGGGTCCATCCCGTATTTGATGAACGAACCTTCCGTTCCGTGAATCAGCATGTGAGGGCCGGGGGCGTAGGCAATGATGCGCGCGCGCAAGGTGGCGCGAGTCCGCGGATATTCCATGTAGACGTCGAAGGAGTCGTCCACGGTGGAGGTTGTGCGCTGGCAGAATGCCGACGCATAAATCGTTTCCGGCTCGCCAAACAGGACGAGGGCTTGATCGATGAGGTGCGGGCCGAGATCCCAGAGGACGCCGGCGGCTGCGAAGTCGGGCTTCTCGCGCCAGGCGCCGGGTTTGGGCTCGAGGCGGAAGCGGTCGAAGCGCGCTTCGAACTCGACCACGGTGCCGAGAGTGCCCGATCGCACGAGCTTCTTTGCGGTGTGAAAGTCTCCATCCCAGCGGCGGTCTTGATAGACGGTGACGATGCGTCCGCGGTCGGCGGCGAGGTGAACGAGTTCCTCGGCTTCGGCGAAGGTCGGAGTAAAGGGCTTGTCGACGACTACGTCGCATCCGGCCTCGAGGCAGGCTTTGGTGTAGGAGAAGTGCGAATCGTTGGGAGTGGCGACGACGCACAAGGCGATTGTCTTGTCGGAGAGCATTTCGTCGAGCGAGCGCGCGACGCGAACCTCGGGATATTTTTCTTTTGCCTTGGAGCCGTGGCGTTCGAGGATGCAGGCCAACTCCATGCCGGGGACGCCGCGAATTACGGGCGCGTGGAATGCCTGGCCCGCCAGACCAAAACCGATTAGACCGACTCGCACCATAGTTTCTCTCTCACGCAACAAGCACGGCGAACGATGCAGCTTCGCGGGAGATCCTTCGCTCCGCCGGAAGAACGGCTCCGCTCAGGATGACGCCGCGCCGTTAACTTTAACGATCTTTGAGACGCCGTACAAATTTCAGTCCAGACCAGATGTCGGTGACCGCGCAGACTTTCACGTCCACCAAGCCAGCTGCAAGTCCGATGTCGCGGATCGTGTTCTCGTCGAGATCGGTGGCGACGCCAGAACTTTTCTTGGGCCAGCTTACCCACAGCATTCCTGCGGGTGCGAGTTGCTTGCTGATCCGCTTGAATTCTTTCGTCAGCTCGGTTCTTGATTTGGTGAACAGCATGGCAAAGTCGAGTCTCGTTTTTTCGTCATGCACGATGGAGCAGGCAGCGAGCGGGACTTTCAACTCTGCTTTGACGTCGGAGGGGGCATTCAGGAGGCAGACACCGAGTCCGTCTTTAATTCCAAGTTTTTTCGGAAGTGGCGTTCCTGAGTATCCGGGCATGCAGTCGTTCGTCCCCAGGGAAATTTAAAAACGGAAGATGAAAGCCGGAAGCCCGCCCTACTGCGCCGGCGCGTAATATCCGCGGCGCGCCCGGACCCGGAAATTCTTGCGGTCGTTGGCTACGATTTCGATCGTGCGGTAGTGCCCGTCAGCTTTGAAGTTTGCAGGCTTGTAAGAAACCGCGTACTGGCTGCGGAGTTCGTCCTGAATTTCGGCGAAGGCGTTGGCCACATCGCGAATCTGAAAGGGAAAGAAGGCGCGTCCGCCGGTGGCGTCGGCAATGCGCTCGAGCACTTTGTCGCCGGGGCCCTTGGTTCCGCTGACATTGGTGCTGATGGTGTAGATGATGGCCTCGGCGCGCTGGGCCATTTCGATGGCCTCTTCGCGGGTAACGTGGCTCAGGTTGTCGTCGCCATCGCTAAGCAGAATGATGGCGCGGCGCACGGGTGTGCTCTTCGATGCCTTCAGGAGCTTGTCACGGCAGGCAAAATAAACCGCGTCGTAAAGCGCGGTGCCGCCGCCGGGTCGCAGTTCGTGGACTCCGTGGGCCAAGGATTCGGTGTTGTCGGTGAAGTCCTGGGTGACTTCGGGCGTCGCGTCGAAGCCGACCACAAAGGCGCGGTCATAGCGCGGGCGCACGGTCTGGTTCAGGAATTCAATCGCCGATTCCTGCTCGAATTTGAAGCGGTCGCGAACCGAGTTGCTGGCGTCGATGAGCAGTCCGACTTGCAGGGGCAGGTTGGTTTCAGCGTGGAAGCTGCGGAGTTCATCGGGCGGCTTGTTGTCGTCGATTACCCGGAAGTCAGCCTGCTTCAGATCGGTGACGTGACGCCCGTGCTTGTCTGTGACCGTGAAGACGACGTTGACTTCGTTCGTCGTAGCGCGAATGGTGGTGAGAGGGTCGTCGGCGGGAACGCTGGGATCGGCGGACTTTTCTGCCGGTACGGCAGGCGTAGTTGCTGCCGCCTGCGGGGGGGCCTCCTGTGCCTGCTGCGGAGTGGTCGAAGCTGGCGCGTCGGAAGTTGGAGCGGGCGATTGCGCCGTCGCGCCCACTGCAAAAAGAGCCAGTAGCAGCAGTCGGGCAGCGATGGTAGTTTTGGACCCCAAGGTTTCCATCTACTGACATTATATCTGGGTCAGACGGGCAAGGCTCAAGAGCAAAAAAGGCGGGTCCGACGGCCTCTAAAATCCGCACTTCCCTCATAGGACGCGAGAAATGGGGCACCCTCTCTCCCTTATTTATTTATTTATTTCTTCGAGGAGCTATTAACGACAACCGCCCGTTCGAGCGTTTCCAGGAAACTCTGCAATTCCACGGGCAGCGGACTTTTCAGGGCGATTCGGTCGCCGGTTCGCGGATGTGTCAACTGCAATTCGGCCGCGTGCAGGAAGTTTCGCGGCAGAGACATTGCCTCGGTGTTCTTCGGGGTGCCGCGTGCGGACGCAGCCTTAAGCTCAGCGGGTGCGCCATAGAGTCTGTCGCCCACCACGGGATGGCCCAGCGACGAGAGGTGGACGCGAATCTGGTGGGTGCGGCCGGTGTCAATCTTTACTTCGAGGAGCGCGAGCTTGCCGAAGGGCGTGTCCAAGCGCTGCTTCACGAGGTAGTGAGAGATGGCCTCGCGTCCGCCGGAGTGGCGCGTGGTCATGCGAATGCGACGCACGCGGTCGCGGCTGATGCTGGCGGAGATTGTTCCGCTCTCTTTCTTTGGCCAACCGTGAACGAGGGCGAGGTAGGTTTTCTTCACTTCGCGGCGGGAGAATTGTTCGGACAGCTTGCGATGGGACTCGTCATTCTTCGCAACGACGATCAAGCCGCTGGTCTCTTTGTCGAGGCGATGCACAATGCCGGGGCGCATCTCGCCGCCGACGGCCGATAGAGTTGCGAAATGGTGGAGCAGGGCGTTGACGAGCGTGCCGCGATTGCGCTGGTCTTCGGTGGCTCCTGCGCCGGCGTGGACCATCATCCCGGCAGGCTTGTTGATGATGGCGAGGTCATCGTCTTCGTAGCGGATGTCGAGAGGAATCTCTTCGGCGATAGCTCGCAGCGGAGGCCGTGCGGCGGGGCCGAGGATGGTGATGCGCTCGCTGCCGCGGAGTTTGAGCGAAGCCTTGGCGGGTGTGTCGTTGACCAAGACCTGCTGTTCCGAGATGAGTTGCTGGATGCGGGCGCGGCTGACATCGTTAAGACGAGCGACAAGAAATTGATCGAGACGGCGGCCGGCGTCGTCGGAGGTAGTTGTTAAGTTGAGTGGGAAGTCGGGCGCCATGGTTGGTTCAGGCGTCCCTACGGGGACGCGACTGGAAACGGAGATCAGTGTACCCGGCGTTGAAACGCCGGGCTACTATCAGGCGTCCTTCGGACGCTTGGACCCAGTGCTGCCTTAGCGCGTCGCGCTCACGGTTTGCGCCGGTGCTCCCTTCGAGCCTGGCCGCAGCCACCAGATCAGGCCGCCGGCGAGCACGAGGCCGATCGCGATCAACTGCGTGCCGCTCATCGCGCCGCCGAAGACGGAACCGCGACCGGGGTCGTCGCGCAAGTATTCGAGGAAAAATCTGGCGATGCCGTAGATGAACATGAAGGCGCCAATGACCTGGCCGTCGAACTTCCGGCGCTTCAGGAGCCACATCAGGAAGAAGAAGTTCGCAAGCTCGACCGCGGATTCGAACAACTGCGTTGGCTGGAGAGGTATGCCTAACGGAGTTCCAGTAATCTCGCGGGCCAACGGATTGTGGAACGTCACAGCCCACCAGTGATGGGCTTCTTTGCCGTAGCAGCATCCGGCGGCGAAGCAGCCGATGCGGCCGATGGCGTGTCCGAGCGCAAGGCCAGGGGCGAAGGCGTCACAGGTGCCGAGTGCGGGCATGTCGTGCTTGCGGACATACCAGGCAGCCGCGATGAACGCGGCGAGCAGACCTCCGGAAAAAACTCCGCCGGATTGCAGGGTGGCAACGCTGAAAATCTCGCGAGGGTTGGCGCTGTAGAAAGACCAGTCGTTAATGATGTAGAGAACCTTGGAGCCTACAATGCCGCATAAGACGACGAGGATGCCGAGGTTCCAGGCCTTGTCGCCGTCGTATCCGAGGCGTTCGGAGTTGCGCACGCTGATCCATAGGCCGATGAGAACGCCCATGGAGACCAGGAATCCATAGGTCGGCAGAAAGAATTTTCCGATATGAAAGAGTTGTGGGAACACTTGTTAATTAGATGCGCGAAGCCAAGGATTTGCTACAGGATCAGTCTAGCAGGAAGGCGACCACGGGGGCTGAAGCCCAACGACGTTGCACAACTCACGCGGCCCTGAAGGGCCGCTCTTCCACTAAAAGCACAATTGAAAAATCAAGCCGACCCACTAAGCCGTGTGACGGGCCGAGAATGAACCCGTCGGTAGACGTTGGGAACCCGCCGAGACCCTTTAGGCATCTCCGCATGGCGGAGCGTCGCTCACCGGATCCTAGTTCGAGTCGAGTCCCCGTTCATTCAGCATTGGTTCAAAAATCGGTTACCGCCATCACCAATCCTGGCAGGCCAGCTTTCAATCTGGATGCTAGGCAAATCAGGCGCGCTTGGCAAGTGGAAGACCGCAAATAGTTGGCAGGACGCTTGCAACGAAAGTAATGCAGCATTCACACGAACGGCTTGCCAAGCCGCTTCAAGCGTGGAGCGCGACTGGATTGGGAAATTTCCGATTTAGGCGTACGGTGGACCGCGCGAAATACTTGTCTTGTGCTGCCGACGTGTGAGTGTATAGTTTTAGACGCAAAAATGGGACCAAAGTGTGCTCGCTGGTGGGTCGGCGAGAATCTGGAGAAGTCTGAGAGCGATGTCTAAACTTCGGTGGTCTGCCGTTGCGGCAGGGGCAATCCTCATGGGGGTCCATGGGGCGGTGTTGGCCCTCCGGTACCGAACCGATACGGCATCGCTGTGGGGCGATTGGATTGATACGGCGGCACCGTTGACAGCAGCGGTGGTCTGCTGGCTGGTATCACGCCAGGCCGGGAGATTCGGCAGGCGAGTTTGGCGGTTGGTCTGTATCTCGGCCCTGATTACCGCAGTCGGCCAGGGCCTCTATACCTACTACTACGACTACCTGCACGCGGCACTCGGTACGTTGTGGCCGAGCGATGTTCTTGTCTTTTTCTGGATTGTTCCGGCGATGATGACGCTGTTTCTGAGTCCAAGCGACTCAAACAGTGGATTCCGATGGTTGCGTGTATGCGATTTTGTGCAGGTCTGCGCCTTGGTGCTGGTGGTCGAGTTGTCGCAGATCTATGTGCCGTCGCGCTGGTTGAGCGCCGGCCAATCGATGCAGATCCGCACGTTGCACGCGGGGATTCTTTTTTTTGGCCTGATCGCTGTGAGCTTTCTGGTTCGAGGCTTGTTGAGCCGCAATCGAACGGCCCGTGCCTTTTTCCTGCGGATGGGAATTTTCCTGGTTGTGCACGGGATCGTTCTGAATAGCACTCTTTATTACCAGGCGTCCGGGCACTATGAGCAAGGGGCGTGGCCCGACATCACCTGGACCTTTAGTTACTGTTTACTGCTCGTCATAGCAGGCACCTGGAACGACCGCGAGGAAAAGGCCGACGTTGAACTCCGTTCGCATGGGTTGCAACTGCTGGCTCAATTCTCTCCGCTGTTGATTCCGGCGGTCGTATTTCCGCTGGTGCTGAGTATTGCGCAGGAGCAATTTGTCTGGTCAGTTCTAATTGTCCTCGTCTCTTTCGCTGCGGCGGGTGGACGGCTGTTTGTGGTCCAGCACCAATTGCTGGTCAGTACCCGCGACCTGGAGCGAAATCTGGCCCTTCTCCGAGGGATCACCGAGGGCACCACGGACGCGATTTTCGTCAAGGACCTGCAAGGCCGCTACCTGATGATGAACTCGGCAGGTGCAAGAATTCTTGGGCGCAGTGTGAAGGAGATCATCGGCAAGGATGATGAGGAGTTATTCAGTCCGGAGACCGGGCGCGAAATCATGGCGCGCGACCGGCAGGTCCTGCAGTCCAGTGAGGTGCAAACCTACGAAGAGCCCGGCACCGCGGCGGGTTTGAGCCGGCTTTACCTCGCGACCAAGGGGCCTTATCGCGACGCGAATGGCGAAGTGATCGGACTGCTCGGTATCTGCCGCGACATCACGGACCGCAAGCGCACTGAGGAACAAATCCGCCAGTCGCAGCAAAAACTGCGCGTTCACTTCGAGCACACGCCGCTGGCGGTCGTGGAGTGGGATTTGGAATTCCGGGTGGCGGCATGGAATCCTTCGGCCGAGCGAATCTTCGGATATTCGCGCGACGAAGCGATGGGGAAGCACGCCAGCTTTATCGTTCCGCCTCAGTTCCGCGGCCATGTAGATCAGGTTTGGAAAGAGTTGCTGACGATGCAGGGCGGAGAGCGCAGCATCAACGACAACATCACCAAAGATGGCCGCGCCATTTCTTGCGAGTGGTACAACACTCGGCTGACGGATGAATCTGGTGGGGTGCTGGGCGTGGCATCGTTGGTCCAGGATGTCACGGAACGCAAGCGGGCCGAAGCGAAATTCCGGGGACTGCTGGAGGCGGCGCCGGATGCGATGGTGGTGGTGGACAAGGAGGGCAGGATCGTATTGGTGAATGCCCAGGCTGAGAAGCTCTTCGGGTACGGCCGGGAAGAGCTCATGAATCGACAGATCGAAATGCTGATGCCCGAGCGCTTTCGAGGGAAGCATCCGGGACACAGAGTGGCGTTCACTGCGCAGCCGCGAGTGAGGGAGATGGGTGTAAACCTGCAACTGCATGGCCTTCGCAAAGATGGCACGGAGTTTCCAATTGAAGTCAGTTTGAGTCCGCTCGAAACGGAACAGGGAATGCTGATTTCGAGTGGCATTCGCGACATCACAGAACGAGTGGCACTGGAAGAAAGATTGAGGCAGTCACAAAAGATGGAGGCGGTCGGACGCCTAGCCGGTGGCGTGGCTCACGACTTTAACAATCTGCTGACGGTGATCTTGGGGTATTCGCAGATTCTGGCCGATGGGCTTCCGGCGGGTCGGCTCGCCGACAGCACCAGCCAGATCAAATCGGCGGCCGATCGTGCTGCCGGCATCACGCGGCAGTTGCTCGCCTTTAGCCGCAAGACGGTGCTCTCGCCGCGCATTATTGACCTGAACGACATCATGCTGAACCTGGATTCCTTGCTGCGCCGGCTCATCGGAGAAGACATTGAAGTGCTCACCGTGCCTGCGAGAGACCTGGGTTCGGTCAGGGCTGACCCGGGACAGATCGAGCAGGTGATCATGAACCTGGCGCTGAACTCCCGCGATGCGATGCCGCAAGGCGGAAAGCTTACCCTGGAGACGGCAAACGTCCAATTGGACGAGAAGTATGCAGGGGAGCATCAGCCGATTTCGGCAGGGAACTACGTGATGCTGGCGGTGAGCGACACGGGATTGGGGATGAGTCCCGAGGTTCAGGCAAGAGTGTTTGAGCCGTTCTTCACCACGAAGGAAGTTGGCAAGGGCACCGGCCTGGGACTCTCGATGGTCTACGGAATCGTCAAGCAGAGTGGCGGCTACATCTGGGTCTACAGCGAGCCGGGCAGCGGCACGACGTTTAAGATTTATCTTCCGCGCGTGGATCAGCCGGCGGAATCGGCGGGTGCGGACAAACGTCCGAGCAGCGTGCAGCGCGGTACCGAGACGATTCTGCTGGTCGAGGATGACCCGCAACTTCGCCAGCTCAGTTCTTCAGTGCTCGCGCACTGCGGATACAAGGTGCTGACTGCGAGCAGCCCGGAGGAAGGACTGGAAGTCTGCCGGGCCAACCATCAAGAGATACGCCTGCTGGTCACTGACGTCGTGATGCCGCGGATGAATGGCCGCCAGCTAGCCGAGCAAGTTCTGAAAATTTCTCCGCAAACCAGAGTGCTCTACATCTCTGGATACACAAACAATGCCATCGTCCATTATGGAGTGCTCGATCGCGGTCTCTGGTTCCTGCCCAAGCCTTTCACGCTGTCGGCTCTGATCGCTAAGGTTCGCGAGGTTCTTGACGCGAGCGCCACTGCACCGCAGGGAGAACGGGCCGAGTAGAGCGTCAGTTGTTTGGCGCTTCGGCCCAATAGCTGGTTCTCGCGAGCACCGTGTTGCTGCCCGCATTTTTCAAGTGCACCCGAATTTGATGCAGACCTGGATGCGGATTTTTCGGCGCGATGCTGAGCAGATATCGGCTGTGCAGATGATTGGTGAAGTCGTTCATCCGCACATCGAATTTCTTGCGAGTTTCGAACATCTCGTACTCGCCCCCGGTCATCGACGCGATGGTTTTGGGAACATTCTTGCGCATGGCCTGCACGGTCATCAGAAGGGGAGCGAGGAGATCGGGGTCGGGATGCATTTCATTTTTGTTGTTGCCACGGCCGGTGTCGAGAATGTTTGAAAGCGAAGGCGAAAATGTAAGGGTGTAGACCAGCGTGTTGCTGTTTCCGACGGCGGCGACGATGGAGTTCATCTTGCTGCCCAGCACGCTGCCGTGATCGCGTGTTTCGCTGATGATTAGCAGGACGCGTTGCCGACCTTGCGGTTCTTTCTTCAGCAGGTTGACGGAGTAGTCGATCGCATCAAGGATCACGGCGCCGTCGTCCCCCGGTTGGAGATTCTCCAGGTCGGCGGTGACGAGACTTTCGTCGTTCGTGAAATTCCGGGTGACCTGGACTTCGCTGTCGAACTCCACCACAGCGACCCGGGCGGTTCCCAGAGCGAAGAGCGGGTCGAGCATGGATTTCAATCCGCGAATCCGCGGGAACTCGTAGTAGGCACGGCGACCGCGCTGAATGGCCACAACGAGTGAAATCGGTTGTCCCTCGGGAGCTTCATCGAGGCGCAGCGGCTGCTCGACGCCATCATCTTCTACGATGAAGTCTTTGGCCTCGAGCCCATAGACAATCGCGCCTTGCTGGTCTTTTACCAGTGCTTGAACCAGCACTACGTTGGCTTGGGATCGGAGGGTGGTTTCCTGGGAAGGAGCGTTGCCCGCGAACGCCAGGAGTACGAAAGTGGCGACGGCGCCGCGCAGACTATCCCGCCTTGCGGTTTTCGCCCAGCACTTCATCCAGCGCATCTGCTAATAGATGCGCGCGCTTCTGGTAATCGGTTGCCCCGCTATCCTGTTTTCTCTTGAGCAGGTGATATTCGTCGGCAATATTGAGCGCGGCCAGCACGGCCAGGCGGACCGTGTCAATGGTGTTGGTTGCCTCCGCCACGGCCCGCATCTTGGAGTCCACGTATTCGGCGAGCTTCAGGATGTACTCAGGATCGGAGCCGCGCAGGTTGTAGGCCTGGTCAAAAATCTCGACCCGCACGCTGGCATTCTGCGCGTCTTTCACTGTCTGATCCTTGGTGGCTGTCGCCATATCCGTCTCCGTGGAGATGTAACTTATTTTTCCAGTCGTTTTGCGTGCGGCGCGTTAGCTGGCTTCCGCGATCGACTCGATCTGCTCCAGCATTTTCTCGACGCGGCCGCGAATATCTTCCCGCTCCTTCTTGAGTTGCACCGACTCGCGCCGGAGTGTTGCCAACTCCTCATCGCGATCCTGCAATTGCTGGCGCAGGCGCTGGGAATCGCGCTCGGCGACGGCCTGAGCCTGCCGGGCGG
>Ga0070714_100000039_pt1 | contig 121007 bp, 109 predicted proteins | sample LARL83metaG_FD_65450 | JGI IMG/M metagenome (GOLD analysis project Ga0070714, IMG submission 65450) | Corn, switchgrass and miscanthus rhizosphere microbial communities from Kellogg Biological Station, Michigan, USA - LAR L8-3 metaG | ecosystem: Host-associated > Plants > Roots > Rhizosphere... | reverse complement strand
GATGGCTTTTTTGGACGAGCAATCGTCTAAGCTAAACCCCGGTCGCTTTGCGATCGGGGTTTTTATATTAAAAATTATTAATTATTGGGTTGGAACCAGAGCGTGTTTTTTTTTTGTAAAAAACCATCATGTCTATCACAAAAATTTTAGCTGTTATTCTAGCGCTGCTATTCATGCAGCCCGTTATCTCATGGGCTGCGCCAGACTTCGAAATTAGCCCAAACGATACCCTTCAATTTGGCTCCCTTACGTATGGATCAAGCAGTGATAGTGAAGCGACGGTGACTATCACATCATTGGGTTCCGATACTATCGATGTAACTCTTCAAATCGTCGGTCCTTGGGGCTTCTCGATTGAAGGGGGATCGGTTGCACATTTTGCCAATTCAACTACCCGAACCATCAAGTTTCAACCGAATGAGCCGGGTCGAGTAACCTGTAGGCTTCATCTCAGCGATTCAAGCGGCTCGATAGACCTAATGCTTGATGGCCGAGCCATAGATCCAGCAGAGGGACATGCAACTTCGATCGGTTGCTTTCGCCAGCCTGTACCAAGATTGACACAGGTTCCTCCCCTCAGACCGGATATGACACCTTTAGTTCTGCAGAGCTACTCTATACTCGATTACCTATGTTCTGAAAACCTTGGCGACCCTCGAACCCTCGCCTGGAGCTACAACAGTTACGATACGATGCGGGCTGTGCTTCGCTATCTCTATTCCATGACTGACTACGACGCCGTGCTGTTTCAGCAATACCTTTATGAATACAATGACGCCATTGGCACTTATTATGGTAGCCCGAATATGATCTTCGAGGCATTTCGAGACCGTGTAAGAACGTTTTTTCCCGAAAAGAATAAGATACCACGATTACTCAATCCAAACTGCATATTGGACATCGTGGTCACGGACATCCAGGATGATAGCGACGCCAACGCTACCTATCCAATCCACCCATTGCCCGTGAAATGTATAACGGCAAAAGTTTTGGACCGGTTAAAAGGACAGCATTTATTATCGTTCGATTGCAACCAGCAACTAAGCCGAACCGGTGGCGTAGGCGTTCGAAATATAAGAAAGAGGGAAAAAATACTCGGAACCGATACGAATCAATGCATTCATTTTATCTATTCACCATTTTGGCGAAAATTCCGGCCTTGGGGGTTCGATGTTAACGACGAGGCAATCGGGGTTGATTCTGCGGGAAATCCCACTAACTGTCCAGATTGCTATGGACAAAACGCTCTTGTTGTGGGGCAAGAGTACGTCATTGTGTTGCAGGCCCGCTTGCTTGATTTCATTGGCGCAAATGCCTACTACGATTATTGGCCGGAAATGTCCTACGACCCGCAGGGCGGAATTTTTCCTATGGTTGACGGCAATGTAATCGATAGTTCTAATTATTGGGGATATGGGTCGAGCGTTCCGCTCGATCAGTTCAAGAGCGATCTACAAAATGACATTAACTCTATTCTCCAGTATCCATGATGAGAAAAATATTAAATTCAACTTCGGTGACCATTCTCGGGGCTTTTCTAACGTTTCTCCCCGCTATGGCAAAAAGCCAATGCCCGGACTTATTTCCATTTAGGTATACTAAGTGTGGTGCGACGGGCGCTTGTACTAGTTTGAGCAAAATTGAGTGTACTATGAATCCTTATGCGCCGCGAACCGATGGTTACAGTCTTGAACGATGGGCTTCGGGCTCTACGATTAACTATTACTTTCGCACGGACGAGTTTAATGGATCTTTAAATCCAAATCCTTGCTGGCTTGACCTTAATACGCTTTCGACGTGTTTCCAGGATGCAATGTCTGCTTGGGCGAGCCTTTGTAAAAGCAAACCCGTTCAAGTTAATTACGACCAAAATTTTACAACTCCATGCGTTGTATCAATCGGTGTTTCTAATCCCGAAGATCCACAAGATTTTCCCGATCCCACAAATGAGTTCGCGGTTACGCACACGAGCGACAACCACGATTGTCAAACTGGATACCTTGTTTGCTCAAGGCCAGAGTGTCCCGCCGCTTACATTTTTTTAGCCTTCAATCAAACCAATGAATGGCGAAAGGTCTATCAGTATGTGACCTCCTGCCCGCCAGATCCCACCTGTGGGACGCTCACTAAAAAGGCAGTGAACATTTGCTCGATAATGTTGCACGAGGCTGGGCATGTCTTTGGCCTTCAGGATATCAAAGCTTCGGCATGCCAAGGGTATCAAGATGATAAATTTATGGCGATGTACGGAGATTTTTCTGATCCGAAAACAACTTGCGAAGATCTTGTAATCACTCCAAGCGACGCTTGTTACTATCGGATGCTTTACTGTCCAGATGAAGCTTCGGTTTCCTCGTCTGGAGAGCAACATTTTGATAAATCCTTAGGACTTTCCTTTTCACCTAATCCCAGCCATGACCGCTTAAACGTCTACTATGATGTGGAGTCTGGGCAAGCGTATTCGCTGGAAGTATATTCTATCTTAGGAGAAAAGGTAGAGTCCATTAATTTAACGGGTAGGTCTGCCTCCGGATTTATTACGCTTCAAACATCAAACTGGGCACCTGGTAGTTACATCATACGCCTCGAATCAAAGGAATCTTTTATTGGGAAGCTCGTGAAAGTGGTACATTAGAATTTTTTGTCGTCAGCTCGTGCCGTGAGGTGTTTGGTTAAGTCCAGCAACGAGCGCAACCCCTGAATTTTGTTGCCAGCACGTAATGGAGGGAACTCTAAATTAACGACCTGCTCAAGTAATGAGAAAGGTGGGGAACAGTGTTAATCAAGTGCTTGTAGAGAGCAATTCATGCAGATTCTTACCCTCACACCCATTGGTTACATTACGACATCGTTTAAAAGCAAAGCCGAGGCGCCGCATCAGCCGGAAGGAAACGCGGAGGGAATCATCACACTTCTCGAAGGACAGAATTTCGAGCAGGCGCTGGAGGATCTGGCCGGCATGGAGAAGATCTGGCTACTCTACTGGTTCGATCGGAACTCGAATTGGAAACCGAAAGTGTTAGTGCCGCGCGGCGAACGAAAGAAGCGGGGCGTATTTGCAACGCGTTCACCGCATAGGCCCAATCCGATCGGGCTTTCGCTGGTCGATCTGATCGAAATTCGCGGACTAACGCTCCGCGTTCGCAATGTCGATTTGCTCGATGGAACTCCAATCTTGGATATCAAGCCCTATTTGCCTAAAGTGGAAGCATATCCCAATGCGTTCTCCGGTTGGATTGAAGAGGCTGCAAAAGCAGGAGAGTACGAAGTGAACTATTCCGATCTCGCTAATTCGCAAATCGAATTTTTAAAGCAATATAGTGTTGATCTTCGTTCGCGCATTGAGCGAGTCCTTTCCCGCGATCCAAAGCCACATTCCTATAAGCGTATTTACAAGCACGATGGCAGGATGGTCCAGGCGATTCGAGGGTGGCGGATTTATTTTCGCGTAGAGGGTAAGACGGTAACTCTTGAAGAGATTCAAAGCGGATATTACGAAAATGCGATTTCCGAGAGTGCGAGGCTTTCTGATGCCGAAGCGCAAATCGCATTTCAATCTGCATTTAATGCGAACAGATCATAACTCCAACTTTGCCTGCTCTATAATCTTTGCCATCTTCAAATCCATTCCGCACAGCTTGTTCATTCGCGTCAGAAAATGATTCGACATTTCGGGCGTGAGCGATTTCGTTGTCGTATGAGGGAAGAAATAAATCGTTTCGAGTCCACGGTCGATCCAGTGCTTGATATGCTCGGCCCAGGCATCGATGCGGGTGAAATCGGTGGGATGAAGCTCATTGCCTTCGAAGCGAATGAACGTGGTCGGGGTGGTTAGGCCCATGTGGAGCACATCGCGGCGGCCTGGCGTGTCAGTGATGACCGTTCCGATCTTTCGCTTCCGCATTTCTTCGAAAAGATTATTCAGCACTTCGGGATTGGAGAACCAATCGGCGTGGCGCAGCTCGACAGAGAGCGGAAATGTGGAATCCCATTCGTCCAGGAAGTTCACGAGATCGTCGTAGCGGTTCGGGGAAAAAGTCGGATGAAGCTGAAGAAATACCGTTCCCAAATGATCTCCGAAGGCGCGCATGGCATCGTAAAATTGCTGGAGCGCATTTTTGTCGCGTCCCAGTGGCTTGACTTGACTAATCGGCTGCGACACTTTCGGACAAAAAATAAAATCTTTTGGAACCGCGCTTATCCATCCTTCCACGGTTTTGACGGAAGGAATGCGGTAGCCAGAGGCATTAAGTTCAACAATCCTGAATAGCTCGCCATAGAGCTTCAAATAATCTTTCGCTTTCGCGGATTTCGGATAAATCTTACCCGGAAATCCTTCATTGCCCCATTCGGCGAGGCCGGAATAAATATTCGGCTTTTTGACGGGTTTTCCTTTTAAGACCTTCGCCGTAATTGGATGGTCCGGCGGGAGCGAGAAGTCGATGCGGCTGACTTCGTCTAAGTGTCCAAATTTCATAGAATGCAAAATTACGACAATCGAACCGTTTTGGTGTTATATTTGATGTAGCTGTTATAGGCACCCATCAATCTCGGGCTTTATAACAACTAAAGCACCTATGCAACGCATAATCTGCCATTTGGATATGGACGCCTTCTTCGCCTCGGTGGAGGAGAAACACGATCCGAGCCTACGCGGGAAGCCGGTCCTCGTGGCCGCCGGCCCAATTGGGCGCGGGGCCGTGGCCTCCTGCAATTATGTGGCTCGGCGGCTGGGAGTAAAAACGGGGATGAGCACGGCCGAAGCAGTTCGAAATTTTCCGCAGGCTGTCGTTGTCCGCGCGAATTACGAGTGGTATCAGGAAGCGAGTGAGCAAATCCTGCGGATCATTTATCGCTTCACGCCCGATGTTGAACCGCTTAGTTTGGATGAGGCGTTTTTCGAACTCACACACGTAAGCCATCGCTGGCCCGATCCGCTCACTGCGGCGGAATCCATTCAGCGGACGATTGATGAGGAACTTGGTCTTGGCGCTTCGATTGGTATATCGAGCGGCAAGGGGCTCGCTAAAATCGCGAGCGATTTCAAGAAGCCGCATGGCATTACGGTCGTTCCATTTGGCTATGAAATGGACTGGATCGACCCGCTGCCGATCGAAGCCGTGCCAGGAGTTGGAAGTGCTACGCACCGGAAGCTCTCGGAACTTGGCATTGTGACCTGTGGAGATATTTGTAAACTCAACCTGGGATTGCTCCATAAGCTTTTGGGAAATGTGCATGGCACTTATTTATGGAACCTCGTTCATGGCTTGGATGAGCGGCCTCTTACGAAGCGCGGAGCGGCGAAATCTATCTCGCACCAAAGTACGCTGCAAAAAACAACGTCCGATAAAGATTATGTCGAATCGCTCCTGCTCTATATTGGGGAGCGTTGCCTTTGGCGTTTGCGAAAGAGCGGCATGAAAGCTCGCGGTCTTTCCATTTATATGCGGTTCGCCGATCAGCGTTATGCCCAGCGGGTAATTCATTTGAAGGAAGCTACACAATCCGAGCAAATTATTTTCCCGCTCGTTTCGCAAATGACTGGTGAGATATGGGCTTCGACTCCAAAGCCGCGGGTGACCTTCATCGGAGTCCATCTCGGTGATTTTGAACCCGCCACACCGCAGGAAAAATTATTCGTCGATAATACGGAAAAGAAAGAACGCCTTTCTCGCGTAATGTCCGGTATTCGAGAAAAATTTGGCGCGCCGATCGTGACCAGCGCGCGCACGTTCGGGTTGCATCACTCCTATCGCCTCGCCCAAGCAGGATTGTCATTCACCGTGATGAAAGTTGCCGAAGAGGAATCTGCCGAGATGACGAAGCGTGAGGCAATGGGTTATCTTCCAATGGAGATGGTGGAATAGCCGACGAACTCGATTTCTTCTGTTGCGTGTTGACGAAGGAATGATCCCAAAACTATTGAAACGAACGGTGATAATGTTGTTGCCCCAGCGCATCGCCGAATGGCTAAAAGCCCGCAGGTTCCGTAACATTTTCGACCGGTTTCGTAAGTCTGATTTTCCCGAGAGTCCCGTCTTTGAACGTCTGATCGTGCCTGGCGATACCGTACTCGATATAGGAGCGAATATTGGGGTGGTCGCTAAATTGTTGAAGGAACTTACAGGCCCTGCCGGGATGGTCCATAGTTATGAGCCGGTTCCCTATACCTTCCGGATTCTTCGCGATAATATTATTCGAATCGGCGCGACCAATGTGACCTGTCATCCATTCGCCATCAGCGATTCCGATGGCACAGCGACGATCGAAATACCAACATTTGCCGAGACGCCCAGCAAGAAAAGTGTTAACTCCGGGTCCTTCGGGCGCCTGCGGAATTATTATGGCGCCTTTCTGACGCGCGATAATGCTTTGACATCAAACCACGATCGTTATGTGGTCGAGACTCGATCCATTGACAGCCTTTTTTCGACCGGTTCGGAACGAATCAGTTTCATCAAATGCGATGCGGAAGGTTTCGAATTCGAGTGTATGCTCGGCGCGAAAGCATTGCTTGAACGAGATCACCCGGCCTTGTTCATTGAACTCTGTTCCGACCCGGAGGAAGAGGGAACTCCAACATGGAACATGACCGACTTTCTCGCGGGTTTTGGATATTCGCCTTATTTATTCGAAGGTGGAATTCTTCAGCCGAGGCAGCGGGGAAGTTCCGCACGGCTTCCATCGCTGCACGATGTCGATTATTTTTATTTGACTTTAGAGCATTATCAAAAAGCAACAGTAGGTTCTCATGTTCGGCTGTGAGGGATTTGGTATGAATTAGTGTGACTTTTCTTCCGTTCAGTAGTCTTCTGTATAAACAATGGATAAGAAGTTCATTTGGATTGAGATGCGAGTGATTTCGCCACTTCTTTTAGCGGCAGTGCTTGGCATTGCGGGTAGTGTCCATGCACAGTCCACAGGAATTACGGCGCGAATGCTCTTCCCACCGAGAAATTACGAACTTGCCCTCGGCGATACGATTACGCCGGTCGCGCGCGTTAGGAACGGAAATGCGACGGCTTCCGCGCCGTTCGAATTGCATTACCGCATTCGAAATATTGTAACCAATCTCACAGTATATGACGACTCGCTCCCGGTTCCATCCCTCGGGCCCGGCGATAGTATCACGGAAGTATTCGGACCCTACGCATCCAATGCTAACATCCTGAAAGAGTTGGGTTCCTTCCATGCCTGTATTACAATTGGAGCCGATTCCACCGATCCATACTGCACTCGATTTTTTGGCGTCCGCCGAACATCGGTCCCATATCGCGATCCATCGAATAGTTACAGCCATACGGTAATTGCCGATATTCCCGATCAGACGCTCTGGATTTCGGAAGGGACAACCGTCGTCGATGGAGAGGATTCGACGTGGGATCCGCCGCCGCCACGCGACGGCGGCATTGGCGATGGTCCCGATTCTTTGCATTCCCCCGTAATGCGTCTTGATCGAAAAGATGAGGCGGAAAATTTCTATTCGGGCAGTGGTGTGGGGGATACGCTTACGAGTTTCCCGATTAACTTGCAAGGGAAGACGAAGATAGTCTTTCATTTCGATTACATGCGGGCTGGCCGCAATCATTATCCGTTGGGATGGGACGATTCTTTGATGATCGGGCCGGAGAGCACCATTCTCGATAGCGCCGGAAGTGTCATTCGTTCCGGTGATTCCTTGATACTCGAATTCAAAAAGCCCTCGGCGCCAGAGGTGAATCCTTCCCCTAATGATTGGAACGAAATGGCCGCCATCGACGGCGGGCATGATTTCGAATTCAAGTCCTTTTACGCGCGGCCGGTGCCCGGCGGGTGGCACATTCGAATCGATAACGATACCAGCTTCTTGGCCGACACTTCGAATTACTTCACCGCCGGTTTTCGCTTTCGTTTTCGGCTGAAGGCAAGTGACAATGGGCTGCAATCTTCGCTACCCATCGATGACGCCGATCCCTGGTATATTGATAATCCAACAGTGGAAGTTCCCCTTGTGCCGGAGCTTGAGGTTCGCTGGGTACGCGTGGTGAATCCTTACACGAAGGTGCCGCTTTCGCAAGCGAATTTTCCGGTTTACGTGAATATTCTTAATAGCAATTACGATGTCAATATCGCCGTTCCTTTTCTTGTTGAGATCCATGGTCCGCAGGGTAATTTGGTTTATTCACAGCGCGTAATCCTGAACACTTTGGCGACAGGTGCCGATACGGCGCTGGAATTTCCCAATTGGGATGCTTCCAGTCAAATGCCTTATGCGGGCGGTGAATACCTGGTCTCGGCCTCTCTCGATCAGGCCGGTTATGATTCCTATAATCAGGATAACCAAACCTATTCGAAATTTTTCTTAAATGTTGAATCCGGCCCCGACGCGATTCAGGAATTTGCATGGGACGACGCCGGGCTTACGCCGCAACCGGGAGTAGGAAACGATATTCCAAAACTCACCGGTATTCTCCGCTCGGGCATCGGCTTCAACGATACGTCCGGAAGCTTTGCGATGAAATTCCAACTAACGCGGACGGACACACTTTATGGTGTGAGAGCATTTTTCAGTAACGACGATGTAAGCCCTGACTACACCCATATCTCGATTCTGAAGGGCGATTCCAATTCCTGCATACCGCTCGATACGGTGAGCCAGCCGGGAGTACAAAGCACCATGTTCGCCCAGATTGGAGGCAATGCGTTCAATCAATTCTGGCCCTATTATTTTCCGAAGCCAATAGTGCTGCCAGCGGGAATCTATTGGGCAGCAGTGAGCCAAATTGCTCCTCGTTGCATGCAGCTTGGTGGAGACATTTCACGGGGTGGTGGACAGCTTGCATCCGTATTAAGCACATTCCCTCGAATCGGCTCGACATATAGTTCTGATCTGTATGGTACGCAGTGGGGATCGGAACCTGCTGATAATAGTGGCAACATGCGCTGCACGTTCGCTGTCGAAATACCCGCAGGCAGTGGCAACTGGAAGCCCATGATGCCGGATTCCGGTTTGTGGCCGACAATGGATTCGTCATATCCGTTGTTTTGGCATTTTCTACCAAACCTTGATAGGATGCCATGGAATGGCGCTGGAACTTACTTGCCGATGATTCGGCCAATGATCGGGCAGTTTTTCAGTCCTCCATCCGGGATCTCAGCCACTTCGGCCATGCCAATGTTCGGCCTTGTTGCAAACTATCCCAATCCTTTCGATCCTACGTCAACCTCAACCACGATCACTTTTACGCTGCCCAAGCAGTCTGCGGTTTCTCTTATTGTTAGCAATACCCTCGGAGATGTGGTGAAGACGCTGGTGAATTCTACTTTCTCCGCGGGACCTCACTCGGTTGGGTGGGATGGGCGTGACGAGCGGGGCGCGATGGTCCCGCCGGGAGTGTACTTTGTCCGGTTGTTTTCCCTTGATAGCCGCGCTATGTCTAAGATTATTGTATCGGAATGAGGAGGGTTATCTGCATCGGCCGTTTGATGAAACTCGCCTTCGAAAATGAAATCCTGTTCATTTTTTCTTTTTCTTTGTTAGAAATCGCTGAATGGGGCATTATACTTTTGTCGAAACAGTTATTTTTCGAGCCAAAGGGAAACTCTCGCGCCGGTTCGGTGTTTCCGGACTTTCCGCAAGAGCACCGTCATTTTTCATATTAATTCCATTCCACGCCGTTGAAGAAATTATTTCCATCTATTAGTTTTGTTTGTTTGGGCGTACTGATAATGGCGAGTTCCGCACTCGCACAGAAACACACACCCACGCAGATGCCATCCAACGTCGAAGAGAACCATGCGGCGGAAGCGGCCGAATGGCTCGCGCACTTCATCAATCCGATGGACGAGGCAAACTATGATAGCCTTCGGCTGATCGGTTACGAGCAAATTCGTAACATGGATAATCACTATGCCATGAAAGCCACTTCGAGCGCGGCTTGGGTAGAAGTGGCGAAATCTCAGGAGGGGCGTGTAAGCGGACGGCCCACGGGGATTGCATTCGATCCGAATGGTCCCATGTACCTTGCCACGACGACCGGCGGCCTCTGGAAGACAACGAATAACGGGCAAAATTGGTCATCCATGAGCGATACCTGGAAAACCCTCGATGTAGGAGGGGTCGCTGTTGATCCTGAAAATCCCCAGGTAGTCTATGCAGGAACGGGTATTCACTTGGGAGATCTTGGCGGCTCGGGGGATAATGGCGGCGTCGGCGTTTATAAGTCGGTCGATGGCGGCCTCAATTGGGTGCTTTTGGATAGCACCGGGACCAAGAATGGCTTAGTGACTACGCAAATGGAAGTTAATCCTGCGGATGGTGCGCTCGTTTATCGCGCAACGACCGCCGGTGTTCGCATGTCGTTCAATGCCGGACAAACGTGGACAAGCGTTGCCCAACTTGGCACATTTACTACTCTTGTGATCGATCCGCTGAACCCTGCGGTAATTTATGCAGCAGGCGGAAGCCAGATTAAAAAATCGACCGATTCTGGTTTCACATGGACGGCGTTGCCCACCGGGTACCCGACCGGCCCCTTGATGGTGCTCGGTATGTCCCGCGTTTCCTCCGACTCGATTTATCTGAGCACGGGAAATTCTGGAACGCTCGCGCTTTCAACGGATGCCGGTCAAACTTGGAAGACCATGTCCAATTCATCGGATTATTTAGGGCAACAGCCGTATTACGCAAATGGAATGGCAGTCAACCCCACGAACCCTTCCATCGTCGTCGCGGGCGGTCTCGATATTTATTCCTCTTCGCATGGCGGTTCGAATCTGTCCAAAATAACGAATTGGCAGGCCGATCCCGCAAGTTCGGACTATGCGCATGCCGATATTCACATGCTCAAGTATAATCCTTATACGAAAGTGCTCTTTGCGCTCACTGACGGTGGAGTTTTTTATAGCGCCAACAATGGGAATTCCTGGTCGCAGAATATGAATGCCGATCTGGGCACGCTGCTATTCGTCGGCGGGGATATGGCGCTCGATGCAAATACCGGCAAGCCCAGCTTCTTCGCGGCCGGAGCGCAGGATAATGGGCTGAACGCCTTCACCGTCGGTCAGGACCAGAACTGGCGCTCCGTTCGTGGCGGCGATGGCGGGACGATGTTCGTTTCTCCCGCCGATGGGCAAACAACGTATGGGACCTACGTTAACGCAACACTCTACCGTTCTCAGGACCGTGGCACGGACTGGGAAGGCGGCTCCGGAGCTGATCCAAACGACCCTTATAATATTCTCGGCTCCGCGATCGGTCAAGAAGGCGCTCCCTTTTATATCGAGTATGATGTTTGGGACCAGGACCCGAATGTCGTGGCGGTCTGCGGTGCTACAAATCTGTTTCTCTCCACCGACGGCGGCAGTGGCGGTCCTGCTGATTTCCCGAGAGTAACGGGTCCTGGTACGTCTATCACTCTAGCTGGTCGCGCGTCGACCGTCCATATTGCGAAAGCGGATGATTCGTACATGTATCTTGGAACGTCGGCAAATGCGCTTTATTATAGCCAGGATCAGGGGCAAACCTGGACGAAATCTACGAATCCCACCAGTTTTGGCGGCATGCCGACCGGAATTACTACCGACCCGAATGACGCGACTCATGTCTATATGACCGTCGGGGGTTTGACTTCTAAACACTTCTGGGTCTCGACCGATAATGGGGCAGACTGGACCGCGCCGGCGACCAACCTGCCAACAAACTTAACGTACCGCCGCGTTGCGGTCGATAATAATGGTATTATCTATGTCGGTAACGATTACGGCGTACTTCGCTCTGGCGATGGTGGCAAAACATGGTATTCGGTCGCAGATGGCCTTCCAATGACAATAGTCACTTCGCTGCGGGTCCATGGAAATTTCCTTTCCGCGACCACCTATGGACGAGGAATGTTTTATGTCGATCTTTCACAGCTTCCTCCGGTGCCAACATCGAATGGCGCGGTTGCTGTCACGACGGCTCCGAATTCCGGCTTGGCGATACGTGCGATTTATCCGAGTGTGGTAACATCCGCAGCGCCCCGCTCGATGATCGACTATACTGTTGCCAACAACGACCAGATGACATTAGCGCTTTACGATGTGCTGGGCCGTCAGGAGCGTATGCTGGTGAATCAATTTGCAACAAAGGGCGAACATGAGGTCGCTGCTGATCTTTCCGGTCTGGCGCCAGGACAGCATTATGTGGTGCTCGTCTCTGGTGGCGTTTCAGTCACAAAGCCGATTACTATCGAATAAAAAATTTCCTCCCCGAAGGGGAGAGGGTTAGGGTAAGGGAATTGTTCAAAAGGCCAGTGAAGAACTGGCCTTTTTCATTTCGGGTACTGATCGAAGCGGTCTCGCGTGGGGGGCGGGATGCTCGCGCTCGTCTTGCCGAACTGGTCCAACTTCGTCCGCATACCTTATTGCCCTATGCCCGGGAACTTGCTGCACTCCTCGATTCGACACGCGCTCCGGTTCGCAAAGCATCCATCGAAACTCTTGCGGCGCTCTCACGCGTCTCTCCGGCGGCGATGGCATTCCTGCTTCCCAAACTTCATGCGCTGCTTGCGAATGAGCCGCAGAATGTCGTGGTTAACCACGCGATTGAAATTCTGACGAATTATGGAAAAACGAGTGCCCAGGCCGCGAGGAAGGTAATCCCTATTCTTCGGACGCTTGGAGATGAGAATGCAAAGCGTGTCAAAAAAGCGCTCGAGGAGTTGATGTCCGGGCCGCTATAGCAAGGCTATGAACTTCGTGTTTGCTTATCCAAAAAAGCATCGAGCGCCCGGCGGGTGAAGGCTTCGATCTCCACGATCGTGTGATCGGAATGGGGCCGGATAAAGCGAAAGGAGGTCGTCTCTCCGATAGCGAAATCCGCATCGATGGTAAGCGCTTCGAGCAGGCGCGCTTCGAGGAAATCGCGCCACGCGCGGAGTGTTTCATCTGCAATGGGAAGAGGAGCACCATGCTTTCGAAGCCAGTCTGCACCGATCGTGCCTGTTAGAGTCATGGGAATGCAAACACGATGATTTAGTCCATCATTCGGTCATTCAAATTCGAGCAATCCATTGTGGCCACAAAAAAAATAGTTATATTTGTGTTGCCGTGTAATTCATTATAGTCGCTGTTCTTATGGTTGAAAAAAATCGCCGTCTTACGTTTTCGTTACTTTCCTTTATACTCGCCATCTGGTGGACAGGTTCTGTGCCGCTCACAGTCCGTGCGCAACATGGAACTTCCGGCGCCCTGAACGGAGCAGTGGCTGGACCGGATGGCTCGCCGCTTGCGGGCGTGACCGTTCGCGCGTTACCGCAATCGGATACTTCCCGTTCCCTATATACCATCACGCATGCCAATGGACTTTTTCGCTTTCCCAGCCTCGCGCCCGGTTCGTACACTCTTCGGTTTTCGCTTCTTGGCTTTTTACCGCTTTCCAAAGAAGAATCCGTGCCAAGCGGGGGTGAGGTCCGATTAAACGTTCAGATGGAGGAAGCGCCGTTGGGGTCGCAGGATGTGGTCGTGACGGCCTCCCGCCATCTCGAAAAAGCTACGAATGCTCCGGCTTCCGTGACAGTCGTGCCCGCGCAGACGATTCGGGAGCACGTCACCGCAACGCCTACCGATGTTCTTTCGACCGTTCCCGGAATCGATATTGCGCATGAAGGCATCGCAATGTCTACCTATTCTGGCCGAAGCTTTCACAGCGTATTCGGCAGCGATATGCTGACGATGAACGATTACCATTCGCTGGAAGTCCCGGCGATTGGCGGTTTCTATGGAATTCTCATTCCGGAAATCCCGGCGGATATCGAACGTGTCGAAATTGTTCGCGGACCCGGTTCTGCGCTGTATGGTCCGGATGCTGCGCCGGGAGTGATTCACTTTATTTCCAAGTCGCCCTTTGCATCGCAGGGAGCCGATGTATCGGTGGCCGGCGGCGAGCGCGATTATTTCGATGGCGCGCTCCGCTATGCGCAGGCAATCAGTGATAATTTTGCGTTCAAAGTGAGCGGCCATATTTTACGGGCGAATGATTGGTCCATTGCGGACGATCCGAAAGAGGACACCGCGCGAAAGGATGCACAACAGAGGCTCACTATTCTTAACCTATCAGATCTGGTAGTTCAGAGCGAAGTCGATAGTCTCTCGCGTATCGGTAATCGGGATTCATTAGCCGAAGTCTATTCCTTCGAGGCGCGCGCGGATGCGATCCTTTCAGATAATGCGACGGCAAATATCACAGGAGGTCTTACTCATATCGTGAACCAGGTCGCGCTTACGGAAGATTTTGGCGGCGCGCAAATTAAGAATTGGCAGTACGAATATCTGCTGGGCCATGTGGATTTTGGCGATCTCTTTATTCAAGGGGCGGTCAATCATAACGATACGAAAGATTCCTACTTTCTCGTCACCGGAGCGCCCATTGTCGATCGATCGACAACATATAACGCGCAAATCGAAGATCAATATAATAAAATCGAGCACGAAAAACTAACCTACGGCGCGGATTTCAAAGCAATCCATCCCATTACCGATGCCACGCTTTATGGCCCCGACGATGGCCACGCAAATATCTCCATCTTTGGCGCGTTTCTGCAATCGCAAACGTCGTTGCTCGATAGCTCGCTCGATCTTGTGCTGGCAGGGCGGGTCGATAAGCACAGCTATCTTACTAATCCTATTTTTTCTCCGCGCGCCGCGGCGGTATATCATTTCACGGACCAGCAGCTCGTCCGCGCGATGTACAACGAGACATATCTCTTCCCAAGCGTGACAGATTTATATGCCGATATTCTGTTCGCCTCCGATCCGTTCGGGTTCAATGCGCTGGGCATCGGAGCGGGCCCCAATATCCGCTACGTTGCGCCCTATGTTTCGGGTCTTCATTTTATGGCGAACACGGATGGGTCGTACAATATGTATTCGACGTTAGCGCCGGGTTCCACCATTGCTTCGAATGGTGCGGTGACCTCGCTTTGGCCGCAAATATTAAAGCTTGCACAATCGGCGCTGAACGCCAAGCATCTTTCCGCCGATTCATTGGCGGCGTTCCTATTGGGGACTGTTCCAGCGCCGAATGCGCAGCAGGTGACGACCTATCTTGCGTATCTTAATCTTCACCCGAACGCGGATTTATCGAATGCATTTTTGCCGACGCCGAATAATCAGCCGCTCGATATCAGTCCCGTGCAGGCGCAGCACCAGCGGACGCTCGAACTGGACTATCAGGGAGAATTTGAAAAGTCTGTCCAATTCGAAGTCGATGCGTATCAAACGCATTACACCGCCATTCGGGCCAGCACGGTCGCGCTGACGCCGAATGTTTTTGCGGACGCCGGCTCACTACGGCAATACCTGATCGATAGTCTCACTCCACGGCTCGGCCCGGCCAATGCCAAGGCGCTCGCCGATTCGCTCACGGGCTCACTTGCTTCACTTCCGTTAGGTGTTGTCCAGGCATCGGGAGGCGCGCCGAACGATGCGCATCCGGATGATGTGCTGATTGGCACGCGCAGTTATCTCGAAAATGCGATCACATTTTACGGCATTGATCTTTTCACTACGCTCAAAGCAAATGACGATTGGACGTTCGATGGATCGATTTCCTGGCTCAATAAAGATTACTGGTACGCCAGCGAGCTTAATTCCACCGCCGATTCGACACAGCAAGCTCCCTTCTCGCTGAACATGCCGAAATATCGCTTTTCCGTTGGAGCGCGATATGGCGGGCTCGCGCGTGGCCTCAGCGTGGAACTGCGCGACCGCTGGTCCGACGCGTTCAAGATGAACGATAATTATTATATCGGCGACGTCAGCGCCCGTCATGTGCTCGATTTCACCGCAAATTACCGTATCCAATCGGATAATAGCTGGAATAATCTCCTTCTCACACTTTCGATTACAAATCTTCTGAATAATTTGCATCAGGAGTTCATTGGCGCTCCGTTTATTGGCCGGCTTGCGGTGCTCCGTGCGGCGTATACGCTGCCGCCGCTGTAGGGGAATTTTCAGTCCCTATGGAATGATAGCTTCGATGGGCTGTTTCGGATGGCGATGAAGGTAGCATCTCTTTGGGGCGTCGCGGTGATCTTGCTCGCGTTGGTTGCAGGGAGGGCGAGGGCGCAGTTTGATTCGAATGCAACTATGACTGTTCATTGTGGCGCCGTGTCCGCAGAATGTACGATGACTATCACGAGAATCTTCAATTACACAGACACGTCGACATACACTGTCGGAGCTGCCATGAGCGGCGGTGTGGATTATAGCGGGAGGTTTGCCCCCTCAATAACGCTTGGCTCTTTTAATCAATACCTAAATATTTCGATTGATAGTGTTCACAAGACGCTGCTGCTAAATTTTCATAAAAGCGAAATTGTAGAAACGAACGAATCGTCTGGGGAGGATGACATCGATGTTACTTTTGACTCACTTTCTTATAAAATAACACAATCGGGTGGATTGCGTGCGGAAGGGTTTTTTTCTGCATCAGATCAATTTGGAGCTTTTCAAGTCGTTACACTTCCTCACGGGAATGGTGGTGGCTCGTGTAACTCAGAAGAACAGGTCACGGACAGTGTTTTCATTGAAATTACTCCGGAATCAAGTTCAATTGTAAACTCACTTACAGAGCCGAACATGAAGATTGGTTTAACGGCTTCGATTGTCGGAGACGGGGTCGAAATCTTTAATTTTTTTCCTTCCCCGTTCAAGAGAGAGTTAAATGTGTTCAATTTACTTGGTGCGAATCAGATCCAAAGGTCGATTGCATCAGGCGTAAACTCTTTATTGTGTTCAATTGAAGCCCTTCCCCCCGGCTGCTACTTCGCGCGTCTCGGCGATCAGGTAGCGAAGTTCGTGGTGCCGCCGCGATAATTCAATTGACCGAGTCCCATTTCTTCGTAATTTTGCAAAGAGGTTCAGGAACGTCCTGAGCCTCAGCCTGTTTTCGTGCATCCTTACAGAGAATACCCCCCTTAACCCTCACCTTGAAAAGGGGGAGAAAGAGGGTGAAATTAGCGAAATCAGTAAAAATTAGCGTAATCCAGGTTCAGGTTTTAATGGCGACAACAAATGATTTTAGGGTAGGTGCCGTGCTCCGGATGGAGGGCGAGCTATATCGGATCGAAGAATATACCCACCGCACCCCCGGCAACCTGCGCGCGTTCGTGCAGGCAAAAATGCGAAACATGAAAACGGGCAACCTGAAGGAAGTTCGTTTTCGCTCGGGCGAGGAAGTCGAAATGGTCCGCATGGAGCAAAAGCCGATGCAATTTCTCTATCGCGATGGCTCGGATTTCGTCTTCATGGATAATGAGACCTATGAGCAGATGAACGTGCCGGAAAAAACCGTTGGCGCCGGCGCGAAATTTTTGAAAGAATCGGATAACTGCGATATTCTTTTCTCAGAAGATGGGACGATCGTCGCCATCGAACCGCCTAACTTCGCGATTCTGGAAATTTCGAAGACCGATCCCGGCCTGCGTGGCGATACTGCGACCGGCGCGACAAAACCGGCCCAGCTCGAAACTGGCGCGACCGTAAACGTCCCACTCTTTCTCAATGAGGGCGACAAAGTGCGCATCGATACTCGGACGGGAATGTATTTGGAGCGGGTAAAGGCGTAATCTGTAGCCGTGAGCTTTAGCTCACGATGACGAAGCTATTCTTCATTCACACACCGTGGCCTAAAGTCACGGCTACGAAAAAATATGGATTTAGCATATTTAGAAAATCTTATAAAGCTATTCGAATCGAGCACGCTCACCGAGCTGGAGATCGACGAAGAGGGCTCCCGCGTAACGCTTGGCCGCGCGAAAGAGCAGCCAGCGATGTTCGCCATGCCGCAGATGGGCAGCTATCCCATGCCACCGCAACAAGCGGCACCAGCGCAACCTGCCACCACCGCAGCAGCTCCATCCGCGAACACCCACGAGGTGAAATCGCCGATTGTCGGTACATTCTACCGCTCGCCCGCGCCCGACGCCGATCCGTATATCCAAGTAGGGCAGCAGGTCGAAAATGGCACCACACTCTGTATCATCGAAGCGATGAAGTTGATGAACGAAATCGAAAGCGATGCAGCAGGGAAGGTCGTGAAGATCTTGGTCGAGAACGGCCAGCCGGTCGAATATGGACAGCCGTTGTTTGTTCTGGAAATTGCCTAAGCTTTGTTTCATAAAATCCTCATAGCCAACCGCGGCGAAATCGCGCTCCGTATCATCCGCACCTGCCGCGAGATGGGCATTAAAACCGTCGCCGTTTATTCCGAGGCGGATCGTCATTCGCTCCATGTCCGCTTTGCCGATGAGGCCGTCTGCATCGGTCCGCCACCCGGACGCGAAAGTTACCTCAACATCCCGCGCATCATCAGCGCCGCGCATCTCACTGGCGCCGAAGCGATTCATCCCGGCTACGGATTCCTCGCCGAGAACGCCGAATTTTCCGACATTTGCGACGCCTCCGGATTTACCTTCATCGGTCCCAAACCCGAAATGATCGAAGCGATGGGCGATAAGGCCCGCGCCAAGGATACGATGAAGGCGGCCGGAGTTCCCGTTGTCATGGGTTCCGATGGCGTTATTAAAGATCCCGACGAAGCGCGACAGGTCGCCGAGTCCATTGGGTTCCCAGTTATCATCAAAGCTGTCGCCGGCGGTGGCGGAAAGGGAATGCGCATCGTCCATAATATCGACGACCTTGCGAAGGAGGTCACGATGGCACAGACCGAAGCCGCCGCCGCATTCAACAATGGCGACGTCTATATCGAAAAATATATCGACAAACCGCGCCATGTCGAAATTCAGGTCTTCGGCGATTCGAACGGTACGGTCGTCCACTACAACGAGCGCGAGTGCTCCATTCAGCGCCGTCACCAAAAGCTCGTCGAGGAATCGCCTTCGCCCGTCGTCACCGAAGAAATCCGCAACGCCATGGGCGCCGCGGCCGTCAAAGGTGCCGCGAGCGTCGGGTATGTTGGCGCGGGAACCATTGAATTCCTCCTCGATAAAGCTGGGAAGTTTTACTTCATGGAAATGAACACCCGCATACAGGTTGAGCATCCCGTGACCGAACAAGTCATTGGCCTCGATCTCATTCGCCAGCAAATCCATGTCGCGGCCGGGGGAAGGATTTCGAAGCGCCCGCGCAAGCCCGAAGGACACGCCATCGAATGCCGGATCAATGCCGAGGATCCCGAAAAAGATTTTCGTCCCTCCCCGGGAACGATTACCAGCTTCCACGCCCCGGGCGGATATGGAGTCCGCCTCGATAGCCACGTGTATGCCGGCTACCAGATACCGCCGTATTACGATTCGCTCGTCGGCAAGATCATCGCCTTTGGCTCGGACCGCAAGGAGGCCATCGACCGCATGCAGTCCTGCCTCGACGAAATGATCGTCGAAGGCATCAAGACCACAATCCCATTCCACCGTGCCCTCATGCGCAACGACCGCTTCCGCGCCGGCGAGTTCGATACCCATTTCCTCGAGACCTTCGACTGGAAATCCCACGCATAGGAGCGAACCGGCTATAGTGGCGAAAGGAAAACGTTGCCAAGGTCGTAGTGCGCGTTTAATATTCATAAAGGCACCAATTTCTTGAAAAGTGATATTGTTTCTTTTTCAATGAGCAATGGGTGCCTGTCTAAGAACCCTCTAATATAAGCACTACGAAAAGAAAAGTCAAGAGGTTTCGAAAGATTTTTTGAAATTGTTTTAGTGCCGGAGGCACGACATCATAGTAGCCCCGGGCGTCAGCCCGGGGTTAGTTGTAGCCGCCGGTTTCAACCGGAGGATCGGCCCCTTCGTGTGCTGGGAATTCTCGCGGATGTGGAACCGTTCAAGTGTATTATGTACGCTATTCCAGTAACCATAGAGCGTGGAGTTATTACGCTCCCGCCGAATGTGAAGATTCCCACGGAATCGCGAACGGCGATGCTCGTGCTCGATCCGGCTCTTCACACCAATGACGACCTCGATTCGCTGGAATTTGACCTTGCGATGCTGCAAAAAAATCCTTCTCTGGAATTTCTGGAATCGGAGCCAGATATTTATTCGATCGAGGATGTAAAACCGGAAAACCGTAATCCGTACTTCGTCAAACGGTGAGCGAATTACAATCGGGAGATATTGTCCTTGCTCTTTTCCCATTTTCGTCTCAGAAGGGATCGAAAGTCAGGCCATGCCTGATATTGGCTCAATGCGAAGTTCCGGAAGATTATGTTATCGCGTATCTCAGTTCTTCGGATTTTGCAGCATCCTTATCGACAAGTATTATAATTAGCCATACTAAAGAATCGGAAGATACGACGGGCTTAAAAGTTACTTCGTATCTTCGAGTGGATAAGCTCTATACATTGCATCATAGCGTGATAGTCGGAAAAATTGGGATGCTTCCTTCGCCTCTGGAAAATCAGGTAAAAGCGGCATTGAAAAAGCTTTTTAAACTTTGAGTTGCCAACACCGGCACCAAAAAATCTTTGTGGAAGCGAATCCAACCGCTTGAAATTTGCGTTATGCACGCCTTCATTCACTTCGCGAACGGGCGTCCGCAGGACGCCCCTACAAACAATATGACTTTTCCATCCGATCTCAAATACACGAAAGACCACGAGTGGCTCCGCATCGAGGGCACCACGGGCACTATCGGCGTCACCGATTACGCGCAGGGGGAACTTGGCGACGTGATCTATCTCGATCTTAAAGAGGGTATCACCGCTAAGGCGCACGAATCGCTCGGCACCATCGAAGCGGTAAAGACGGTGAGCGATCTCTTCACGCCGGTGAGCGGCAAAGTGACGGAAGCACATTCCTCGCTGAACGACGCGCCAGAAACGGTCAATAAGGATCCCTACGGCGAAGGCTGGCTCGTGAAGCTGGAACTCTCGAATCCGAAAGAAGCTGATGCGCTGATGAGCGCGGAGGAGTATAAGAAGCTGATAGGGGAGTAGTCTGAACCATGATTTGGGGAGATTTTTGAGATTTCCAGGATAGGATTATGGTCTCAAAATATATTCAGTGAAAAGCGGAGATGATGATTCGCAATAATCATCTTCTTACTCTTAAATATCTCCCCAAATCCTGGTTCCGATTTTCCTCGAATCCAGGTTCAGACAACTATGGCACACACCGGCGACTCTGTTCTTATCCTCGATTTCGGTTCCCAATATACGCAGCTCATTGCCCGCCGCGTACGCGAGCTTGGCGTCTATGCGGAAATTCTTCCCTGTACTGTTTCGCTCTCAGAGATTGAAGCCTTTCATCCCAAAGCCATTATTCTTTCCGGCAGTCCCTCGAGCGTCTATGCGCCAGATGCGCCCAAAGCAACGCACGAAATCTTTACTATGGGCACGCCGCTGCTCGGACTCTGTTATGGCCTGCAACTCATTGCGTATGAGCTTGGCGGGGAAGTCTATAAGAGCGCACGAAGGGAATATGGGCGCGCGGAGATTACGGTCGAAGATAAAAATTCCAAACTGTTCAAGGACTTTCCTTCTCGCGCGAATGTCTGGATGTCTCATGGCGATTCACTGAAAAAAATCCCGCCGGGATTTCATGTTACGGCAAAGAGTGCCAATGCGCCGCTGGCTGGAATTGCAAATGAGGATGAGTCGATCGTAGCAATTCAGTTCCATCCCGAGGTGGTCCACACCGAGGGAGGAATGCAAATTCTATCGAACTTTCTCTTCGAGATTGCGAAGCTGAAAGCCGATTGGTCGCCGGAAGATTTTATCGAAGCGACGGTCCGCGATATCAAGAAAAAAGCTGGGAATGAGACGGTTATTTGCGCCTTGTCCGGCGGCGTGGATTCGGCGGTCGCGGCGGTGCTTGTCCAGAAGGCGATTGGGAAGCAGCTCAAGTGCATTCATGTCGATAACGGCTTGATGCGTCGGGGAGAGAGTGCGGAGGTGGTGCATACGTTCCGCGATCATTTCGGCATCGATCTCGATTTCCGCGATGCGTCCGATCTTTTCCTGGATCGCCTCGAAGGTGTGAGCGACCCGGAAGAGAAAAGAAAAATTATCGGCAAAGCATTTATCGACGTCCTCGCGGAAGAGGCAGAGAAATTTCGTGGTGCCAAGTTTTTGGTGCAGGGAACGATCTATCCGGATGTTATCGAATCGCTTTCGTTCAAAGGCCCGTCGGCAACGATAAAATCGCATCACAATGTTGGCGGCTTGCCGGAGAAGATGCACCTGAAATTGATCGAGCCGCTACGAGAGCTATTTAAGGACGAAGTCCGCAATGTCGGCCGTGCATTAGGAATACCCGAGCATTTTATCGATCGTCATCCGTTTCCCGGTCCCGGACTCGCCATTCGGGTGATCGGAGAAATCACGCGCCCGAAGCTTGAAGTTTTACGTTCGGCGGATGCGATCTTTATAGAAGAGCTTCGTGCATGGGAACTCTATCCGGCCACATGGCAGGCATTTGCCGTCGTCTTGCCCGTGCAAACCGTCGGAGTGATGGGGGATGAGCGGACCTACGAAAATGTCGTCGCCCTACGGGCGGTAACCAGCATCGATGGTATGACGGCCGATTGGGCGCGGCTTCCGCACGATTTCCTTGCCCATGTTTCGAGCCGCATTTCGAACGAAGTTCGTGGACTCAGCCGTGTCGTGTATGACATTAGCTCAAAACCGCCAGCGACGATCGAGTGGGAGTAAACGCCCTGCAATCTCCCTTTTCAAACATGTGCCTTAAAAATGTGGTACTTTTGTAGGACTTAATTCGAATCTCGCCCCCCGGCTTTTGGAAAACTAACGGTCGGAAAGAGATTGTGCCTGAATCAAGCATTTGACTGGCGCGTGAAAATAGTGGAAAAACACACGTTTTCGCACGTTATTCGGATGTACGAGAACCATTAATGACCAATCGACTTATGAAACGACACCGAACCATCCGCTCTTTTGCCGCTTTCGCGGCTTTGGGCCTTGTGCCACTCCTGATGAGTTGCTCAAACAAAGCGACGGAAGAGCAAATGAAAACCCTGCAGGGGCTCGATCAGCAGCGCGACCAACTGAAGACAGACCTGCAGCATGCCCAGAATAATCTGCGCGATGCCAACGGCAAGCTCGAGAGCGCCAACCGCGATCTCGCCGATTGCCAAAACAACACCAGCGCCGCACAGGCTGGCCTCGCGATGTGGCCGAATGTTTGGCCCGATAGCGTGGACTGGCGCCTTGCCCCGCCACCCGCCCCGGTGGAAGAAAAACCAATGAAGAAACGACACCACTAATAGGAGGAATACTCATGAAGAATTACTCGAAAATTATTCTGATTCTTAGCGTTTCGCTCCTTATTGGCGCCAACGCGTATGCACAGTACCCGGAAAATTTTACCAAGGACCAGGCCGATTCGACGATTAAATTCCGGCAGTCCGAAGTAGCGGGACTCAAGGCCGACGTGGATAGGACACAAGCCGATGCTACCAAGGCATCCAGCGATGCGCAGCAACGTATGGCAGACAATACAAAATGCCAGGATGCTCTCTATGCGATGCTTGGCAGCGACCGTAATGGCTACAATGCGTATCGCGAGCAGTTAGCTCGGGACGAGCAGGAGCTTGCCGCCTTACGTCAAATGAGCCCGGCAGACCAAGCGGCCGCGAAGACCCGTATCGATGCGCTCGAAGCACAAATTCGTGACTTGCGAGGAAATAAGCTCGTCCTCATTCCGGATCACAAAAGCCGGGTACAGACGCTCTCGACAAATTTCATCGAGATGAAGCGAGGGATGGTCCCGGCGAATATGACGTATACCGTTGGCACCTGGCGCAAAGACCGCGATTGCCTTTGGAATATCTCGAAAAAACCGGATATTTATAACGACCCCTTCGCATGGCCTAAGATTTGGCGGGCAAATATGGATAAAATCCATAATCCGGATATTATTCAACCCGGTATGCAACTTACAGTCGTGAAAACGCCCATTACCCCCGAAGACAAAGATCTTACGGGATACCGGCACCGGCGCACGCATTAATGTCGCGAGCATCGTTCGTGGGATTCAAAACGTCCTCTTTGTGTTACAAAGTGGACGTTTTTTATTTCGTTAAATTTTTTCTGATAATTCATGAGTGTGATAGACATAGCCCAGCGCATTCAAGAGTTGCCGGCCGATGCACAAAGGGTCGTGGAAGAATTGGTGACAATTCTCGCATCACGGCAACCTCCGTCAAAAATTCCTAAGATGACGTTCTCATGGGCCGGAGGCCTTTCCGACCTTCGAGATCAATACACTTCGGTCCAGCTTCAAAAGAAGGCGCTTGAATGGATGAGCAAAATTTGATCGGCACTAATATTTTTTTAGAGGTTCTCCTCAATCAGGAACGAACAGAACTTTGTAGGAACATCTTGGAAGAGCATCAGGATTCTATGCTCATTTCTGATTTCAGCTTGCATTCCATCGGTGTTTCGCTACTTCGAATTGAACGCCAAGATTTATTTCGAGATTTTGCAAGCGATCTTATTCCTCGAGTGCAAGTGCTTACGCTCTCTTCGGCCCATTACCTTTATATTCTGAACTTCCACGAACGTTACAAGTTAGACTTTGACGATAGCTACCAATTAGCTATCGCCGAAGTATACGGGCTTGGGCTAATTACTCTCGATGCGGATTTTCGGAAGGTTGGCCTCTCCACAAAAATCAGAATCATCCGGTAAATGGAAATAATCGAGCGTAAAATCAAACTTTCTCCCGGCGACCCGATGAGTATTCTCGGGCCCGGCGACCAACATCTTCAACTTATCGAGCAGAAATTCGACGCGAGCATTGTTGCGCGCGGCGATACGGTTATCGTACATGGCGCTCCCGATGAGGTCGCGCAGATCGAGCGGGTATTCAAAGAGTTGAATTTCATTCGCTCCAAGTCTGGCAATCTCGGGCTGCGGGATGTGAGTGCGGTGCTTGACCTGATTGAGACAGGCCCCCCGGATGGAATGCCCAATGAGGATCTGGAGTCCGTTATCGTTTTCGCGCACCACGATGCTATTCGCGCAAAGACCCCGACACAGAAAGAATACTATCAGGCCGTTAAACGGAACGATATTGTATTTGCGATTGGTCCCGCGGGAACGGGGAAGACGTATCTTGCCGTGGCAATGGCGGTTTCGGCGTTAAAGAATCGCGAAGTGACGCGCATCGTGTTGGCCCGCCCGGCCGTGGAAGCCGGCGAGAGTCTCGGTTTTTTGCCCGGCGATCTTGCGCAGAAAGTCGATCCCTATCTTCGTCCGCTCTATGATGCGTTGCAGGAAATGCTGACGGCGGAAAAAGTCCGTACTTTCATCGAGCGCGGCACGATCGAAGTAGTCCCGCTCGCGTATATGCGCGGGCGCACGATCAATAGTGCCTTCGTTATCTTAGATGAAGCGCAGAATGCGACCCCGATGCAGATGAAAATGTTTTTGACACGGCTCGGCGCTGGCTCGAAAGCGATCGTGACCGGGGACCAAACGCAGATCGATCTTCCATCGCGCCAGCAATCGGGGCTGATTCAAATCCAGGAGGTGCTGCACGATGTGGACGGTATCCGATTCGTCTATTTCAATAAAGGCGATGTAGTGCGGCATAAGTTAGTGAAAGACATCATCGAGGCCTACGAAAAATTCCACGAGATGCCGGGCCATCGAGGCGAGGAAGAGAAGGCGACCGAACGCGCCGCTAAGGCCGTCCAGGATCACAGCTCGGAACGAGGGACCTGATGGAAATTTTCCACTTTGGATTTCTGACTGTGACCTGGATGGACATTGTCGATGTTCTGCTGGTAACGTTTCTATTTTATCGACTCTACGTGGCGATGCGCGGTACGATCGCAGCGCAAATATTTTTGGGATTGCTTATTGTAATCGCCGGTTCGTTTGTTGCCCGCGCGGCGGATTTAAAAGCCCTTTCCTGGCTGCTCAAAACCCTGACCGATATTTGGGTTATCGCGCTAATCGTTCTTTTCCAGCCGGAGTTGCGCCGGCTCTTACTATTTCTCGGACGCAATCCGGTTATTAAGCTTTTTATTCGTTTCGATGTTAATGAGTATGCGGAGCTTATCGTGAGCGCACTGGAAGAGTTGAAACAGCGGAACGATGGGGCACTCATTATCATCATCCGCACCACGGACATTAAGCTCTTTGTCGATACGGGGCTCTCGATTCGGGCGCTGATTTCTAAAGAACTGTTGGTCTCCATTTTCAATCGTAAAGGACCGTTGCACGATGGAGCGGTAATTATCAAAGATCGCTACATCGAGGCGGCTCGCTGCACGCTTCCGCTCTCGGCTGTCGAGCGGCTGGGGCCGAAAATGCTCGGCACGCGGCATCGTGCCGCCTTGGGAATCTCCGAACAAGCGGATGTACTGGCGCTCGTCCTAAGTGAGGAAAACGGCCAGTTTGCGCTCGCGCAGTCGGGAAGACTTGCGATGAACCTCTCGCCGGAGGAAATGAAGACGCGAATTGCAAAAGCAATTACCGGGGTACCCACTGCAAAACAGCCCACAGCGTCGGCGAAAGAATCACGCGATTATGCGCTTGAAGCGCGAGAAGCATTTGACCGGTAATCCTCTCTTGAATTCACAGGCTCTTCATGGGGGCCTTATTTCCGAAGACCGCCGCCGTTTGGTGGAGGAGCTCCGTGCGCGTGGAATTCAGGACGAACGGGTGCTCGAAGCCATGGCCCTTGTTCCCCGCGAGCGGTTTCTCGACCGGCCCTTTGCCACACGGGCGTACGAAGATTCCGCACTGCCGATCGGAGAAGGCCAAACAATTTCTCAGCCCTATACGGTTGCCTACCAGACGCAATCATTGGAACTAAAAGCAGGGGAAAAAATACTCGAAATTGGGACCGGTTCCGGTTACCAAACGGCGATCCTTGCAAAAATGGGAATGCGTGTTTTCACCATCGAGCGCCACGTAGCCCTGTTGGAAGCCGCACGCAAACGATTGGAATCGCTCGGGTTCCATCGCGTCATTTCTCGCGCCGGGGACGGCACGCGCGGTTGGCCGGAGTATGCTCCGTTCGACGCCATCCTCGTCACCGCGGGCGCGCCCGACGTGCCGGAATCGCTGGCGAAGCAATTAAGCGCGGAGGGTGGCCGCATGGTTATTCCCGTCGGAGGGCAGCGAAGCCAAAAAATGTATTTAGTGAAAAAAAAGGGCGAGGAGTTGAGCGCGAAGGAACTTGCCGATTTTGCATTCGTGCCGCTCATCGGTAAAGAAGGGTGGTCCGTCTGATCCACGATTCCATACCCGTTATTACCGGCCCGACCGCATCGGGAAAAACGGAGTCGGCACTTGCGCTCGCGCGGGTGAATCGACGAATCGAAATCGTAAGCGCGGATGCATCGCTTCTCTATCGCGGGTTCGATATAGGCACCGCGAAGCCTTCGAAAGAAATTCTCTCCAAAGTCCCACATCATCTCATAGACATTTTGGAACCCAAGGAGCAATGTAGCGCCGCGGATTACTGCACGCGTGCTCGCAAAGCAATTCGAGAGATCGTCTCGCGAGGAAATACGCCGATCGTTGTAGGGGGCACCGGACTCTATATCGACGCACTCTTTGATGGTTTGGTCCAATTCGATATAGGGAGCGAAGAGCTCGCGAAAGCAAAAGAACGCGCGAAGCGAGAAATAAGGGAAGAGGGATTCGATGGGATGCACGAGCGCCTTCGTGAAATCGATCCCGCATTGTATTTGCAGATCCGACGGGAGCGAAATCCTATTCGCCTCGAACGGGCTTGGATGCATTATTACGCGACCGGTGAGCCGCTGGGGGAATCACGAAAACGAACTCCGGAACCATTCGAATTTAAACCCGAATATCATGTGCTCGACGTTCCGCGCCTCGAGCTATGGCATCGAATCGAAGCGCGTGTGGACGAAATGCTCGCACGGGGATGGCTCCGGGAAGTGCAAGATTTGAAGCATAGCGGCGTAACACGCGACATGCCCGCGATGCGGGCACATGGTTACCGCGAGCTATCGGATGTGATCCAAGGCACGCTTTCACTCCAGGCCGCGCGCCAGAGCATTATCATTCAGACCCGTCAATATGCCAAGCGGCAAGTGACGTGGATGAAAAAGTATGAAACTCGCGCATTGAGTTGAATTTAAAAATCCACTGCCGAGATAATCGGGCACGCAGTTTGTCTCATCACGAAACTCACTTCGAGTATATTCGAAGCTACTCATCTATTTTTTGGAAGGAAACTTATGCAATCGATTCCTATGGTTCAGTCGCTTTTAGCTCAGAAGAAAGAACACGAATTCACTTCGCTCCTCGCAATTCTTGCGGCGCTTTGGCTCGTACTTTCGATCACAGGATGCTCGAAGAAAACGGGAACAGCTATGTCAGATACCGGCACGACGGCCGTCGCCGAATCCACTGCCGTCCCACCGTCCGCAGCAAATCCGTCAAATTCAGGAACGCTTTCGGACGCGAATATTATCGCTTCGCTTTCGGAGGCGGATTCCGCGGAGATCGCGGAAGCGAAGCTCGTCCTCACGAAATCGAAAAATCCGGAAGTGAAATCATTCGCGAAGATGATGATTACCGACCACTCGAAAATGAAAGCGGAAAAGGATGATCTCGCGAAAAAACTGAATATCACGCCGCAACCGCCGCCCAACGACAATGCGCCATCGGAACTTAATTCAGAAATGAGTGCGCTTAATTCCGCACCAAACTCTCATGCGCTGGATAGCATCTATATTACAAATGCTGTGGCCGATCACACGAAAGATTTAGCCGATGTGAAGGAACTGCAAACGAAAGCCCAGGCGCCGGAACTTCGGGACGCGATTAAAAACGCAGAGCCAGTCGTCGCCAAGCATCTCGATCATGCCAAAATGATCGAGACCAAGCTTTCGAAAGAAAGTATGGCGATGGGGAGAAATACTCGATAATTACGAATTACGAAATGATGTTTGTAGGTTGTCTTTCCCGCGAAAGCGGGAAGCCAACTCAGTGACCAGGAACGCGATGCGAAGGAGGCCCAATGCGAGCGGAAATCGAATCGCTGCGCCACCGAAGCCAAATGCGAAGATGACCGCCAATGTCAAAAGCGACAACAGTGTCCATAATTTCTTCGAATGCATGACTATTTCTCCCTTAGATTACAAATCGTTAGGCTTCTAACTTACCGGCCTGACATTACTACAATGTTATCTTGCTGCAATGGAACCATTACTTTTTTCCCAAGCTGTTCCGTTGAGAATTCACGGTTTGAGCCGTTGATTTCGATCAGATTATAGTAATATCCACCGCCTCGAAACGCGGGAAAAACCGCTCCCGCGCCATTGAGACACGCAATGTCATCGCGTGTATAGCTGCCGGTAAAATGAATATGGCCATGAAGGATGACGTTCACGTCAATAGCTTTGAATAGCTTGAAGAGCGCGCGTTTGCAATAAAGCTTTAGTGTAAGTTGTTCGAGGCGGGCGGCAATGCCGCTCGTGGAAATCCCATCGGCAACCTGCAGATGCGAAACATCCTTCGGACGAAAGGTGTGGTGATGCAGAAGAACGATTCGGTTATCCGCCGAGCGCCAGGCATGGTGCCTTGCGAGTGCTCGTGCTTGCCGCTGTTCGTCGCTTGTAATCATTCCATTCGATCCTACGGGATTTTGCAGCATCGACTGTTCCGCAATCGAATTGAATCCCATGAGGCAAACATTTTGAACGCGCTTCAGAAACGGATACCCTTGCTGGCTCATTGTGATCGTGTCTGAGAAAAGCTCGGCGAATGTATCTTGAAAAATCGAAAGCTTCTCCTTGTAATCTAGCGTTTTACATCGGTCTGGGAACGCCAGTACATCGTCCGCTAAGTGTGGACCGCCAAAAATATCGTGGTTCCCAACGATGACCGTCAGTTTGCTGCTCTTCATAATGCCGAGCGATTCGAAGAGCCGCCGGACGGTGCGAAGATCGCGCGTATCGGCGTTGCTCGTAAGATCGCCGGTGATAAGGATGTGATCGGCAGACATTCGTCCGAGCGCATCCTCCAGCGCTCTTCGCAAGCGAGGCAAATGCTGCGGATGATACTTTAAGTTAATGTGGGGATCGGAAAAATGAGCAATGCGCATAGTAAATGTGGCAATGGGGCATGAAAATGAAACATTCTGTTCCCTCCGAGAGTGACAGCCGAAGAATAGGGGAGCGTTACTTCTTTATTATGATATTATTAGCGAATGCGTTATCTTCGGACATTTCTCGAAGTGCCGGTGTTGAACATTCCCCTCCGACAAAATCCTGAAAATCCATCCAATCCGAAGGGGCTAGCGATCATCCGCATAATTCAGATTCTGGTTTGAAATCCAAGAAAAAGCTTACGCCGCCGGTGCGCGCAAAGCGCGAACGTTTCGCTCCGCTACCGCACAGCGGTGCGACTACGAATATTGCCGCTCGTTTTCTTCGCCCTGAAGAGATCGCGCCGGTCGATGTGGAGCTTCGTACCTACCCAAATGGCCTCCGCGTTGTGAGTGAGCGAGTCACAGGCGCCTCCTCGCTCGCGCTCGGACTGTGGGTGAAGGTCGGATCGCGCGATGAGAACCGGCGGAATAACGGCATCGCGCATTTCATCGAACACGTCGTGTTCAAAGGCACGGCTGGCCGCACCATGCGCGAGATCATGCGCTCCATCGAATCGCGCGGCGGATACCTGAACGCCTTTACCACAAAAGAGCATACTTGCTTTTATACCTGGACGCGTACGACGCATCTCGAAGAATCGGTCTCGGTTCTGTTCGATCTTGCGACGCGCCCGAAGTTTTCCGCTGCCGACATCGAGCACGAAAAAGCCGTCGTCATCGAAGAAATAAATGGCATCGAGGATGAGCCGGACGAATTGGTTTTTGATCTTTTCGAGAACGAAATGTTCGGAAAACATCCGCTCGCTAAGCCTATTATTGGCACGCCGGAAACCGTGAGCCGGTTGACGCGAAAAAAACTTGCGGACTTCCACAAAAAGCATTATCGCGCCAGCGACATTGTCATTGCCGCGAGTGGTTCCCACGCGCACGAAGATCTTTTTCGTGCGATCGACCACGCCATTCGCCACGTTCCGCCGCATATTCCTCGCCGCGCGGTTCCCGCTGTTCGGTTCCCACGTCTGGCTGAGAAGGAGCGTCATTTCCCTCGGGCGGGTGGACAGCAGGCACATATTATTCTCGGTCGCCGCGCACCGGGTGTCCATTCGAACCGCCATCTTGCCATCAATGCGCTCATCACCATAGCTGGCGCGGGCATGAGCAGCCGCCTCAATCTTCGCTTGCGCGAAGAGTTGGGGCTGGCCTACGACGCCATCGCTTTTTACGCGCCGTTCGAAGATACTGCGACGGTCGGGTTTTATATCGCGACCGCCATCGATAATCGCGCTCGCGCCCTTCGCGAAATGCGCCGCATCGCGCGCGGCCTTATCACAAAGCCGATCTCCGCTATCGAACTCGATCGCGCGAAGGAGCAGCTTATCGGCTCACTTGTATTGCCGATGGAATCGGTGACGAACCGGATGATGCGCTCCGCCCAAAACGAGCTATATTTCGGCGGTTACCATCCGATCGAACGCGATGTCGAAAAAATCGCGCGCCTCAAGCTCGAAGAAGTCCGCCAGGAAGCCGCAAGATTATTTGAAGATGAAAGCGCGCTTCTGCTGGTCAGTGTCGTGCCCGACCAGGATTCCACTGATTAATACTGATTTCTCTGATTGATTTTGGATTTTTCTCCTTTCCGTGAGAATACAAATTCTATAAATAAAAAGCGCACGCGCATTTGTGCTTCATTGTTGGCGAGGGGCCCGGCGGCTATCCGTGGAGCGGAGACAAACAGAAGTAAAATTCTACACTGGAAGAAAAATAGGAAAGCCGCGTTTGCACCTGCCCTTAGTAGTGGCATATTTTTCACCATCCCAAATTCGACAGGTTTCCATTACCATTATATGTCGCTCCTACCGAGTCTTGAAAATTTATTCGCTCTTTAACCCCGGGTTGAAACCGGGAGGCTACAAAGATAATGCTCCTACCGGAGCTACGAATGAAAAACCGTGAACAGGGAACCAAGATCCGTGCAATAGCCTTTTTGAGAACATGAGCACAACCTTCCGCCTGAACGCCGACGAATTAGAGGCTTCCTTCGTGGAAAAAATAAAACAGCTTTTCGCGCATAAGGATATTGCGGTAACTATTTATGAGGAAGACGAAACGGACCGGATACGGGCTAACCCGGATCTGCACCGCCGGTTGATGGAAGCTGCGGACCGTGCCGACCGCCGTGAAGGTCTGGTGAACGTAGATGTCGATTCGCTGAAATGAGGCGCATCTCATTCGATGGTCCCGCTTTCGATGATTTCAACGAATGGCAGCGATTGGACAAGGCTATCCATAAACGAATTATCGAATTACTCAAAGATGTTCGCCGCGATCCATTTACTGGAATTGGCAAACCAGAGGCGTTAAAGCATGAATTGAGAGGACATTGGTCGCGCCGCATCAATCAGGAGCATCGGCTGATTTATCGTGTCTTAGAAAATGAAATCGTTGTGACTTCCTGCCGCGATCATCCTTGAGAAGTTAAGCCTCGCCGGTCCGAATTCCGAGTCGGAGCTTGAAAAACTCACGAATCCCTCCCGAAAGAGTTTTTTTGGACAAAACTCCCTTCCACTGTGTTTCACCCCGCGCTTCGAGTGCGGCTCGCGACGGAGCGTAGAGAAATTTTTTCCATATTTTTTACAACAATGAAAATAGGCGTACCAAAAGAAATTAAGCAGAACGAAAACCGTGTGGCACTCACGCCGAGCGGGGCGGAGATACTTGTGGCAAATGGACATACGGTCTTTGTCGAAACGAACGCAGGCAACGGCTCTGGCTTTAAGAACGAGGACTATATCGCGGCCGGCGCGGAGATGCTGCCGAATGCCCCAGCGGTGTATCATGCGGCAGACATGATCATGAAGGTCAAAGAGCCGATCAAGCAGGAGTACGACCTGATTAAAAAGGGCCAGGTGCTCTTTACCTATTTCCATTTTGCCGCGAGCCGCGAATTGACGGACGCAATCGTAAAATCGAAATCCATCGCAATCGCGTATGAGACGGTGCAGCGCGCCGATCATTCGCTGCCGCTGCTGATTCCGATGTCTGAAGTTGCAGGGCGCATGGCCCCACAGGAAGGCGCGAAGTATCTCGAAAAAACGATGGGAGGCCGCGGCGTCCTGCTCGCGGGTGTCCCGGGGACCGAGCCGGGGAATGTCGTGGTGCTGGGTGGAGGAGTGGTGGGAACGAATGCTGCGAAGATCGCGGCGGGTCTCGGCGCGCATGTCACGATTGTCGATTCGAATCTCTACCGTCTCCGCTATCTCGATGACGTGATGCCGAGGAATATCTCGACGATGATGTCGAATCCCTTTAACATTCGCAAACTTATTCGCCATGCCGATATCGTGATCGGCGCGGTGCTCATTCCGGGAGCGAAAGCGCCGCACCTGGTAACCCGTGAGATGTTGAGAGATATGAAGGAAGGTTCGGTCGTCGTTGATGTGTCGGTCGATCAGGGCGGCTGCATCGAAACGTGCAAGCCGACCACCCACGAAAATCCGACGTATGTGATCGATGGCGTTGTCCATTATTGCGTCGCCAATATGCCCGGCGCGGTACCGATGACTTCGACCATCGCACTCACAAATGCCACGCTGCCTTATGCTGTCCAGCTTGCCAACGATGGCTACGAAAAAGCAATCTCGACGAACAAAGAATTACGCCTTGGGCTTAATGTGATCGATGGAACGATTGTCTACCAGGGCGTGGCCGATGCGTTCGGGATGAAGTGGGAGGATTCAAAGAAGTATATAAAATGAACCGCACGGAAGTTTGGACAAAACTGAATCTTTGAGTGTTTTCACATTTTCATCGTAATTTTGCAGACATGCCGAAAATCACTATCGACGGAAACGAATACGAAGCGCAGGCAGGGCAGACGATCATTCAGGCTGCGCTCGATAACGGGATCGACATCCCGCATTTTTGCTGGCACCCGGCGCTGACTGTTGCGGGCAATTGCCGCATGTGTTTGGTCGAAGTCGAAAAGATGGGGAAGCTGCAAATTGCCTGCGCCACGCCGGTCTCCGAAGGCATGGTCGTGAAGACGGTTTCGGATAAATCCATCGAAGGCCGCGAGGATGTGATGGAATTTCTCCTTATTAATCATCCACTCGATTGCCCGATCTGCGACGAAGCCGGCCAATGTAAACTGCAGGATTATGCCTTCGAGCATTCGCGTGGCGTCTCTCGGTTTGTCGAGCCAAAAGTTCACAAAGCGAAACGTGTCCCACTCGGTCCGCAGATACTCTTCGATGCCGAGCGCTGCATTTCGTGTTCGCGCTGCATTCGATTTGCCGATGAAATCGCCGAGCAGCCTGTTCTCACTTTTGTCAATCGCGGCGATCATGTCACGATTGTATCGAATCCCGATATGGGCTTCGATAATAATATGTCGATGAACGTGATCGATATTTGTCCCGTGGGCGCGCTGACGAGCCACGATTTTCGGTTCAAGGCGCGTGTATGGGATATGTCGTTTACGGAATCGGTTTGTCCGGGGTGCTCGCGCGGGTGCAACATCCGCGTAGGTGTTCGCAATAATGTGATCGAGCGGCTGGAACCGCGTAATAATCCAAACGTCAATACATATTGGATGTGCGATCATGGCAGGCTCACCGCGTATCCTCCGGTCAATGAAGACCGCATCAGCGGCCCCCGCATGAAGGATGCGAATGGCCTGCAGCAACCGACCGATTACGATACCGCGGCACGGCGCACCGCCCAGGAGCTATCGAAATATCACAAGGATGAAGTGCTGATTCTCGGCTCGGCCTATGCAACGGTCGAAGATAATTACGCGATGGTAAAACTCGGGCGAGAAAAATTCGGGAAGCATTCCATTCCATTCCTTCCGCATCGTTCTGGACACGACGAGCGTCTGCTTCTCAAAGCCGATAAAACTCCCAATGCACTTGGCGCCACGCTCGCAGGCTGCGTTGCCGACGAGCACTATCAGCATCTTCACGGCGAGCGCGCGGCGGAACAAACGGTGCTCGAATTACTCCGATCGCGAAAGATCAAAGCCGTTTTCGCCCTTGCCGATGATTTCCTTTCCGATCCGCAGCTTCTCGAAGCATTCGAAGATGTGGAATTTTTTGCCTGCGAAGCGGCAAACGATAGTGTCACTTCCCGCCGCGCCGATGTGGTATTCAGCACCTCCCAATGGGCTGAGCACGATGGAGTTCTCGTTAATTTTGCTGGCTGGGTGCAGCAGCTTCGTCCGGCGGTGACAACGGAATATTACATGCGCGGCCGGGATATGCTCCACATGTCACGCTTAGACCGATTCGGTTCGCCCTACGACAAATGGGCACGCGGCAACAAACGCGATGCGCGCGAAGGTTGGCGAATAGTACAGTTCGTAGCGAATGCGCTCGGTGGGAGTTGGAAGTATCTGCATACCGAAGATCTGTTTGATGAGATATCTGAACTCATTTCTGAATTCAGAAGCATGTCGTACGAATCGCTCGGCAACCTCGGCCAGCCTATAGCAGATGGCCGCGTGAAGGCACCCCCGATACAGCCCATTTACGAGGAAGTCTATCAAGCCTCGACCGAGCGGATCGAAAGTGTGGGAAGCGTGATATTATGATAGTGTTTACGAACCCAATGTCATTGCGACGAGAACCTGCGACCAACGGGGGCAGGATTCGACGAAGCAATCCGTTGGGATTTATTCGAAACACGAAGGGAATGATTCATCGAACCGAACTCCCTTCGGTCGTTCGGTTCTCCTCGCAAGGACAGATTAATTACAGCTACTCATGGTAATCGAAGCTCTCGTAAAAATCGCGATCATTCTCTTTGTCGTCCTCACGGCAGTGTCGTACACGGTGCTGCTGGAGCGGTGGATCAGCGCGTGGGTTCAGGACCGCGTGGGACCGAACCGCGTCGGGCCGCTCGGTTTGCTTCAACCACTGGCGGACGTGCTCAAGCTGTTATTGAAGGAAGACATCGAGCCGCGTATGGCGCAAAAGTGGTTTCACTGGACGGCTCCGGTTATTTCCATCACCGTCGCATTTACCGTGCTGGCCGTTGTGCCATTTGGCGGTACTTTAACGCTCGGCGCGCGCGCGGTGCCTCTCACGATTGCTTCGGGTATTAATATCGGAGTGCTCTTCATTGTCGCACTAACGTCGCTCGGAGTCTATGGCATTACGCTCGCGGGGTGGTCGAGCGGATCGAAATATTCGCTTTTGGGCGGGCTCCGTTCGAGCGCGCAGATGATTAGTTACGAACTCACGCTCGGCCTTGGGTTGCTTAGTGTGGTGATGTTGAGCGGTTCGCTCGATCTCAATACGATTATCACGTCCCAGGCGACGGGGCTTTGGAATATTGTTCGCGCGCCGATTGGCTTTCTCCTCTTTTTCGTCTCCTCGTTCGCGGAGACGAACCGGCTTCCCTTCGATCTTCCCGAAGCCGAGCCGGAACTTGTTGGCGGCTATCACACCGAATATAGCTCGATGAAATTTGCGCTCTTTTTCCTTGCCGAATATGCGAATATTATCACGGCAAGCGCGGTGACAGCTGTGCTTTTTCTCGGCGGATGGCATGTGCCGTTTGTCGATCAGCTCGGACTTTCGCCGCTTGCAATGACAATCGTCGGCGTCCTGGCGTTTGCGCTGAAAGTGCTCGGCCTATTGTTCGTCTTTATCTGGGTGCGCTGGTCGATTCCACGCTTCCGGTACGATCAATTGATGAATCTCGGATGGAAAGTGCTGTTGCCGCTTGGCATCCTCAATATCGTTTGGACTGCGGTGGAAAAAATGTATTTGATGCAATAATGCCAGACTCAACAAAATATAACAACCCGGCCAAGCGCCGAAAGCTGACGTTTTGGGAGAAACTCTATCTCCCGGAGATTATTCGCGGGCTGCTGACGACGTTCAAGCACCTTTTTCGCCCGAAATTCACGCGGCAATATCCGGAAGAGCGCTGGGATCCGCCGGCCTCGTTTCGCGGACGGCCGGTGCTTGTGATGGAAGAGAATGGCGTCGAGCGCTGCGTGGCTTGCGGGCTTTGCTCGCGCGTTTGCCCGCCCCTTGCGATCGAAGTGCGCGCGAGCGAAACAGAATTGCTCAAGGAGCGGTATCCCGTCGTCTTCGAGATTAACATGCTCCGTTGCATTTTTTGCGGATATTGCGAAGAAGTCTGCCCCGAAGAAGCGATTATTATGAGTAAGGATTATGAGCTTTCCTTCCGGGATCCGGCCGATGGAATTTTCGGTAAAGATAAGCTTTTAATTCCGAAAGCTCAGCTCCAGGACCGTCTCGATTATTTAGCGAAGATGCGGAATTGAGTGGGAGGTCGGAAGTGGATAACGATCGTGCGCGAATCATTCTTCTCTTCCTTTTTCGCTATTCGCTACTCGCCCTTCTTTTCGCTTCCTCCATTGCTCGTGCCACTGGCGAGATAAACTTCCTTCGCGCGCCGGAGCAGATCCCTGAAGGGGATGAAATCACGATTGCCATCTCCGCTTCTGCCCGCGAGCCGAATATCGACCGAACGGTTGCCTTGGAATATCCCGCAAATTGGAAATTCAAACGCGCATGGCGTGTAGAAGCCGGCAGCGATCATGCGGAAAAAATTGCGCCATATAGTGAGGTCCGCGCGCTTCTCGAAAGCGAGCCCGGCCAGGCCGTGATTGCGCTTGCGGATTATACGCCGGATTTCGATCCGAATGCAGCGGGAATCGCTTATTTCGTTGTGTTTTCCACTGCACCGAACGTAAATTCCAAAGAGCCACGTGTTGCTATTAAGGCTGCATTCGTGGAACGAGCGTCAGCAGAAGCCGCACCTCAAATCGATCCAAAAAACAAACGGCCCCTTCCCGTTTCGCATAACTGGCGAATGACGTTTCCTTTGAGCCATGACTTTTCCTTTTCTTCGGTCACGACGAAGCGTCTTATTATATCCATTCGAATGGAACGAGTTCCTCGGCAAGAGCGGGCTTTGGTGGTCGAAGGTACTCACGGCGCAGTCACGCCACTCCGCGTAAGACCCGAATTGTTACAAGATTATCTCCGCCATCCATTTACGATTGCCTTTTGGTTTCGCACGAACCTGGCGGAGGAGACGCTGCTTTCATGGCACTCGGACAAAGGGAATGATCTTCGTCTGGCGATCGGTCTCCTCGGCGAACCAGTCCTGGGATGGAACGGGAAGCAGGGTTTGCAACAGGTGATCTCTCCGCACGCATTTTGCAATGATGGAGCGTGGCATTATCTCGTACTTTCCAACGACTCGCTCGGTATTATTCGCCTTTTCGTGGACGCAACATCTCCTATTTCGGAGCATCTCCCCGCGCCGATATTCGGCGGGGTTTCCGGGATGATGATTGGCGATTCTTCGGCGGCCGAAAAGGATTTTTCCATCGACGAGTTACGTATGGAACGCGGCGCATTTCGCGATCCCTCTGAATTCGAACGCAACATGACCGTAGCGGCGCCTGACACCGGCCACGGATCATTTGCCATTTTTCACTTCGATGGATACGCCGGTTGGGGGCGATCGAGCGTCATCGAAACATCGCCGATATATTTTGCGCTCGATAGCTTCACTGCTATCCACGAGACCACGTCCCCGGTCGCACTCACCCCCGTTTTGCTTTCCGTGGAACTGCCCTCACCCACGCGAGTCAATCTCCATTGGTCGCGAACGAGTGAAGTTGGAGTCAAACAATACCGACTTGAGTTACGCATTGGCACGTATGGTCCTTTCGAGAAATTCTCAACTGTCGATGCTCGGCATGGGATGAAGGCGCCACAACCGGGAATGCCGATTATTTCGCGAGAAGTATACAGCGAGTCTGAAGAATTGCCTAAACTCAATGGCAATATCGATCTCTATTTCCGTGTTGCGATTGTTGGGTTTAATAAGAAGGATCTCCCGAGTTATAGTTTGCCGGTAAAAGTGGAATATGGCTCGGATCGCGACGTGTTTGTCGAACAAAATGCTCCGGAGCCCTTTACGCTGGCGACACAAATAGCATTTCATCTCACAAAGCCGGAATTAGTGCGACTCTCGGTATTCGATATGATTGGTCGCGAGGTGGCCGTGCTTGTAAATGACAAGCTCGATCCGGGCCGGCATGTCTATGATCTGGACGCAACGCGTTGGCCGGCTGGAATTTATTTTTACAAAGTGAAGACGGCCCGCGTAACCATTACGCGAAAAATGACATTGATAAAATAGAATGGGACGTATGAGATAAGATAGATGTTTGAGATTGGTAAGAAAGATTATTTTGGTTCAGACAAATGACTTCGGGTCTTCGCATTGTTTTTTTTGGCACGCCCGAGTTCGCGGCATTTATTTTGCGCGAACTGGTGCAGAATGGGGAAAATATTGTTGGCATCGTAACGACTCCGGAGAAACCGCAGGGGAGGGGAAGAAAAGTAAAAGCGAGCGCCGTGCAACAGGTAGCTTCGGAACTCGGTATTCTTGTATGGACACCGGAACATCATCGCGATCCTGCGTTTTTAAAAGAACTTGCGGAACGGAATGCCGATGTCTTTATTGTCGTTGCATATAAAATTCTTCCGAAAGAAGTGTTTGAGATTCCTCGTCTCGGCGCGTTCAATATTCATGCTTCGCTATTACCGAAATACCGAGGAGCCGCACCCATTAATTGGGCGATCATTCGAGGAGAGTGCGAAACAGGCATTACGACTTTCCTGCTCGACGAGAAGGTCGATACCGGGAAAAAGTTGCTTGCCAGATCGATTCCTATTGGCCCGAATGAAACCGCCGGCGAACTCCACGACCGCCTAATGGTGCTCGGTGCCGAGGTTGCTCTCGAAACCGTGCGAGGCCTTGCAGCCGGGTCGCTGCATCCCGAACCGCAACCCAATGAAGGAGCAACCACGGCACCAAAGTTGTTTCCAAAAGACTGTGAAATCGACTTTCATAGGCCGGCGAGGGAAGTTCATAATTTTATTAGAGGACTATCGCCGCATCCCGGCGCGGTTGCCATGGTACGGGACGTTAGGTTAAAGATCCTCCGAAGCGCACTTCGGAGTGAGGGGCCGCCAAAATTGCCAGCGGGCACGTTTCGAATTTCCGACGATACGACGCGGCTCTTTGCCGGCACGATAGACGATACCATTGAAATACTCGAACTCCAACGAGAAGGAAAGCGAGCCATGACAGCCGAGGAATTCCTCCGTGGGAACCGGGAGCTTTTCACTTCCTGACTTAGCATCTACATCTATGATCCCTCTCAAAGACTACCCCTTTGCTGCGCGGCCGATGATCGTTGCCCACCGCGGCGATACCTGCTTAGGCGCAGTCGAAAATAGCCTCGAAGCAATGGCGTCCGCGCTTATCTCTGGCGCGGATATGGTCGAGGTCGATGTTCAATGGTCCGCGGACGAAGAGTTCGTATGTTATCATGATGAGACGCACTCCGCAATGCCGGAGCCCATTTTTCTTTCCACACTGCGCGAATTAAAAAGGCACGGCGTGGCATCTCTCGCGGAAATTTTAACGCTGGGCAAAAATAAGACGTATTTCAATCTTGAAGTCAAGGAATACTCCGCGCGCGATCCGAAGCGTTTTATGCATGCGCTCGTTCGTCTGCTGACGCAACTTGGGCTGGATGGCGATGTCCTGATCTCTTCTTTCCGTCCTGATTTTCTTCGCGAGGCGGGTTGGACAATTCCGACCTGCATCATTCATCCCGATGAAGCGATGCGCGAACTCTTCACCTTTCATGCTTATGGTGAGCCAATTGTATTGGACCGCCCGCTTGCGAGTTATCTTCCTTCCGAGTTAATGGAGATTTCGAGCGCAACGGGATATGCCTGTCAGCTTTCCGAGCTTACTCCGGACGCACTTGCCGATATTCAAAAGCGCAATATTTTCCTCGGTGTTTATACCATTGTAACGGAATTGGAATTCGATCAGGCCATTGCGCGCGGCGCGCGCGCGTTGGTATGCGAAAGCCCTCGCGAGTTCGCCACATTGCGAAACGCTCGATTTCCCGCGTGGGAAACCATGCCTCGCCCATAGCCGATGGCACATACCAATCGTCTCGCGCGGGAGAAATCGCCGTATCTGCTCCAGCATGCTCACAATCCGGTTGATTGGTACCCGTGGGGCGAGGAGGCATTCGAAAAAGCGCGCGCGGAAGTGAAGCCTATTTTCCTTTCCGTAGGATATAGCACCTGCCATTGGTGCCATGTGATGGAGCGCGAAAGCTTCGAGGATGAAGCGGTCGCGAGCATTCTGAATGAGTTTTTCGTTTCAATCAAAGTCGATCGCGAAGAGCGGCCGGAGGTGGATGCGATCTATATGTCCGCCTTGCAAGCGATGACCGGTTCCGGCGGTTGGCCGATGTCGGTTTTTCTTACGCCTCAACTCAAGCCGTTTTTTGCGGGCACCTATTTCCCGCCCTACCCGGCGCATGGACGGCCAAGCTTTTCGCAACTGCTCCAACGTATCCATGAATTGTGGCTGAGTGATCGCGATGCGCTCATTGAATCGGGCGAACATATTGCCGCCTCCTTGCAAACTATACCGAATAGTCACGCCGAAAGCACCGACTTACTCGTGACAATGGAAGGGACCTATCGCTATTTCGAACAAGCTTTTGACCGCGCGGAAGGAGGATTTGGCGGAGCGCCAAAATTTCCTCGACCGGTACAATTCGAATTCCTTTTTAATTATTTCGCGGCCTTCGACAAAGAGAATGCGCGAGAAATGGCGCTTCACACATTGCGCAAAATGGCGATAGGTGGAATGCACGATCATTTGGGAGGTGGTTTTCACCGCTACTCGGTCGATCGTTATTGGCGTGTTTCGCATTTCGAAAAAATGTTGTACGATCAGGCACAGCTTGTGCATTCGTATCTCGACGCCTGGCAGATCACGCAGGATGCATTCTTTAGCGATGTCGCGCAAGATATTTGCGAATATGTACTGCGCGATTTGGCGCACCCCGATGGAGGATTCTTCAGTGCCGAGGATGCCGATTCGGAAGGGCAGGAAGGGAAATGTTATGTCTGGACGATGGCAGAAATTGAACAAGCCCTTGGCAAAGATGCGGAATCGTTCGCAAAATACTATGGAGTAACTAAAGAAGGAAATTTCGAAGAAGCCTCAAATGTGCTCTATCGCCTGGACCCGTCATTTGCGTCTTTTCCATCCCTGTCGTCCCTTAAAGCAAAACTATTTAACATTCGCTCACAACGAATTCGACCCCTCCGGGATGAAAAAATTCTTACATCCTGGAACGGCCTGATGATCGGCGCAATGGCACGCGCCGGCGACCTATTGGATAACGCGCGCTTTCTTGAGACGGCTCGGAAAGCGGGAGAATTTGTATGGGCCAGACTTCGCCCCAATGGCCTGTTGCTCCATCGGTGGCGAGATGCGGAGGAGCATTCTCCTGCCGAAGCGCGGTTCGCCGCCGGCCTCGATGATTTCGCATTCCTCATACAAGGCTACCTCGATTTATACGAAGCAACCTTCGACATTCGCTGGCTTCACCGCGCGATGGAACTTCAGGATGAGCAAGACCGCTCGCTTTATTATGATGTAAACGGGGGTGGCTATTTTAATGCGAGGGAAGCTCCCGACCTCATTGTTCGCATGAAGAACGAATATGACGGCGCGGAGCCGAGCGGGAATTCCGTTTCGGTCCGCAATTTATTCCGGCTTTCAGCGTTCACAGAAGATAACAAATATCTGGAGCGCGCGGAAGAAACCGCACGCTTTTTTATAAATAGAATTGGCGCGCACTCGTTCGTGATGCCGGCGCTCCTGGCTGCCGCGTTTTGGATGCTTCGAAGTCCGGCGCAAATCGTATTCGCAGGAGAGGATGTTGCCGCGCTCAAGCTGGTTTCGAATTCGAAGTATCTTCCTGTGAGCGTAAAAATGCTCGCCTCCGCCTCTGTCGGACCATTTGCGAAATCATTGATGTCCCAGGACAGCAAACCAATGGCATATGTCTGCCATGATTATATGTGCGAACTGCCGGTATCCGAGCCGGGGGACTTAGAGCGGCTGCTCCGTCACGGCGTGACGCTGGCGGAGTAAATGCGAAAGAGCCGAAGGGTGTCGAGACCCTGCCGTTTGAGTTCAATCTGGCTCGCATCATAGGTGCGGCCATCATCGTAAAAAAATCCGAATGCGGAATCTCGAACGGTCCCAATCGAATCGAGGACTTGCGGCAGCAGCGCCCGCCCCGGCTCAAACGATGAACTTACCGGACTCGATCGCAGAATTACATACTCGATGCGGTTCGAAATAAGCTTTTGAACGAGCGCGCCCGCGTCGTGTGGTGGCTGGAACATGTCGAGCGTCAGCACGTGCCTCGAAGTATCGGAAAGCGCGCGATCCAATCCAGCGACATCGAGAAGGATTCGGCTGTTGCGTGGCGTTTCCGTAAGGAACTTTGTAATTGCCGCCGATTGATCGCGCGCAATAGCCGCGCCCAGGACATCGCTCGGAATAGCGCGAGCAGCATTGAAGGCAATCCCCACCGCGAGTACGACGAGTGCAGCCAATTTACTCCCCAATTCAAGCACTATTGCTGTCCCAATGATAAGCAGTGGGACAATATGAAACAGATAGTAAGGCCGGCTTCCTTCGGCGAGAAGCCAAACGAGAGTGCAAACTACTGTGCAGGAGAGAAAGAACTTCTGCGCGAAGTTTTCCACCGAGGAAACTCGTCCAATCTGATCCCTGGGTCTACCCTTTATCCAATAGGCCACGCCTAGCACAATAGAAATGGCAATGACAATTAAAATCCCCAGGGCATCTATTTTAAAAAGCTGGAATCGTTCTATTACATTGGAAACTTGAACGTTCCTCGAAAAAGGGCGGAGAATTGGAATTTGATTTAGCACAAAGCTATAGCTTCCTTCGCCTCCGCCGCGGCCAAAGAGCGAAAATTCTCCAGCGCCCACCAAGTAAGCAAAGGAAAGAAGGATCGCGGCAAGCGTCGAACCTGCAATCCATGCCGCAAGCTGTGCGGGCCGTTTCCAAATTCGTTGCTGGAAAAGAAACACAAGCGATGCTCCGAAACCAAGCAACAACAGATGGCGCGAAAAACAAATGGCGGCGACGCCGGCAATCCCGGCAATAAACATCTGCGCGCGAGTCGCATTCTCGTGCCGCGAAAGATAATAGCAATACCAGAGGACAGTGAGACCGGTCAGCAAATCATATCGCGCGGAATGAGTGGCCCACACAAACCCCTGACTCGCAACGACAACCAGTACCGATGCCGATGCGATTAAAGGCGAAACGCGGAGCTTTCGTAGAATAAAATAAACGCTAGCAAGAAGGAAGAGCGCAAGTACGGCTGTCACAGTCCGGCCAATGGTGTCATAATCATGCGCCGGAAAAAAGAGAGCGCCGGTCGCGCCGTAAATCACCGCATCAACCCACATGCTTCCGGCGAGGACGCCATCGGTGCGTTGTGGCTCACCGAAGGACTCTGGATAGCTCATGACTCCGTGAGCCGATTGATTTTCAAATTCGCGCATGAGCCACGTTTCGTCGCCGCCCCAGCGAACGGAATCGTAAACCGGGACGGTGTAGAGCGTGCGAAGTTGGAGTGTGAATATCGTAATGGTGGCGGCTATAACGGCGAACGTCGCCATCAGGCGGGAGCTATTTGGGCGAAAACGCATTCACATAGGCAACATCTATAATGGATGGAAAGTTGGATACCCCATTTGGAACCGAATGCTGATGGAATTGACTTTTGAGCGAACCAATGCCCGCGACATTCATAAAAGAAACAAATCATAATCGCTACCTCTCGACGAAGTATTTTCCTTCGCTCGATGGATTGCGCGCGATCAGCATTTTAGCGGTCATTTGGTATCACGACCCTCTCCTACGGCTCATTTGGCGGACGGGCTTTCTCGGAGTTCATCTCTTTTTTGTCATCAGCGGGTTTCTAATTACCACTTTATTATTGCGGGAGAAATCGGAATTTGGGCAAATTTCGCTAAAGAATTTTTATATTCGCCGTACGCTAAGAATTTTCCCGGCCTATTATCTTACCTTACTTTTGTTTCTTATCGCATGCCTAACGGTCACCGAATTCAGGGGTGAAACGCTTGCGATTTATCTGCACAATTTGCCATCGTTTCTGACTTACACATCCAATTGGTTCGTTTTTCCCGGCGGATGGTCTCCGGCTAATCCGAGCGGAAGGGTCGTGTTTGTCGCGGCCTGGTCGCTGGCCACGGAGGAACAATTCTATCTTTTCTGGCCAGGAATTGTCGCAATGTCACGGCGCTGGTTTACGCCGGTAATAGTCATGATCGGGTTGATCGCCGCCAACGAGCTTGTGAAACTCTATGCCGGGTATTCCTTCTTTCTCACGGGTTACTCGCTGCCTATTTTGATCCTCAATAGTATTTCCACAGCGATCTGTTTAGGCTGCCTCGCCGCTTACGCTCTGCATAACAAACGGAGCTTCACAATCGCCTGGCGTGTGCTCGGTCACCGTTGGAGCGCGCCATTGTTCGTTGCAATCATGCTCCTTGCCTGCACGGTCCCGAACGAAGCGATCCTGTATGTGGGGCGTATGTTTTATATTTGCCTGGCTATGACACTCGCGGTCATGGCGTGCTCGATTCGTGGCGATCACGCGCTCGTTGCAGTATTGGCAAATCGACCGATTCGTTATATTGGCTCGATCAGTTATGGAATGTATCTCTTCCATCCGTTCGGGATTAATCTAACGGACCGGCTCTTCGCATTTTCCAAACCGTGGCCGCTCCTGCAATTCTTTTTTATATCGGGCAGTACTGTACTGATAGCGTCGTTAAGCTATTGGACCTATGAGCGGTTTTTCCTTCGGCTCAAGGCACGCTTTACCCACCGGCCCACCTCGTCCCAGCCTTCGATAGCCATGGCCATTCCCGCGATTATCGAAGAATAACGAGATTGCGGCCCACCTGGTCGGCACCGCTGGAAATCAGGACGCGATATACTCCGGCCGGCAGCGCATGAATATCGAGAGAAATTCTATTGTAATCGCTCGGCATGATTGTCATTTGGGAGGAAAGCACTTCGCTGCCTGTAAGATTGAAGACACGAACGGAGGCATTCCGTTCTTCATTCGAAGAAAGGGTTACGGACGCCACGTTTCCGCTGGCGGGATTAGGAGCCATTTCACCCGCCTCGAATTGACTTCCATTGATTTGCCGCACCGATCCGGAGCTTACAGCGGAAAACGGGCCGGAAACATATGCGAAGATATCCCCGTCATGATTATTGGCAGGGCGATTCTCCGTCCAGGATGCGGCATAACATCCATTGTAGGCGTCGCTGCCGGCATAGTCTCCAAGGAAATCGCCGCCGGAATAGGTAACCCCCAGCGTATTGAAAAGACGTGTTCCAAGGTTTTGCAACTGACTCGGCGATTGGTAATCGCAACGGACTGCTCGCGATTTAACATTCAGCACCGTGTCCTCTTCGGAACTGCTCATCGAGATATAGGTATGCTGCGTGATCGGATCAACGCTGACCCAGGGCATATAGTGATCGTTGCCCATGCCCCGGGCTGAACCAAGCTGCCGTGGATGGGTCCAACTTCGTCCCAAATCGCTCGACTGAACCTCATAGAGTGCAGCATCGCCATTATTCTGATCGTAGCTTCCATACACGGCGAAGATCCTATTGCCCGAATCGACATCGAAACAAGGATAGGGAACAGCACGGAAGCCATTTTCGCCTTTCAGGCTCGCACGATCATCCTGATTTAACGGGAAATCAGTGAAAGGAGCTATCGGAAGGTCGGTGAAGCTTGCGCCGCCATCGATCGAAATTGTCATGCCGTGCGCACCGTTGCCCACGGTATCATACGCCATTGAAGAAATGAAAATAGTCCCTCGTGCGCCCACACGCAAAAGGGCAAAATAACCGTAGGTCTGCGTGTATTGCACGGGGCTGGACCAGGTATCTCCTTTATTGTCACTGTAGGCAAAAAAATGGGTTGTGGAATCGGAATAACCGTATTGATATTCTGTCCACGCGATATAGAGTCGGCCATAATACGGGCTTCGAAGATCGCGGTCAATGGCGATTGTTTCTTTGTCTTCCAAAACAGGGTTATCTCCATTATTTCCAACTACCGGAGAACCGAGCGTCCAATTTTTCCCGTCCGGACTTCTTGCGACCATCAGATCGGAAATTCCTCCAAAGCCCGAGGAGCCATCGAGCAGGAAGGCATAGTAGAATGTGCCGTCATTGTCCGAGATAATCATCGGGTCGCCCCAGGCCGCGGCGCTATCGTCGTCGATCGGGGGTAGGCGATAGGTGTTCCAGGAAGCTCCGGCATCGGTGCTAAGATAGGCCGGCATGGAGAGCGCTACCATTCCACCGATATCGGAGCCGTCGATGGACAGTTCATTCGCACCTGCGAGAATAATCCGTGGATCTCTTCGATTGATTGCGATGCTCGGTTCATCCTCATCGGAGGTCGTTCGGCTGACATCGCCTTCGAGCGAGGTATCGTGCTCGATACTGAGTGCGCCGAGCGTGGCTTTTGCACGTTGCCTTAGTGTCCGAACCGCCTCCGCGTTTATTTTACGCGCGAAGATATCGCAGTGCTTGTATAGTTTAAGCCCAGAAGGGAATTGTGTCAGCTCTCGCTGAACTTGTTCTTGAAATTCGTTCGACACTGCTTGCGCCGTTTGGCTGCGTACGGTCGTTGCGCTTAGCATCGCTAAACAAAGCAATGCCGTTAAAAAGTGAAGAAGACGTTTCATGGTTGTTAGAAGATTATTCCTCTATAAAGAAGACTCGCGAAACAGCAAAAGGTAACCGAGATTATGAAAAAATCTCAAAAATAGTAATATCCGAAAGAAAAGAACGGATGAACAGTTCCGTGACAAAAGCCGGGAATTTCGGCGGCTTAATTCGTTGCATCGGATTGTTCTCCACAAATCTGACGTTGATTTTTTACAATATGAGAATTCGCCTTCGGAGGTCGTTCGCACAAGCAGCGATGCTCATCTATTTGATGACGGTGTCGCCAGTCTATGCCATGTCAGAAATTGAGCATCGAGCCATGCGCCGGTCGGCCATTGTACAGACCGTCTCCGTTCGTCAGCGCCACCGGGCGTTGGATCGGCGCTATGGTTATTATGCTTTCTCTTACCAACCGCAATTCTAATGGAGGTATATCGCGATCTTCTCGAAAACGAACTGTTTCGCGGCGGCGAAACGAAGGGACGGCTACGTACTGCTCTCACGATTCTTACTGATATGCTGATCGAGCTAAACGCGCTCGAAATATTTTATCAAAAGCCGAGCAATAAATCGATTGTCCCCGCCGAGATTGCATCGCTTCGCGCACGGATCGAAGCGGTGAAAAAACTTTTACGCGATTTGGTCGGAGCCGAGTGATGGCAACGAAGATTTATACGAAAACGGGCGACGACGGTACGACCGGTCTCTTCGGTGGCGGCCGCGTGGCAAAAGACTCTGCTCGCATCGAAGCCTACGGCAATGTGGACGAATTGGATTCTGTCATTGGCTTATGCGCTTCAGCCCCCAGCTACGATTGGTTGACAACGATGCTTCACTCCATTCAGGAGAAGCTCTTTGTCCTGGGCGCGGATTTGGCAACACCACTCGAAACGCGATCGAACTACGATATTCCTCGCATCGAGGAATCGGATGCGACGCAATTGGAACATGAGATCGATGAGCAGGTATCCGCGCTCCCCCTCCTCAAGCATTTTATTCTGCCCGGAGGGACGGAACTTGCATCGCGCCTGCATCTTGCGCGCACTGTCTGCCGGAGAGCCGAACGTTCGCTTGTGCATCTTGCATCATTGGAAGAAATTGGCAGGCACGATGTGATTTTTCTTAATCGGCTTTCGGATTTGCTCTTTGTCCTCGCCCGCCGTGCTAACCAACTTGCTGGAATAAATGACATCGAATGGGTTGGAGAAAAATCCGAGTAACAAATTTAGCTTTTCTGGTTGTATAAAGCACGAAATCGGTTTGCTTGACTTTCATCTCGGAATTGCGTATCTTTGCCACTGAACGCCCAGCAGTTGCCGGCGGGTCTCACTTCCATTATTTCTCAAACTCTACTTTATGGCACATCTCAATTGGCTGGCCGTGCTCATCGCGGCGATTGTCTATTTCTTTTTTGGTTCGTTGTGGTATATGGCGCTCTTCAGTAAAATCTGGGCGCGGGAATCGGGCATCAGCATGGATAATCCGCCAAAAGGTGGCGCAATGGTCGGCATGATGGTAAAGAGTTTTCTCGGCAACCTGCTCTCTGCAATCGCCTTGGGACTCCTATTGAATTATGCGCATGGTGGTGATGTCCTGCGTGCGGCGAAGATTGGCGCTGTTGCCGGATTTGGTATTGCCGGAGCTTCCTTCTGGATTACCTACAACTGGCACGGCAAGTCGCTCCTACTATGGCTTATCGATACCGGCCACTACACGATCGGCTGTGCGATTGCCGCGGCGATCATCGGCGCGATGGGTAGTTGAGTAGCAATAACATGTTGCGTTATAGTCATTTTATGGCGTATGCCAACGCTGAAGTTTAGCGCTGTTGTAAAAATTCTGGGAATAAATCCGTACGTGATTGTAAGCGCCGCTCGGGCCGCGAAATTGCGTCCCGGGCGGATGGCCATGCCTGTCCGCGTTCGAATTAACGGAATGCCCCCAAAAGCCTGGCGTATCAACATGATGCCGAGAGGGGATGGCAGTTTTTATCTGTATTTACACGGCGTAGTTCGCAAGGTATCTGGGACTAAAGTGGGAGATCGAGTTGAGGTGGAAGTGGAGTTGGACCGTGAATATCGCAATGGCCCGATGCATCCGATGCCAGCCGAGTTTCGAGCGAGACTCGCGAAAAATCTGGCTGCAAAAAGAGCTTGGGATGAGCTCATTCCCAGCCGAAAGAAAGAAGTGCTACGGTATTTTGCAGGGCTGAAATCGGAGGAGGCACGAGCGAGAAATCTCGAACGAGCAATGCATGTCCTTTCCGGCAATACTGCCCGGTTCATGGGAAGGGAGTGGAAAGGAGGAAAATGATGCATATTGAAGCTGGTCGCGCTGCTTTTGAGCATGTGCCAGAGCTAACGGCGTGAATATTTTCTGAACTTTGCCCTCCTCGTTGAACATCCGGAAAAGAGAAGATACTGAAACCATTTCTGCTTCCAAATCCTTGTGAGCGCGAATAATGGTTCTTCCCTTTCTATGGCTCGATTAATGCACCCAATTTATCCAATTACGACCGGCTTTCACGGCCCTACGCGGCCCGTGCCCAATCCGGAGCTTGTTTCACAATACGGTTACGATAGCTTTACGCCTTTTACGAATTCTGCCGATCACACCGATGCGGAACTCCATGAAATCGCGCAATCTATTCGCCGGGATATTATCCGCGAATTAGTAGAAGCGAAAAGTGGGCATTCTGGCGGCCCGCTCGGAAGCGCCGATATTTTCGCGACGCTATACTTCGCTGGCGTGATGCGTTACGATCCCCAAAATCCCTGGTGGCCGGAACGCGATCGCTTTATCCTTTCTGCTGGGCACATGTGCCCCGTGCTTTATTCCACACTCGCGAACGCTGGATTTTTCCCTAAGCAAGAACTCTTAACGCTTCGCAAATTCAATTCACGCTTGCAGGGACATCCGGGGCGAGACATGGGCTTGCCTGGAATTGAAAGCTCGACCGGCTCGCTGGGGCAGGGATTGGGCATTGCCGTCGGAATGGCGCTCGCCGATAAGCGGGTCGATAAAAATGGCCGCCATGTATTCGCGCTAACGGGCGATGGCGAACTTTCCGAAGGTGAGATTTGGGAAGCCGCCCTCATTGCAGCGCATTGGGAATTGGATAACTTCACAATGATTGTCGATCGCAACCATTGCCAGATCGATGGGCGGACCGAGGACGTTATGCGGTTGAATCCGGTCGGGGATAAATTCAGAGCTTTTAACTTTCATGTAATCGAGTGCAATGGCAACAATATCAACGAGTTGCGGGCGGCATTTAAAGAAGCACGAAGCACTTCCGGACACCCAACCTGTATCGTTGCCGAGACCTTCATGGGCCGAGGCGTCAGCTTTATGGAGGATGACTACCGTTGGCATGGCAAACCACCAACAGCAGAGCAGGGAGTCGAAGCACTGACAGAACTTGTCTGAACCAGGATTACGCGGATTGGATGGATTTTCAGGATGGACTTCGCGAAATGTGTATTAGCAACGACGTTTAAGTTTTAGAAAAGTATCAATGTCAACAACCGAATTATTGGATCGAACAGAATCCACAGAAGTAGCTGTTGGGGGAAATCCGCCTTACAATAAAAGCAAAAGTAATCCTGTGAATCCATCCAATCCGCGCAATCCTGGTTCAGGGATTCGCTTCGAGATGCAAGGTAAAAAAGCCACGCGATTCGGATTCGGAGAAGGCTTGGTGGTGCTTGGGGAGAAATACGAGAATATCGTCGTCTTGGGGGGGGACATCACCGGGTCGGTGATGACTTCCTATTTCAAGGATAAATTTCCAGACCGTTTTTTCTCAATGGGGATCACTGAGGCGACGGCAACGCTTGTCTCTGCCGGACTTGCGCTCTCTGGCCTCATCCCATTCTTCGCTACCTACGGTGCCTTTGCTTCCTGCCGCAATACGGACATGCTCCGTATCTCCTGCGCCTACAACGATGCCAATGTAAAGATCGGCGGAGGTCACGCCGGAATTTCTGTGGGCGAGGATGGCGCGACGCACCAGGCGCTCGAAGAAATCGCGATTATCCGCGTACTGCCGAATATGACACTCGTTGTCCCCTGTGATTTTCTCGAAGCGAAGAAGGCTACGATCGCCGTCGGCGAGCATTATGGCCCCAGCTATATTCGCTTTGGCCGCGTCGACATTCCGAGCTTCACACGGGAAGACACGCCGTTCGAAATCGGCAAAGCGCAGACGTTCAAAGAAGGAAGTGACGCCGCAATCATTGCCTGTGGGCCGATGGTGTGGGAATCTCTCGTTGCAGCCTACGAACTGGAAGCCGAAGGCGTGAGCGTCCGAGTCATCAACATGTCCACGATCAAGCCGCTGGACCGCCACGCGATCATTATGGCGGCGAAAGAATGCGGCGCGATCGTCACGGCAGAAGAGCACCAGATTACCGCTGGACTGGGTGGTGCCGTTGCCGAAGTGCTTGCACAAGAAATTCCAGCGCCGGTTGAATTTGTCGGGGTTAAAGATACTTTCGGTGGCTCCGGTAAGCCCGATGAGTTGATGAAGTTCTTCGGCCTCACTAGCGCTGATGTGAAGGCTGCCGTGATGCGCGCGATTGCGCGGAAGCGATAGCTCACTATCGAGTCACTGTAAATTTTACCGTTTCTTTCCTATTGCCGAACTGTAGCTCGGCATAATATACGCCGCTCGCAAATTTCGAAACATCGAATTCGAGATTGGTTGTGGCAATTGGTCCGGCATCATGTAATACTTCCTCGCCCAAGTCATTTCGCACCGTTATCGAGCTCGGAACTTCCGGCGATTCGATGGTGATGAAATTCGAAGCCGGATTCGGATAAATATTGATATCCGAGTTCGATTGGGTCTGGCCAACGGCTGCTGAGATGATCTTATACGGTGGGGCGTTCGTGTAATCGAAGGAAAGGGAATTGCATTCAAGTAACGCTGCCCACGAAACTCCATTCAGGCCTGCGCCCGGACTATAAATGATTGTTCCAAAGGCGTTCGTAATAACAGCACCAGGCTTTAAGTAAAGGCCACTGCCATATTGTAAATTTGCAACTGTTCCTCCGGCTTCAACGTAAATTGTCCGATTGCCATACGGAGTGGCATTGAGAATGCCACCAGGGACCACCCATATATCGTGTTGCGCCGGAAAGAGAGATCCATTGTCCGTGGAGGCATCGACGGAATCAATATATGCATCGCTCGGAATGGAAGGATTACAGCCATAAAGGTGAATTTGAAAGATCGTATCCGTCGGACCGCCACTGCATCCGGTTGCATTTGTCGCGGTAACGCTGAATGTTTTAGTTCCAACGGTCGTGTATGTTACGGAGACAGCGGAATCCGAGGAAGTAGCGGGAACAGCGCCCGCGCCAAAATTCCAGGAATAAGACAGCCCGGCAGCGGGAGGTCCGCCGTCTTGATTGTTTTCCGGAAAGAATTGAAGCGTGTCGCCGATTAGATAGGAATAATATCTCTGGTTTGCAATAATCGGTATTACGATGGGCTTGTCTGCGACCGCAATGTTGCTTCCGTTATCGTTGCCAACGACGTAGGGATTGGATGATGCCACGCGCAGTCGATACTGCGTCCCGGGTATCACGGGTAGTGTCGCTGTGATCGAGCCAGAAGTCGTGGACTTCACCTGCCCGATATTCTGAAACGAGGGCGAAAAGCTGCCATCCGGCGCGGAAAGCTGGACGGTAAAGACGTTCTTCGCGCCGAACGCCCCGCTTGCCGTGTAATTGACCGTAATGGTCGAGCCGTAGCAGAATGTGTCCGTGCTGAGTGCTCCGGTCGTGACGCTCTGCGCGAAGAGCGCAAACGGCATGGCGAGGAAAATTGCTAAAAATGCCGATCGTTTTTTCATGGCTTTCGATAGTTGTTTGGTGAGCTCACATACCCAAAACACCTCTTGAAGGCGAAAGTTACAGTTACATTCTCAACTTCCTTTGACTACCCACTTGCTCGGAGCCGATAATCCCATCTGTGCGTTCTATCGAGCGGATAAATCCATGAAATCCAAAGTGAAAGCTCTTCTCGCAAGACTCGGCCTCCTCGAATCGGTTCGATTCCTTTATAGCTTTGTAAAAGGCGCGACACTCTCGATTCTTGTGAGGGAGTTCCGGTTGCGAGTGAACGGATCGCAAGACCGATTGCCATTACCTCCCGCGCAGATGATGTACAAAGTCATCAGCACGCGCTGGGCAGCGACCTTTCTCGATTCGGGCGAGACAATTGTTAATGCGATGGAAGATGCACTTCGCTCCTCGGGAAAATCCCTCGGCGATTTCCATTCGATCCTCGATTTTGGCTGCGGGTGCGGGCGGCTGCTGCGGCATCTTCCGAAGCGCACGAAGGCCACGCTATTGGGCTGCGATTACAATCCGCAACTCATTGGCTGGTGCGAGAGAAATCTCCCAATTGCGAAGTTTGCCGTAAATTCGCTCGAACCGCCGCTGCCATATCCCGATCGGTCATTCGATTTTATTTATGCCCGATCGGTCTTTACCCATTTATCGGAGCGGGGCCAGGCGGAATGGCTTGAGGAAATCAATCGTGTGCTGAAACCGGGGGGTATGATTTATCTCACCATGCACGGGGAGCAATTCTTCGATCAGCTTTCGATCGAGGAGCGGAAAGCCGTGCATCGTGGTGGAATGGTGATTCATCTTGCAAGTGAAGAGGGCCGTAACCTCTGCACGAGTTTCGAATTGCCGGAGTATGTCCGCGCGCATCTTCCACGCGAACTGACGATTCTGAATTACGTGCCCGGCTCTCCGCGCGAGCATTTGAAGCAGGATGGATATGTGCTCGCGAGAGAGATCGGCTAAACAAGATTTCGCCGATTGACCTTTTTGCGCCCGCCGCTGTTGCATAGCACGTCATGATCTCTTTCACGGTGCGCCGGCTGGCCTATTCGATCCTCGTCATTTTTGGCGTGGTGACGATCGTGTTTTTTATTATGAACCTGCTTCCCGATCCAGCGCGGATGATGCAGGGCCAGCGCGCGGACATTGCCACGCAAACCGCGATTCGGCATGAGCTGGGGCTCGACCTTCCGGCGTGGCAGCGATATGTTCGATTTGTCGGCCAGGTCGCGAAGGGCGATTTGGGACGATCGTTCACCTCCAACCGGCCCGTGCTCGAAAGCATTTGGGAACGCTTTGGCGCGACGGCTACGCTCGCTATCAGTTCGATGCTGATCGCATCGATCGTCGGTGTGGCGATTGGCGTTGTGAGCGCGATTCGATCCTATAGCTTGTTCGATAATGCCTCCATGCTCTTCGCCCTGATTGGAATTTCCGTCCCGGCCTTCGTCATGGGACTGCTCGCGATGCTCGTCTTCGGTTCGTGGCTCGATTGGGTGCCGGTTTCGGGATACATGTGGGAAGGCGGGGAACTGCATCTCGAATATCTCGTGCTGCCGATGCTCGTGCTGGCATTCCGTCCGGTTTCGATTATTGCCCGCGTGACCCGCTCGAGCATGTTGGAAGTGATGACCAGCGATTACGTGCGTACTGCGAAGGCGAAAGGCGCGCCCTGGAAATCCATCGTGTATAAACATGCCCTCCGAAATGCACTGAATCCGGTGGTGACGACGGTGAGCGCGTGGCTTGCGGGTTTGCTCGTCGGTGTTTATTTCATAGAGTATATTTTTAACTGGCCGGGCATTGGCCTTCTGGCCGTGGATGCGATCTTCCGGAGCGATTTCCCGATCATTCAGGGGACCGTAATTTTTACCGCGCTAATTTTCGTCGTCGTGAATTTTGTGGTCGATCTTATTTATGCGCGGCTGGACCCGCGAGTGAAACTTTCCTAAGAACTGCATGGACGTAATGGATCGAGTGGACGCGCCCGAGCAGGTCGCGACGAAACAACCCCTTCAACCGGCGTTGCAGCCGCGTATATCAAAGGAGGAGAGCGAGCGTCGAAAGCTGGAAAACGAAAGCATCCTTCAGCAGCAGCCGCATTCACTCTCGTATTATTCGTGGCGCAGGCTTCGGCGCAACCGGCTCGCGATGGCCGGGCTTGTCATCACAGTCCTTCTCATTTTTACGGCGGTGTTTGCGGGCGATCTTGCGCCGTTCGATCCGAACATGCAAGTGCTCGAATATTCGACCGAACCGATTGGCTTCCAGGGCAATGTGTTGCTTGCCAAGAGCGAAGTCGACCCCAACCAGACCATTCCTATTCCAATTGCTGAATATCGTTTGCAAGGGGATCGGGTGATCTATACGACGGTCGAAGGCCGGGATCGTTCGATTCCCGTTTCGCGGCTAGCTGGAACTTCTGAATCGGAATGGCATAAAACACCGACCTATTATTTCGGCACCGACCGCTATGGCCGCGATGTACTTTCGCGGCTGATGTATGGCGCGCGCGTTTCGCTTACCGTCGCATTTTTTGCGGAATTGTGCAGCCTGGTGATTGGAATCCTGCTCGGCTCGATTGCTGGATTTTACCGCCGATGGGTCGATGACGGACTGATGTGGTTTACGAACGTGGTCTGGTCGATTCCATCGTTGTTACTTATCATCGCCATTTCGATTGCGCTCGGCCTGGGAATGTGGCAGACGATCATCGCGATCGGAATTACCGAGTGGGTCGATATGGCCCGTATCGTGCGCGGACAATTTTTCGCGTTGCGAGAAACGGAATATGTCGAAGCGACGAAAGCTCTCGGCCTATCGAATAAGCGAACTATCTTTCGACATATTCTTCCGAATTCGCTGGGGCCGATTATTGTCATTGCAACTGCCGGTTTTGCGAATGCGATTATTTATGAAGCCTCTCTTTCCTTCCTGGGCTTAGGCGTGCAGCCTCCGACTTCGACATGGGGACAAATGATCCACGATGGCTATGGTTTCATTGCCGCCGGCTCGAACTGGGGACTGACCCTTTTTCCGGCCCTGGCTATTATGACTGCCGTGTTTGCTTTCAATCTTTTTGGCGACGGCTTGCGCGATGCGTTCGATCCGAAGATGAAACGGTAAACTATATGCGGCTGCGTATGGCATTATCTCGTAAAGCAAAACGTTTTTGAAAGCTTCGACGTAATTGGGTTTCACAAAACATCATCCAGACCATTGCTAACCGAATTCAGTCACGTATTCGCATTTCTAATCCTTGCGATTCTCTTCGTCGCGGGCGGACTCGTTACGAGCAAGCTGTTGCGTCCGCGCAATCCAAATACATTCAAGCTCGCATCGTATGAATGTGGCGAAGATAGCATTGGCGGCGCGTGGGTGAAATTCAACATCCGTTATTACGTTGTCGCGTTGATTTTTATTTTATTCGATGTCGAGATTTTATTTCTGTTTCCGTGGGCAATGATATTCAAGCCGATGGGATGGTTCGCGGTGGGTGAAATGTTCACGTTCATTGGCATTCTTGTCGTCGGCTATGTGTATGTTTGGGCGAAAGGCGATCTCGACTGGGCGCGGCCCAAGCCCTTCGTGGCGCGTCTGAAAGATGTCGTAAAAATTACGAATTATGAATTACGAATTACGAATGCCGAACCATTGGCTCATTCGATTCGTAATTCGTAATTCGAAATTCGTAATGTAAATGGGATTTTTAGATCATCTTGAACTGCCCGTGCTTCCCGCCGATAAAACGGGGGAGGGGAATGTTATTGTGACAAGCCTCGACACGCTTTTCGATTGGTCGCGACTCTCGAGCCTATGGCAAATGAGCTTTGGCCTCGCCTGCTGCGCAATCGAGATGATGTCCACTGCTGCTTCGCACTATGACATGATGCGCTTTGGCGTCATTCCGCGCCCCAGCCCGCGCCAATCGGACGTAATTATAATTTCCGGGACCGTGACACTCAAAATGGCGACACGCATCAAGATGCTCTACGAGCAAATGGCCGATCCCAAATATGTAATTTCGATGGGCAATTGCTCGAATTGCGGCGGCCCATATTGGGAATATGGGTACCATGTGCTGAAAGGCGTCGATCGCGTGATTCCGGTCGATGTCTATGTTCCGGGATGTCCGCCCCGTCCCGAAGCATTGCTCGAAGGGCTGATGAAGCTGCAGGAGAAAATCAGAAACCAGAACCACGATTACGCGGATTAGATGACTCAATCCGAAATCATCGAGATATTGCGGGCTACCTTCGGCGAGAAGCTCGGGCCGTGGCGCGATTCTTCTGCCGAGAATGCATATCAGAGGCGTATGGGATCCTTTCTCGATATTGCGGAGCCTTCCATTATTCTCGATCTTGCTTTTTTTCTTCGTGATGAATCGGCACTTGCCTTCGATAGTCTGCTTCTCATTTCTTCTCTTGATAATGGCGATGGATCACTGGCAGTCGTCTATCATCTGGAATCGACCACGCAGGGTCATCAACTCACCTTGAAAGTTACATTGCCCGCCGATGCCGCTACTATTCCTTCCCTCACTCCGGTGTGGCTCCATGCCAATTGGCAGGAGCGCGAAGCATGGGACATGATGGGCATTCGCTTCGAAGGACATCCCGACCATCGACGCATTTTGCTCGATGACGATTATCCCGGTCATCCGCTCCGCAAAGATTTTAAGGAACCCGATTTTTATCATGGAATGAAGGTGCCCTATTGATGCCGGGAATTTTCAAACGCCAGACGATTGCGCATTCAACGCTCCATGCAAGCGGACCCATTCATGCGCCCGAAATAATCGAACCCCGGCGCCTGCATACCGAGGAGATGGTGCTGAATATCGGGCCGCAGCATCCTTCGACGCATGGGGTACTCCGTTTGGAAGTTGTGCTCGATGGGGAAGTGGTCGTCGATGTTATTCCGCATCTGGGCTACCTTCATCGCTGCTTCGAGAAGCACACCGAGCACCTGACCTATCCGCAAATCATTCCCTATGTCGATCGGATGGACTATATCGCAGCGATGTCCGGCGAACACGGCTATGTCACTGCGGTCGAGCGAATGATGAATATCGAAGTGCCGGAAAAAGTGGAATATATTCGCGTGCTCTTCGCGGAGTTACAACGCATCGCATCCCACATGATCGCGATCGGTACATTCGGAATGGACTCCGGAGCCTTTACCCCGTTCCTTTATTGCTTCCGTGACCGTGAAACCATCCTCGAAATGTTCGAGAAAACTTGCGGCGCGCGATTTCTCTATAATTATATGTGGGTGGGTGGCCTTTCGCACGATCTCCATCCCGACGTGCTGCCGATGTGCCGGGAATTCCTAAAAACGTCCCGCACCACGCATAAAGAAATCAATGACCTGCTCACCTTCAATCACATTTTTCGCCAGCGGACGGCCGGTATTGGCGTCCTCGATCCGGAAGTAGCCATCAACGGCGGAGCGTCGGGACCGATGCTGCGTTCATGCGGCGTGAAATGGGACATTCGGAAGAACGATTCCTATTCCATCTACGATCGCTTCGATTTTGAAGTTGCCGTTGGTTCGAGCGATCTTGCCACACTCGGCGATTCGTTTAACCGCCATTGGGTACGCATGTTGGAATGGGATCAATCTTTAAATATCATCGAGCAGATTTTGGAACAATATCCGCGACAAGACACGACGGATGTTCAATCGGCGATTCCTAAGCGCCTCCGTCCCCCAGAAGGGGAAATTTATTCGCGTACGGAAACCCCTCGCGGGGAATTGGGATATTATATCGTATCGAAAGGCGATGTCAAGCCGTGGCGCGTGAAAGTTCGCTCGCCGGCTTTTTCGAACCTTAGCTTGTTGCCGATTATCTCGCGCGGGTACCTCATCGCCGATCTCATCGTGAGCTTAGGCTCGATCGATATTGTGCTCGGGGAGGTGGACCGATGACCATTTTCCAATCCATTTACGAATTCCTTGCCGGCCTGGTTGGGCCCGGAACTCTGTCGCTTATTGTGACGACGCTCGCGTATGCCGCGATTCCGCTTGTATTTATTATCGCCTACGGCTTAATTGCAATCCTGGGCGAAATGAAAATTTCCGCATGGGTGCAGGACCGCCTGGGTCCCATGCGCACCGGTCCCAAAGGGATGCTCCAGCCGATTGCCGATATTTTGAAGCTTCTGCAAAAAGAGGATACTACGCCGCGTTCTGCCGATAAGCCGCTCTATTGGCTTGCACCGTGGATCGTTTTTATAGGGAGCTACGCGGCATTTGCCGCGTTGCCGTTCTCGGCTGTCTATATCGGGGCGCGGCTAAATACGGGCGTGTTTTATATTTTAAGTATGGGCGCGCTCGTCGTCGTTGCGATCCTGCTTGCCGGATGGGGATCGGACAATAAATATTCGATGCTTGGCGCGATGCGGTCGGTTGCGCAAATTATCTCGTATGAAATTCCCGTCGCGCTTGCGGTCCTTACCGTCGTCGTCATTGCGGGCTCGATGGACTTGCAAACCATCACCGATCTGCAAGCGGGTGGAATCCAAAATTGGTTTTTGTTTGGCGGGCCGAAGCACCTGCCCGGTTTCGGCGGCTCGATGAATGTCATACTGATTCCCGTTATGCTCCTTGCGTTCGGGATTTATTTTATTGGCTCCTTAGCGGAAACGAACCGTGTGCCCTTCGATGTGCCGGAAGCAGAGTCCGAGCTCGTTGCAGGTTATCACACAGAATATAGCGGCATGAAATTCGCGCTCTTTTTTTTGGCGGAGTACGCGAGCATGTTTGCGGTCGGGTCGGTGGCATCCGTTTTATTTCTTGGTGGCTGGCAATCCCCATTGGGAAATCATTTAAATGGACCGGCGATGGGATTGCTATGGTTCATTTTAAAAGGGCTTTCGTTCGTGTTTGTCCAAATCTGGATTCGATGGACGCTACCGCGGCTACGTGTCGACCAGGTGATGCGCATATGCTGGAAAGTGTTGATCCCGTTTGGTCTAACGGCGGTCGCGCTGGCCAGCGTACTCGCGGTAGCGCTGGAATAGGATATGGCTTATCCCACCGACATCCAGGACGACATGCCTGAATCGAAACGCCACACCCGCATCGTTGCCCGCGAGCGAAATTGGCAGCTACTCTTTTTCCTTCTCTTCGTAATCGGAACTATTATTGCGACCGTCGGCTGGTTTGCAGAGTGGAAGCACCTTCAAGATGTGTTCCAGGTGTTTCGCTATTCCTCCGTTATAGCTGTCATAGGGCATGCCTTGCAAGTACTTGGCACATTCGGAAGCTTGATTACGCCCGATTATGTGGAAGGGGAGCGTGAGCAAGAGGACGCTCCTTCGCAATAAGCACAAGAATAAAATTTTGAATTTGAGTGGATTGTAAAGCGCGTTCGGCAAGTTTGGATTATTGAAATGCCACTACTAACTAATCGCGCTAGGGGACGGCTCGAGTTCGGCACGCTCGAAGCAGAAGCCGCGCGGCGTGCGGCGACTGGCGATAGCCGCACGTGGGCCTTCATTGTCCCGAACCGCATAGCCCAGCGGCGAATGGAGCGGGAGCTGATCCTGGCGGCGTGCGGTCGCGCGATCTCGGACCTCCATATTCTAACACTCGCGGATTTGGCCGGCGTCCTGGCCGGCGTTGCGTTTCCGGAGCTAAAGCGAATCGGGGATTCGGAGAGCGGGGTACTGATCGAGCTTTCCCTGCGAGAGTTAATTGGCCGGCATCAGCTCGATTTTTTCGAGCGCGCGGGATCCGAAGAAGATAGCCGTCGCGCATTTCCGGTGCCACGAGGGACATTCGAATTGATCGTCAATACGATTCGCCAATTGAAGGAAAGCGGCGTCGCGCCAGCCGATATCGAGAGCGATCTCGCGCGGCTGAAAGCCGCCAAAGCCGAGACGACCGAAGTTCGGCGCGCCACCGACATTCTTCGGATTTATGAAGCCTATCAGGCGAGTCTTCGAGACCGTTTTATGGATACCTATGGGCAAGTGCTCCTTGCTAATGAGCGTTATGGCGGGGTATCCTCCGATGAGCAGAATCGATCGTCGATAGGGCAGGATTTTCGCAAGGCCTTTCCGAAGGTTACCGATATTTTTGTCGCGGGATTTTATTATCTCGAACCGCCGTCTATCGCGCTCATCGCGCGGCTGAAGGAAGTCGATGGGCTGCGGGTGACGATCGAACTCGAAGAGAGCAAATCGAATCCCGATCTTTTCGCGGGATTGATCGAATTAGAGGCTCGGCTGCGAGAAAACGGATTCCATCCGGCCGAACGAGAGTCTCCCACGCGCCACCCATTGAGCGAATATTTGGGTCAAACGCTCTTTCGGGAACATGATGCTTCTACGGAGCGCCGGTTTGCTTCGGAAATGGAAAGCTTCGCTGCCAATGATCCTGCCAGCGAGGTCGAAGAGATCGCCCGTAGAATAAAGCTGCTCTATCATTCGGACCCGAACATCCGGGAAGACCTTTCGCGGATCGTCGTCGCCACGCCATCGGCCGAAGGGTACACCCCTCTTTTCGAAGAGGTATTTCGGCGGCATCAGATTCCAGTAGAAATAGCAGACCGGTATCATCTCGATCGCTCGCCACTGGTGCTTGCCTTGCTTTCACTTTTGGAACTGGCAAGGGGCGGCCTTCGGAAGCGCGATTTGCAACGTGTGTTATCGAGTCCGTATTTTGCTTTCGCTCATTCTGGCGGGGAACTGCTCGATGCGAAGAACCTGCTCGATGTCCTCGCTCGCTACCGCCCCAGCGGCGATGCACAAGCTCTGATCCGTTCACTCACACTGCAACGCGAGCAAGTGGAAGCCCGAAAGTTGGAAGCGGAGGACTCGAGAGCATTTGTCCGTGAAGAAGTGGAGGAACAACGCATCCGGGAGGCCATCCATGATATTTCTCGGATTGAAAAAATGCTGCGACCGCTGAGTAGCGAACTCACGCCGGCAGAATTTTGCGGAGCCGTACGCGAGTTGGTGAGCGAGCTTCACATCTCGGAGCGGCTTCTCGCAAGGAACGCCGTAACTATTGCCGCCGGGACGCTCGAACTCGATGCCCGCGCGTACCGGGCGTTTACAAAGCTGTTGGAAGAGCTCGAATCGCTTTTTCAAATGATGGGCATTGCTAATGCAAAGCGGGAGCTTTCCTATTTCGAGCAGCGCCTGAAAGCCGCGTTGATTCTTCGCCGGTATAGCCTGCGTTCCAAACCGCGGGCCGTCTTAGTCACTTCTCTGGCACAATCGATTTCTCAGCCGGCGGACTATCGGTTCATTGCAGGTCTTGTCGAAGGAGCCTTTCCATCCGCTTATCAGCCTCAAGTATTTCTAACCGGCTCGCTGCAAAAAGGGGAGCGAAAGCAATTGCTGGAAGAACGGGTGCTTTTTTATCAGGCGATAACGAATTTTAAATCGCGGCTCTTCTTTAGTTATCCGAAAAAAAGCGCGAGTGGCGCGGAGTTGAACCGCTCTGGCTTCCTCGATGCCTTGGAAGAAGTGCTGACCATCGAGACTTCGGCGGCGACAGAAGGCATTTTCTCGTACCGCGATCTGTATCTCGCTGCCGCTCGATTGGAACCTTCGGCGATGGAGGACATCAACGTGCGGTATTCGAATGCGCCCTGGGTCGGAACGCTTGCTATTCAGGTTCCGCGAGCTTCCGAGGCGGTCCGTTGGAGGAGCATGGAAGGGGACAGCTCCTATCGAGGCCTGCTCAACCCCTCGCTACTTGCTCCCGAAGAGCGTGCGGCGCTCGAAGCGAACCAGAACCGAATCTGGTCGGTAACGCAGCTCGAACGCTATGCAAATTGCCCGTTCCATTTTTTCGCGCGCGATATTCTGTCCATCGGCGAAACGGACGAACGGGAAGAGGGTCTCGATGCCCGCGATCGGGGGGAAGCGCTTCACGAAATTCTTCGGGCATTTCTTCTCTCGCGCCGCGAACGAAAGCTCCCTGCGATTCAGGATGTTCCGGAGCAGGAAGTAGAAGCTATTACCTCCGATGCTATCCATGCCGCTAAAGCGCATTTTCGGGGCATCGCAAGCGGTCACCCGTTCTGGCGGTTGGATTCGGAACGATTGCTTTCGGAGGATCAACCGGGCGGAAGTGTGTTCCAAAAATTTATTGAGCGCGAGCGAGAACTCGCACCGTTTGAGCCAAGGCCGCGATTTTTCGAAGTGAGCTTTGGCGGCGAGGGCCGAGCGCCAAAAACCCCGCACGATGCGACGCTCTCTCGTAACGAACCGATTTCTATGGGGGGGTTCCGGCTCCGTGGAAAGATTGACCGGATCGATATTCCGAAAGAATTGCAGGATGGGAGTCTGGATGGAGATACCTTCACGATTATCGACTACAAATCGGGGAAGGAAACGCCATCCTGGTCGCAGATTGAGCGTGGGCTTTCGCTGCAACTTCCACTCTACCTTCGCGTAGCCGAAGACCTGCTCCGGAGCCATATTCCAGAATTAAAAGGCGTCGCTGCGCTCTACCAAAAATTGCTCGGCGAGAACGCGGAGCGTAAGCTTGGACTTGCGATAAAGCCCTATACTCAAGTTGCATTTGAAAAGCTGAAAGGGCGGAATGGCTATGTCGATTCGGCCGAGAAATTAGCTGAGATAATAGACGCAACTATAATAAAGGCAAAGGCTTACGTGGATGGGGTAGCCGCGGGACATTTCCCATTAACTTCTTCTGACCTCATAAAGCAATGCAAGCATTGCGCTTATGGAACGGTATGCCGAGTGAAAGAAGCCGATGAAGCGGGAGTGCTTCGATAAAGCACTCCTGCTACGATTCAATGCACTTTTTCTCCGCCGCCTGCGATAGGAGTTGGGGTGCTGGCGCGGAAGCCGAAAGGGTGCTCGCTTTGGCGATCGGCTTTGATCTCGCCATATTGTGCTTCGAAGCGATCGATATTTTCGCGCATGGCATTCAGCAGCAGCTTAAAATGCTGCGGCGTCATGATGATACGTGCATGGACGCGTGCGCGCGGTACGCCGGGCGTGACACGAGTGAAGTCTATGATAAACTCAGCGGGGGAATGGGTGATGATCGCGAGGTTGGAATAAATTCCTTCCGCTTCTTTTTCGCCGAGTTCAATTTGGAGTTGTTGTTGGATCGGCGGCGGTGGATCGTTTTCTGGCATGATAAATTTTAGTGTCCTTGTTGTTTGAGTTCGTCCGATTTTTTGTAAGCGGCTTCGGCATCTTTGGGGCGGTTCGCGTGGGCGTACATCCGCGCGAGCAGGTCCCAATATTCGTGATTGTTTGCGGCATCGCTCGATTTCAGTGCTTCCAAATCGCTCACGAGAGAGAGCACCTTATCTTTTTGACCGAGAATGTCGTAATTTTCGGCAAGATTCATCAGAGTCCTTGCATCGTTTTTATCGATGGCCCGGAGCCGCTCGAAATAATCGGTCGATTGTTGCAGATCGGCTTTGTATTGAGGATTTTTATCCTTTTGCTCGGCAACCGCGCGGTTTTTATAAGCGGCGGCAATATCGAAGAGCGCGGGCTCGTCCGTCGGAGCGAGCGCGAGTGCCTTTTCATACGCAGTGATCGAACCCTGATAATCGTTCGATTTCATAAGCAGCGTACCGTAGGAGATATACATCGCTTTCGAAGGATGACTTGCAAGAATACGCTCATATTCCTGCTTTGCCTTATCGGTGCGCTCCATCCGTGAGTAAATATCGGGGATCGCCTGTGCGGCAAATTCATCGCTGGGATCGATCTGCTGAAGGGTCATGAGGAGCGGAATCGCCTTTTGGAACTGATCGCTCGCTGCTGCTTTATCGCCACGAGCCTGATCGGCGAGTCCCTTTTGATAATAATTGTTCGCAACGAGAGCATATGCTTCGGTCGAGACGCGGATCGGTTGCATTCCTTCGGCATCGCTTGGTGTGACGCGCCAGCCAGTGAGTTGCCATGCAAACGGCGGTTTGTCCATCCGCTCGAAATAAATATAGCTCTGTTTGCTCGGATAAATATAGATCATGGCGCTATCATTGGCGCCAAGGGGAACAATTTGTTTTCGCGCGGGCGCTCCGCCAATTGCGCGCTCGACCGCATCCGGCGCAAGATGGAGCATAAGGCCCATCGTCACTCCCTGATCGTACGAGGAGCTTACTTGATTGATCTCTGCGAGATAATTTTCCAGTCCCTTCGCCGTATCGCCGGCTGCATAATAGACGGTGCCAAGCAGCTCATAGGTTTCCGGTTGGTCCGGTTCGAGCTTGCGGGCGCTTTCGAGATAATTGATTGCCGCCTGCTGCGCCTCTTTGGATTCCGGGTTCGCTTGGTACGCGCCATATCCTCCGTTATAGAGCTCAACCCACGTGTTATGCTTGAGCGATTGAAGCTCTTGCCGGTGGGTGGTGGAATAGAGCATCGCCGTATCGATGATCGAAGCGATCTTTTCGTATTCCTTGAGGTCATTCAGGTTCATAGCATACAGGTACCATGCCTCATCGTTGGTCGGGTCCTCGGTAATGGCCTTCTGGAGCATCTTATCGGCGGTGACATAATCGCGCCGCTGGCGGTAGAGTTTGGCGCTTTGTACGTCGGCCGCGCCGCAACCGGCCAGTTCGAATGCGAACGTGGTAAGAAATGCCAGAAGGAGGGTTCGTTGGATGGTCTTCATAAATTGCTTTCAGTGTAGTGGCGCGGTTCCCGCGCCGATTCCCAGCAGAAACAAGGTGGCACGATATGTCCGCGCCACGACGAAATCATGCATTCGCTTCTTCTTTTAACATATGCGTTAGTAGCCGGACACCTGCTCCCGTCCCGCCTTTGGGGATATAGTCGCTGGCAGTATCCGAGATCGCAGTCCCTGCAATATCCAAATGCACCCATGGATAGTTCGTAAATCGTTTGAGGAACATTGCCGCGGTAATGGCGCCGGCCCATCGGCCGCCAACATTTTTGATGTCGGCAACATCGGACTTGATGAGATCGTCGTATTCGTCGTAAATCGGAAGTTCGCACACCCGTTCGTATGTCACATCGCCGGCCCGTTTCAGACGTTCCATCATGGAGGTATCGTTACCCATCATGCCGGTGGTAACATGCCCAAGCGCGACGACGCAAGCGCCCGTGAGCGTTGCGAGGTCGATGACCGATTTCGGCTTATATTGTTCGGCCCAAATGAGTGCATCGGCCAGTACGAGCCGTCCTTCCGCGTCGGTGTTATCGACTTCGACCGAAAGGCCGTTCGCGTAAGTGAGAACATCGCCGGGGCGCATCGCAGTGCCGGATGGCATGTTTTCCGCACTCGAGACCAAGCCCACCACATTCACGGGAAGCTTCAGTGAGGCCACCGATTTCATCGTGGCGATGACCGTTGCGGCGCCAGACATATCGCCTTTCATTTCGCCCATTCCGGCTGCCGGTTTAATAGATATTCCGCCGGTATCGAACGTAATGCCTTTGCCAACGAGAACGATGGGCTGTGTATTCGCTTTTGGAGCGCCCTTGTATTCCATGATGATAAACCGGGCCTCGCGCGCGCTGCCCTGATTGACGCCAAGAATGCCGACCATCTTGTTTGCCGCGAGTTCCTTCGGGCCGAAGACGGTTACTTTCAGGCCGTGTTCTTTTCCGACCTCTTTCGCCCAATTCGCGAGCGTTTCCGGATATTTATTATTCGAAGGTTCATTCTCCATATCGCGCGCAAAGATCGCGGCGGTTGCGACGGCCTCGGCTTCGTCCATCGCCGCTTTTACTTCCGCGCTCGAGGAACCCTGGAGGCTATTGCCGTCCTCGATGATGACGACGCTTTCGACCGGAACTTTCGGTTCTTCTTTCTTGAAAAACTTATCGAATTTGTAGAGGCCGAGCAGCGTTCCTTCTACCACTGCGGCAGCGACTTCCGCGCCGGAGGCGCCGCTTACGGTTGGTAGAAGTATCGCCAGCGATTTCGATTTCGTCGCCTGTGCGCGCTTCGCCGTCCGCGCGGCAGCACGTCGCACCATTTCGAGCGAGAGTTTATCCTTCTTGCCGAGACCTACTAAAAAGACCCGTTTAGCCGCCGCTTCGCTACGTTTCGGATAGAGGATGAAAAGCTCCTCTTTTTTGCCGGCCATGTCGCCCGAGTCGAGCAACGCTTCGGCTGAAGCACCCACGGAATTGCGCCCAATACTTTTTATCGTTTCGCGAATAATGCGTTTGTCTTCGAGTTGAAATATCGCGACCGCGTTCGCGCGGGCCTTTTTCCAGGTAGTCTTTTGGACGCTAAAATTCATAGTGAATCGAGTAAGGAATAACGAATGAATGCCTTGAACGGGCGAAATCACGACCCCGCGACGTGTCATCGTAAGCGCGATCGTGCATAATTTGTCCTACAAAGTTACGAAATTCGCGAGCACATTGTGGAAAATATCGGCTTTGAGTGGATCGCGCCCATTCTCGAAGGGTCGTAAAACTTCAAAACACGCTTTTATGGGATGTCGATTTTCTAAAAAATCAGCTTGTAATTTATTTCTAATAGAATAATTAGAGTCCGCACCGGGAATTCTCTGGGTGAATTCAATGTCACTATTGAGTCAATCACCGTTGTGAAAAATCGATTATGAACCATCGCATCGCATTTTTTCTTCTCCTGACCGTTTCGTTTTTGGCTCCCACACTCTTTACGCCCACGTTGCGCGCGCAGCTTGTGCCGCGAACGGTCCTCGTCGAAGAGGGGACGAACTGGTCCTGCCCGCCCTGCGCAGCCTATAATCCCGGCCTCGAAACTTTCCTCGATCAGCACGAAGGGAGTGTAATTCACCTGGCCTATCATCCGAATTTTCCGGGCGCTGACGATCCGATGTACCTGAACGATCCGGCCGATAACACCAATCGCGTTCAAGGATACTATGCGATTAATGGCGTGCCCGCCGTGACCTTTAATGGCTGCGCAACATTTAATCCCGGCCAGGTGCCACTCCTTGAATCTACCTTCGATAGTTGTTCCACAATTCTGAGTCCTGTGGCGCTTACGGTCACCCGTTCGGTAAATGGCTCGACGGTTTCGGTGCATGTTGCGGTGCATCCGGTCGCTACTCTTTCTTCGTACACAAAGCTGTATCTTCGCGTTGCGGCCGTGGAATCATCCGTTCCCGGCCCTGGCCCGAACGGCGAGAAGAAATATGTTCACGTGATGCGAACCATGATGCCGAATTACACGGGCACGAAAGTTCGGTTGGGCTCGGCCGACACATCGTTCGATTTTTCCTACGACAATTCATCCTATAATGCGGCGAACATGTACGAGGTCGCGTTTTTGCAGAATGACGCAGACCACAATGTGCTCCAAGCCGCCACGGACCAACCAGAAATCCTTCTGACACCACAGGCGGGCGCTGTGCTGGTTCAGCGTTCGACCAGTTCCAGTGCGGACTTTCCTTTTTCGCTGAGTTCCACCTTTCCCGGAGCAATTTCCGCGACCGTACGATTCTTCCCGACGTCGCATACCGTTTGGCCGATTACGGTCAATGGCGCGGATCTATCCACCGCTCAGCCAGTCGCACTTTCCGCTGGCGGAACGCAGCCGCTGGATATAGCGGTCACCATCGGTTCCGGAACCTATATGAGCGGGATTGTCAGCGTTTCGTCGGTCGTGTCAGGGGAAACGTTGGTTTCGTCGTATCCGATCAAAGTTATTTCTTCGTCGGCCACGGTTGCCTTCGTCGATGTAGCTTCGGATTCGGTGCGCTCTTCTTATACCCAGGCAACACTGGACCAGTTGAGTTTGCCATACGTCCCGCTCACGAGTAACGAAGCAGCATCGATCGATGGATGGTCCGCCACTACCTTCCCAGAAATGGTTATTGCCGGAAATAAGTGGATCATCACCGGCAACGACAAGGCTCGGGTCAGCCAATATCTTCAGAGCGGCGGCCATCTTTTCGTAACGGGTGGAGAGATTGCCTTCGGATTGGCCGACGCTCAGTCCAGCGCCACCGATCGCGATGTGAATTTTCTAAAAAATACGTTACGTGCCACGTATGTGAAAGATAGCGCCGGCCCGCACAGCGTGCATGGCGTGGCGAATGACCCCATCAGTAACTCGTTTGCCGCATCGAATATCAATATTTATGCAGTGCAGGTCGATCAGACGAACGGAAGCTTAAACCAGCCGGATGAAATAAAACCGGCGAATGGTTCAGTGCCCATATTTTACTATGGTTCCGGCACAGCGCAATGCGGTGGCGTCCGTTGGGATAGCGCGGGTTCGAAGCTTGCGTATCTCGCCTTCGGCTTGCAGAATCTCTCGGCAACCGATCGCGCTTCGATCACGACCGCGATTTTCAACTGGTTTCAGTCATCGAGCGCGGTCGCCGGAACGCCGGATGCCCTGTTCTCGATGGGACCGAATTACCCGAACCCTTTTAGCAATTCGACCTGGCTAACCTACGATCTTGCCCAGGATGGCCCGGTACGGATTTCAATTGTCGATGCGCGCGGCACGGAAGTAGCCGTTGCGGTCGACCAATTCGAACGTGTAGGTTCTCATGCTCTGAACCTCGATATGAAGGGCCTCGCGCCCGGCGCATACTTCGCGGTTCTCCGTACCTCGGATGGTTCGAGAATCCGCGCGATAACGAAAGAGTAGCGCATTTTTTTAAATCACCGGGAACCTCGACACCGAGGTTCTCATTTTCTTCCATCAATTCTTGCCCGAATTTTATGGACCGCTCTGTAGCAAGCTTGCTATTCCTTTTTAGTGCCGCCGCGGCCTCGGTCGCGCCATGCGTTCATGCTCAAAAACTGGCACAAGTGCCAGGAACCGAGATTGTTATTCCTCCGTCCGCCCCGCCATCGAGTTCCCCGACGAGCATTCACTTTGTTCGCATCAATCTCGGACCAAATATCAATTCGAAGTACGCGGATCTCTTTCCCGTGCTCACCTCGGATGAAACCGTGATGTTCTTCGTTCGGAAAGGGGAACCTTCCAATGCCGGATATGCCAAAAATCCGAATGATGAGGATATTTGGTATTCCACACGCCGGTCCGACGGCTCGTGGGCAAAAGCCGTACGGCTTCCCGGGCCACTCAATACGGCGAACTACGATGGCGTCCGCGCTATCAATAGCACGGCCACGCATCTTTATCTCCAAAATATCTATCGGGAAGACGGCACCGGCGAAAAGGGATTTTCCGTTTCCGTGAAGCAGCCGGACGGTTCCTGGGGGTTTCCCGAGCCACTCGAAATTGACGATTATTACAACGATACTTCCATTGCGATGATGACCATTTCGAGCGACGAGATGACGATGATCCTCTCGGTCGAACGAAAAGATAGCAAAGGGCAGCACGATTTTTATGTGTCCCATAATCTTGGCGGCCTGCATTGGTCCAAACCGGAACACATCGAAGAATTGAGCACCCCGCTGGATGAGATCTCTCCATTTATTGCGTACGACGATCATACCCTTTATTTTTCTACCAATGGACGCGGCGGCCTGGGAGGATACGATATTTTTATCACGCGCCGCCTCGATAGCACGTGGATGCATTGGTCCACTCCGCGAAATATAGGACCGCCTATCAGCACGCCCTCCTTCGATGCTTATTTCACGATGGGCGCGCGCGGAGATACGGCCTATTTTTCGAGCGCGGATGAAAGTTCCACCAACGGTTTTGGAAAAAGCGATATCTGGAAATATGCGTTGAAACCGGAGCAGAGGCCAGGGTTCAATCTTCCGAATGGAGAAATGTTCGACCCGGGACTTTCCGCGAAAGATCTGCAAGGATCGCTCTTCCGGCTCGACAATGTGCTTTTCGATGTCGGAAAGAGCACGATCAAATCGGAGTCTCGCGAAACGCTAAAGAAGGTGGCGTCCGTAATGAAGCGACTGCCCAACTTACAAATTGAGGTGCAAGGCCATACCGACGCGGATGGCGATCCGGAGAAGAATCTTCTTCTATCCCAGAACCGGGCAGAGGCCGTGTGCAAGTTCCTAACCTCGGAAGGTATCGACCTGGGCCGCCTCTCGGCGCGGGGTTATGGCATGACACGTCCCATCGCGCCGAACGACACGCGGGAAGGAAAGGCCATCAACCGAAGAGTAATGATCGAAGTAAAGAATTAGCGATTATTTCCACCGCCCGTTTGCCTCATCCCAATTCCGGAACATCCTCGACTCGATAGGAAGGGGGGAGCGGGCGGTGTATTTCGCGTCCGGCTTTTTAGCATAGGGAATGGCCGGCCCGCCGGAAGTCACAAAATAAATAAGCTGTCCGATTGGCATTCCGGCATAAATGCGGACGGGCTGCCGGACCGAAATTTCAAGTGTCCACGAATTGCAGAATCCGACATCTCCCTTGCCGGCCGTCGCATGGATATCGATGCCGAGTCTTCCGACACTCGATTTGCCTTCCAGGAACGGAACATGACGGTGAGTCTCGGTATATTCTTCCGTCACGCCAAGATAGAGCGAATCGGGTTCGAGTACCAACCCTTCTTCCGGGATTTCCAGATACTCGACGTCATTATGCTTTTTCGCATCGAGAATTTTATCCTTGTAGAGAGCGAGCGTTTTCCCTAAATGGACATCGTAGCTGTTTGAGCCAAGGCACTCGGGGCGGAATGGCTCGATAACGATTTCCCCCTCGGCGATGGCGTGCTGGATTTCTGAATCGGTGAGGATCACAATGGTCAGAACAGGATTTAGGAAGTTGGTTGAGACTAAGCGGATGAATTATTCAAAATGGAATCGGAACAATTACTTTTGATCGTTTACAATTGCGAGCTTCGCGGCTTTACCCTCCACGTCCCTACCCGCATCGTTTTTTCCGGTCGCATAGTAAAGATATTCGCCGCTTGGGACCAGGTTGCCGGCGTCATCGCGGAGGTCCCACGTTACGCCGCCCTGCGATTCTGTTGTCGTGAGATGGCGGATGAAGCGCATCCGCAACGTGTAAATACGAATATCCGCTTGGGCGGTAAGCCGCGCGAATGTAAGCTGGCCATCGCTTACTTTTGCGGGATTCGGATAGACCATCACGTTCGATAAATCGGGTTCCGTCAGCGAAATGCCCGCGCAGTTGCCATTCGAGGGATCGAGAGGAGTATTGGTAATGCTTTCGATCCCTGTCACGCAAAGGACGAAGGGGACACCAAGGGCGACGAGCTTTACTCCCTGGACTTCGATGTAAAGTGCGTCGGGATTTGCGGTATCCCGTGAAACGCTACTTAATGTTCCATAGGGCGTCAGCGAATAATGCGACACATCGAGCGCACTCGTATCTGGCTCTTCGTTAAAGATGACGTGAATGTGTATGCCGGCGGATGAGCGATCATTCGCTTTCGCTCCTTGCTCGAACGTCCAGCTAACGATGTAAAATCGGTCGGATATCGTGTCCGGCGGGACTTGAAACGCGAGATAATCGGTCGTATCGAAAGGAGAGTTATAAATGTCGCGAAGGCCGAAGGAGGTCACGCGCATACGGTGGCCGCCCGCGTTAATCGGTGCGGACAAATTCATCACAAGCTCGCTATCGGAGCTCATAGCAATCGCGTCTGGCTGCACGGTGTCATCGACCATCACAGTCCCTGCAAATAAGCGGTTAGTGCGTGGAGGCTGCGAAGTGCGCACGCGAATGATATTTCGGGCTTGCATCGATGCGCTGACTAAGCGCGGCATGGGATGCACAATGGCCTCGACTTGAAACGCGGGCTGACTATTCGGAATAGAATACGCTGGCGCGCGGGCCGCAACGGAATACAACCAATTGTCGCCATTGGAAACGGTGGTGTCGGAATAGAAAGGGGACGTGGTGGAATCGATAACCGTATAGGAAATGGCCTGTGGCGCAGCGCGAAGAATATAATACTCGGTTGCGAGTTCCACGGGCGCCCATTCGAGATCGACTCTATTGGTATCGCGCGGTGAAACCATGAAGCCAGCGGGCGCGGGTGTTTGCTCGGTGTAAAAATCGTTATGCTCGAAGAAGCGAATGCTATCCCCGGTGAAGAAGCCGAATTCACGCTTGCCATTACGGTCGAAATCCCAGGAGATCGCGCCGCGTGGGCTTTGCGAAATCGGATAGCGCCAGATGGGCCGCATCCGTTTCGTCAAAGAATCGAATTCGAGAAGATAGAAATTCGGGAAGAACGAAGCGGCGAGATCGTCCATCGCGTGCCCCGTCACATTTGTGATGCGCCCGATGGAACCCGTCTGGCTGGTGAGATAAAAGTGATCGTTTTGATTCGAGCCATAAAAATGATCGACCGTCATCGTATCGAATTTCATATTACCAACATTGCGGAGGACTTTGAGCGTCCAATAGGCAGGATGGTATTCGTCTAACGTGTCCTGTTCGAAGATGGGATGGAAGGCAAAGGCAATATCGGGTTTTCCATCGCCATCAAAATCTCCGACGGCGAGGAGCGTTCCGGCGGAGGAGCCAACATTCGAGTCGATATACACGGCGCGAAATCCAGAGGGCACGGAGGGGTCGCGTTCGTAAACAATAAGGTCCGCATCGTCATCGAGCACGACGAGATCGTCCTGGCCATTGCCGCGAATATCCGCATGTTTTACATTTGGCCAGGTGATATTATTATTGGAATTATAATAATCGGGGTTAGAAGTATTAATGGCTGATCCGAGAAGCGAATAGCGATTATTCCCATATCGATACGCCATCCATTCGCTATCGATTACGCCTACGATATCCTGGTTTCCAGTAGCATCGAGTTTGGCAAACGTGCTTCCGAAGAGCGTATCGTTCTCGAATACTAAATCGCCAAGAATAGGATGCTGAGGATTTTGTTTATAGATTCTTGTGACGCCGCATAGTTGTCCGAAGTGCCATTTGCAGGCGTCCGCGCCTTGCACAAGGAGTTCCGGCCGCGCATCGCCTTTTGAGTTCCCAAAGGCTTGCGGAGTGGATGGATCGGAGAGTGAATCGACAGCACGAAACGCCATCGTTGCGCTATCGAACTGATAGGCGGTGAGCATACCGCCCGCCGGTGTCTCAACCACCTGATCTCCAACTGGAAGTGAAAGCACCGAATCGAGCGCGAAGCCGGGAGGCAGCGAATAGGATTTTTCGATAAATCCATCTTCTGGCACGGCTTCGTTCAGTAGCGTTGCCGTGGTGTGAACGATGTTCGAGTCGCCGTTCGGTGTTCGCAAAATAGCATCGATCGCAAGCGGCACACCGGCTTGCACCTGTTCGCGCTTGATGAGGAGCGCGTGTTCGAATCCAATTTTATCATCGGAAATCGTCGAAGCACGTGAGCCAGAGGCGTTGTAACGGATTTTGAGTTGCGCGGGAACATCGGTCGTCGCCTGAATGAGAAGCCCCCGCTTGGTATCCACCCAAATGGAATCGACGCGGAACGAAACGAACTTTGGCGGCGCCTTTTCCAATCGGATATTGCATCGCTCCTGCGTGCTTCGATTATCGCTCGAAGCCACAGCGAAGATTAGCGTGTAAATGCCGGTGTCGAGGCCATGCGTATCGAGCAGACCCAATGCGTTACTTAATACCTGCGAATTGCTGGTATCGAATTCTTTTGAAACGACGCTGTCGTAACCGATCATGCCGTAATTGCCAAACTGATCGAGGCCAAGTGTATCTTTCCGATAATCCTTCGACCACGAAAGCGAATAGCCTGTAAAGAGCGTGGACATCGCACTACCGGTAATGTGAATCGTGTCGCCGATGTGAAATTCGTCGAGCGTGTGCGGCGTCACCATCTTAATCTGCGAGCTGCCTTGATACGAGAGCGCGGCATACGCATCGACCTGCCCATTGCTGGTATAGGATCGATCGCCAACAGGCTGTGTAGTCGATTCGATAATCGAGCGAAGTTCGATGGGCGTAAGCTTCGGATTTTTCGATAGCAAAAGCGCGGCAACGCCAGCTGCAATAGGCGAGCTTGCGCTCGTTCCGGAAACCGAATCGTATCCGCCGTCCCGCGTTGTTGTTAGTATACTTATTCCCGGTGCGACAACATCGAGTTCCGGTCCGTGGGTTGTAAAATTGGCGAAGCCGGATCGGGGACTCGCGCCGACCGAAACGACCTCATCGAAATCGGAAGGATAGTTCGGGCCGGTTGTACCATCGTTGCCGCTCGAACCAAAAATTGTCACGCCTTTTGAAATGGCGTATCGGATTGCATCGCGTTGCAAAAGCGAAGGAATAATATCGCCAAACGAAAGGCTTAAAATCTGGACATGGTTATCGGCCGCATAGACGATGGCCGAAGCAATGTCATCATCTTCGCCAGTGCCCTTTGCATCGAATGCCCGGAGCGCAACCAGCTTGCACTTTGGCGCGATACCGCTTACGCCAGTGTGATTATCTTGCCCTGCCGCGAGAATGCCGGCCATAGCCGTACCGTGACCGTTCTCATCCTGCGGAATCGGATCGCGGCCCGACCAATCCCCAACGTTCGGCCATTCCTGATCGACGAAGTCGTAGCCGATCACATCGTTCGCATAGCCATTGCCATCGTGGTCCTTGCCATCAATATCGCCAGTGACGGTATCGCCGCGCGCGTTCACACCGAGCAAATCCGAAGGCCATGCTTCGAAGAGGCCATCATGATTGATGTCCTCTACCGGATTGATCGCAAACTGAAATGAAAGATCGGGGTGAAGCCAGTTGACGCCCGTATCTACAAAGCCGATGTGAATCGTGCTATCGCCCTCGGTGATTTGCCAGGCTTGGGGGGCATGAACACTTTCCAGCCACCACTGCGTGTAAAAAAGCGGATCGTTGGGAACATGCTCTCCGGATTGAATATGATAGCGGTAATTTGGTTCGACATATTCGAATGCGAAGTTTCCCGTCAGCGCGCGAATAGCATCCGGCGCCGTCATTCCCGTCTTAAGCGGAATTTGCACGATACGATTGAGGCCAATCGTATCGATTCCGATGTTTTGACCAGAGTTTTTCCCCATTGGCCGATGAAAGAGCGGGCGCATCGCGTCGCTTGTTCCACTTATAGCCTGTAGTTTTGCGAGAATATTTACATCGCTCATTGCCGCAACAGAGCGGAATTTCACAATGATGCTGCGAATGGATCGCCCACGATCAACGGAATCCTGATTTGCGGAACGCACGACCGGCCGGTTCGGCGTTTGCGCGAAGGGGCTGCTTGCGAGTAGCGAAACTGTTAGGAGCGAAAAGAAAAAAAACCGCTTGAACATCCAATCACTAACTCACTGCCGAAGCTGGGCGTTCAGCATCAACGGGGGAATTTTAAGTGACCGGATTTTACCTTTCCATATTGGAACTCTCTCTCTCTCTCTCTGTTCGACGAGGGGCCGAATGAGTTGTTAAAAATCATCTTTCAGGCTCAAATTCCACCGGGAGCATAACACCATGAAAAGAATCGCACTTTCAATCGTAATCGTCTCGATATTTGGAATAGTGAGTTGCAAGCAGAGTTCGCAACCGGGTACTACCGGTACCAACACCCAGCATAAGGGCGGGGGAATACCGTTCACCGCACAATGGGGCACGACGGGTAATCTTGCTGCGACATTTCAGATCGATAACAACATTACTCATTATCCCGATAGCACTTCCTCGTCTGGCTCGGAGTCAGAGGTTTACCTATGGGATAGTGCTTCATCGGTGGCGGTTTCAGGCGGCACCGTTACCATCAACGGCACGAGTATCCCTACCATGGATCATACTGCTGACGGTGATGGTCTCTATTACATGCTGAATTCAGGTAATGGGCAGACAGTCCCGATGTTATACAATGGGTCACAACTGATCTTTGCAGTCAGCGGTAATTCAAATTTCGCTGCACTCAAAGACACCATTGCTTATGTGAATAAGCAAGTCACGATTTCGTCGCCAGCACTGTACGATTCGCTTTCAGCATCGGCAGGCTTCACGATCACATGGCCTCACAATAGCGGCAGCACTGACACGATGAGCGTTGAACTCATTGGCGACACGAGCTACTATGTTAAAGGGACTCCCGACAACGGGACCTTTTCTGTGACTCCCACGATGCTCACCGGCTTCTCGACGGGTTCGCAGATCAGTGTCATCGTCACCCGAATCACGTACAAGTATGCGACGGCCTCCGATGGCCGGCAATACGTGATGGCGTGCTACTCAGCAGAAAACGATATTCATGGTTTAAAACCATAGCACCATTGCAAGTGAATAGAGCTTTTCCCCGCCTTATAGAAGACGGGGATGTTTTGGCTTAATCGTCATTCTCCTGCGTCTCGTCATTGAAGGGGACGGGATAATGGCCGGTGAAGCAGGCGGGTGCAAAAAGCAACTAATTTACCTGACTCTCTGTATTTTAGTACAATGTCACACGCCATTGAGTATCAGGGCAACGTTCCTGTAGTTCTATTTCAGGAGGAAGGGATATGGTATGCGCATTGCGCTGCCCTTGAAATTACGGGGTACGGCCACACCGAACAGGAAGCGCGAGAGTCTTTCGATGTCATGTATAAGGAATTTTTTCGCTATGCCTCGAGTGAGAGCGGAATTTGAGGAAAAAATGAAGCGTATTTAAATTCGAAGGCTTAATCGTCATTCTCCTGCGTCTCGTCATCGAAGGGGACGGGATAGTGGCCGGTGAAGCAGGCGGTGCAATAGCCAATGTCATGGCCGGAGCGATCTTTATGGGGCACGCTCTCCAAGAGCTTCTTGACCGAAAGATATTTCAGCGAATTGACTCCCAGCGCCTTTCCAATCTCTTCTTCATTCGCATGGTGATTGGCGATCAGTTCGCCCCTGCTCGGGAAGTCCATACCGTATTTGCAGGGATGCGTAATTGGCGGAGCGGTTATACGAAGATGGACTTCATGAGGTTCCGCTTCGCGAATAAGATTGATCAGCGCCTTCGACGTCGTCCCGCGCACAATGGAATCATCGACAACGACCACATTCTTATCGCGGAGCACTCCTTTTACGGTATTGTACTTCACTTTCACCTTCATTTCGCGCCGGTCTTGTCCGGGTTGGATGAATGTGCGCCCGACATAGTGCGATCGAATGAGGCCGATCTGATATTTCGTTTGATTGCCAAGCTTTTGATTCTGGCTCGCATAGCCAAGCGTCGCGGTGTTGGATGAATCCGGCACGTTGATAACCGTCACTTTGCGTCCCGGCTGATGCGGGACGGGAGATTCATTGGCCAGCGTTTTACCCAGTTTGCGACGAACTTTATCGACATTCTCTTCGAAGACTTTCGAATCGGGCCGAGAGAAATAAATATATTCGAAGATGCAATGCGTAGGTTTTGGAGGGTCTTGCAAAATGCGGGTGGAGTGGATTTCTCCCGTTTTAATCGTATGTTCGTCGATGGTGACAATTTCGTTCGGATGCACATCGCGAAGATATTCCGCGCCGACAATATCCAAGGCGCATGTTTCGGAAACGACCATATACGCCCAATCGCCATCCGGACGTTTTAAACGGCCCAGGGCGAGCGGGCGAATGCCATGCGGGTCGCGCACGGCAACGAGTGAGGTATCGGTCAGCATCGCGAGGGAATAGGCGCCGCGCGCTTGTTCGAGCGCGTCGCGGATTTGCTCGGTCTGCGTTTCTTTTTGCGAACGGGCGACAAGATGAAGTATAAGTTCGCTATCGGTCGTCGTTTGAAAAATGGTGCCGAGAGACGCAAGTTCTTCGTGGAGCGCGTGGGTATTTGTCAAGTTGCCATTATGGCCGAGGCCGAAATTACCCATGCGGTAGTGCATGAAGAACGGCTGGATGTTCTCGATCTTGCCGCTTGCACCGGTCGTGGAATAGCGATTATGCGCGATTGCGGCATCGCCCACAAGAACTTCCGCCAAAATCTTGTGGTCTTTGAACACATCGAGCACGAGACCGTTATCCTTATGAATTCGGAACTTGCGGCGCGGGCCTTTCGGCGTCTCCTCGGTATGAGCAGCAAGAATGCCTGCTGCCTCCTGACCCCGATGTTGCAGCGCATGGAGCGCATAATAGGCGATGATACTCGCTTCGGGATGATTATAGACGCCGACCACTCCGCAGTTGCTTTCCGGCTTGTCGAGGAACCGGCCGGTATTAGGAATGCCGGGAATACTGAGAATAGGCAATTCTATTTCCTCGGGTGGGAGTTGGGGGCGATCGAAATCCGTGTGATTATGCATTGACGCGAAGAGAACAGAAATCTTCTCGTGAGAATTTCAGGGATATTGATTGAACTTGGATTCTCCGGATTTGTTGATAGGCATTCGTTCGAGAAATAAATCAGCAAAATCAGAAATAAATCAGCGGAATCCAGGTTCAGGATCGATGCCAGTAGAAGAAGAAATATTAGGAAAAGCATACGATGCTCGGCTGATGCGGCGGCTGGTGAAATACCTTGCGCCGTATAAGTGGAAGGTCGTGCTTGCGATCGTCATCACGGTGCTCGTCTCGGCGCTCGGGCCGCTGCGGCCGTACCTGACGATGATAGCCATCGATAAGTATATTGCCAATGGCGATTATGGCGGCCTGACCACTATTGTTTCGATTATCGTCGGGACGCTTGTTTTGCAATCGCTTATTCTTTATGCCCAAACGCTGCTCACCGCATGGATCGGCCAGCAGACCGTTTATGACTTGCGCCGCGAGTTATTTGCACATTTGCAAAAACTTTCGATGCGCTTTTTTGACAAAAATCCGGTGGGCCGGCTCGTTACCCGCATCACGAACGATGTCGAAGTGCTGAACGATCTGTTTAGCTCTGGCATCATTATGATCGTGGCGGACGTATTCGTAGTCTTTTGGATTTTCGTTTTTATGTTCGCCACGAGTTGGAAGCTTTCGCTGGTAGTGCTTACGGTATTCCCATTACTCCTTGTTGCCACCTCGATTTTTCGAAAAAAAGCGCGGGAATCGTATCGGGAAGTTCGCCGCCTGCTGGCGCGCTTAAATGCTTTTTTGAATGAGCATGTCTCCGGCATGATTACAGTGCAACTCTTCGGCTCCGAAGCAAAAACGTACCGGCAATTCGATCAGATCAATCGCGCAACGGCGGATGCGAATATTCGTAGCGTTTTTTATTATGCCGTCTTTTATCCCGTGGTGGAATTTCTCTCGGCGATTGCAACGGCGCTTATCGTTTGGTATGGCGGCTCGCTGGTGTTAGGTAACAGGCTTGGCCTTGCGGCGGGCGTTACCGTCGGAACCTTGATCGCATTTTATCAATATACCGAGCAATTCTTCCGGCCCATTCGCGATCTTGCCGATAAGTATAATATTCTACAATCGGCAATGGCCGCGAGTGAGCGTATCTTCCGATTACTCGATGACGAGTCGGTCCTGGTGCTTCCGGAACATTCCATTCCGGCGGGACGGCTGCGCGGCGAGATCGAGTTCCGTAATGTTTGGCTTGCCTATAACGATGAGGATTATGTGCTCAAAGATATTTCCTTCCATATAAAGCCGGGACAGACTGTCGCTTTTGTCGGTGCAACCGGAGCGGGGAAATCCTCGATCATGAATTTAATGACGAGGCTTTACGAATTCCAGCGCGGAGATATTCTGGTCGATGGCCGCGATATTCGCGTGCTCGATCCACAGGAATTGCGGAGAAACACCGCAATCGTGTTACAGGATGTTTTCCTGTTCAGCGCGGATGTGGCGACAAATATCAGTCTCGGCAACGAGAAGATTTCGCAGGATAAAATTCGGGAAGCTGCGAATTTTGTAGGAGCCAATAATTTTATTTCGAGATTACCACGCGGATTCGAATCGCAGGTGATGGAGCGTGGCGCGATTTTGTCCGTTGGCGAAAAGCAGTTGATCTCCTTTGCTCGCGCGCTTGCCTACGATCCGAGTATTCTCATATTGGACGAAGCGACCTCGAGTATCGACACCGAAAGTGAACAGATGATCCAGCATGCGATCGAGAAGCTACTGGTGGGCCGAACATCCATCGTCATCGCGCACCGGCTTTCGACGATTCAGAAGGCGGATAATATTATTGTGATGCATCATGGGGAAATCCGCGAGCAGGGCACACACGATGAATTGTTGCGGCATGGCGGGATTTACCGTACACTCTATGAACTGCAATACAAGGAACAGGAGATGGCGCGGGCGGCGTAATCAGCCTCTGGTTCTGAACTACCGTTTATGGCGGTCTGTTACTATAAGCTTTCTACACAACTAAACCAAGAAAAGAATCTATGGATAAGCCGTTAGTCGGCATCATCATGGGCAGCGCATCCGATTGGGATGTCGTGAAAGAAGCCCACAAAATTTTAGACGAATTCGAAGTTGCGCACGAATACCGAGTGCTTTCGGCACACCGCGCGCCGGCGGCGGTAACCGATTATGCAACGAGCGCGGAGAAACGCGGACTGAAAGTTATCATCGGCGCAGCAGGCGGAGCGGCACATTTGGCGGGAGTGCTTGCAGCGCAGACGCTGCTTCCCGTCCTTGGTATTCCGATGGAGTCACCGGCGCTAAAAGGCATGGATTCGTTGCTCTCGACGGTGCAAATGCCAGCCGGCATTCCAGTCGGAACGCTTGCGATTGGCAAAGCCGGCGCGAAGAACGCTGCTCTACTTGCTGTTGGAATATTGGCGCTCGGCGATCCCGGACTTCGCGATAGGCTCCAAATCTATCGTGAGACCCAGACGAAATCCGTTCTTGCCCAAAAGTTAGAAGCCTGATTAATTACGAATTACGAATAACGAATTTTGAGGCTCCAGCTCTTCGCAGATGAACCGTATGTTCCGTCCTTCACGGACTATTTTGCGTCAATAGAGAATGTTGAACTCGTAACGAGCGCGCCGGAACTGGTGCTGGGCCTTACTTTTCTCGACCCTGTTCGGAAATTGGAATATCTTTCGAAGTTCGAAGGCGAAGTTCCAATTATTTCCAACACGCTTACCCTGAGTGCGACCACTGCACAACGCGCGGCCGGCAAGAACACTCCAATAATTGGAATGCCGATCTTTCCAAATTATTTTGCTCGGCAAAAGAGCGTTGAATATTCGTTACCCGTTAGCGTAGTTGAAGTCCCCGCTGTTCTCGCTGGTTTTTTAGCTTCGATTGGCAAAACCGGCGAGCAAGTAAAAGATGCCATTGCCGGTATCTTCCCGCGGACGCTGGCAATGATTATCAACGAGGCGGCTTTTGCCGTGCAGGAATCGGTTGCGACTGCCGAAGACATCGACACGGCGATGAAACTCGGCACGAATTATCCGAAAGGTCCGCTTGCCTGGTGTGATGAGATCGGCGCGGAAGCTATCGTTGCTATTCTCGATGCTTTGGCAAAGGAATATGGGAGCGAGCGATATCGGGTGGCTGCGCTTTTGAGAAGGTATGCAGAGAGCGGGATGAAATTTATCCTTTGAAGTGTTTCAAAAGCATGAGCGAACTTCATCGAATAACCGTTAATCCGAATATTATGACTGGTAAGCCATGCATTCGAGGAATGCGTGTTACTGTTGCTACCATTATTGGATTGCTCGCGGCCGGATCGTCTCATCATGAAATTTTTCGGAATTATCCCTTTCTGGAAGAGGCAGACATTGAAGCCTGCCTTGCGTATGCGGCTTGGCGCATGGAAGAGTATGAAGCACCGTTGCTCCCGACCGCATGAAATTATTACTTGACGCGTGCATGCCATTGGATTGGGTTGCATTCCTTACTTCTCATGGTTATGACTGCGTCGCGTGGCTGAATATTGGACCTCCGAATGCTGAGGATACCACAATCATGGAATATGCTCTCCAGCATGGCTATGTTGTTCTGACACATGATTTGGATTTCGGAACCCTCCTTGCATTTTCAAAAGCAAATCAACCCAGTGTGATACAATTCCGGTCGCCCGATATTCGACCACCGGCACTCGGCTCACTCCTTCTTCAAGCGTTAATAGCCCACGAAGTTGTTCTTCGGGAAGGCGCACTCATTACTGTTGAAACGGAGCGTATTCGATCCCGTATTCTACCAATTTAATAAATTTATTACTACTTTTCCATAAAGTATTCATGACTGAAGCCTATATCCTCTCCGCCTGCCGCACTCCGTTTGGAAAATATGGTGGCGCATTAAAAGATTTACGCCCTGACGACATGGCCGCGCTTGTCATGAAAGCCGCCGCGGAACGCGCGGGCATCGATACTGCGGAAATTGACGACGTAATGTTCGGCTGCGCGAATCAGGCGGGCGAAGATAACCGCAACGTGGCTCGCATGGCCGTACTGCTGGCGGGCTTCCCGGAGCGCGTCCCAGCTGTGACGGTTAATCGGCTCTGCGGCTCTTCGCTCGATGCGATCATTCAGGCTTCGCGGGCAATCAAATTGGGTGAGGCGGAAATTATTATCGCAGGCGGCGTCGAGAGCATGACGCGAGCGCCCTATTCGCTGCCGAAGAATGTGTCGGGCGGCGCCGTCTTTGGGAATATTCCGGCCTATGATACCGCGCTCGGCTGGCGTTATCCGAATCCGAAGCATGAAGCGATGTTTCCGCTCGAATCGATGGGCGAGACGGCGGAGAATGTGGCCGAGCAATGGAAAATTTCGCGCGAGGACCAGGATGCTTTCGCTTTCGAATCGCACCGCCGTGCCATGGCCGCGCAAGAGCGTGGTGACTATAAAGAGGAAGTCCTCGAAGTTGTAATCGAAAATCGAAAAGGAAAGACCGTCATCGCGCAGGACGAACAGCCTCGGAGCGATAGCACCATTGAGAAGCTTTCGACACTCAAGCCGGCATTCCGCAAAGGCGGATCGGTGACGGCCGGAAATTCGAGCAGCCTGAACGACGGCGCGAGCGCCGTCGTCGTCGCAAGCGAGGCTGTGGTGAAGCGGCTTGGCATCGAGCCGCTCGGAAGATATGTGGCGAGCGGCGTCGAAGGGCTTTCGCCTCGCTGCATGGGAGTCGGTCCGATCTACGCAACTCGCAAGGCGCTAAAGCAAGCAAAATTCGATGTGAAAGACATCGATCTTGTCGAATTAAACGAAGCTTTTGCTTCCCAAAGCCTCGCGGTGATCCGCGAATTAGGCCTCGATCCCGCGATGGTGAACCCCAACGGGGGCGCGATCGCTATTGGTCATCCGCTCGGCGCAAGCGGCGGACGGCTCGTGGCAACCCTTCTGTACGAAATGCGCCGAAAAAACTTAAAAAGAGGCATAGCTACAATGTGCATCGGTGTGGGACAGGGGATTGCAGGGGTGTTTGAGAGGGAATAAGAAAAATAGTTTTCTCAGGATTATTTTTCATCGAGAATCCCTTGCTTTTTTCAAAAAATTAGTTATATTAGGGGGTGCCTGCGGAATTGCCCGCGCGGGCTGACGCGGCAACTTGGAAGTTGCCCGTCCATGGACGAGAAGAGTGGTTTGCCCTGCTCTTACTCGGAAGGAGCTAAGAACATATTTGCCAATACAATACGAACATGACCCCTAATGAAATTGCCCAAAAAGTAATTGCCCGTGCAAAAGGTAACTCGCGCAGCGATACATTTTATCCTGATTCGCTGGCACGAGAGATCGCGGGTGCGATCAGTGAGGAGCGCGAACTCCTGAGCCGTTATCTCACCTTCCTGAACGATTCCATCGCGATTGAGCCTCACTTAGTGCGGCACCGGCTTCTTGTCGGCTCGACGCGCATCTCCACCGGCCATTTCATCGACGAAATGCAGACCGACGAGCATAGAAGCTATGCGCTACGGCTCAATCCGGCACGCAGCAGGTATTACGTTCGCGAATAGGACTACCTCAGAGCGCTGGCCAGCGTAGGGAAATCGAACGGAGAAGCATCGAAAATTTGGTTTCGAATTCGAGGTCGGCGATAAACTGAAGCGCGTCTTCGGGTTCTTCGGCGAGAGAAGAAAATTCTTCCCATTCCATTATGAGAAGAGGCTGAGCTTCCGCAATGGTTCGGGCTTCGAGATCGGAATAGCTACGCATGGCGAAGTTGTATCGATTGACTTCGACGGATTATCCTTATAAATAAAAACGCTGTGTCGTGGATGATCCAGCCGGGACCTTGTGTGGCTGCGACCATGGCTGGCGTCCGCGCTCCAACTCGGCCCGCTTTGCTGAGCGTCGATACCGGCTGGCGGCGGGTACGATAGGATCTCGCCGCGCACGATGGCGAAGTTGCTCTTTGAGCGTATCCTGTAAAATTTCTTCCATGATTGGGTCTCGCATAGTTTTTCTCCCGGTCCGATGGTGTCATGGGCCAGAAGCAATCCTGCAAGTCGAATGCCAAAGGTGGAAGCCGTAGCGCAAACCTTTTGGCTCTCAAGGTAAGCTATTAGTTTGCGCTTCGCAAAAATTTTACTCGAAGTGATACACGCCGCGCTCCGTTTTTCCTTCTGGACCGAGTAAGACGAAGGTAAAATGATGGAGGTATTTATTGGCGACGGCGCGAACTTGTTCCGCTGTAACGCCTTCCGTTTTTGGAACGATGTCGAAGAAGAGCCGCCAGTTGCCAGCTTCCACCTGATCGGTATAGAGAAATTGTGCCTGGCGGAGGTTTTCCTGCGCGACATAATAATAGGTCGTGATGCGCCCTTCCTTAGCATGACGCAAATCGACCGGTGGAACCGTAGTGTTCTGAAGATTCCGCACGACATTGAACACCACATTCGTTGCCGAATCGGGAAGCACCGACTGCAGGCTAATCGCCGTGTAAAAATTCGTATAATTTCCATTCGGGTAGGCCTCCGGCGAGTAAGAGAGATTCCGTTTCGTCCGAACTTCATTAAATAGCTGGCGGTCGAGGATTTCGACCATCACGCGCTCGGCCCACCAATCGTCGTCTTTCATCGTCGCGGATGCGGCGCGCATATTGACATAGGTAGTCGGGAATTCCGGCGGCTTGGGTACGAATTGGAACCCGTCAGTCACCGGAACGATATGCGGTATTTTCGGCCACGAGAAATTACCCATCGGCAGGGCATCCAGACTCGCAAGTTTGGACTCCAATTCCGCCCTCGTAACATTTCCGACAAGCGCGAGCACGATACGCGATCGCTGGAATTGCGCGTTTCGGTATTGCATTAAATCGGCGATCGTCATATTCTTGACTTCGTCGATCGTGGCCACCCGATTTAGCGGGGAAGAGCCTTTCCAGATACTGTCAGCAAGGAAGGCCGAATAGCTTTCGGGATCGGAGGAACGGCTCTCGATAGCCTGGATCGATTGCGCGCGCAATTTTTCCGACTCGGTCGTATCGTAAGCGGGATGGAGAAGCACATCGCTAAAGATATTCCATGCCGAAGTGAAATTCGGGCGGATCGTCCGTAGCGTAAAGGTCATGTGATAGATATTGCCCGAACCAGCAATCGTTGTCGAAAGGCGCGCAAGTGAATCGCGGTACGCCGATTTCGGATAATGATCGCTGCCGCTTCTCGTAATGAGCGCGGCTGTTCCGGCGGCAACGGAAGCGTTTTCCGTTTCGCCATAAGCCAGGCCACCCTCGAATCCGAGAACTGCGCTTACGACCTGATTTGCGTTCGTCGAGCGAAGAATGACGTGGATTCCATGGCTGGTGAAATCCTGAATGTCGCTCGGCACCTGGGCCATCGTTTCGGTTGTAACCGCCATGCTCGCAAAAAGGCAAGCCGCAAAGGAGAGTAAAATTATTTTTTTCATTCGAGCTTGCTTTTTCATTGGAGCACGTCCTCCGGCTTAAGATTTAGTTTGTCGAGCGATTCCTGGCTGGTAGTCACACCAAGCACATACGGTTTTCCGATAATCCAACGGTTAAGGTAGCGGTTAATATCGGCACGGGTAACTTGTTTTACATTATCGAGATAATGATTATAATAATCGAGGCCCGCCGATGCCCACCAGAGCGGCAGCGAATTCGTCGCAAAATCGGTGGCTACTTCCGTTTCGTAAATCCGGCTGCCGATGAGAATGCGCTTGGCCGTCTCGAGTTCGTCGTCCGTGAAATAATCGGGATCGCTCCAGTGTCCCATCTCACTTTCGATCGCCTTGATCGACTTCTTTGTGAGGGGAGTCGGAATATACGCGCGAATGTCGATCGGACCGACATTCTTTTCCGAGAAATATTCTACGGCAACCTGATACGCGAGGCGCTTATCGACGATCGCTTTTTGGAACTTGCTGTTCGGCTGATCGAGAATCGTGCTGAATACGTCCGCCGCGTAAGTGTCCGGATTATCCTTCTGAAGGCTTGGGCCATGCCATTCAAAATTGACTAGTGTGTACGGTAGGCCGCCTAAGGCAGGGCGGACGATAAGCTGCTTTTGAATCGGCGGAAACGAGGGGGGATTGTATTTCGGAAACGGTAGCGGACCAGCCGGCCAAATTTTCGCGCCAAAGTATTTTTCGGCTTCCGAAAATACTTGCTGAGGGTTGACATCCCCGGCAACGATGACCGCCATATTGTTCGGAATGTAAAACCGGTGTTGAATCGTGCGCATCATTTCCGGAGTTGCGGCCAGAATCGTCGAACGAATTCCAAGCTGCTCCTTGCGACTGAAGAGCGCGGGCGACCAGACGGCGCTATCCATCGCATACCGCAGGTTGAAATCCGGCTCCGCCTGATTGCGGTCGAACTCGCCGAAGATCACCTGCTTCTCTTTTTGAAGCTCCAGCGAATCGAAGAGCGGCGTTCGTATCGCGTTGGACATGAAGTTCATGCCGCCTGAGAGATTCTTCTTCGGGATGACGATAAAATAGTTCACGTGCTCCTGATTCGTCGTCGCATTGCTGACGCCGAGAGAGCCTCCCAAATCTTCGAGACCGTTCATAAATTGCTCCTGCGAAGGCAACGTTTTGTTCGCCTTGAAGAACATGTGCTCATAAAGATGGGAAAGGCCGCTATATTCCGGTGGCTCGGTGAAGCCACCATTTTTCGCAACGAATTCAATCGTTACCAGCGGCACCATGTGGTTCTCAACGACGATGACGTCGAGGCCGTTGCTTAAGGTCTTGGTTACAAAGGGGGCGGTTTGCGCTCCGGCGCTCGTTGCGGTGGCAAGCCAGCCCATCGCAAGAAGTGCCGTCAGAATGCAGGCCCAGCAGAAACATTTGATCATAGTATTCTCAGGTTGAGTTAGAAAGGCGCGGAGGAAACACTGAACCCCACTAATAGGGTGCCGGGGAATATTGGATAGCTACGGAACAGGATTCGGAAGGATCCCTATCGCCCGTTTCCGGCTCCGAATGGTGAGTAGAATTCCCGCCATAATGCAAATACCACCCGCGACGATATACCACGTTATTTGCTCCTGGAGCCACCAGAGACCAAGCAACACGGCGATGGCCGGAGTGACCAGTGAAATGAGCATCGTCTTTGTTACTTCTACGCGGCGCAAGAGCCAGTAGAATAAAAGGAACGCGCAGCATGAACCGACAAGCGCAAGATAGAATAACGAAATAACGGCAGCGCCCGTCCAATGGAACTCGAACGGATTTCCTTCGATGGTCCAGCCGGCTATAAGGAGCGGTATAAATCCGCAGCCCATTTGTCCCGCAGCGAGCACTGCCGGATGCATGTGGGTGCCGCGCGCTTTAATAATCACGTTGGACCATGCCACGCAAAACGCGCCGACAACGATCGCAACACTACCGGCAAATGCCGCTGGACTTTCGCCATGTAACTGCGTGACAAAAATGATCACGACTCCCGCAATTCCGAGCAGCACACCAGTAACTTTCGCCCACGTCAGTTGCTCGTTCGGAAGGTAGTAATGTGCCAGAAGAAGTCCGAAGACGGGAATGATCGTTTGCAGGATCGCCGCAAGGCCGGAAGTCGTGCGAGCTTCACCCCAAAACAGCAACCCATAATTGAGCGTGAACGATAGAATCCCGGTGATAAGAAGTAGCGTCCAGTCCGCGCGCGACTGTGGAAGCGGGAGTTTGCGAAGGAATACGACCGCCAGGAGTACGATCGTTGCGATGAGGAACCGGATACCGGCAAAGGTGATCGGCGGAATGACACTCACCCCAATTTTAATAAACATCCATGTCGAACCCCAGATCAAACAGAGCGTGATCCAGACCAGCATTTTTTTATTGATCAAATGCATTCCTTCGGTATGGGCATCTTCACTGCGCGAACAAACGGCAATGGTGGCTGAATGTTTCGAGAGTGGCGAGGTGTTGGCGGATATCGCTGTAAGCGATCGCTGTAAGCGGAAATTGAATTCACCCTTTTGATATTTAAGGTCGCTGCGGAATGGTCGTTTTTAGAAAAGGCGGCTCAGCCCCACGCTGGTATTCCCGCGAAAAAGGAGAATCTGCTTAAACAAAGGGTTTTTGGAACATTTCGAGTGCTGGATTCCCGCTTTCGCGGGAATGACAGTCAAGGGCATTGACGAAAGCGCCCAGTGACGATTCGATAGGACGGAATAATTATGGAAGGCCTGGCAGGAAACTTTTGAGGCCTAACCCCTTATAATCGAATAATTTCAAAACAGTAGTTCAACCTTGAACGGTGTCGCCATACACCATACAATAATTCCAACGACGATTCGTCTATGAAGCCGAAGATGGCCGCAGCACTGACCGTAAACGATCTGGCGAGTCCGCAGGCAGGAGCGATCCTTGCCGAGCGGCGGGATAGCGTGCTAAAGTTCGTCCGCTCGAAAGTCCGCGATTTGGATATTGCGGAGGACATCGTGCAGGATGTATTTTACCAACTCGTCCGGGCGGTGGATGCTTCCGAAGCGATCGAAGACTTAGGTGCGTGGCTGTATCATGCAGCTCGCAACCGAGTGATCGATTGGTACCGGAAGCGAAGGCCGGAGCCGATGACGGAAGCGATCGAGCAAACTGCCATGGCGGAGGTTTCGAACGGCGAGACAACGCTCGCGCGGCAGGAAATCTGGTTCGCGATGATGGACACGCTCGCGGAACTTCCGGAGAAGCAGCGGGAGGTATTCATCATGCACGAACTCGAGGGATTCTCGTTCAACGAGATCGTTGAGATCACCGGCGAAAACCTGAATACGCTGCTGGCTCGGAAACGCTATGCCGTGCTTGCGCTTCGTAAAAAGATGAAGCATTTGAGATAGCGCGATCGGATAGAATCGCGTGGTGTGTGCCCACTGTGGCGCGCCGCAACAAGGAAGGGAATTGAACTATGTTTATAATCGCAATATTTTTACTGGGGCTGATCGTGATGTTGCTCTGGAATGCACTTATTCCAGTGCTGTTTCATGGCCCCGAACTTGGTTATTGGCAGGCGGTGGGGATGTTGGTGTTGGTTCGCGTGCTCGTTGGTATTCGCGGACGCCGTGGATTGATGCACGGAATCTGGCATTGGAAAAAGTGGGGCGCGCCGTGGATGTGGCGCAAGCGCGGATGGAAATTCGACGATGCGGTGCGCGGTCCTGGCAATATGTGTGGCCCCTGGGGTAGTGAATGGTGGCAGAAATGGCAACAGATGTCACCCGAAGAGCGCCAAAAAGCGAAAGAAGACTGGAAGCAAAAGAAGGAAGAGTGGAAGTCCTCCTGGCACCATGACCACTGAGGGAATCACTTTATTGCATCCATCAGAGTAGCGCCGGCGGTGTATAGTCCAAAGAGAATTGTGATTCCGGTAAGGGACCAGGCAATATGCTTCCGGGCTCCCTTCATACGATACGCTTTCGGTAACGCCTTCCGTTCGAGAAGGATAAGAAAACCGAGAACAATGGGCAGCAACACGGCATTCATCACTTCGACATTTATCATCAGACTGACTAAGGGCAAGCCAAGCAGTACAATCGCCGCTCCGCCCACATGGGCCAATGTGTAAACGCTGTAAAATCCTTTTGCTTTCTTGAACGGTAAGTCAAGGCTATGCTTCATGCCGAGCGCTTCGCTCAAGCCCCACGCGCCGGCGAGTGAAACGACGATCGCCGCAAGAAATGCTGCGCCCGCCATGCCCAAGCCGAAAAGCACCACGGCACTTGTTTGACCGAGCACAGGGGTTAAAGCGCGGCTGACATCCTGCACGGTATTTAGCACGGCAGTTGGATTCGTGGAATGAATACCGACGGCCGTCGCGATGACGACGGCGATCATTATAAATTGCGTGACGACGGCGCCGACTTTCGTATCCCAACGCTGAAGTTTCAGGTGTTTGCGGCTCAATCGTTTGTTAATGACCGCGCCCTGCTGGTAAAAGACCATCCACGGCATAATAACCGCGCCGACATTGGCTGCGAGAAGGAACATGTAGTTTCCCTGCCGAAATGGAAAGCTTGTCATGCCATGAGCCATTTCCGAAAGGTCTGGCTTTGCGATAATAGCGGCAACAATAAAGAGCACTTCAAGAAAACCGACCGCAAGGCCGATTTTTTCCACACGCCGGTAACTGCCGCTGAGACCTACCATTACGAGCAAAGCCGTAACCGCAGGAACGCTTGCCCAAATCGGAATATGGAACATTTCGGCAACACCGGCAATACCCGCGAACTCCGTCACTAACGCGCCAACGCAAGCGATAAAAAGCGTAACGACCGAAAGCATCGCCCAACCCATTCCGAAATGTTCGCGAATGAGTTCGCCATGGCCTTTGCCGGTGACAAGGCCAAGGCGGACGGTTATCTCCTGAACGATGTAGAGGATCGGGATGAGCAAAAGCTGCGGCAAAATCATCGTAAAGCCCCACTGTGCACCAGATTGCGCGGCGGTGATAATACTACCGGCATCGGTATCGGCGAGCATAACCATGAGGCCCGGCCCAATGACGGCGAATAAAAGCCCCACGCGGCCTAATCGGAACTTCCTTCGGTTAGCTGGCGGCCCAAGGGGCTCCGCGGCTGGCAGGGCAGGGGGGATGAGTGCTATGGTACGGTTCACGATGAATGTTTGCTGCTAAATTCCTTTTACTAAGACTCAATCTTAATAAGGATGGTTCCGCCTGACCTAAGATTAATTTGTTTCTCGGAAAAAAATAGCGCCCTGTTCGCAGCAAAATCGAACAGGGAGGGGGGGCGAATTCATTGCGAACCTAGCTCGAAAATTATTTCTTAAGATTCTGCTCGATGCGGTTCAGTCGTCGTTCGCGGCGTATTGCGCGAAGGTAGCGCTTGTCATCGTAGTCGAAATTGAAATTGTATTCATTACGGATAGAGCAAAAAAGGAGCTCGATCTTTTTTAAAGCACTCATCATCGTTTCGCCAACTGGAAACGATGGGACCTAAATCCTCGCATCGGCGAAGTATATCCAGCAGTCCGCGCATTCCGGTCACTTTTTCATACATTCCATTGGTGGAGGCCAAATGCCGGTCAAAACTCGTGCGAAATGCAGTATCGTGCAGCATCATTTCGATGAGGCGAAATTGCGGCACGTACAAAGAAGGAATGGACCGGAGATCGCCGGGCAACGCGATGCGAACGCCATGATACGTTTTTGTTCCGGCACTCGTCGTGGCCGTGTAATCTTCGGGTATAACCGAGAGCGATTGTTGAAATGCCGAATCAACCATTCGCGCGATTTCGGACTGACCCATCAGAGTCGAGCCGATACGAAGGAACGGGAAGTCGCTGCTGATGCCAATAGAAAGTAGCCCGAGTTCTCCCGTTGCACCGAGCATGGCGAGTCCAACATCATTGATAAAAGTAGGAACATTGGGACTGGTTGCAATCCAGGGAAGGCCGGTCTCATTCCAATACATCGCGCGATTCCAGCCGGTCATGGGAATGACCGTAAGGTCTAATTTCGGGGCATCGTGAAACCACGATTTTCCTTTCGCCATCCGCGCCAGTTCGCCGAGCGTCATGCCATGAAGATAGGGAATAGGGAGAATGCCGACGAAGCTTTTGAGACTCGTATCGAGAATATTTCCTTCCACGCGATCGCCGGAAAGGGGATTGGGCCGATCGAGCACATAAAATGGAATTTTATTTTCTGCAGCGGCCTCCATAGCCAAAATCATTGTCGAGAGATAGGTATACGGCCGAACACCCGCATCCTGAATATCATAGACAAGGGCATCGATGCCATGCAGCATGGCGGGCGTTGGTTTCCGAGTAGATCCATAGAGCGAAAAAACCGGCACATTATCCAGGCGTTCGAGCGTATCGCTCGTTACACCCGCGGCTCGCATGCCGAACAGCCCATGCTCCGGCGCGAAAAGCGCGACGAGTTTCAAGGCATTCGATTTTGCAAACAATTCAGCACCGAACTGGCCATCCCGAGTATGGCCTGTTTGATTCGTGATAAGACCAACATGCTTTCCTTTCAGAGGAAAAAAGTGCTCCGCGGCGAGCTTATCCAATCCGGTTTCCACCTGCGCCAACGCGCTGCTCGAAAAAAGGAAAAGTGCAATAATCGCGAAATGTATGTATTTCATCATTCGTTTAGTAAACACCAATTATGAGAAGAATCATCATTTCTATCCTTGGGATATTTTGTCTCACAGCCACGGCGCACGCCCAAAAAAAACTTTGGGCCGATCGTCTTCAGGCGACTCGAAGCTATATGCTGCATCATTTATGGAATTCCTCTACCGCAAACTATATCCGCCGTGCAGATCAGCCGGGCACGCCCGGAAGCGACGCATGGGGAATTACTATCGTACTTGATGCCGATGCTTATATGGTCGAGGAAGGCGCGCTGAAGCCCGAGGAGATGAAGCAATACTTTCAAACCTCCACGATGCTGTATGAGCGGACGAATGGTATCTCGGGCGCGCGAATTCTCGCACGGCAGGGAGATCAGATTTATGTCGGCGGGGATGACGATCTCCAGTGGTGCGCGGCCCTCGTTCATTGCTTCGAAGCAACGAAGGATAGCGATTATCTGAACGCCTCCGAATCGTCGTTTAAATCGTTGCTGGATATGGGGTTCTGGCAGGATGGAGTTTCAAAAGGGTGGTCGTGGAATTCCAGCGACCGCCGGCCTAACGGTGTAAGCACCGCCTATGGTGCTCTTGCTGCGGCGCGGCTATTTCAAGTCACGAACAAAAATGTCTATAAACAATGGGCGGCCGCGTCGTTGAACGCTCTGAAGACCCCGCAGGTCGGATTTTTTCCGCGAGATATGATGGTGGCGGCCAGTGCCGCACTCACTGCTTTCGAGGTTTCGCACGAGCCAGCCTTTCGCGATCGCGCGAGCGAGCTTTCGGATTCCGCTCTTTCGGGTGGCCTTGCGCTTCTTCACCACCAAGGAACCGGAGAGCGCAATCCGACAGACATCGGCGATCTGGCGGATGGCCTTTACCACTTTTATAGTGTTACGCACAAACCCAAATATAGATTACTCGCCGAAAGCTTCATCAATTTCTTTGTCGGCCCGCGTACCCCGTCGGATATTGCCGAGCATGGTTTCTTTTCTCGCTATGATATGAAAGCCCAGCCACTTACGGAAGGCGCGTATCTTGGCGTGCCGGTTAACGTCCCGTTCTTGCCGGAGGTAGCAGAGATGCTGAAACTGTTTGCCATTGCAGAGAAATACGAGCAATAATAATACAGAAATGAGACTTTAAGAAATAGTGTTTTTGCTAATAATGGCTCCATTATTGCGCCACCATCGCTCATTCTTATTTTATAGCCCCGGCGATGACACTGCAATATGTTTCTTCGTTTGCCGTCATAGAATATTCTAACGCTCCCCTAATTACCGTATGAGGAATCGACTATTGTTTTTTGCTCTCGCCGCCGGACTTTTTTCTGGTTGTGCTAAGAAGGAGAATCCAAATATTATTGCCGCAAGCGGCACAATCGAAGCAACCGATGTGAATATTGCCGCGAAAATTCCTGCGCAAATCGTGACGCTCTATATTGACGACGGCACGCCGGTCGATTCCGGAAGTCTTACTGCCGTTCAGGATCACAGCGCGCTCGAAATTCAGCTTCGCGAGGCACAAGCCGCTGTCGATCAGGCGCGAGCTCAGCTTACCCTTACGCAACAGGGTGCCCGGACCGAGGACATCCAGTCCGCCGAGCAAGGTGTTACGCAAGCGGAAACAAACCGAAAGCTTGCCGCCGATGAATTGGAGCGGACGCAAAATCTTGTGAAAGGAGGCGCGGCAACGAAAGAACAACTCGAGCAAGAGGAGACCAAATTTCGCATCGCGCAGAGCCAGCTCAACCAGGCCGAAGAGAATTTAACAAAATCACGACATCTGGCTCGCCCAGAAGAAATCTCGGCTGCGAATGCACGTGTCGATCAACTCGTGGCCGCCCACGATCAGGTGCAAAAACAGATCGATGATTCGTATATCACGTCGCCACTCAAAGGGACGGTCACGCATAAAGTTGCGGAGCAAGGGGAACTTGTTGCGCAGGGATCCACTGTAGCCACGGTAACCGATTTAAGCAGCGTCTATCTCATGATTTATGTCACGGAAGAAGAACTGCCTCGCATTAAACTTGGGCAGAAAGTCGATGTCACGGTCGATGGCTTGCCCAATAAAACATTTTCTGGTACGGTTACCTATATCTCACCCGAAGCGGAATTTACACCGAAGAATATTCAAACGAAAGACGACCGGGTGAAATTGGTCTTTGGGGTGAAGGTGGAAATTCCAAATCCAGCCGGCGACTTGAAAAAGGGATTACCGGCCGATGCGAGGGTGCATATAATGTGAACAGCATCAATCGAATAAAACTCTAAAATTAAAATTCCTGCCAATTGGGAAGTACCATTGTCATTCCCGCGAACGCGGGAATCCAGGCCCGTTGATTTTCGACCCAGGTGACTGGATTCTTGCGTTCGCGGGTATGGCAATCAACAGCTTTTTTCGTGGAGACGATCATTTTAACTTTGAAATGCCCGAAACAGCAATTGAAATCAAGGGTCTAAAAAAAACTTTCGAGGCGGATAAGCAGTCCATCGAAGCGATTCGCGGTATCGACCTCACGATTGCAAAGGGCGAAATGTTTGGATTAGTTGGTCCCGATGGAGCAGGGAAGACAACACTTATCCGCACCCTTTGTGGCATTCTAAAACCGACCGGTGGAACCGCGACCGTGCTGGGTCTCGATGTTGTAACGCAGATCAAACAGATCAAACCGCGCATCGGCTATCTCTCACAACGTTTTACGCTCTATCCCGATCTTTCTGTCGATGAAAATATCGAATTTTTTGCCGAGATACATGAAGTGACGGATTATCAGGCGCGACGCAACGAATTGCTCGAATTTACGAGACTCACGCCGTTTCGGGACCGGCTGGCGGATCAACTTTCGGGCGGGATGAAGCAAAAGCTCGCGCTGGCGGCTACGCTGATCCATAAGCCGGAACTTATTTTCCTCGATGAACCGACCACCGGCGTCGATCCGGTTTCGCGCCGCGAGTTCTGGAAAATTCTCGCCGAACTGATGCACGAGGGAATCACCATTCTCATGACTACGCCCTATATCGACGAAGCAGAACGCTGTGCCCGCGTTGGCCTCATGAGTGAAGGGAACATTCTGCTCGCAGATACTCCGCAAAATATCAAAAGGAGTTTGAAAGCCTCGGTGATCGAAATTATTCCAATGGATAATCATGCTGCTGCCGCGTCGATTCAGGCTCATCCGGAAGTAACCGAAATTCAGACATTCGGTGACAGAATCAATGTCGTTGCGAAGGAAGGGACAACTCCGGAAGTTATCAAGCGTTGGCTCGATGCTTCTGACATAACGATTCGATCGATGCGCTCCGTCGCGCCATCGCTGGAGAATGTATTCATTTCGCTTCTGCGAGAACAAAATAAAGCAGTAACAGAACCCCTTAGCCTGGATGGAGAGGAGCAAGAGTGAAGAATATGCCTTACGCCGCCATCGAAGCGAAAGATCTGACCAAGCGCTTCGGCGCCTTCACCGCCGTCGATGCGATTTCGTTCACGGTGAACTCCGGCGAAATCTTTGGATTCCTGGGGGCGAATGGCTCCGGCAAATCCACGACGATTCGAATGCTCTGCGGTCTCCTGCAATCGACGGATGGAATGGCTACTGTTGCGGGCTTCGATATCAATACACAGCCGGACGATATTAAAAAGAATATCGGCTACATGTCGCAGAAATTTTCGCTCTATGACGACCTAACCTGTGCGGAAAATATCCGATTTTGGGGCGGAATTTACGGCCTGAGCGATGAGAAGATGGCCGAGCGATTGAAATGGGCAATTGGCATTGCGGGCTTGGAGGGCCGCGAGAACACACTGCCGCGCGAACTGCCGGGCGGATTCAAGCAGCGTCTTGCTTTAGGATGCGCGATGCTCCACGAGCCGAAGGTTGTGTTTTTAGATGAGCCTACGGGAGGTGTCGACCCGATTATGAGGCGAAGATTTTGGGATTTGATTCGAAAGCTGGCCGATCAGGGGACGACCATTTTCGTTACCACCCATTACTTGGATGAGGCCGAGTATTGCAATCGCGTTATGCTCATTCATGCTGGAAGGATTATCGCAGGCGGGACGCCGGAAGAATTGAAAACCAAGTCGCTAAAAAGCCCGGTCTTTGAAGTCGAAACCGATCGCGTCATCGACGCGATGGCCGCGCTCGATGAGGATAAACGGATCGGGGAAACGTCTGTCTTCGGCAGCTTCCTGCATGTCAGTATCAGCAAGGAGCAGGATGCGAAGGCTGTAATTTCCGAAGTGCTCCAGAACCGTGGCATTGCCGCAAAGCGCATCGAGCCAATTGTGCCCTCACTCGAAGATGTGTTTATTCATCTGATCGACAAGCAAACCAAAAGATCGAAGGGGGAGCAAAGATGATTTCCTCTCATCGCATTCGTCCGATTATTCGAAAAGAATTCCGCCAAATCGTTCGGGATAAGCGTTCGCTCGGCGTGCTGCTTGTGGTGCCGGCAGTAATGCTCATTTTGTTTGGTTATGCGCTAAATTACGATGTCAAGCACGTCCCGCTCGCGATTTACGATCAGGATAATAGCACGACCAGCCGCGAACTGACCGAAGGATTTCTTCACACCGAATATTTCGACAAGGTGGCGTCGCTCACAAGCGACCGGCAGATCGATACGATGCTTATCAAGCAAATTGCGCGCGCCGTGCTCGTCATCCCGGTTCATTTCGAGCGGGATTTGAGCGCGAATCGCTCGGTGAGTATCCAAGTCATTATCGATGGCTCGAATGCGACGAATGCTACGGCCGCCGCGGGATATTTGCAAGCAATGGCACAGGATTACTCCCAGAAGATTACGCTTCAGGCGCTTGCGCGGCATAGTTCTGCCCGGGTTGAACTTCCTATTGACTTTCAACCCCGCATTTGGTATAATCCGGAACTGACCAGCCCGAAGTTTCTCGTGCCAGGTCTCGTCGGATTTATTCTTATGATCTCGACGGTCATCTCGACCTCACTCTCGATTGTTCGCGAACGTGAAAAAGGGACGATGGAGCAAATCATTGTCTCCCCGATTCATCCAATGGAGTTGATCATCGGAAAGACGATGCCTTACGTCGGGATTTCACTTATCAGCACATCGCTGATCCTTCTGACGGGTTTCATTCTTTTCGATGTTGTTATCCGTGGAAGCATTCTCCTTTTATTTTTGGAATCGTTGATATTTATTTTCTGCGGGCTGGGACTGGGGCTTTGGGTCTCGTCCGTTTCGGACCGTCAGGAGTCGGCTTTTCAGCTTGCAACACTCGTTTCGGTCCTGCCAACTTTCATGCTTTCCGGTTTCGCGTTTCCGATTCGGAATATGCCGGTTTTTATTCAGGCGATTACCTATATCAATCCAGCTCGGTATTTTCTTTGGATCTTGCGGGCAATCATTCTTCGTGGCGCGGGTATGGCCGTCTTTTGGCAGGAAACGCTCTTTATGATTATCTTCGCCGCCGGGATTATTACTATCAGCTGGAATAAGATGAAGAAATTGTTTTGAACAATTCTGATGCGCACCATTCTTTTTTTTCTTCGTAAAGAATTCGAACAGCTTCGGCGCGACCCGAATCTGATTCGGCTCATGCTCATTGGGCCGATCATGCAATTGCTCATTTTCGGCTTTGCAATCAATCTCGATGTGAATTCGGTAACGCTGGTCGTTGTGGATCAGGATCATTCGCTTCAAAGCCATGATTTTATTTCGCGCTTCGTCAATTCTGGATATTTCCCGGTGGTTGCAACGGTCGATCGACTTTCGGATATCGACAATTATCTTCTTCAGGGCAAAGCGGAACTTGCGATTACAATTCCTCCGGATTTTGGCAAAAATATCGAGAAGGGAGTGCCCGCGCACGTCGAAGCGATTGTCGATGGATCGGAAAGTAATGCCGCGTCGGTGGGCCTGAACTATGCCGCTGCGATTGTCGCCGGCTATTCGCAGGATATACTGCTTGCGAGTTTCGCCCGGCGCGGTTTCGGCGCCCTCACGCCGATCCGTGTCACGCCGGAAATCCGCGTTTGGTATAATCCCGATCTCAAAAGCCGAAATTACATTCTGCCAAGCCTTCTCGGAACGATTCTCACACAGGCGACCGTCTCGCTCACCGCGCTCGCCATCGTGAAGGAAAAGGAGAGTGGCACGCTCGAACAACTAATCGTCACGCCGATCAAGACCTGGCAGATCATCATCGGCAAGCTTATGCCGTTTGCAATTATCGGCTTTATCGATATTCTGCTGGCGCTTGGAGGCGTGATGGTTATTTTTGGCATGGCCGTTCGCGGATCGATCGTTTTGCTCCTTTTGCTCTCGGTAGTGTTTATCTTTACCACCCTCGGTATCGGACTGTTCGTTTCGACGGTCAGCGGCACGCAGCAACAAGCAATGATGACGGCGATGTTCTTCGTGATGCTGCCCATGAACTTCCTCTCCGGTTTTATTTTTCCAATCGAGAATATGCCGGTTGTTATTCAGGGCGTGAGTTACTTATTGCCACTTCGATATTTCTATGAAATTATTCGCGGCATTTTCCTACGCGGCGCGGGTATGGCCGAACTGTGGCCTCAGGTGCTTGCGCTCTTTATCTTTGGAGCGGGCATTTTGACGATCAGTTCGCTGCGATTTCACAAGAAGCTGGCGTGAACCAGGACTGGATTAGACGACTGGATGGATTTTCGGGAAGCGCTTATATCTGCTTTTATTGTCATCGCGAGGAGAATCGAACGACCGGCGGGAGTTCGATTCGACGACGAAGCAATTCATTGAAGTCAATGAGGGATTGCTTCGTCGGAGTTTTCTCCCTCCGGTCGAAAAATCCTCCTCGCAATGACTCTGTTACTGTCTCAATTAGAAATTCATTATGAAGAACATAATTTCCATCATCCTCCATACCTCCACCCTCATCCTTCTATTTGCCGGTTGCAACAAGCTGGTGCCGGTCGATGTGGGCATCGGAACCGGGCGGGGGATTGTCCGGCAGTTAGATTTCGAACACCATGAAGTCACGCTTTCGCATGGCACGGTTCCGAATTTGCTGCATCCGATGACCTATGCCTATGCCGTTAGCAACGATTCGATTATGCGAACCGTGAGCGAGGGAGATACCGTGAGTTTTACAGTCGAAGAATCGCAACCCGGTACATTTCGCGTGTTATCGATGAAGCAAATCCATCCGATACCACGCCCTCGACCTTTTTAGCATGGAATATATTACCAGCCCATTTTCTCTCGCAACGCCACAATTTGATCGACATGGTGCTTGCCATGGCCAGCGTACATGTCGAGCAAATTCTGAAGAGTCATCGTCCCATTATCGGGATGATGAGCAGTTCGCAGGAGGTCGTTTTCGCTGGCGGCTTCGAGCACATTCGCCATCCGCTCCTGTACCCCGGAAATGATTGCGATGGAAGGCGTAATATCGCGCGAGTAATCATTCATCCTGGCCCACAAATCCTGGTCGTAGGGTTTGAGTGTGGGATGATCTTCGGTGAGGATTAGCTTCATTCGAACGAAGGCATTCAAATGCGAATCGGCAATATGATGCACGATCTGCCTCGGCGTCCAGCCGCCTTCACGGTAGGGCGTATCCAATTGCTCGTCGTTCAATCCATCGAGAGCTCGAGCCAGCGCAGTGGGTGTCTTCCTAATCGCCTCGATTTTTTCGGCGCAACTTATTTCGTGATTCATAGTGCATTCTTCTGCATTGCCTGAACAGCGGAGAGGGAGGGATTCGAACCCATCGGTACGCTATTAACGTACAGCCGCTTTCCAGGCGACCCAGTTAAACCACTCCTGCACCTCTCCAAAAGTCTCATTCGTGTTCTGGCAGGGCACTTATCACGGAAAGAGTTTGCAAAGTTCCTTTCCATAAAACAATCCTAAATTTGGGGGACGACCACCGAACTGAACTTCTCTTATTTTTGTGTAATAAATGTGGAGGTGAGACCATTGCCCCGGTCACACATTCGCCCTGCACTCTGCCCGACCGTTGCCCCGGAAGGACTGCGTTGGCCATGATATGTACTTAACGACACCGGCTTGAATTCGAGAAGCATCGTGGGCCTGCCGCCTCTCGGGGATGCGCGCAGCCGAAATCATCGTGTGTTTGCCATAGCGGCTAGCATTTTGCTATTTGCAGTTTCCGTTCGTGCCCAAACACCTTCGAAACTTCTCATCCGTGAATTAGCGCATTCTGTAAATAGCATAACGCTCGAAGTTACGATTCCTGCGCCCCAATTCGATACCGTTCAAAACACGCTCCATCTTCGCCGGCTTTCGCAGCAAGTCGAAGGCGGCGACGCGCTGGCTCCCATTGTTATTCCGCTCCGCATCTCTCACAACGCGAGTGTGACCATCCTTTCGCACGAGGATGCGAGTATTGCAGCCAAGAATCTTCAACTTCCAAATTCCTTTATTCAAGATATTGCAAATGATGGCAAACCCGGCGGCGTTACCTATCGCTCGAAGCCAGCGGAGATTATCCATCATGGAATCGGCTTTGCAGCGCTTAGCTATATCGGCAAGATGCGAGCAGCGGATATTTCCCGACTCGAAGTGGGAATTCTCGATCGGGCTGACGCGAACTCCATTCGCGTGGCGAGGAAGGTTATCCTGAAAATCACCGATCCTTCCGGATTATCAGCCATTCCCGTGACCGACCTGAGCGAACCATTTAAGATCTCGAATACGGTTTTCAAATCGCGGCTTGCATTGGCAAAAACTTCCGCCAAGGGAACGAGCGCGCTTTCCGATTCCGATATGCAGCAGATTCCTGGCATTCAATCGGACGATGGGCATGTCTATCGTATGTATGTGCGCCAGAGCGGTGTGTATCACATCACATTCGATGACATTCGCAATTTCGGAATCGATCCTTCTCAAATCGATCCGAACTCGCTTCGCATCATTAACAAAGGCCAGCAAATTCCGGTCTATGTGTTCGATCATCAGGATGGGCATTTCGATCCGAACGATTACTTCGAGTTTTATGGCGAAGAAGAGCACTACCAAGGCCCAGGAAAGCTGGGCGATTTTTATTACGATCCCGATACGAAAAATAATATTTATTATTTAGTCTGGGGCAACCGTTATTCTCCGCTCCCCGTCGGCGGGGTGAAACGGATGGTCGAAGAGTCGGGAGAAATCCGAACCGCCAACCGTTCGCTCTATCCGCGAGACAGCTTCTATGTCGACTTGAAGGACAGTTCCTTCTTCACGACGATGCACATCGAACAGGACAATGTTCACGACGATCTCAATGTTTCAGATGTCGATCAGCGGTCCGATTTGCGCGATCACGATTTTATGGCGATCGTCTCGACAGGCTCGTTGTATTCCTCGACCTACACCGTGAATACGGTTGTACCTTTTCCCGATGTTCGCGTTAATCGCCCCGTGTCGATCCGTGTCGCGCTGCACGGTATTTCGAATTTCGACCCTGGCGCAACGGACGCCAAGGGGATCGAGCTGCCGAACGTGCCCGATGAAGACGATTGCATGGTCCAGGTCAATGGCCAATTTGTTTTGCATGGAGTATGGGATAGCCAAACGCTGAAATTCCTTTCGACCGACACCGCATCCCAGCGTGTTTCCAATTTTTCATCGGCGCAACTTCTGGGCGTTCGCTCCGTCGATTCCACGGGAAGTATATCACCGATTGCGATTACGTTCTCGCAGCAAAAACAGACGTCCCAAGCCGGCTGTCGTTTCGGTATAAATTGGATTGACCTCGGATATAGTCGCACGTATTTTGCCTACCAGGACGCGCTTACATTTCACGCTCCGAAATACAGCACGCCGGGCCTTTATCAATTCACGCTGCAAAACTTCGACCGCAGCGATATTTCCGTTTATCGTAAAGGCGTATCGAAAATTTCGAATGTGGTTATCACGTCGAACCCGACGAAGCAGCGAAGCACTTCGGCAATTTTTCAACTTCCCATCGTGAGTGGGTCGGATGAGTTTATTGCTCTTGTCGATTCCGAAAAACTCAAACCGTATAAATATGAGAAAGGCGATTTTGCGAATCTCCATTCTCCCGCGAATGCCGGGGAGTACATTATTATTACCAACCGCGATCATCTCTCGAGTGGTAATAATAATGCTCGAACACCAGTCGAGGAATTAGCCGATTATCGCGCGAGCAATAATCACGTAACGACGAAAGTCATTGACGTAGCCACGATCTATGACGAGTTTAATTATGGAAGCCGCTCGCCCAATGCCATCAAGGCATTCCTGAGGTATGCTTATCAGTCCTGGCGGGACCCGCCGAAATATGTTCTGCTCGTTGGGGTGACACACCTCGGTACGGATGACTCGCAGCTCTATACGCCCCCGGATCAGGTGCCGGCGCCCTTCATTCAGGCTTATCTCGAAGGAAATGTCGCCGCAGACGCGTGGTATACAATGATCGATGGCGAAGATCTCATTCCCGATCTTCTGCTCGGACGCCTTGCATCCCAGGATATCAATGCCGATGCCGCCTATGTTTCGAAAGTGAAAGAATATGAAGCCGATGGTGCGACGCCAGGGGACTGGAAGGACCGCGCGTTATTTATCGGAGCCGGCGGAGGGTTCGATCAGGATATCAATAACATTCTCGAGCACTCGCTGCCAGAGCGCGTGAGTGTGCTCCGCCAATCAACCGTCCCCACGTCGCCCTATCACGGCGCCCGACAGACGCTCTTTAACAATATCAATAACGGGCTTGGTCTTGTCGCCTATTTCGGGCATGGCGGCGCGGATATTTGGGATGATCCGATCGATAGTTCTACCGGAGGGCCGTTTTTATCGAACGACGACGTCGGCGGGTTTCATAATCAGGCTCGCTACCCGGTTATTCTAAGCATGACCTGCTTCACTGCGACCTACGATGGCAACGGTCTTCTCGGAATCCTGAATAGCTTGCAAAACCTTGCGAGTGCCGGCTCGATTGCCGCGCTCGGCACAACGAGCTTTGGATGGGAGCAAAACGATGCCCATCTCGCAGATGCCGTAATTCCCCAGGTTTTTGATTCCACGGGCGGTTCGGTTGCAGAACGAGTCATGGACGGGAAAATAGATTATCTTCTCGAAGGAGGCTCTGGCGATCTTATCCCGCCAACCCTTATGTATTGCTATCATTTTTTGGGTGACCCGATACTCGCGTTGCACCCGGTCACCGATCAGGCCTCGCTTACCCTCTCGAGTCGCGTAATGCAGCCGTCGGGATCGGTCACGCTGACCGGCGCGACCTCCATCATGCAGGGAACGGCAAGAATAGAGCTTGCGAACGAGGAGCATAGTTCGCTTTCGCCACCGGATATTATGGATAATATCCCAGTCACAAATGGCGCGTTTTCTATCACGGCAAATGTGCCGAATACAACAATGCCGAATGGGTCGTACCGAGCCATAGTCTACGACAAGTCCTCGAACCGCTATGCCGCTACGGCGGAGGATGTCACGATCACCGATTCTCGCATAACGGAACTTGATTTTAACCCGAAGCCGCTGGCGGCTGGGGTTTCGCTCGATTTTAGCGCCGCAATTCAGACGCCGCAGACTATAACAAGTGTTATTGCCACGATAAAAATTTATTCTCAAAATTCGAATGGAGCGATAACCGTGCAAGCGTTGCCCCCCGCGGCAATGACACTCTCCGGGGACCGGTATCATGTCTCTATTGCCGCGAGTGCGTTGAATGCCGGAGATAAAGTCGTCGGGAGCGTTACACTCATCGCGCCGCCGGACAGCATTACGTCCGATTCGATTTATATTGTCGTGGGCGCCGCGAGCGATCCATCGGCGGTCAAAGACATTTATCATCGCACACTAAACGGAAAATTAGTCTCGACAAAACAAGGCCTTGCCTGGCAGCAACGCGTTTATAATTGGGGAGCATCTCCATTTTATTCGGGCACGGCCTCCTTGCTCGATGTTCGTTCCGGAACGCCCGTGCTCATCGGAAGCGCTCCGGTAAGTAACATTCCGCCACATGGCGATTTGCTGGTTACCATTCCCATCACCCTTACCTCGATCGATTCGGCTACACTTGTTTTCGCCGTTGCGCCCAGCGCGGGTTCAAGCCCATTTAATTTGCGGGATAGCACTCTCTCGAATGATTCGACGATTCCTCTCGGCTTTCCGTTTGGAGCGGTTGCCTATCAAGTGGCGCTCGGAACGACGCTGGATGGACTTACTCCCGCGCAAGCGCATTTTAATAACGATGAAGTTATTCTTGGCTTCTCCGCCGGTGCCGAAGGAAATATTGCAGCAGATGTTATCCGCTTGGACCGGCAGTACAATCCTCTTCAAACGGTTCAGCCGGACATTCACTTCTTTCCGCTTTATTCGGACAAAGGGAGAAGTTATTCCAGCCTGCGAATTGTGAGCGATTCTCTCGGTGCGATTCCGCTTGTTCCATCGAAGCAAGCAAACTCCACGCTTTCTGTCAAATTGAATCTTAACGATTCGCTCATCAAGCTTCATTCGAACGACAGCCTTTTTATATACCGCCTGGATGATCGCTCAAAACTTTGGACGATTCTCGCCACTGCCCGCCCCGCTCCCGACAAACTTACGGCAACGATTACAAATCTCGGTACCTTCGCGATCGCTTATAATACCGATACCCGGCCTCCCGTTGTCGATATTACGGTCGAAGGACAAGTCTTTATCAACAATAGTGAAGTCGCGCCGCAGCCGCATATCGATGCCATTTTGCAGGATGCGAATGGCATCGATGTTACGCCTGGTAAAACGATCGTGAAGATCGATAACCGAGTTTTGCAGCCTTCAGAGTATACGTTGCTCGATTCGGGGCGAACGATGACGACGGTAAGCCTCACGATGACGCCCTCGCTTTCGAGCGGCTCGCACGCCATCACGGTGCAGGCGACTGACGATAATGGGCGCACCAATGCACCGCCGAAAGAACTCGATGTCCGCACTACGAATCAATTCGGAGTTTCCGTCCTGGGCTCCTTCCCCGACCCGTTTACCGGCGTTCATATGTTTATCGCCTACCAAATCAGCGGAATCGCCTATGCGCAATCGGTGAGTCTCGATATTTATACCGTGAGCGGCCGGCGTATTCGAACGATGAGCTTTCCATCGAACGATCCGAATCGAACGGGTGGCTTTTTGGAAGGTGGGACGGGCACGCCAACCAGCTTGGGATACCATGAGGTCTGGTGGAATGGGCTGGACGATGGAGGCTCGGAAGTCGCAAACGGTGTCTATTTTTACCGCCTTAGCGTGAATACCGCCAATGCCACGAAAGAGATAAAGGGAAAATTTGCGAGGCTACGATAAAAAGTCGAACATGCTAAGGGCTAAGTGGTTATTGCTAAGTATTGGGATTTTTTCACTACTTAGCACGCAGCGCTCTGTACTCTATGCGCAGGATAAATACGCCGGCGAATTTCTTCAAATTCCCGTTGGTTCCCGCGCGCTTTCGATGGGCGGCGCGTATACGGCACTTGCTAATGATGAATCGGCATTCCATTGGAATGCCGCGGGTGTCTCGCTTGTCCCGGACCGTCTTCTGGGCTTTATGTATTCTGCGGAATTTGGAACGCCGGGAAATTCGCTCGCGGATTTTTACCAGGTTGGATTTACCTATCCGCTCAAAGACATCACGATCGCCGTGAATTGGGTTAGGCTTTCGATCGGCGATCTTATGCACACACCGGATTATACGAACATCAGCGTGGTTGCGGAGCGAGCAGCGTTGGTAAACCAGAATTTTTCCGGCGCGCCCGATTATTTCAGCGACAATGAAGATGACGTCGTCCTGAGCCTTGCGCGTGATAATAAATTTACACTCGACTGGGGCTGGCTTTACTACAAACAGAAGATTGAAGTGCCCATCGGCGTGAATTTTAAGATTATTCATCAGGCCATTGGCACGTTTGGCTCTGCGAATGGGATTGGCGTCGATGCGGGTGCGATGCTGCGGTTTTCGCTCGCGGAGTTTCTTATGCAACCGGCGCTCGGGAAGTTATCCTTTGGAGCGTCGGCCAGCGATCTTGCGGGAACTCATATGGCATGGAGCACCCAGCGAACGCAGATTGTGCCCATGCATGTCGATGGCGGAATTGCATACTCCCAACCCATCCCGGCGCTCCAAACCGAAGCGACGGTTACGTCGGATTTCCTGATCGGAGTCGCTGCGTTGCCCCGGTACGGCCTGGAGCTTACGTATGCGAAGGATGTCTCGCTGCGGATTGGACTCGACGAAGGGGAGTTTACCGCAGGGGCAGGATTTAATTGGGAAAAGACAATCGATGTGAACTATTCGCTTGCCATTAACGATGCCTTAGGGCCGGAACACCGGTTAAGTTTTTCCCTTGACCTCGATCATCTTCTGAAGAGAGACACCACGAGTGAATAATCGAATTGTTATTGGTATGGCTGCTGTGTTTGCCGCGATAGCCATGGGCTTTGCTGGATGCAGTTCGCCTTCCGAGCCGGAGATCACTCCGCCGGTGCCGGTGTTCGTGGATACGACGATGCCGCCAAACCCCGTCGATCACCGTATTTATGCGGATCCGGGCCCGCAGGACGCTATCGACATCGAATGGAAACGCGATTCGAGTATGAATACGAGCGGCTACATTCTCTACCGCTCCATAGGGGATTCCACGGTTGGTTCGGATGGTCTTCTGAAACATCGCATACTTCTCGCGCAGTTCGAAAGCAACAACCAGTTTTTCCAGCCTCTCGATACCTCCTTCCGGGATACCACCGGAATCGCGCCGGGCGCGACCTACTACTACCAACTCCAGGCCTTTTACCGCTCGCCCACGAACAAGCTGACGTATAGTTTACCCACGAACGTGGATATTTCCACCTCGTTTACTTTTGCCAAACGGGTCATACTGCTTTCACCGAATGGTATGGATACGTTGTTTGGATCCCCGGCGAAGTTTCTATGGCAGGATCCCCATAGTGGTGGCAATTATCAAATCATTGTTCAACGATTGGACACTTATGAATATGTCTGGTCGGAACAAAAAAATGATTTTGAGAATCAGGTAACCGAGGAATATCCGATGACCGCCCCACCGCTCGTCGCGGGCGTGGAATATCAATGGCGCGTTAAGTGGCTCGCTTCACATGGCGGCTCTTCTTCGACCTGGATGGGGTTTACCGTAACGAACTGAAACCGATTCTCACGACACCCTTTCTTAGAGCTGGAATATTCTTTCGCTAATGAGACGCATAATCATAATTCTATTCGCTTTGCTGGTCCTTAGCGGCAGCCGCCAGGTGTTGGCTCAGCATGGCGCGGGCGGAGTCGGTCAAACCGGTCCTGGCGCAAGCCAGCCGCTGAATCCCTCCTCGCCCAATATGCCCATTTTTAACGTCATGCGCGGCGGGGAAATCCAAATCGACATCAATCTTTGGGGTTTCGTCGGTTCTCCCGGCCATTACCGCGTGCCCGGCTCGACTTCGCTCGTGGAACTTCTTAGTTTCGCCGGCGGCCCGACGGCCTCGGCGCGGTTGGTCGATATTCGAATTGTCCACGCCGATACCGCAGCACAAAAGCGCGTTGAAATGTATAATCTCGAATCCTATCGGGATAATGGCGATCTCTCACAAAATCCACTGCTTGAGCCGGGGGATACTATCATCGTGAGCGGGCGCGCGCTCGATGTTTTTTTTCAGGCCATCGGGATTATCACGAATGTAATGGTCATCATCACCGCTCTGATTAGTTTTATTTCGTTTACGACTCCCAAGTAAATGAAGCGTAGCTTTTTCATCGTAGGATATTCGCTACTGGTTGTAGTATCGGTTAGCTGCAATCGCGGGATTACTCCCGGCGTGCTGCGCTTCTCGCATTTTTGGTCCGAGCCATCGCAGCGGCAGGCGATGGACTCGCTGCTCTCGGGGTTTCATCGAGAGCATCCGGAAATTCCTATTGAAGTCACGGAGCTCAGTTGGTCGGATGGAAAAACAAAGCTCATGGCTGGTTTCAACTCCGAGACCGCGCCCGATGTGCTGGAACTCGGTAGCGATTGGGTCGCGCAGTTCTCTTCCAGCGGGGTGTTGCAAGCGCTGGGTTCGGACACAACCATTTTATCTCGCTTTCAGAACGCGCCGGCTTATGCGCTTCCCCCCGGTGAATGGAAGGGGCACTATTACGCAGTTCCGTGGCTGTTGGATACGAGGGTTATGTTTATCAATGATGATCTCTGTCTAAAACCCTCAGGCTCATCCCATGAGATAAACTCCTGGAATTGGCAAACAATGCAATCCCTTGCAACCGGGGTTACACCGTTGCATCCCGGAGAAGGTATCGGAGTGAACGGCCCGGATCAGCATCGTCTCTATAAAAAATTTCTCCCTTACGTATGGTCGAACGGCGGCGAACTCTTCGATAGTACCGGCATGCCCACGATGGATAAGCCACAAAATATCGAGGCGCTCCAGTTTTATGTCAATCAACTAAATTACGGCACGATGGAGACGCAAAAAAATCTCGATGATGCCTTCGCGCGTGGTAATCTGGGGATTTGGTTTAGTGGCTCGTGGCTCTTGCCCCAACTTGCGAAGGCCGCATTTCATTGGCACAGCATACCGTTTCCAGGAAACAACAATCTCGACGGAGAATCTTTCGCCGGTGGAGAATATCTCGCAATAAATGCGAAGAGCGCTATGCACCGCGAAGCCGAATTGTTTCTCGCCTACATTACACGGCCCGATAACGAACTTGTTTTTGCTCGTGACGTGAACGAATACCCCGCTGATGTCCGCTCGCAATCGGATACATTCTATTTGCACCGCCGCGAGGGGAGTGTGTTTACCGCGCAGCTTGCTCATGCAAAAATGACCCCCGTTATTCCACAATGGCTCGACATCGAAGCGATCATCGAGGACGAAGTTTCGAAAGCGCTCTATAAAACTGAAACGCCGGAGCAGGCGATGCAAAGTATGCAGCGGCGAGCAATAGAGAGGATGAGTCAGCCATGATTGTTCATGATTGTCGTCATTGCGAGGAGAACGAAGGGAGCGTTCTTCGATGAAGCAATCTTATGTCGAAGGACAAAAGATTGCTTCGTCGAGTGTTGCATGATAAATAATTTTACTAATAGATTTTAGAATTGGCAGAAACTGATTTTAGGGCTGGCTATTGCGCGATCGTGGGAATTCCGAATGCGGGAAAATCCACGCTGCTGAACGCGCTGCTTGGAACGAAACTATCCATCGTTACGCGCAAGCCGCAAACGACGCGGAAGCGCGTGCTCGGAATTTATTCGACGCCCAACGAGCAAATTGTTTTCCTCGACACGCCCGGCATCATGCCGCGCCCCACTACGCTTCTGCATAAAGCGATGCTGAAGGAAGTCCGCCGTTCGTTTGGCGATGCCGATGCCATTCTTGTTTTGGCCGAAGCGCGGCACGCGGTAGAGCGCGCATTGCCGGAAGAATGGAATGAATATCTCAAAGCCGCTGGACAAAAGCCGCTTATCCTTGCGCTTTCGAAAGTCGATCTCCTCAAAGATAGAAAGGAGATTCTACCTATTCTTAGCCAATATGGAGAGCGAAAAGAATTTGTTGAAATCGTGCCGATCTCGGCAAAAACCGGCTATAATTTGAATGACCTCGTCGCGACCCTTCACAAGTATCTTCCCACTTCCGATCGCTTGTTCGATCCGGAGCAACTCAGCGACCAGAATGACCGCTTTTTCGTCGGCGAGTTTATTCGCGAAGCAATTTTCCAAAAATTCAAAGAAGAAATCCCCTATTCGACGGAAGTGGAAATTCTGGAATTCAAAGAACGAACGGCAGGGAAGTGGTTTATCAGTGCGGAAGTGATCGTGGAGCGAGATACACAGAAAGCCATCCTCATTGGCCAAAATGGAGAGGCGTTGAAATCGCTCGGCACTCATGCCCGGAGCGAAATCGAACGCTTTTTAGGCACGCCTGTTTACCTCGAGCTTCACGTAAAAACCAAAAGCGATTGGCGGCAAAATAAACGCATACTTACGGACTTTGGATATCACCTTTGATGGAATTCCATCTCTTATAACTTCTTTTCCAAAATCTCATTTATTCAGCCCATGCCGGAATTCCTTCCATTTGTTGCCACGCGCTACAATTCTTCTCGAATCCAAATCGAGAGTGTTACCTCGCCGCCGTACGATGTGATTTCCGAGGAGTATCGCGATATCCTCTATGCGCGCGACCCGCATAATGTTATCCGTCTCGAATGGAACCGCGATGCAAACCCCTACGAAACCTCCGCTCGATATTTTTATGAATGGAAGCAAGAAGGGATATTAAAGCGGGAGGACCACCCAGCATTTTTTGTCTACCGGCAGATTTTTAGAAAACCGGGCGGTGAGGAGGTCGCGCGTTCCGGCGTGATCGGCAGGTTGAAACTTAGCCCGTATTCCGCCGGGAAGGTCCTGCCGCACGAGCGAACACACATTGCGCCGAAGAAGGACCGCTTCGCTCTGATGGAACGAATTCACGCCAATATTTCCCCGATCTTCGGCCTTATTTCCGATGCGAGCTTTCTCTTCGATCACACGATCGAGATAGCCGCCGCTTTTGCGCCGCTCGCCGATGTCGAGGAATTACTCGCGTCCGGCGATACAATCCGGCACCTGCTTTGGCGGTTACCAGATGAGCTTGCGGCAGATAGAATTTCCCACCTCGTTTACCAAACCCCGGTTATTATCGCCGATGGCCACCATCGCTACGAGACGGCCGTTGAATTTCACGAGCGGTACCCAGAAATCAGCGGAAGCGAATACATGATGGTGTTCCTGGCAAACTTACACGCCGAAGGTACCATAATTTTGCCGACCCACCGGCTCTTACATGGCATGATGGGCTTCGATCCATTTCTCTTATTAAAGAATCTTGCGGAGCGTTTCGAACTTATTCCATTTACCAGCCGCGAAGAGGGCATGGCGGAACTCGAACGTGACGACTCCGCGATCACGCTCATCGAATTTTCGGAAGATCCGAAATGGATGCTCGTTCGTGATCCGCAGGCACCGCAGCGCGAATCTTTTAATCTTCCGGCTTCGCGGCTCGAACAGGAAATATTCATTCCCTTGCTCGGCATGTCGAAGAAACAGATAGATGAGCGGCGTAACCTTTTTTATCCTCATACGTTTCGCGAAGTTGATGAAATAGAAGAGTCGCGTTCGTGGAATGCGGTGTTTTATTTACGGGCCGTTCGTCCCGCCGAGATGCAGCGCGTTGTCGAACGGGGCGAATTTATGCCGCAGAAAACAACCTATTTTTATCCGAAGCTACTGACAGGTTTACTTTTTCACGAATTCGCAGCGCAATCGACGTGAGCAATGACCATTAAGACGCTTCCGTAGCTACTTTTTTTAAACTTTAATATGTCGCAACAATCTTACGGGTTACTAAAGGGAAAAAAAGGAATCATTTTTGGCCCGCTCGATGAAACGAGTTTGGGCTGGCAGATCGCGTTGGCGGCGCATCGCGAGGGCGCGAAGCTTGCAATCAGTAACGTTGCCATTGCTTTGCGTGTCGGCGCGCCGGCACAGCTTGCGAAGCAGCTCGATGCTCCGCTTATCCAATGCGATGTCTCGAATAGCAAGGAGATCGATGAATGCTTCAAAGAGGCGAAGGATAAGCTTGGCCCGCTTGATTTTTTCGTCCACTCGGTCGGAATGTCGCAGAATATTCGCAAGGGACTAAAATACGAGCAGGCCAATTACGAGTGGTTCCTAAAGACACTCGACGTGAGCGGCCTTTCGCTGCATCGCCTGATTCATGGCGCGCTGGCTGCGGATGCGCTGGCCGAGAGCGCCAGCATCGTGGCGCTTACCTACATTGCCGCGCAGCGAACGTTCACTACCTATTCCGATATGGCGGACGCGAAATCCCTGCTTGAATCGGTGACGCGCAGTTTCGGCGCACGATTGGGTCCAAAGAAAATTCGTGTGAATACGGTGAGCCAAAGTCCCACGCCAACGCGCGCTGGGACCGGCATAGTCGATTTCGATAAAATTTATGAGTTTGCCAACTTGTTATCGCCGCTTGGGAACCCAACGGGGGAGGAATGCGCCGATTACGTCGTCACGCTCCTAAGCGATTTCACCCGAAAGGTTACCATGCAAAACCTTTTCCACGATGGCGGATATAGCTCGATGGGCATGACGACCGAACTCCTGCACCTCATTCACAATGCTATTGCCAACGAAGAGAACCTTCGGAAAGCCGGTTTTACGCAGGAGATGATTGATCGGGTGAAGGGGAGCATACCTTCGAAGGAATCATAAGGAAACCAATTTCAATTCGAACGCGTACTTTCCCACATGAAACTCCGAATTGTAGTCCCTGTTGCTTTTTCTTTATTTGTTGCGTCTCATATTTGTGCACAAACAACAATCAACACCGCGAAGCTCGATAGCCTTTTTACGGCGCTGGAGACCAACGACCGCGCGATGTGCGCAATAGCCTTTGCGAAGAATGGGCAGGTGCTCTATCACCGTGAGATCGGGTACGAACGCGAAGTACCTAAAACGCACACAACGCCGGAAACCGAATATCGCATCGGCTCGATCACCAAGGTATTCACGGCCGTAATGATTTTTCAACTGATCGAGGAGCATAAGCTCTCGCTTCAAACAAAACTTTCGATCTATTTCCCGCAGATCCCGAATGCGGACAGCATTACCATCGAGCAGTTGCTGCGGCATCGGAGCGGGATCCATAACTTCACGGCCGATTCCGGATACCATGAGTGGATGACCGAGCCGAAAACCGAAGACCAAATGCTTGCCGTGATGGCGCGGGGCAAGCCAAATTTCGTACCTGGCGAAAAGTACAAATATTCCAATTCGAACTTCGTGCTTCTTGGCTATATCCTCGAGCGAATCACCGGACACTCCTACGCCGAAGAGTTGGAGCACCGTATCCTTCATCGTATCGGATTGCAGCATACGTATTACGGCGGTAAGACCGGTTCCAAACCGCACGAGGCAGCGCCGTATGATTACGGTGACAGCACCTGGGATGCCGGCCCGGAAACGGATATGAGTATCCCGGGCGGTGCGGGAGCGATGGAATCGACGCCCTCGGACCTCATCCAATTTATCGACGCGCTCTTTCACGGAAAGCTGGTCAGCAAAAGCAGCCTCGACTCGATGACCGATATGAAAAACGATTATGGAATGGGCATCGCCCGCTCCTGGTTTCACAAACGCTCGGCATTCGGCCACAACGGCGGAATCGATAATTTCACCTCGGACATCAGTTTCTTCCCCGACGATAGCGTGGAGTGGGTGATATTAGGTAATGGTTGGCGCACCGACATGAACACCATTGCGATTGCGGCGCTTAAGATCTATTACGATCTTCCTTATACGATTCCGAGCTATCGCAGCCTGCGACTGCGTGCGGATAAACTCGCAGAATATAATGGTAAGTATACTTCGGACGAGACGGATATCGATGTAAAAATGGATGGCAATCAGCTCACAGGGCAGGCCACAGGACAGGGAGCTTTTCCGTTAGAGGCCACCGATACCGACCGTTTCGAATTCACTCCTGCGGATATCGTAATGATTTTTCGACGCGATAGCAAGGGGGCGGTTCAATCGTTCGACTTACTTCAAAGTGGCCGTACGGAGATATTCAAGAAGGAATAATGGAACGTCCTTTTGACAGCATTTTCAAGCGTATGCAATTTAGTGACATGATAAGGATTGAAGAAGCGAGCACCACAAATATGGTGAGCCAATCCGCCGTAACCCTCCTCGGCGGGAATGATTAACAGCCGGCGTTACACATCGGAAATGACGGGTATGCGACCTAAGGAGTCGTGAGATCTAACTCCCTTAATTCGCCTTCACTTTTTTGGCGGGGTCCAAATCACTTTGGCATTTCTCCCATAGTGTATAGAGAACAAACGTTGGCGTTAATTTTCTTTCCTCGCATTGACTTATAAAAAGGTCATACGACGCCACGATAGAATGCGCTAAGAGTCTTTGTTCCTGAAAAGAGATACCATTGGCCACGAACTGCCTGTCAGCAAACTGTTTTAACATCATACACTTATAAGGGGCGAGAAACGTGCCGGGCTTAGTTATTACGCTCTGAGCCACGAGTTTCTCGCGAGCGATCGGATATTGCAATTTATACGAAAAATGGGTTGAATGGAAACCGCAGCGCACTTCGTGTGTTCTTGAGACATCACAAACTTAATATATACTCTGCGAAATTTCATTCTATTTCTTCTTGCCGCTGGCGGAACGGTAGCATTTACGGCCAGGCCGTCTTTTGCTCAACCGGCTCAGACGACCAATCATCAGCCCTATGGCAGCCAATATTCGAGCACCACGCCGAAGCTGCATTACGAATTCCCGTTTCAGACGATGTGGGACGATGCCGTGCTCACATCGGTCCATTCCGGAAAGCCAACACTCGCCTTCGATCTCGACCTCGTCGATTCGAACAGTATTAGGCTGGCGCGGGAAGTAATTGATAATAAAGGACTTCAAGCGTTCATAAAAGCCCGTTTCGAACCGGCAATGAATGATTTCGCCACGGATCCACCGCCAGCCGTCGGAATGGATAGCCTGAAGAATTTGGGATGGAGATTGAGCGGCCTGGAGAAAGATTATGGGGTAGCAATTCGTCCATCCATGATCGTTATCGGGTCGAATAAAAAAGAGATAGACCGCATCGTTTTCCCGGAAAAACTGAGTCCGAAGCAGATCGAACACCGGCTGACCGATATTCTGCAGGGCCGGAACACCCTTGGCAGTACGATCAAAGCTTTTTGGCGTGATACGACTTCGGTTGTGATGCGCCAGCGGCTAATCGATATGTTTGAGGAGCGTTCGAAATATGACAGCGTGCTCTATCACCTGCAGGGACTTGCGACAGTGAAGGGCAATCCAGCAGTGGCACGAAATGCAGCCATCCGATATGCCTACCTTCGGCTTCAGGTGGAAGGAAATGGACAGCCACTGGAGGCTTTTATGGCTTCGCTCGGTCCGCATGGTGAAGATAGCGCCCTTCACTATGAACTCCTTGACAAACTACTCGATCATTGGCAGAAAGCAAAGAAGATCGATAGCGTTTCGGCGACCTACGAGCGCATTATGACCTTCACCGGCCAACGCGATCCGGATTTGCTGAACGACTACGCCTGGCAGCTTGCGAATTATTCGAAGGATAACGACCATGCCTTTGCACTCGTCAACGAAGCCATCGAAAAAAATGGACACGACGCTGATTACTACGATACGCGCGCATTAGTCGATGGGCGCCTACACCATTACGATGAAGCAATCCGCGATGAGGAAGCTGCCGTCGGCTATGCGCCGAAAACCGACAAGAGCTATTTTGAACAGCAGTTAGGATACTATAAAAAGCTGAAAACCGAAGTGGAGAAAGCGCAGGCGGCAAAAGGAGTTACGGATAAGAATAAGAAGTAGTCTAAGTGAGATAGCCTGCTCGTCGAAAAAAAAATATCAGCCGTCCGTGGGTTTATTTTGTCCAGGATTTTGTTAGCCCGCCCACTATGGCAGAAATTCTTACCACTACAACTGAAGATATACAAGTCGAACTGAAGCCCGCGAAAGCGAATCCGAAGCCAGGAAAGCTTTTTATCGGGGGCCAGTTCGTCGATTCACTTTCGGAAAAGACATTCGAAACACGGAATCCGGCGACTGGCGAAGTCATCGTTGAGATTGCCGAAGCCGGTCCGGAAGATGTGGAGCTTGCTGTCCGCGCGGCACGGAAGGCGTTCGAGGATGGAAGTGAATGGCGAAAAATGTCGCCACGAGACCGCTCACGAATGCTTTGGAAGCTTTCGGAGCTTATTCGCGCGAATGCCGAAGAACTCGCCGAGTTGGAAACGCTCGATACCGGCAAACCGATTTTCGAATCCTCGCGATTCGATATTCCGCTGGCCTTGGAATGCTTTGAGTACTACGCCGGCTGGCCGACGAAAATAGCGGGCGAAACGCTCGCCAATAGCGCCGGCGGCGAGGCGCTTGTTTATACCTTGAGGGAGCCGATCGGCGTTTGTGGGCAGATAATTCCGTGGAATTTTCCACTCCAAATGCTTGCCTGGAAAGTTGCGCCGGCGCTCGCCTGTGGCAATACCATTGTATTAAAGCCGGCGGAGCAAACGCCGCTCACCGCGCTCCGCTTTGCGGAACTCACGCTCGAAGCCGGACTTCCCGCTGGTGTATTCAATGTCGTAACCGGCTTTGGCCCGACGACCGGTGCCGCACTTGTAGCAAATCCGGGAGTAGATAAGATTGCATTCACAGGCAGCGTGGAAGTGGGCAAAGCGATCATGCGGGATGCTGCTAGCACATTAAAGCGCGTCTCGCTCGAGCTCGGGGGAAAATCGCCGAATCTGATTTTCGCCGATGCCGATCTTGAGACGGCTGCGAAGTATGCATTAGGCGGCATCTTCTTTAATCAAGGCGAAATGTGTACCGCTGGCTCTCGCATTTTTGTAGAGGAATCGGGCTACGATGAATTCATGTCCGTTCTCCGGGGACGCGCGCAGAAGATGGTGGCAGGCGATCCATTGCATCCGAAGACACGGCTCGGCTCGCTCATTTCGCAGGAGCACTTGGACCGCGTTATGAATTATGTCCAGATCGGCAAGCAGGAGGGGGCTTCGGTCGCCATCGGAGGCTCGCGCATAGGAAGGAAAGGATATTTTATGAAACCCACGGTGCTCGAAGGTGTCACGAATTCAATGCGCGTGGCGCAGGAGGAAATTTTTGGTCCGGTTGCGAGCGTCATTAAATTCAAAGATTTAGAGGAGGGCATTCGCGAAGCGAATAATTCGCAGTTCGGCCTTGCCGCCGCGATCTGGACCCGCGATATTAAAAAAGCGCACTCGATTGCAAAACGAGTGAAGGCGGGAACCGTATGGATCAATACAATTTCAACGACCGATAATGCCGTGCCTTTCGGCGGCTATAAATCGAGCGGTTTTGGACGCGAGCTTGGCCGCGCTGCTATCGATCTATACACCGAAACGAAGACGGTGTGGGTGGATTTGAATCCATAGCCAACAGAATGTTCGAGCACCTTCCGATCAAACGCCGCCGCGTCCTTCGCGGATTTATCACCGGAGGGATTATCGCCTTCGCCGCGCCGTTCGTCTATGCGGCGAATAAGTTTCTCTCTTATCGAGGGAATTCGGGAGGCACTTCGACTGTAAGGTTTCCAGCTTCGGAACTCACCTTCGAGCATCCTTCGAAACTTATTGAGCTTGAGGATGAACCAGTGATTGTCATCCGCCAATCGGATAATTCCATTCGAGCTTTTACTGCGACCTGCACCCACTTAGGATGTATTGTTTCCTATCATTCGCAAATACCGGGATTTTATTGCCGATGTCACGGCGGAAAATTCGATAGCAATGGAATTAATATTCCAGGCACGCCGCCGAAATCGCCGCTCACGGAATTGAAAGTTACCAATTCTTCGAAGGATCTCATCATTTCCCTCACTCCCATTGTTAGCCGGACGTAATGGATTTAGTAGACGCCCTGCATCTCCGTGAGCCATGGGAAACGCTGAAAGCTCGGCGGATCCCCCGCCACCGCCATTCCTATTGGTATTACTTCGGCGGTCTTGCTCTTTTTTTTCTCGCGATTCAGATTGTGACGGGCGTTTTGCTTCTTTGCTATTACCGCCCAGTGCCCGAAGCGGCCCATCAAAGCGTCCAGATGATCGTGACCAAGGTTCCATTCGGCACCGTCATTCGTTCCATTCACGCCTGGGCATCGAATGCGCTGATTGCTACCGTGGTCATTCATCTTTTCAGCGTGTTTTTTATGAAGTCCTACCAAAGGCCACGAGCCACCCTGTGGGTAACGGGCATCGTATTGCTCCTCCTCATGCTCGGTTTTGGATTTACCGGCTACCTGCTCCCGTGGGACCAGACCTCCTACTTCGCGACGATGATCGGTACGGAACTTCCGCGCGAAATCCCAATATTTGGCGACTGGGTTGCCGGTTGGCTTCGCGGATCGAATGCCGTTACCGGCGCGACGCTCCTGCGCCTCTATGCGCTTCACGTAGCGGTGCTTCCATTGCTCGCCTTCGGATTTGTCATCACGCATGTTGCCATCACTACGCTGTTCGGAAGGTCTGTACCGAATAGAGCTACGATTACCGGCGAAACGAAGTTCCTTCCCGATTATTTGATGGGGGAGACGATCGTTTGGCTCATCGGTTTGGCCGTGTTGCTCGCGCTCGCAGTATATTTTCCCTGGCCGCTCTCTACAGCGTATGACTTGGCAAAGCCGAGCGAACCGCCCGCGGGCCTGCATCCGGCGTGGTATTTCATGTTCCTTTACCAAACGCTCAAGTACCTCCCAAATTGGGCGACCGTATCGCTTTACACCGTCGTTCTCCTGTTTTGGACGCTCGTTCCCTGGCTCGACCGTAAATCCAGTCGTGGGAAACGAAGCCCGCTCTTCACCTGGATCGGAATTATTTTCATCATTGGCATGGCCTTGCTCACTGCTCTGGCATATTTTTCGGTTATCCAAGAAAAGGCTGGCAATAAGACGGAGCAAACCCGCCTCGGCTACAACCGGCCTCTAATCACTAATAAGGAAAATTTTTATGTCAACTCGATTCCATTTTAATAAATTTGGCTGGATGATAATGAGCGCCATGCTAATGCTCGCGCTTGGCTCGTTTACGGCGCGCGCGCAGGATAATGGCACCTCTGGCAGCTCGACCCCCAGCACTGCGCCGGCCCCCAGCACCACTACACCCAGTACCGCTCCAGCGCCCAGCAGCGGCGGCGGCTCGGCGGTTGAGAATTCTTCATCCCATAGTTCGAGCACGACCACCGAGACCACGGGTCCGCAAAATATCGACTCGAATACCTGGATCCTCATTGCCGTCGCCGTGATCGCATTCCTCGTGCTGATTATTGTTATTGCTCGGGCTGCATCCTCCAAGCGAAGCAGCGTTAGTAGAACGACAGTGGTGAAGTAAATTCTATTACTCGAATTTTTCAAGATGGCCGGGTTGCAAAATCCGGCCATTTTTGTTTTTAATGTCGATAAGAAATAGCTTTCAAGTCTGCTGTGCTCGTTTAATATTCATTTTTGTTTTCATTAATACTAAAGATTTTTTATCTCAAAAATCTTCGAAAAATCCCATAAATCTCAGTCCGCTTTCAATGAGCTAATGGTGCCTATCAAAGACCCGTACTAATATAAGCACTAC
>Ga0070714_100000033_pt1 | contig 131739 bp, 110 predicted proteins | sample LARL83metaG_FD_65450 | JGI IMG/M metagenome (GOLD analysis project Ga0070714, IMG submission 65450) | Corn, switchgrass and miscanthus rhizosphere microbial communities from Kellogg Biological Station, Michigan, USA - LAR L8-3 metaG | ecosystem: Host-associated > Plants > Roots > Rhizosphere... | reverse complement strand
GGCGCAAAGGCGACATGAAAGATCACCGAATCACCGGTTGCAAGCGTGAGAGGAAGTCCGGTGGACGCGAGTGTGAAGGTCGATGCTTGCGAGAGATTTGCAGCGTTCACCGTAAATGGATCACAGCCCGTGTTCTTCAACACGATAGTGGTATCGCGCTCATTGCACAAAGAAATTGTTCCCACCTCCAACGCGGCGAGATTAGCTTTGGACATAGATGCGAGTGCGCTGCCGCTGACCGCAATCACGGCGCTATCCGTGTAACCATTTGATCGTGTAGTAAATCGAACAACGCCATTTACGGTCTTCGTATCTTGCGGCATATAATGCACATGCAAAAAAAGCGTGTCACCGGCGTGGATAGTAAGTGGATAGCCGAGAGTATCCATCGTAAACTCGCTCGGCTGCATTTGACCGGAAAGGACCGTGAGATCGCCACAGCCCGTGTTAATCAGGGCAATGAGCGTATCGGAATTTTGGCATGCCGAAGGTGCTTCCATCGAAAGAGACACTGGCCCGGACAGCCGCCCGGTATCCGGGCCGCCGACCGCAGTGATGGCAAGAAGCGTATCGTAAGGATTATGGAACAGGCCATCGTTTACGCCATGAATGTGGAGATAGGCGAGATGCGTCCCTTCCTGCGTCATGGTGTAGGCTAACTGGAAACTGTCGGTCGCGCCACTATCGAGATAAAAGGGGAGCGCCACAGTATCGAGTTGGAATGTTCCTTTTGGGTCCTGTTCTTCAAGTTCCACGGAGGTTAACGTAATTCCGCGGCACTGAATATTCTTTATCGTTACCGCGAGATTCGTATTGTGGCATTTGCTTGCCGTGCCGCTCAGAGCCTGAGTTAGTTCCGGCGGTCCAACGGCAACCAAAGTTCCATCGCCGCCGTCGGTCGTCATCCAGGTCCCACGATCCTTGGATGTGCCCGCCGCATCGAGCGGGCCATTGAACCCGCTCGCAATTACGATACCGCCGTTACAGGTAGGTGGAACGCAAAAGCGATAATCGGGACCATTGCCTGGGCTGGGACCTCCCACGGAAATAAGCGTATCTCCTCCATTTGTAGAGCGCCAGACACCTGCGGGATAGGAAGTTGGCGACCAATTGGGAGTGCCTAAACCTTGAACATATATCGCGTCCGCACTTCCCTCTATATCTCCCGTGCTCCAAAACATCCCATTATTGTTTACCTTCCACTTCGTTCGGTTCCAAGATTGTCCGGTATCCGTAGATACATAAATGTAGTAAGAACTATTTATGCCATTGCTGAGACCGTCTTGTTTCATAAAGAACTTCCCTGTTTTTTGTTGCGCATAGATTCCCCAGTCCTCAGGAAGAGGGTCCTTAGGATTGGTCCAGGTAACGCCACCATCCGTCGTTCGAGAGAATAAGAATGGTTGAAAAGAGGTAGAACCCGCCGCTACGGAAGTGATGCCTACCATCGAGTCGAGAAACGCTATACCGCCCGTAGACTGAACCATAATCCCCACCCGCGCTTCCATAGCGAAGGTAGAAACACCATATTGTGGTAACACTTGCCAAGTCCACCCTCCATCGGTTGTCTGCCATACCGTGTTGCTCTCGCCGGAATTAGAGTTTCCAATATTAGTTGCTGCCCATCCTGTTAGAGTGTCCCTCATGTAAATACTTGTGATCTCATCGGCAGAAGGAGTAATACACTGCCTCCATGTTTGACAGCCGTTATCCGTTCGAAGGATTTGCCCGTTAACAGAAATCATTCCATGCAACTCATCCCAAAAAAAAGGCGCGGCGGTTGTGTTATCGGAAATCCGATGCCAGTGGGAACTCATTTGTGCAGCCAATCGATTCGACCAGAAAAGGACGAATGTGGTAAGGAGTAAAAGAGCTTGTAACCTTTTTCGAGCCATCATTCCACGAAACATAAAGAACATCCCGCCCCTCCACAATGCGGAAGGGCGGAATGTAAATGATATTATTTCACAACCAGCATTGTCTTACTTGCGATCACAACCCCTTGAGGGAATTCGATCGTGTAGTAATATGTGCCCGATGGAAGGTCCTTCGCAGTAAAATAGAAGAAGTGCCGGCCGGCACCCAGAACGCTCTCATCTTCGTTCATCACTTTCACTCCTTTTTCGTTAGCGATGGTTATTGTTGCTACCCCACCAGCCGACGTAACGAACGGGATCGTGGTATTGAATCCCGAAGCGGCATCGACCGGATTCGGGAATTTTTCTCGTATTCCGAGATTTCTTCTACAAGTCTTAATCCCCTATAATCGCTACTCTGCTAACCGGCAGAAATGAGCCATCATGTTCTAGCATAACGACGTACATACCCGCCGGAAGCATAGAAACATCGAGCTTGCATTTCCCATTCTCGCCCAATTGACTGCGCAGAACTTCGCGTCCTAAAATATCATAAACATGGAGCGGATGGTTGCGATCTTCCGAAACGACGTTCACGGAATGCGTTGCGGGATTGGGATAAAGGTACGAATAATAGGCAAGATGCTCGAAGGATTGCACGCTGGAGACTGCTCGGTCACCAAGGACAAGCGCATCGTTTGCTAAACCCATCGCTCCGACAAATTGACCGGATGCATTCATTGCTACACTATACATGCCTATGTAGTCGACCGCTGTATCGAAGAGTAGTGTGTCAATGGACCACGTTTCCCCCCGATCTGTGCTGAACAAGACTCTTGTTCGACCCAAAGAAAGGCCCGCAAAGATGGTATCGCGGTCGAGAGGCGACATGGTCCTGACGTAGCCGAGGACTACGCTGGTATCCGTGTCCTTAAAAACCACTTTCCATGATTGTCCCGCATCGGTGGAACGCACGATTATAGGATAGTCTCTCGTAGGAAACCCTGGACTATTAACGAACACTGCTCCAAACTCAATTATGGTGTCACCCGAACCAAAATTGCAATCAGACAAAATAGCGGAGTCGGATCGATCGATGGCTCCTTTGGTCGAATCGACAGTCTTCCAGTTATCCGAGGTGTAATAAGTCTCGCCAAGATCGTACTTAAAAACACGGAACCGGCCATTACCATACGCATGGCACTGCCATAGTGAGGGCTGCCAAAAACTGACGGCGTTCCAATGCTCGCCACCGTCCGACGTTGTGAATATAGAAGGAGCAAAATCGGCAGCGACGATGATGCCCTCATTGGGATTCGCAAAGCTCACGTCCTCGAGGTCAACGATCGTTGTTGGCAGCGTTTGCTGATGCCATGTAATGCCACCATCGAAAGTCCGAAGAGCTAACATCGTATCGCCGATGGCAACGATATTGAGAGAGTCAATCTGTTCGACTTTCGTAATCCGATTCCGATATGCAACGATCTGGTTCGGAAGTCCTGGATCCTGGATCGCCCACGTTCTTCCTCCATCGTTGGAACGCTGAAAAAGTATTTTTACGTCATAGGACTGAACTTTATCGGCAAGAATAGAGGCCGTGCAGTTATTTCCTGCGCAGGAAACGGACGTGACGATGAATTGAGTGTCCGCCTCGACTTCGGGAATCGTAATCTTGCAATGAAACTGCGCCCATGTCGTGGCCGGCATAAGAGCCAGCCACGACAGAAGGAATAATCTCGCCATTTGCTTTTGCATTTTAGTTAACATGGCACGGATTAAGATCATAGCAAACGTCCATTAGAATGGGGCCATCGGTGGGTGGTTCGGCACAATTGCCGGAAAGCCCTAATTGGGTCGAGCAAGAGACTTCAACAATATGTCCTCCAACTTGGCAATACTGGCAACTAGTTACGCAAGATCCGTCCCCGCATGACAAGAACGTGGTGCTGTTTTGGTAAGGATTATTTCCATACTCGATAGGAAGTCCCGAACTGTTCTCATGCCAGCATGGACTTGTGGTAAAGGCATAAACTATGGTAGGCCCCTGCCCACACGGCTGTATTACAACTCCCACCGGAACCGGCGGGTTCACCCAAAAGCCCGAGATTGCCCCAGAGACTATCTGTTGTGGGGTGAGTGTCGAACAAGGGCTTGTATTCGGCGCAACAATCGCCGTGATGATAAAAGAGATCGAACCGTCGGGATTATTTTTCCAACAATAGTACGTAGTCACAAAGCAACTCGTACCTGGAATTTGGACTCCCCACGAAGCCGGTCCAGACCAGGAACCATCCGGGCACTGCGCCCGTGCATTTGCTCCTCCCGCCAGTAAGCTAACGACTAAGAGGAGTGTGATCCCGCTCACTCTCGCGATTCGCGAGAGCTGTATTGTGCGGCTGGCAATTCCAAAGGGATGGCGAAACCGCATAAAAGAGAGCGGCCCGAAGTTCGAGCTGCTCGAAGTACAATGGTTATTTTCCGTGAATGTTTTCATCGGAGTGGTTTGTTAAAAAAAAGATAGCGATAGGCGCTCCCGGTAAACCACGTGAATTAAATGGTGTGGCTATCGGGACAACGGAAGTGGTTCCGGCCACCCCCCGCCCCCTCCTTGAAAAGGAGGGGGGTGAGTCTTCCGCTATCTCGTGAAAAAATTGGATGGTCATTCGAGTGGGCCATCTTGCTTGGCATCATTCATTACCTCGACTAAGCTTGGCGATTGCCAGCCCGCAGTGACCCACGCTCCGTTCGAAAGATGAATATTAGCAGAATTCGGATAGGGAACGACGGTTCCGGCAATGGTGGCGGAAATTGCCGTGAAGCAAAGCTCCTGCGGATACTGACCATACCCGGTGACGTTAAAATCAGAATGATCGCCACCGCCGCTGATCGTGACATCGCCTAAGGAATCGGTCGTGACGTTATCGACGGTGAAGGTATAGCAACTCCTTGGTGCGGCATCCGCCGGCTTTATCACCGCTTGCATCGTGGGAGTTAGTTGAAATACGATCGAAAGGGTCAGAAGGAGGGTAATTTTTGTCATGGGGCGATTTTGGTTTAAGTTTTAAGGGTCAACTTTCTGGGGCACCCGCAAAGGGCAGGATCTCGTTCACATTGACCTCGCACTAAAATCGCCAGCCACTACCCATTTTGCCGTATCCAAAATCACGATTTTGTTCGCACGGTATTTCCCTGGTGAGACCCAACTTTTTGCTCCAAATCGCCCAAAATGAATTCGAAATCGCTGCGGGAGGGATTAGAACTGGCGAACATTGCTCGCAAACTCGTCCCTAAAAAAAATTCAAGAGTTTCCGAGACAGGAAAGAATCAGGAGTCCTTAGTATACCGCCAGATTTCGGATTCCGAAACGCCCCTTTCGGATCAGGATATTATTCAAGGGCACGGACTTTCTCGGCGGCGCTACCAGCAAATACTTTCGGAAATCAACCACTGGCTCTTCGAGCAAATACTGGAACGGACACTTCCAGCAACCTTATATTCGGACTACTCCCGCCGATTATTTGCTCTCGACCGTGCTCATGCCACGCTGCGCATCCTGGGACGCTTGGGTCTAAGTTTTAGCGCAAGCGAGGAGGCAAAGCACTGGTTTGAAGAATCGATCGTGCTCGAAGAGTGGCAGGTTGCTATTTCGCTCCTCGATCCCCTGCTGACCTGGGCTTCCCTTTCGGGGGATCTGGAAACATATAACCGTTTGATCTCTGAGCGCCCTCGACTCGTGTTGCTGGAAGCAACGCTCGCGGATGCGACCGAGGTGATTCAGCGGGTTAGAATGGTCTTCGCCAAAAGCGGCGCGGAGCATCCGGAGCTTTTGGAAATCATACGTCCAGTCATTGCGCGCCTGGAACTAATTGTCCGTGAGCATGGCACCTTTCGCTTGAACGAGTTGCTCCTGGTGATTCGCAGAATGGCGCAGCAAGTAACGATGGATTACGACGACGCACTTGCGATTTGCGAGGATATGGATGGCCTCCTGCAACAATTTCCACTCTTTGCAAATCGCGCTCGAAAAAGCCGGAATGCAGTCGCAAAACTGATGTGCCTCGTTCAACGGAAGAAGCACTCGGAAGCCCTGAGCGTAGCAGAATCCCAACCTGATTTATTCGACACCGGGGACCAGAATTGGTATTCCTTTCAGGCATGGCGGTTTCTGCTTTTTCTGCACACACAGCAGTTTAGCAAAGGCTATGAACTCGCGCGGGAAGTAATGTCCCATTCTCTGTTTTCTTCTCAGACCGCGGTTACGCGCGAGCTATGGAATCTTTTTTTGCGTTATGCGGAGCTAATGACCGGTCGGCCCATCACCGGCGTTACGTTTCGAAAGAGCGATATGCCCGGCGATCTCCACCGGCGGATTATGAAGCAATTCTCGAGCTTCAAGGGGGATTATTCCGGTTATGAAATGGCGGCCGTGGTGCTGGAAATCCTGATCATTCTCGAAAAGCGTTTGGGCGATCTCGCTTCGCGCATCGACTCACTCAAAATCTACAAATCCCGGCATCTGACCGGGGATCAAGAGACACAGAGCGGTATCTTCATTTCGATCGTACAGCTTCTAAATACGTATGATCTGGATCGCGCTAAGATTGTAACTGCTTCCGTGCCCATGCTCGAACTCATGTCTACGATCAAGACCATCGACCGGGTGCAATCGCAACAGGTGCTGCCGTATGAGACGCTATGGCAATTGATCGAGGAGAGATTGCCGAAAAATGCTGCCGAATTTTATGGGAAGCCGGAACTTGCGAAGGTTCATTACAATCGGGAACTCAGATTGGCGAAAGTGAGCCGTTCTGGTAGTTTTCCATGAATATGAAAAGAACAACCACACAGATTGCGTAAACTTACAAAAACTCCGTCATCTGCCGCCGCTTGAGATAATCGACAACATCGCGGATGCCCTGGGCCTGGTCGCGGCGGGTGATGAGGATCGCGTCGCCAGTATTGATCACGATCGCATCGGTCATGCCATAGGTGAGCACCAGTTGATCGTTGCGGGAGATAACCAAACATCCGCGCGAGTTGCGGGCAATGACATGGCTGCCGATAAGGACGTTGTTCTCCAAATCTTTTTCGCTCAGACGATAGACTTCGTCCCAGCTTCCGACATCGCTCCATCCGAGCGCGCCGGCGCGAAGGACATACACGTTCGATGCTTGCTCCATCACGCCATAATCGATCGAGACTCCGCGAATGGTGCTATACACCTCGCGCAGTTTGGGAACAAATTCGGAAGAGGAGCGGATCGGCAGCGTTTCTATCTCGCGCATGATCTCGGGGGTAAAATCGCGAAGCGCCCGCTCGATCGCATCGACGCGCCAGACGAACATACCGCTGTTCCACAAAAAATCTCCGCTCTCGACAAAGCGTCGCGCGGTATCGACATCCGGTTTTTCCGCAAAGCGCTTTACGTTGAAGATGTCGCGCAGCTCGAATTCGGAAAAATGGGGAAGCTCTTTTTGCGAGGGCAAGTGCTCGTCATCCAATTGAATATAGCCGAAGCCGGTCTCCGCGCGGGTCGGATGAATGCCGATGGTAACGAGTGCGTGGGTTTCGTGCGCCAGCCGCGCGGCAAGCTTCATCAGCCGCGCGAATTCCGATTCGTTCCGAATGATGTGATCGGCCGGCAGGACGATCATGACGGTGTCCTCGCCACTTTTTTCCCGCAGCAGCCGCGCGCCGAGTGCAATGCATGGCGCGGTGTTCTTTCCGAACGGCTCGGTGATGATGTTCGCTTTCGGAAGATCGGGAAGCTGCAGTTCGAGCTCCTCGCGCTGTGCTTCGTTCGTGACAATGAGGGTGTCCGCAATGTCAGAAAAAAGGAGCGTGCGCCGCACGGTCGCCTGAATAAGCGAGATGCCCGGCGTGAGCACATCGAGCAATTGCTTGGGCCGCCGCGCCCGGCTCTCCGGCCAAAACCGCGAGCCAACCCCGCCCGCCATAATGAGTACGCTGATCTTCACGCCACAAAATTACGACGATAATTGTCGTAACCAGGATTTGGGGAGATTTTTTTAGTCTGAACTACGATTATGTCTGAACCAGGATTTGGGTGGATGTTTTAGATTAAGAAGAAATTGTTCGAATTGATTTCGGACATTTTTTCTATGGCACGATGGTTACAATCACGTGCGCCTAACCTATTCCGAATGGATTCCAAATGTCAGCCAGACCGCCGAGGACCGGCTGCGGGCGCTTGTTCAGCTTTTCGACCAACTGTTGCTCCAGCTTTCGGGCGATGCGAACGAAGCGCTCGAATGGATGCGCTATCTCGACGAGCAATATAAAATTTTCGGTCCGGACATGACGCTCGACATGTTCGTTGATAAACTGAAGGAATTGGGATTAGTGACCGAGGACGAGAACGCGCTCCTCAAGCCGACCAACAAAGCAATCCAAAATATCCGGCGGGATGCGCTGCTCGAAATGTTTCGCTCGCTCCGCAAATCGCCCAATGGCGCGCACGATACGCCGCACACCGGCCAAGGCATCGAGCGAACGCAGAACACTAAGAACTATACCTTCGGCGATCAGGCAACCAACATAGACTTCACGCAAACATTTTTGAACGCGCAAAAGCGCGCGCTGCGGGATTCCCCCTCCTATGAAGCGGAGCGGAATAGGAGGGGGCTGGGGGGTGGTTCGGCGAATGACGAAAATTCTGCCAACCCCACCGCACCACCCCCCAGCCCCCTCCTCTTATCAGAGGAGAGGGAGTTTGTTCTGCAGGAAGAGGACATTGAAATCTACGAGACGGAGCACCTTACCAGTTGCGCGACCGTCCTTATGATCGATATCTCCCACTCCATGATCCTCTATGGCGAGGACCGAATCACGCCGGCGAAGAAAGTCGCGCTCGCGCTATCGGAACTTATTAAAACGAAATTCCCGAAGGACCAGCTCTATGTCGTCACCTTTGGGGACGAGGCAAAGCTCATTACCGTAAGCGAATTGCCGTTCCTCGAAGTCGGGCCGTATCATACGAACACGCGCGCGGGTCTCCGGCTTGCGCGGCAATTGCTGAAGCGATCGGGTAACGTGAACAAACAAGTGTTTATGGTGACCGACGGAAAGCCCTCGGCGATGTTCGAGGATAATGGGCGCCTCTATAAAAATTCGTTCGGTCTCGATCCGAAAATTGTGAATAAAACACTCGATGAAGCCGTCGCCTGCCGGCGAGAGAAGATCACAATTTCAACCTTTATGGTTGCTCGCGATCCGTACCTTATTAATTTCGTTGAAGATCTGACGAAATCGAACAAAGGCCGCGCCTATTATTCGGGCCTGAACGATTTGGGCCAGTTCGTCTTCGTCGATTACGTAAGGAACCGGAGGAAAAAATTTCCGGGAAGCCGGGATTGACGCTCGGAATCTTCTCGTGTGGCATTTTGTGTAATCCCAGTCTCCGCTTTCTACTAACTTATGAATATTCGAAGCCTCGCGTTTGCATTAGTTGTTAATCTTTTTGCATCGTCGACGATGCTCGTTAGCGCCGGGAATGCGCAATGGACTCAAACGGCTGGCCCCTATGGCGGCGGCATTAGCGCCCTGGCTGTGCTTCATGCCAATACTTCCTCGCCGATGCTGTTTGCCGGAACGGCGGCGGGCGTTTTTCGTTCCAGCGACCGCGGCGCCCATTGGGTGAACGCTACTCCGGGCCTGACGAACGCCAGCGTGGCAACGCTCGCGACGCTGGACACCGATGTTTTTGCCGCCACCGCGAGCGGGATCTTCCGCTCTACCGATAACGGAGGAAGCTGGAGAGTCGCTAATTCCGGACTGGGGCCCTATCCCGTGGGAATCCTCGGAGTCATGGGATCCATGCTGTTTGCTGCCGTACCGTATTATTATGGAACAGCAGGCATTTTTCGTTCCACGAACCGAGGCGCAAGCTGGGTCGCCATCGATACGAGCTTGCCAGACGGTTCGAGTCCCACGGTGTTTGGTGCAATGGGCACGATGCTCTTCGCGGGTTCCACCACGGGCATGTTCCGTTCGAGGGACAGCGGAAAAAGCTGGAGTATCGATACGTCCGGGCTTTCGTCCTATCCCGAGGTTGTATCGATTGCCGTTTCCGGAGAAAATATTTTTATAGGGACGTATAACGGCATTTTCCGCTCGACCGATTCGGGCACCGATTGGTTACCCGCAAGTCTCGGCGAAGAAGGGATGGACGACTATGCGCTCGTTACGAGCGGCGCGGACTTATATGCGGGTAACTTTTACGGCTTCTTCCACACGAGCGACAATGGCAAGACCTGGATCCCCGCTTATTCCGGACTTTCCGGCACAGCCATCGACGCAATCGCCGTGGCGGATTCCGCGCATGCGGGAATACCGGGAACGGTCTTTGCCGGCTCGTCCAGCTCTGGCATTTTCGCCTCCAACGATGGCGGCGAGAGCTGGCTTGCGGAGAATACCGGCCTCGTGATCGCAAATGTTTACTCCCTTGCTTCTCTCGGCTCGGACCTGTTCGCCGGTACAGACAACAACCTGTTTCGAAGCAGCGATGAGGGCGGAAGCTGGCAGCCGCTAAGTTTTGCCAGCGGATCTCAAACGAGCGTGCAAGTCTATGCCCTCGCGACGAATGGGGATGCATTATTCGCAGCCACCTCTTCCTATACCTCGCCCGTTTTCGTCTCTATGGATGGTGGCATAAGTTGGAATGCGCCGAGCACCAATGGAAGTTCTACAACGGTTAACGCATTGTTCTCTGTCGGTGGAACTTCTTCGACGGTTTTTGCGGGGTCGAGTGGCGGCATTTTTCAATCGCCGGATGATGGAACAAGCTGGATCGATGCCAGTACCGGCCTGCCGGTACAGAACCTCGATGTCTTTTCGTTTGCTCAGGGGGGCGGGAATCTTTATTGCGGCACCGCGAACGGCGGTGTTTTTTATTCGAGCGACGGTGGCGAGACGTGGAATAACGCGAGCTTGGATTTCACGCAAGCCTCCACGAACGTCCTATCGCTGGCCGAGGTGAAGGGAATTCTTTTTGCCGGCACGTCCGGCGACTACCTCGGCTCCGGCAACGCCCTCTTTCGTTCCACAGACCAGGGAACGACCTGGACGGACGCTGGCGTCAGCGGGATGGTTTCGGCACTCCTTGTAATCGGCTCCAATGTTTTTGCTGCCACAAATGCGGGCGTCTTTCTTTCGAAGGATGGCGGCTTAACTTGGATAGACGTAAGCGATGGCATGAATGGCGCTCCGGTCGCCGCGCTGGCCATTAACGATACGTATCTCTATGCCGGAACGGCCGGCGCGGGCGTGTGGCGAAGGCCGCTCGATGAGATGGTTAGCATTGATGGAGTTCATTCCGCCGCTTCGGTGGCGCCACCGGAGCAAAACTATCCCAACCCCTTCACGCGCAAAACGACGATCCCTTTCTCGCTTACAGAAAGTGGGCAGGTGACGGTAACGATTTTCGATATGCTCGGCAACGAGAAAGCAACACTTGTAAACGGGAATTTCAATGCGGGGTCGCATGAAGTCATGTGGGATGCGCATAATGCAATGCCCGGCACCTACGAATGCCGCATTACACGCCCCGACGGAGTGCAAACCCTTCCGCTCGTTCTCGAAAGCAGTGTGCGATAAGGCGCAGAATCATTCCTTCACGAACTTCGCGCGCGAGCGGCAATCACTCACATAATAAAGGCCGGCCGGAAGCGAGGAGACATCCAGCGTGAGCGGGCCGGCGGCGGGAACCGTTCCGCAAAGCACTTCGCGGCCTAGAACATCTAAAACATGCGCTTGCTTTCCGGATTCGAGGGATTCGATGCTTATGGTTTGAGAAGCAGGGTTAGGATAGACCACGAGGCTCAACTCGAAAGGGCTCGAATCTTTTACAACATCATTCGAAGGCTCACCCACCATCAATTCTGTGCCTATTACTGAAGGTGAAAGGCCTAGGATCGCAATAGCATTGCCACTGGTCGTAACGGCAATTGCATCGGTTTCAACTTCAGTGGTATCGGAACTATAGATCATTGTGTCAGTGGTCCAAGATAATCCGTGATCGGTGCTCTTATATAAATGTCTTTCACCGAAGCTGGCTCCAGCAAATACAACGCCTCGGTCAAGTGACGAGATGCAATTGATAGCGGACCCGAATGTGGGGGGAAGTGGCAGGTAGGACCAAGTCACACCATTATCAGTGCTTATAGCGATAAGAGGCCCCTTTGATTGTTGACCTTGATGAACCCCGAACGCTACAAGGGTATCGCCTCGAAAATTGCATCCCCACACGGATTCAGTATCGCCCGATCCACCGTATGGGACAATGAGAGATGTAGAATCGACCGTAGCCCAGTTATCCGACGTAAAATAGAGGGGACCATTCCATGCTGTGATTGCACGGAATCGTTCCCCACCATCTGAGTGGCACATTGTTGTCGTAAGCCAGGGATACCATGGCGCCCTGTTCCATGTTATTCCGCCATCGCTCGTTGTGTAAATGTTATTGGGAAGGTTTGACCAAAGTGTCACGATTCCCGTCATAGGATTCGAAAAATGAAACCCCTTTTGATCATAATCTTTTATCGGTAAATCTCGCCTGAGCCACGTATTTCCTCCATTCGTGGTTACGACTACTACGCCGCTATCCGACATTGCGACAGCATCCAAGGAATCGATTTGTTGGACATAGCGGATGTAGTTGTTATTACTTCCTTTCGAATGTGGCAAGCCCGGGTCCTGTTGCGTCCAGGTTTCACCAGCATCGGTACTTCGAAAAAGAAAAAGCACCCAAAAATCCGAATCGTTAGGCAGTGAAAGGTCGCGACGAATTGCCGCGACGATACATACATTATGCCAGCAATCGAGCGCGGTAAATTCGTAATTATAGTGGCCAACGTTAACCGGCACGGCATTACGCCAGCGAAGCCGGCCTCGCGCGCCGGGCACGAATGCCAGGCACGCGAGGATAGCAAAGAAAATGGTTTTATTGATCCGCATACATTTACTTTTTGATAAATTTTATCTCCTTGTGGCCGCCACTAATATAGTAGGTTCCAGAAGCCAGCGATGAAACGTCCAGTACAAGCTGCCCATTTGAAGCAATAACTCCGTGCAGTACCTCGCGGCCAAGCACATCAAGAACACTTATGCTTTCTCCAAGTTGCGTAGAATGGATCGCTATGCTGTTCGCAGATGGATTAGGATAAGATGTCAGGCCTTCGTCTATCGCCGGTGAAAATGAATTCTGATTATCTTAGTACTCTTGAACGAGGTCTTGTTAACGTGAGTCTTGATAAACTAATAAGTATTTCCAAAGCGCTTCGCATTCCCTTCAGCGAATTGGTAAAAGGATTGGACTAACCGTATTCTCGCAGTAAATTTGGTCGATTTTGAGCTTTAACGTTTGGCATTTCGTATCTTTGCCACGATGGACTTGCCCGGTTCGGTGGAATTATCGATTGTCATCGCTGTCTATAACGAGCAGGAAGTGCTCGGGGAACTCGAGCGCCGCCTGACGGCCGCGCTTCGGGCGATCGGCAAGCCCTACGAAATTATCCTCGTTGACGATGGCTCGCGCGACGAATCGCTCCCCATGCTGCTCGGCCTCCGCGACCGTGACCCGGAGCATATTCGTGTCCTGAGCTTTACACGTAATTTCGGGCATCACATCGCGCTAACAGCGGGGTTGGACCAGTCGCATGGCGACGTCATCGTAATGATGGACGCCGATTTGCAGGACCAGCCGGAGGAAATTCCGAAGCTGCTCGCGAAATTGGAGGAAGGTTACGATGTTGTCTGGGGCGAGCGGGAGGCGCGGCAGTTCAAGTGGTATAAGAATTTTTCGAGTAAGCTATTTCTCTGGCTAATGAATAGCGTGGCGCGCTCGGAAGTGGCGCTCGATTCGAGTATCTTCCGCGCGATGCGCCGTGAAGTTGCCGACGATCTTCACCAAATGCGTGAGAAGGCGCGCTATCTTCCCGGCCTTGTTCGCTGGATTGGGTATAAGCAGACGAGCGTCCCGGTGGTGCATGGAAAGCGCTTCGCGGGCCAGACAAAATATTCGTTCTGGCGGCTTATTAAGCTTGCGCTCTCGACCGCGACCAGTTTTAGCGCCGCTCCTCTGCAATTTGCTACGGTTTCCGGCATGGGCATGGCGGCGCTCGCCGTGCTCGCCGTGATTTATATTCTCATTCGCAAGCTTCTCGGCGCCTATCCGGTGCCTGGCTACGCATCGGTGATGGTGGCGATTTTCTTCTTCGCCGCATTGCAACTTATCGTCATTGGGCTCATGGGCGAATATGTCAGCCGCATTTATCGCGAGGTGCAGGGAAGGCCGCTATATTTGCTGCGCGAATTACCGGGGGCGGATAGGAGAATTCGGAGATCGGATAGGGAAGTACCGGTGTGGGAAGGCCGTCGAATGGCGTCGCTTACGGAAGCGGAACGGAACGAAGTTATTATGGCGATTGGATCGGATGCACATCTTCCGCTTGCACGCGTTTTTGCTTCGCAAGATTCCCCGGAATTGGCGAAGTATCATTTTACGACATGGGAAAATGCCGATCCATTTGTTTTTCTTCATAAAGAGAACGGCCGAATCGCGGCTCTTGCGCTGCTCTCGGAATTGGATTGGGATACGCTCGTGCTCGGCCTTTCATCGGGACGAATCCTTTATGCAAATGCTCCTGGCGAGGCAATAGACGCTCGCCGCATTGGTGCAATGAAAGAGGTTCTGAAAACAGCGGTCGCCTTCGCCAGAGAAAAAAGGATTCGCCTGCTCGATGCTCGCGTTTCCAACGAGGATCTCTTCCTTATGCGCGCCTACGAGAGCGAAGGATTTCATACCGTCGATCTTCTCGTTACCCTCGGCGCGACCCGAGAAAAATTCGATCGTATTCTCGATCGCAAAGATTACACACGAAGCGGGAAACACTTCGATTTTGGAAATGGGCTTATTATTCGCCCTATGCGTCTGGAGGATGAACCGACGCTTGCCCATATTTCGCACATTTCTTATGGCGATCCTACGATGATCCAGGACCGCTTCTTTTTAGAACCGGCAATACCGCAAGCACGCGCCCAGGAGGTCTTTCGAAAATGGTTTTTGAATCTTGCAACGCGGCATCGTGAGGCCAATGGAAAAGTATTGACTGCGGAACTGGATGGAACCGTCGCTGGCTATATCGCGCTGGAACCGATGACCATGTTTGGAAAGGAGCAATGGTGGAAAGATTCACTCAATGCGGTAGCACCGGATGCCCGCGGTCGCGGCGTGTATCGCGCGCTCGTGCTCGCGGCCATCGATTATGCGCGAGAGTGCAAGGCGGCCGGCCTTTTTACCAAAACTCAATCTTCGACCTATCGTGTTATCAATTCCTGGCTGCACTTAGGCGGTGACGTTCTCGAAAGCGCGGCAACCCTGCATTGGACTAATTCCTAATTCTTACGTGACTACTATTCTCATTACCGGCGGCGCCGGATTTATCGGAAGCAATTTCCTCGAATATCTTTTTCGGAAGTACCCGGAATATCATCTCATTGTGCTCGATGCGTTGACCTACGCCGGCTCCCCCGATAATATCCCCGATGATATTAAATCCTCGAAACGGTTCGAATTTTGGTATGGCAATGTCACGAACGACGATCTTGTGAGCCAACTCGTTAGTCGCTCGAATATCGTCGTCCACTTTGCGGCCGAAAGCCATGTCGCCCGCTCGATTTTCGATAACAAGATTTTTTATGTAACCGATGTGCTCGGTACGCAAGCCGTGGCCAATGCCTGCACACGAAAGAAGGACTTGGATCGCTTTATCCATATCTCTACCAGCGAAGTGTATGGCACCGCACTCACCGCTCCGATGACGGAGGATCACCCGCTGAATCCACTTTCGCCCTATGCGAGCGCGAAGGCCGGCGCCGACCGGTTGGTCTATTCCTATATTGCGAGCTATGGAATACCGGCGTGCATCCTGCGGCCCTTCAATCAATACGGACCGAAGCAGCATTTGGAAAAAGTCATCCCACGATTTATTACGAGCGCCTTGCTCGATGAACCGCTCACAGTTCATGGCTCGGGCGGCGCCGTGCGCGATTGGCTCTTCGTACAAGATACCTGCGAGCGCATCGACAAAGTCATGCACGCGCCCATTGAAGCGATTCAGGGCGAAGTGTTTAATTTAGGTTCCGGCTTTGAACTCGATGTCATGAGTATCGCGAAGCTCGTACTCGAAATACTGCACAAACCAAGCGATCTTGTGTCCCACATTGGCAACCGGCCCGGGCAGGTCGATCGCCATATTTCCTCCACGGCAAAAGCGAGCGACCGGTTGGGGATTACGTCGGGCCGGACCTTCGAACAGGGACTGGAAGAGACGATCGTATGGTACCAAACGCATCGAGCCTGGTGGGAAAAGTTGCTCTGGATGCGTCACGTGCCGATCATTACGGAAAGTGGAAAGGTCGAATATCACTGACGTGCCACCCCAAGCAGCGCGAGCAAGGAGCGACCCGGATCCCGGGCGGGGACCCTCTTCGATGCGTAAGAAAAAAACTCTTATGCTTTCGGTCCCGCAGCGGATTGAAGGGCTTGCGGGTATCGTAATTGCGATCGCCACCATTGTTTTTCTTGCCGCGAGCGTTCATACCCTCTATCAGTTCCCGGCGCCCGATAGCTACCGCTGGTACGGCGATGAGACGTGGCTGATGCTGGCCTGGAAGAGCCTGATCGCGCACGGCCGGATGGTAGTTCCGATTGCCCTGGAATCCATGCTTGCTAAGCCCCCCGGCCTTTTATTGGGATCGAGTTGGTTCACAGCGCTGTGGTATGGGCTTCCGCAGCTACTATTTCCTCCCCATTTCGATCCTATCACGATCGGGCGAACGATAAGCTTCTGTCTCGGCATAGCCACGCTGGTCGTGATCGGAATAGCGGGCTCTCGCCTCAAACTTTCTACTTCGTTCACCGTACTCTCCATGGCCCTCCTTGTGACGACACGTGCCTATACCCTTGCCATGCACAGCGCGCGCTACGATATCATTACGGGATTGGCTGCGCTCGGATTTATTGCATTTTTTGCAGTCCGAGTGGGAGATCGTTTCTTGAACCGTCCGCGCCGAGGCGCGCGGTTTGCGTTTTGGCTTGGTAGTATCGCGCTCCTTCTTTGCCTGACGATCAGTCCGCATGTGGGCGCGCTGTTGATGCTACCGGCGATTTTCATTGCATGGTATTTCGGTGCGTTTGAAACGGTTCGCACTTCGATTGCTCTGATCGCTGGCGCCGTCGTTGCATTCGCAGCGCTCGCGCTGGTTTACGTTGCGGCCAATCATGTTTTGGTCATCACGGGTATTGCCGCGGGAGATAACCAAACCAATTCCTATCTGCAACACTTGCCGATCCTCCGCCTTTTTTCGTGGTCGGCCGAGCGGCACCAGCTTGGCGCGAAGCTGTATTATCTTTGGGATGAGGCACCGGCCTTTGCAATTCTGCTGCCGCTCATCGCGCTCTCGGAAATTGTTCTTCTCCTCCGAAGGGAGCGCCATTCGGCAACGCTCTTTCTCACGATTTGCCTGGTGTGTGTGCTCCTAAGCGGTGCCGTGTTTCAGAGCACGCTTCCATATTATGTAAGCTACTTCCTTCCGCTTGCCGCGCTCGTGTTCGCGGCACATGCACGCGAATGGGCAAACGGCATTTGGCTACGCCCGTTACTGGCCGCTGCAAGTCTCGTGGTGGCTGCGGAAATTTTCTTAATTTGGTTACCGGCGCTGGACAATGCCGGTCGGATAGGCAAGCGGATCGGCGATGCGAACACCGCCGCGATCCAAGCCGCGATCGAGCAAACGAGCCGAGGATGGGAACCTGGAGCGGACCATCCGCTCATTCTCGCGCAAGGCCCGGCGATCCATGAGTTGTTGCGAGATACCAGCGTGCGCGTGATGAGTGAGGCCTTTCTTTTTTTTCCGGCATCATCGGAATCAACCGATTCCGCGATTTCCCGCGCGGACGTAAATTATATTATCGATTATCATAAGCCCATGACCGCCGAATACGACCGCGCGATCAGGAAGTGGAAACCGATCTTTTCGCGTACGGGACCGCTCCTCGATCGCACCCTAAACTATTTTCACGATACGACCAGCGAACTCGATACGTTAACGATGTATCAAGTCGATAGTCTGCAATGAACTCGCAAAGCGGTTTGCCGGCGTCGATGCGGCGAGAAACGCTTCCATGTGCCACGATCTATCGATCGGCCCGTCCATGATACCGAATAGAAAGAAAGGGAATCTGGCCATGGCCACCCTCCTGGTCCTGATTGCGATTGTGCTCGCCGATCAGGCCCGGTTTCTATTCGTCTATCCGGTGCCAGATACGGGTATGTGGTTCGGCGATGAAACGTGGACGATGCTAACCGTCCGGGCGCTCGCGCAATCCGGTGTGGCGCGAGTTCCGGAGGCGCTCGGTTCTTCTCTCGCGCATTCGAATGGGCTTCTGAACGGAAGCATCTGGATTTCTGGATTGCTGTATGGCGTTCCGGCCATGCTTTTTTCAAACGTTGGAAGCCCGGTTGCCATTGGGCGAACCGTAACGTTTGCTCTTTCGCTCGTAACTCTGTTTTTTGTCTATCGTCTCGCGCGAAGGCTTGGCGCTCCGGAGACGGCGGCCTGGATTAGCGTCCTTGCGCTCGTGATCTCGAATGCGTTCTATTTTTCGAGCCACTCCGCTCGGCTCGATATAATAACGGGTTTGGCGGTGCTGCTCTTTTTTTATTTTCTTGTAACGGCTTTCGACCGCGCGCAGACCAGGACGCCAATCGCTCGATATGCTTTTTCCATTCCATTTCTCGTTGCGATGTCTGCCGCGATATATGTCCACGTTCCAGCACTCATTGGGTTGCCGGCGCTCTATTCGCTCTGGAAAATGGGTGCGTTCCGGCGCTGGCAAACGGTGGCGATTTCCATCGGAGGATTCGCGCTGGGAGCATTCCTCCTTATTGGAACCTATTGGATGACCACCGGTTCGTTCAGCCTTTTGGGAACCGGATACAATCAATACTACAATGTTGCAAACTCCCTGCCCGTCCTGCATCTTCGTTCGTGGCGTGTGCAAAAGATCAATACTATCGATCGTGGGTTGCAAGTATGGGATGTTGCGTGGCCATTAGTTATAGCAATCCTGATTGGCATCGCCGCCCGGGTGCGAATTTGGCGACGCGGGCGCATCGTTGGCGACGATCGACGCCCCTTCCGCGATCTTCGCGAACATTTTTTCTTCACTAATTCCATTTTACTCATTCTTTCGTGGGGACTCTTCGGCGGCCCGGCGGTTTTTTATAATGTCCACGTCCTTCCGGTGGCTGCTGTTTGCGCAGCGGTATTGATGGGACACCACCTTCAACCTCTCGCGAGAGTCTTCGTGCCATTGTTTATTGCGATCGCCGTTTTTACAATTGTTTCTCAGGAGCGGCTCGGCGCGGTGGGCGAACGGCTTGTGATCGGCAATCGCTTCGCGGTTCACTCGCTCATAGATCCCATTTCTTCCTTAACGCATCCGCCGCTTATCCTCACGGATGAACCGGCGATCAACGAAATTGCCGCCGATCCGAACGTGAGACTAATGACGAATCACCTGCTCCTCTTTGGAAGCGAAAATAAACCGCTGCCGGAAATACTACGCAAGTACCGGGTAGATTATTTATTATTGTATTCGACCGTGCGGTGGCAAAGCCCATTTAAGCACATCGCGGATTCGCTCTTTACACTGGTTGGCGAGCGAACCGGCCTTCTCACCGATCAAGCGCGGAGCTATGACAATCCGGCATGGAACGAGATCGATACGCTACGACTCTATAAAGCAAAGTGACTTCGGCCAAAATAACAACGCGACTCGAAACCGGCTCGGCAATGGTTATTGCGGTCGCAATCGTTATTCTGCTTTTTGCACAAGCCCGGCTGCTCTATAATTTTCCGCAGCCGGATAGCTCACGATGGTGGGGCGACGAAACCGGACAAATGCTCGAACTCCGAACGGAACTTCACGATGGTTTTGCGCGAATCCCCGCAGGCCTGGGGTCGAGCGTGGCAATTACGAACGGTCTCGTTCGCGGGAATTCGTGGCTGGCCGCTGCGATCTATGGGATTCCGGCGATTGTTTTTTCGAGTGCTGCCGATCTTGTTACGATTGGCCGAACGGTCACGTTCCTAATTGCACTTCTTTTGCTTGTGGTGATGTACGCTGTGCTTCGCACGCTGCGTGTTCCCATGCTGCTCGCCCTCGCCGCGTTACTTTTGCTCGTGAGTACGCGAAGTTTTTTCTTTGCAAGCCATGCCGCGCGGTTGGATATAGCCGCGGGTCTGGCCGTGCTCGCCTTCGCTTCGTACTTGGCCTCGCGATACGAGCAATTCCGAGACGGGCACTGGATTCCCTCGGTGCGATGGTATTTTAGTTATGGCATCGCACTCGTAATTTTTGCGACGCTTTCCATTCACCTTGTTACGTTGCTCGGATCGTTTACGATATATATGTTATGGCGTTTTCGAAGTTACCGAAATCCATCGGCGCTTTTTGGTGCCGCTGGGGGAGCGGTATTAGCCCTTGCAGTCCTACTTTTGTTCTATGTCTTTTCGGGCGCGCCCTTTTCGCTTTTTGGCCCATCTTCCGCGTCCAATCAGTTTCAGAGTGTTGCGAGCGGCCTCCCGATTTTACGTCCATTCTCTCGCTCGGTTCAGACCGCAAATATTTTAGAACGGCTGCACGGCCTGTGGTCCGAGGCTCCGGCATTCTTAGCGCTTCTTGGGTTTGCAATTGTTTTTCGTAGAGTCGCGCATAAAATATCTCCGGCATCCTTCCGCGAGCAATGGATTACCGGCGCGGCCATGACGATTGCCCTTGCCTGGCTGCTCTTTCAAAGCCCGGCGCTCTATTATTATTTGCAGGTACTTCCGCTTTTTATTATTGCGATTATGCTTTCCCTATCACGCCAATGGAAATCGAGTCGGATTTCGATTTTGTCTCTCGCGAGTCTTAGCATTTTGCTCTGTTTCCTTGGAGTCCACGATACCCTTCGCGCCGGTGTGCTTGCGCGCACGATCGAACGAGATAATCATGCCGCGCTTTCCGATGCGCTTAAGTTTATCGAGAGCGAGCCAAAATCCAATCGGAAGGAGAAGCCGCTCGTCCTCGCGCAAAATCCAGGAATTGCGTGGCTCGAACACGAGCGGAATATTCGCCTGATGACCGCGCACCTCGTCGGGTTCCCACGTTCCAATGCGCCGGTTTCGATGGTGCTTCAACAGCTCGGAGTAAACTACATCATTCTGTACGCCTCCTATAACGGCACAATCTATTCCGACGATTATCATACCTTGCGTCCTATTGCAGATAGCTTTGGAACCGTCCTGCTTCGAAAACCGGGAACACTCTTTGACGTTCACAGGGATTATTTCTCGGAAAAGGCGTTGAACGATACGACCTCAATGGACACTCTGATTTTGTATAAACTTTCATCTTTTGCTCGATAATATTCCGTCCGATCTAATATCGCCCTCGATGAGGGAGAAAAGCGAGGAATGGGTGTTCCTCGGATTGCTCGCGCTCGTGACAATCATCGTCATGCTGGAATTGCGTTCGCTCTATTCGACGCCTGTACCCGATTCGTATCTTTGGTGGGGCGACGAAAGTTGGCTGATGCTGGAATTTCGCACACAGATTCTGACCGGCGTCTTTCGCCACCCTTTCGCGCTCGGTTCGAGCCTCGCGCAAGGAAGCGGGATGATCTTTGGCAATATGTGGGTACCGGCGTTAGCCTATGGCGTCCCGGCTGCGTTGCTTTCGCCGGCAATGATGGACATCGTTTTGTTAGGCCGCACGGTGACGGCCATCTTCGCTATTACTTTGCTGGTGGTGCTCTTCGGAATTGTCCGTCGAATTACCTCCGACCGCATCCTCGCGATATTCAGCGTATTGTTACTTCTCACATCCCGCGCTTTCCTGCTCACGAGCCATTCCGCGCGTTATGATATTCTTTCCGCGCTCGCGATCATTGTCGGGGTTTATCTGCTGCTGCAAGGATCACTGGCGATGCGGGATGGAACGGTATGGAACCGTGCCATGCGTACTGCACTCATTGGTGTTGTAATCGCGGCCACATTACTTATCAACGTCCACGTTACAATTGCGTTGGCTTTGGCTGCATTCGTAACGGTCGTTTATCGAATGCGCGAACGATGGTGGCAATCCGCTCTTGCTTTTATTGCCGGTGCGGCGGCATTTTTTCTGCTACTCGTTGGCATCACGGTGTTGAGAGGGCAACCTGTCCTGGGACCCTCCTGGAACGGCTCCTTCGCTTTGAATATTCATGACATTCCCGCCCTCCGTTTATATTCCCGGTCTGTCCAAGTCGCAAATCTCCTGCAACGATGGGGCACTCTCAAAGAATTTGGTTTTGGATACGTCATTGTATTTACCGTAATCCTTGCCATAGCCATTATTCAGTTTGTTCGAAAAGCAATGACCTGGAAAATCGGATGGCGAATTATAATTCTTCTCCTCGTGCTTTTTTCCTGGACGGAATTCGAAAGCTCCGCGCCCACGAGCTATCTCATTTATATTCTGCCCCTATTTAGTCTCCTTGCGGTGCTTGCATTAAAACGATTATCGAGTATTGAAATTCGAACGTGGCTCACAGCGGGACTTGGCATCATCCTCTCCATTCTAGCCCTCCGCGACATGCCGGGTACGCATGGGAAGGGATATCGGCTAATGACGGAAAATTATCAAGCTGTCGGCGCGGCTCTCGATCAAATCGAGCAGGATGATTCCTCTGCGAGCCTCGCCGGTAATTCCCGCCCGCTCGTGCTCGCGTTCAATCCAGCCGTTCATGAGGTGCTCCGCGATTCAACGGTGCGGCTTATGACGACGCATTTTGTGGAATTTCCAGCCTCTGCAGGGAACGTCGATTCCGTGCTTCGAGCGGAGCATGTGAACTATGCGCTCGTCTATCTCAGCGCGCAGAAGCCCGATTACATGCGCGAGGTTGGCCCCGTCGCTGCATCGCTTTCCAACGTGGCAACGCCACTCTGGGAGCGGGCAGGATACTTTACCGATATCGGGCGCTCGTATTTCGATACGATTCTTGGAGCACCCGATACGCTGCGGCTCTATCGACTGCATAATTAACGTGGAATCCCGATTGCGAAGAATAGTACCTATTGTGCTGCTTGCGATGGCCGCCATCTTGTTCGCGTCCCAGTTTCGCTCTTTATTCATATTTCCCGAACCTAATTCGCTCCGATGGTTTGGCGATGAGACGTGGCTCATGAGCGAAGCAAAGCAGCAAATCTCGACGGGTGTGGTCCGCTATCCACTCGCGATCGGCTCGCAACTCGAACGCGGCAAAGGGCTGGTACTAGGGATGACGTGGCTTTCGGCAGTGCTCTATGGATTGCCTTTGTGGATCGCGGGTCATGACCCTATCGCGGTTGGAAGATGTGTTACGGCCACGCTTGCATTGCTTTTGCTTATTTCTCTTTATGTCAGTTCACGGATGCTTGGCTCTTCAAGTATTGCATCCGCGTTCGTCGTCCTACTTCTGGTTTCGACCCGTTCGTTTTTCTTCGCAAGTCATTCCGCACGGCCCGATCTATTAGCGGGGATGATCGTACTCCTCGCGATCGCTATTGGCGTTAGGTATTCAGAACGGACAGCCGGACTCCGTCACTCGAACCGTTGGTGGTTTGTGTTTGGAGCGATGTTCCTGTTCCTGGTTGTGAGTTCATCGATCCATTTGCTTACCCTTCTGGCTGCTGCTGCGATTATTTTCTTTTGGCAGATTTCTACTAAGGAACACCGAGCGAGCGCCGCAATTATGTCAGCCGCGGGTATGCTTTCCATGCTTTGTGTGCTTATACTTGCCTATTATTTAGCCAATCGATCGATCGCATTATTTCCGGCGAGCGCCGCGCAATTTCACGATGTGGTCCATTCCATTCCCATCCTTCGGCCATTATCCCGATCCGTCCAGGTTGCCAACATTGTTACGCGCTTCAAACAATTCGCTTCCGAAGCTCCGATAATATTTTTGCTCCCTATCGTTGCGCCCTTTACTTTGAAATGGAAGAACGCTCGCCATATTCTTGCGTTCGCAGCGATTGCCGTAATGGTAAGCTGGTTTCTCTTCCAGGGCGCGGAGATAAATTATCTGATCCATATTCTTCCCCTCCTATTTCTTTGCCTCTCGATTGTGCTCGCTCGGCTGGAATTGCGGTGGAAGTCGCCCGCTGTTCCGCTCCTGGCGCTCGCGGCGGTCACGTTCGTATTTGGGATGCGAGATAGCAGTACTGCTTATAAAAATGCATCCCGGCTCGACACATCGAATAATTATGCCTCCCGAATAATAAGCGATTCCATCGCCTCTACGTGGCGGAGCACAAGCAAGCCGCGAGTTCTTACCGAACCTCCTCTGCTGGACCGGCTTTCCAACGACACCGAGCTCGAAGTAATGACCGATCATTTTATTTCCTTTCCGCTCCGAGTCGAGCCGATCGATTCGTTCTTCGCGCGAGAGCATGTGAATTACGCCGTTCTTTATAATTCCCCCGCCTATCCAAAAGACCGGCCGCGTAACGACCCGTTTTATCGAAGCGTAATGCAGGCGGGCCAACTCGTTACGAGTTATATTGGCGCGAGCGGCGATATCGGCCGCGATTATTTCAATCCTTCCGATTGGCGGGACACGGTCTTACTCCTCAAGCTTGGAGGCGGGGAGACTCGATGAAAGTGATTGCCGGCTTCCTTGGGCTTGCCATTGCGGCAGCGATTTGGCAGTTTCGCGCGCACTTTCCTTTCGACGACACCTTTATTTCGTTTCGATATGCGGAGCATGTTGCCTCGGGCCATGGATTAGTATGGAACATTGGGGGACCGCATACGGAAGGGTACACCAATTTGCTATTCATCCTCTTACTTTCCGCCGCCCGCTTCCTAACGTCCGATCTTCTTGCTGCTTCTCAATTCCTCGGACTTGTGTCCACCATCATTACCGGCGTTATTATTTATTCCATCGCCCAGGATGCGCGAGGTAAGCACACAGGTCTGATTGCCATCGCATTTTTCTGGCTCACGCCGCTCACCTGGATCAATGCAATGAGCGGCATGGAGACGAGCCTCTTCGTAATGCTAAGCGCACTCGCGATTTTGCTTGCCATCCGGAATCGGTTTTTCGAAGCGTATGCGGCGGCGTTTCTTGCCACACTTACCCGGCCGGAGGGAGCGCTCCTCGGAATTATCATTTTCATCGTGGCCATTGGGTTTAGCCATCAGCCGGGAACTCTATTGCTCCGCACCCTAAAGAGTACGGCTACCAAAGCGGCCGTTGCTTTTGTGATGGCACTCGCTCTGTATGCGCTATGGAAGTGGTGGTATTTTGGCGAGTTGCTTCCTAATTCGTTTTACGTAAAAGTACTTTCCACTTCCCACGTCCTGTTTCCGGGGTTACAATATGTTCGATTGTTTGCCGTGAGCGCGCTGGTGCTCATTGCGCTGTCGTTAGGAATCCGCGGCTGGCGAACGCGTGTCGTTGCCGCAACGGGCGTGTGGACCGTTCTCCTACTTGTGTTTTATTGTTTCGTGCTTCCGCTCGAAGGACTGTACGACCGCTTTCTCTGGCCCGCGTTTTCGATGCTTTGTGTCATGGCTGCAATTGGCTTGCGAGATTTCTCCGAATGGCGAACCCTTAGGCTATCTTTGGTATTTGCGATTGTACTGGTATTGCATCTTAGCGTTTCAATGCTCTCGCCTCGAACGAAACAATCTCTCGCCGCGCGAGAAGAAATTTGGGATGCGAGCATGGACCCCGTTGTGAATGTGCTTCGCCAATTGCCGCACCGGGATTCCCTTCGATTTGCGTATGGCGATGCAGGATATGTCATCTATAAATCAGGAATTCACCACATCGATCTGTTTGGGTTGAACGATACGCGTATTGCTCACGCCCGTTCGGTTTCGGAACGCGAGGCAATCGTAGATTCGGAACAACCCGATATTCTACTCCTGCCCATTCACTCCCGTGATTCGTGCGAAGATTGGGTGGAAGATGCTTACGGTCTCGCGCGTACGAAAGATTTCGAGCCAATTGTGAGTAGCGAGGCGTTTCCTTTTACATTGGTGTGGCTACTAAATGTTAACAGTCCGTACTATGAAGAGTGTAAACTCACGCTGTTGCGCAATCTAAAGGCTTCGGAAAATCATCTGCATCCCGTACCGATACTGTGTTATTCGACGCGGTAAATTTCATGCATGGGTGTCCGGTAGACGAGCCGGAAGTGCGAGGTATCGCTTTGGACATTTTTATATCCCCGCAAATCATAGGGCGGGATGCGAAACAAGGCCCAATGGAGGTGGCTATTCACGAGGTCATCGTGCAGGATGCTCGCAGAGGAATCGCGAAGATGAGGAAACTCCTCGACATAATGCGGCAAGCCTACCTCGGGCCAGCCGCCGGAAATTCGCGGAGTTTGGTAGCGCAAACCGGGAAAATAGAAATCGAAATCGTCCGTGTAAATGCCCATTGCATCCGCTTTGGAATGTACCTTCAGTAGGTGCTCCACTTCCGTATAATCGCGAATTCTTGGCACCGAGCGATTGGAAAAAATAAATATCCCTATGATTCCAATGCTCCATAATAGCACCGCGAAAAGCTGTGTAACGAACCGTCTCTTCGAGACCGTCATCGGCGCGAAGACGCGATCGACTATGAAAAGAATATCGGCAACAAGGATAGGAAAAACGACCGTTACATTTCGGGGGCTGCCCCCGATTGCCGTAAGTATCAGGTACAAGAATGTGGAGAAGGTAAAGCTCGCGAGGAGCATTTCCTGCGATGTGCGTTGCACGGTCGTACGACGGCGTATAAATAAAAATAGTAGCGCGAGAAGAGAAGGAAGAAGATAGAGTGACCCATTCCTCAGTGCTCCCCAATACGCCGCGAGAAAAACCTGAGGATTCCCACGAATAACATCGAACACGCTCGCGCTGCCAAGCGCGGCCGGGTTATTCCAGTCCATGCCATACATCGTCCGCCACAGATTGAACGCCTGCGCATTCTCGAAAAAACCATGTCCCGCCCAAACTTGTAGCAATCCCTGCGCGATAGCGAATGGAAGCACGCCTGCGCAGAAGGAAAGCGTGGCGCGCATCCGGCGACCGTTTTCGAAAATAAATAGTGCGAGCGCAAGACTTAGTGCCAGCACGACGATATGAGTTCGAAAGAGATAACCAACTCCCATACTTATCCCCGCGAGGAAAATATTCCGGCGAATATCTGGGCGGGTAAGCAGAAAAAATGCAACAAGCGCGAAAAGCGCCGCAAAAAAATCGGGAGTCACACTGAGCACATTGCCAGCGATTTGCGGTGCAAAGAGGACGATTGGTAAAGCGAGCAGTGCTACTTCATGGCGTAAAACCCCCTGAAGAAAACGGCGCGCGAACAACACGTAGACGACCGCCAGAGCAATTTGCAGAAGCATCGTTGCCAGCACTGAGTTTCCACTGATGGCCGCAATCCGAAGCAGCAATGGATAGCCGATCGGGAAAAAACCATCGTAAAACGTTTCCGGATGACGTAGCGAAAGATGCTCCGCCTGCCAGCGAAGCGGGAAAACGTCATTACTAAGCATGGCAAAATGGGAGTGCCACGCCACGGCAAGCAAAGCGGCAGCGTACAGGATGGGCAGCCCAAAGCGGCAGGGCGGCAAGAGACGGCGGACGGAAGATGAAATATAAATTATGAAGAGTGAAACAATTGAGCGGCAAAGCTCATTTCCTATTTCATAATTTCTATTTTCTCCAAAAACCTACGCCGTTTTGGGCCGCTCGCCCTCCTGCTCGCCGTAGCCGCCGGTCTCGCGGCACGAATGTGGGCACTCGGCGCGCATTCGCTGTTGCTCGACGAGGCATCCGTCTCGATCGGCGCGCGCGACTTGCTGCAAAATCATACGGCGTTATGGGATGCCGATTCGAACGCTCCGTTCGTCTGGCTGATGGCACATCTTCTCGGATTTCGTGGGCTTGCCAATCCATTCCTCCTTCGGCTTCCCTCGGCAATTGTCGGGACCGCTTCGATTATTGCACTCTATTGGCTGGCGCGGAGGCTATTCGAGGAGCGTATTGCCGGCATAACAGCGATCTTGTTCGCTATTCATCCCTTTGCCGTTGCATTTAATCGGGTTCTTTTTGCCGATTCTTTCCAATTGTTCTTCATTCTGCTCGGGTGCATTGCATTCGATCGCTTCGCCACTCGCGTCGCGGAAATGCAACGGCCTCCATTGTGGCAAAACAGGTGGGCCCAACTTGCGCTCATTTTTCTTATTTGGGGAATAGCTTTTCTGATGAAGTACAATGCCCTTGTTCCCGGCACGCTGTGGCTCGCGGCCGCCGTCGTCTCGCGGCGCTATTCGATTGGCCGCACATCCCTCTGCTTTATCGCGATGGGTCTTGGCGCGTTTGCAACGCTTCTGCCGTGGCCGTATGATGCTCCAATCTGGCTCTTCGCGTTTTTGAATAAAGGCGGCAGCTATAACACGGTGCAGGCAGCCCATTTTTTTTGGACGAAACTACATCTTATTCTTTTTGGAATGACCGAGATCGCGCTTGTCGCGGGCGTGATAATGTCCTTCGTGCTTCGGAGTGAACGAAGAAAACCCATCGCCCACACGACGCTCTTTATTCTTTTCGATCTTGTCACGATTTCCATCCTCGGCCGTTCCTTCGAGCGATATTTGTTGATGATCGTGCCGTTTGCATGCCTATTGCTCGTCGCGCTCGCTTTCTCGCTCTTTCCGAGCGATACGCAAAAAGCGCGCAATCGCCGATGGCGACCGATTGTTATCGCCACCATTGTTTTTGCTTTTGGGATATTCGGATTCGGACTCTATTCCTCCTATTCGAATTACTGTTCCTATCTTCATAATAATTTCGATCATTCTCAGTTAGCGAAGGAAGTGCTCGTAATCGAACATCGGAATGTGATGGGCAACCGGCCTTCCACTCGCGCTTTCTGGTTATTGCCGGAGCCGATCGGTGCCTATTATCTTGGTTTTTCGCAGTTTTATTCGCGGGCCATTTACCCTTCGCTCGATGGCCCATTGGCAGAACAAAATTATTTCGAATGGGCCAGTGTACCATACGGGCGGGATATGGATGGTTATCACATTCTCGCTATTCGCCGAATGGCGCGGCGATGGGGAATATCCAGAATACTTCGGTCGCCGTCTATCTTCCGGGATTCAGTGGAAGCGCTTTTTCACTCACCCCAGCTTCCCCGACCACCCGCCATCGATTACCTGACGAGCGACTCTGTGCATCCCGGTGATCTTCTCATCATGCAATGCGGCATGACCGATTTGCAGGAAGAACCGATCCTCGAAGATATCTCGAACGAAAACGGTCCCCCACTTCTCAAAACGTTGCCTTTGGCGCGCTTCGAAGTGATCCACGTTTTTCGGCCGGAAGGATCGGCCGCGATTTCCGACACCACCATGACGCGTGTTCGCGCCGGTGCGTGGCTTATGATCCGAAAATAGCGCGAACAGGAGTACCGCTGAAACGTGTTTATTCGATACTCCTTGCACCGGATCTATGTGTCAACCTTTTGGCTGAAAAATTATGATAAAGCGTTCTGTGAAGCCATCGTCGGCAATAGGTATTGGGCTGATTCTTTTTCTTACCACGATCTTTTTTTGCGGGGCCGCCCATGCGCGAAAGTTAAAAGTTTATAGCCTCCCGAAATCGATCGTGCCGGGACAACTCGGAATTATTATCTTCGAGAATCCAGACCCTACGCACCCCGTCACACGCTCCGCATGTACGGCCGAGCGGCTGATTGGCTGGGTCAAGTCCGACATACCGATCCTGCGCGTCGAACAAAATGGCAAGCAAGTATGGACCGTACTCGGCTCGTACCAGACGGTCGGCGATTCCTGCATCGCGACCTTCATGGCGCCCACCATCTTCCAGGCGGGTCGCGCGACACTTTTTCTCGTCAATCTCTCCGATCCGAGCATTCCCTATTATTTTACGATCGAGTCGAAACCGGAAGCAAAACTCACCGGAGTGGAAGGAGGCGTAATAAAACCCCTTGCGAAATTCCGCATCATTGGCGATGGCTTTGTCCCGGAGGGTTCGGTGAACCAGGAAAAAGCGCGCGAGGAATTGGAGCAAAATATTGGCCTGAGCAAACTCTCGCTCGCTGAGCAATGGACTGCGCTTAACCACCGCATTATGAAAGATTGGGACAAGCTCCCGACCGGTAATTTCCTTTACCTTGAACAAGGTGGAAAAACCTGGCGCGGATTTGTCGAAACCTGCGGAATTACGTGGACCGCCGATCACCCATCTGCGGGGATGACACTCGATTTTATCGCACCTCCCGACATCCAGCCGGGGCCGATCTCGCTTACGCTCGGCATCCGCATGAATGGGAAAGAAGTATTCAAAACCGCCCCACTTAATTCGGTGGTGGTTCCATAGGAGCCTATACATCATACCATCATTAAAATGAGTAGTTTTATAAAATTCGCGGCGTTCTTTCTAATGATTCAGGCATCGCCCACGATGCTTCTTTTCATTGCGCCCAACACAGCCGGCGTGGCCTGGGCGCAGCCGGATACGATCCCGAAGCAGCTTCAGCATCCGCTTTGGATGCAAACAAGCAATGTCATAGCGCGGGGTGCAGATACGGTCTTTATTACTTATGGCAATGGCATTGGAATTTCCATCGACGGCGGTCGGACGTTCGAAATCCGCGATACAGGCGTTGGCGGCGGCAAGGATATTTGCTTGACGCGTCAAGGCCCACTCTGGCGATTCGATTCAACCGGTAGGGTAGAGATAAGCATGACCGGAGGTCTTTCTTGGAGCGCAACGCAATCGCCACAAATAGATTTGAAGGAAGCAGGCGATGGCGTCTCTTCGGATGGACGACGTTTTTGGTATCAAACTGCGGATGGGAAAAATCTCATAACCTCGGCCGATGAAGGCACTTCGTGGGATACGCTCACACTTGGCTATCCCTATTCCCGGATTTTTTGGGCCGATGCGGATCGCGGTGTGCATTATATTCCGGAACAAGCATTATGTATAACGAATGATGGAGGACGGACCTGGGACACAGTGGTAACGAAGCATTCGCAACAATCTCCGGTCATTGAAAATGGCACTTTGGATGCGTATCCTGTTCCGGAGGTTATTACCGTCAACGGCGGCGAGGGCACCCTTGACATTAGCATCGACACGGGCCATACCTGGAAGTTTATAAAGCTCCTGAATCTCTCGAACCTTAACATACTTTGGGATAGCCTCTGGTATGCTACGGGCTTGAGCAGTCCTCCCGTAAATGCCACCGCGCTTTATCGCTCCACCAACCGTGGAACGTCGTGGAACCAAATTAATTATACGTGTCCGAATGGCCCCGGCCCACTCTCCTTCGGAGATTCTCTTCATGGCACGACCCTCGGAACGGCCCAATCGAGTGACGGCGGCTACACCTGGGACTGCTTAGACACCTCGGCCTATGCGATGGGGCCGCCGAATATTTATCCGAGTGGATTCGACGCATCCAGTTACTATGGCCTTGCGCAACGGTTCGGAATAAAGTATATATGTCTTTCGACCGATCGCGGCAGTACATGGTCCGCGCTGTTCCCGGCTCCTTCGACATCATTCCTTCCGATGGGGCGAAGGCTGTTTTTTAGCTTTTCCGATAAGGCAATTTGGACGAACAATTTTGGCGAACGCTTTGACACATTGCGCTTTGACTACTCCGGAAGCCTGGCGGGATTCATTAAACGAGCACCCGACGGGACGCTCTGGGCAGGGGACGATCTCGAACTTTACGTTTCGACCGACACAGGAAATTCATGGGTCAACGAATCGCAAAACATACCCTATGTTCACGATTCGGGCCAGCTTACTTACAGCTTCCTTCCCGTTGACCGTGAAACCGGGTTTTTGAAAACTTCCAGTGGCAATGTCCTACGAACGGTCAATGCCGGCCGTTCCTGGCAACAGGATTCCATCTTTCCAAAATTAATTATGGACTCCCGGCATTGGTACGATGGACGTTACACTTCGGATGCCGGCGCTACCTGGAACGTTATTGCGCCTCCTCCGGGTAACGGTGGATTGTTTTTGGCTGTCGATTCGATGCGGTGGCTTTCATCAGGATATTACACAACGAATGCCGGTGCCACATGGTCTCTCATCCCTGGATTTTTTTCGGCGAAGGGAATCAGTTTTACAGTTGTGGATTCGTCCACGGCATTTGGTGGTCAGCTCTGGCGGTTGGATCTGCCGTGGTATGTGAAACCGCAACAGGACGTAACGTCGTCCGTGCCGGAAATCCCATTAGAGGTCTCCGCCTCGCCAAATCCGATGGGTGAGTCCGCCGTCCTCTCTTTCACCATGCGGAACACGAGACAAGTCACGGTCGAGGTGTCCGATGTGTTGGGTAATAAAGTTACCACCGTTTTTTCAGGGCTGCTTGCGGCCGGGAACCAATCGGTGCCGATTTCGCTCGCCGGCTTTCCCGCCGGCGTTTATTTCGCCACCATCGCTATCGGAGACAAGGACCCCAGCGCTGCGCGAAAAGACGCCAGCTCCACGCAAGTGAAATTGGTAAAGAAATAACCTTTTCGCGGCCCGGAAATTGTTCCTTCACCGGGAAATATGGATACTATGAAGGAAACGAGTGCCGAACCCTCATTTTCCACAACAGGAGAGACGGAAAAGATCACCGAGGCGGTTACGGCATCGGTCGGAAGCCCTTCCAAGGGACTTGAGACTTCGTCGGCGCAGTCGGTATTAATGTCGATCCTGCTCCGGAAAATAGAGGACGGAGAGCTCGATTTGCATACTTTGGTCGCTCGTTTCCGCGGAAGCGGTCTTGCGGGAAAGGCGGAAACATGGCTGAGCGCCGGCGAAAACGCAACGCTTCTCGCCGATGAGGTAGAAATGGTCTTTGGTCCTCGTGACCTCGAACGGTTGTCGAAAGAAGCGGGAATTCCGACCAAGGAAATCGCGATCGAGCTTGCGGAATTACTGCCAAAGCTCATCGATCAGTTTACGCCGCACGGCATATTGCCGGAAGGCTCAACCATTAACGAAGCGGCGAGCCAGCTTTCGTCAAAGATCGACTAAGACGACTGGAAATCACAAAATTAACTACCGAGCGATTCCCGGTCCTCGGAATCTTCGGGTTTGGCTTCGCGCCGGATACCGGTGTCGTCGCCGCTGCCGAATCCCTGGCCGTAAAATTCACTATTCTCGGCAATTTCGCTTTCCTGGTCTTCGTCACCCGGCTGTTCGCGGAAACGGCTTTTGGAATCGAAGATATCCTCTTCGTCCATAACGGCCCCCTCTTCTCCCGGTTCTTCTGTTTCGACGACTTCCGCACCACGCTCCACAAGGAACCGTGCTTGATTCAATTCGTCTTCCTGATCGTTATCTTTTCGTGTTTTTTCACCCATGATATTTTTTATAAGGCAACTTCGGTGCCGAAAGCGTTTTTGGCGCGCACGAGCGTCAAAAACGGCTTCTTAAAATCAGTGGAATGGTAATAATTCTTACTCTATTTTCAAAAACGGAGCAGTGAGTGCCATCTTTCATATAGCTCGCCCGTTGCCCGAACATCCCTCATGCAGTATTCCGCAATTTCCCGAGAGCGGCCTTCCGCAAAAAACTGTGGGACTTTATCGCCCGCAATCGTCGTGGATTTGGGTGAAGCAATGCCGAATGTTTTTGTATAAAAATCGAGATTGAATTTGCGAGTTGGGCCGGCTTTATCGAAGCCGAGATTAAAGCAGAGCTTGTCCTGCAAGTCGATATGCTCGATACCGCTAAAACGATCGCTCGAGGAGCCGCCAATTTTAAAATCCCATTTCGTTCCAGCCATCATATTGACCGAAGGCCGTATACCAAGGACGGCGCTGCGGAGCATGAGAAACGGGCAATCGAAGCTGCGGCCATTGAATGTAACGACGGCGTTGTACTTACCATCCAATCCATTCCAAAAATGCTGGAGCAGCGCGGCTTCGTCCGTGAAGGCGCGGTATCCGAAGGTATGGCCTTCGTGCTCGACTACTTCTTCCGAAGCTTCGTTAGCGAGATAGAGCGCGCTTCCTTTTTTCGTCTCATGGACGAGCGTGCCGATGCAAACGACTTTCCCGGTCAGCGGATTAAGTGCTCCCCAACCTTTGCGAAGTTCGCGCTCCGCGTCCGTCGCGCAGCCCCGCAGCAGGTATTCCTGCTGTGCTGGATCGAAAGAGTTATCGAAATCGAGCGGTACAGTTTCTATGTCGAAGATCAGGGTGTTCATCAATAGTCCTTTTCATAACTTTTCCCATTCTTCACGGGAGATGCCCGCTTGCTTTAATAGATCGCGCAAAAAGTGCTCGCTGATGTCTCGGCCATGTGGGTTTGGAATCGTTACCGAATGATTGCCCCGGAGCATGTAATCATGCTTTCCTCCGGCATTGGGACCGTGGAAACCGGCTTTTCGCAATGCGGCGATGAAATCTTTTCTTTTAATCGGTCCGACGCGCGGCATTACGCAGTAACATTGACTTCTAGATCGATACCTTCTATGACTGGGATTTCAAGATTCGCGTGCAAACGTACCATAATCCATCCTTCAAGTACTTCCTGGAGGATACGTCTACATTCTTCTAATGTCGCTTCATTTGCACATACCCCCGGACATTCCGGAATTTCACCGTAATAAGTACTATCCGGGTAAATCCGATACTTCGCCCGCCGCATGGCCGCTTCGATATATTCCGTTAGCATAAAAAATTCAACCGAAGGAGTTTTTGTTTCGTTCTTTGTCCACATGAGGCGCATCATTTATACTATTGGGCATTCCACGCGGACGATTGAAGACTTCATCGATCTGCTCCAAGAGAATGGGATCGAATTACTCGTGGATGTTCGGACGTTTCCCATGTCGAGATATAACCCTCAATTCAATAAGGAGGCGTTGCTCACTTCACTCAAGCACCATGAGATTTCTTATCTTCATCTTGCAAAGTTAGGAGGACGGCGCGGTAAAATGAGCAAGTCCTCTCACAATACGGCATGGGAGCATTCGAGCTTTCGGAACTATGCCGACTACGCCGAGACCGAACCGTTTCGAGAAGGGCTCGAAGAGTTAATCGCCTTAGCACGTAAATCGCGGACATGCTATATGTGCTCGGAAGCGGTCTGGTGGCGATGCCACCGGCGAATCATCACCGATTATATGCTTGCGCGGGGATGGAACGTCCGGCATATTATGGCGCCTGGCAAAGTGCAGGAAGCGGAGATGAATGAGAATGCCGTAGTGAATGAAGATGGTAGGATTACGTATCCCGCCGCGCAAGGAAATTTGAATTTATAAGAGGATGTTATCTTCTTCTTCATTCTCATCCTCTTCCATATCGAACGTACTATCCCCAACTGCTTCCGTCGGAATAAATTGCGCATTGTAATGAGGATCGCTGAATTGCGGTTCGTCGAAACGGATGAGCGAGCTGATCGCTTCGTTATCGTACACATCGCGAAGCTGGTCCGCTAGTTCGAGCTTTTCTTCGCCGGAAAGGACTTTCTCGGCAACAGCGTAGACTCGCTGCTCTTCGGTCGCGATATGCTCCCGGTAAAGCCGCACCAGTTCGTGACCCCTCGATATAAAATTCGCGTCTTCGGCGGTGTGAGCGGCATGAGCCGAACCGAGTGAAGCAGCGTCTCGAGGCATCGCGCGAAAGGCGGCCCAATCGCGGACGAGGGCCTCCTCTTTTTGCGCCAATATTTGGTGTCCCTCGATGAGGAAGCGAATAGGCGAATCCGGTTGTTGGAATCCCACGTGCGGGACTCGAGCGGCGATGGCCGGGAAGAGAAATTCTTCCTCATCGCGTTCGTGGCGCGGCGCATCGACGGTAAAAAAACGAAATAGCGACTCCCATTCGGCGTGGGAAGCAAAGCTTTGGAAAACTCCAAGTGCTTCGGCGTCATCCAACATGCGGCTTAATTCGGCGCAATTGTGGAGCACCACGTTGTGGGTGTCGCGAAAAAATTGGAGGCCATCGGTGTAGTCTTTCGGATCAGGGAGATTCACGTTTACTGCAACCATTTTTCGCTGGGAATATATTCCCAGTAACTAAATACATTTATTCCATGCCAACAGTGCTTGTCAAACGGCTCGATGATGCCGATAATGATATTTCCCTTCCCCACTATGCCACCGAGCATGCGGCCGGGATGGACATTCGCGTAAATTGCGATATTTCGATTCAACCCGGCGAAGTGCTGCTCGCCCCGACCGGCATCGCACTCGAAATCCCCGAAGGTTACGAAGGCCAGGTGCGGCCGCGCAGCGGACTCGCGGCGAAGCATGGTATTACCTGCCTGAATTCGCCAGGGACGATCGATGCGGATTACCGCGGTGAGCTGAAAGTAATTCTTATCAACCATGGCAAGGAAACAGCTCGTTTCGAACGAGGCGCACGTATCGCGCAACTTATTATCAGCAAGTACGAGCGAGTCGAAGTCATCGAAGCCCAGGAGCTTGCTGAAAGCGTTCGGGCATCTGGTGGTTTCGGCCACACCGGTGTCCACTGAGCTATTCCGTCCACTGTAGTCCATTTCAATCGACGCGTGCCACTCGTCCACAACAAAGTCATCACCATCGAGCGCCATATTATCGAGCAGCAAGAGCGCTCGGATGGCGCCACCGGCGATTTCTCCGCGCTGCTGCGGGACCTAACGCTCGCATTCAAAATTATTAACCGCGAAGTGATGCAGGCGGGCTTAGTCGACGCTCTCGGCGCGACGGGCCTCGAAAATGTGCAGGGCGAAATCGTGCAGAAGCTCGATGCCTTCGCCGATACTGTCATTTACCGCGCGATGGACCATGGTGGCCATCTCTGCGGAATGGCGAGTGAAGAGAACGAGGAAATTCTTCCTATTCCAGAACGATACAAATGCGGAAAATATGTGCTGTTGTTCGATCCGCTCGACGGCTCTTCGAACATCGATGTGAATGTATCGATTGGAACTATATTCTCCATTCTCAAGCGTGTCACACCGGACGATACTCCGGGCACGATAGAAGATTTTTTACAGCCCGGGTACAAACAGATTGCCGCCGGCTATACGATCTATGGCCCCTCAACGATGCTCGTTTACACTGCAGGCCGGGGCGTTTATGGGTTCACCTACGATCCTTCCGTTGGAGAATTTCTGCTTTCACACGACCATATTCGTATTCCGCAACATGGCACCATTTACAGCGTGAACGAAGGCAATTACCATAAATGGGATCAGCGAATGCAGCGCTACATCGACTGGGCGAAAAGCGATGTCACCGCTGAGAATAAAAAAGCGTACAGTCTCCGTTATATTGGCTCGATGGTCGCGGATGTGCATCGCACGCTGCTCTATGGCGGGGTCTTCCTTTATCCTGCCGATATTAAAAGCCACCGTGGGAAATTGCGGCTGCTCTATGAGGCCAATCCCATGTCCTTCGTAGTCGAACAAGCGGGCGGCCTCGCTCGCGATGGCGAGCATCGTGTCCTTGAAATTGAGCCGGAGCGCCTTCACCAGCGGACCCCGCTCATCGTCGGAAGCCCGAAAAACGTTGAAGAGGTCGAGCGATTTTTAAACGGGTAGCGCGAATGTTAGATGGCGCTAAGCCTCGGCAGACTTCCCGAGCAGATGTAACCCCTCCGTGCTTCGCTCGAGTTGGAGTTCCCGAATCAGTTCATTGATCATATCCCGCTCTTCTCTATCGAGCATGTGCAAGCTAATTAGATGCGGACTGCCGGCACGCGCCACGGCCAGAGCAGCGCGGGAGATCGCATTGCGAATGGCGTCGGCGTCACGCTCTGAAAGGCGCGTAAGGGCTTGAGCGAGCAGTGCGCGTGCCTCCGAAAAGTGGGACGGACCCCATTTCCCTTTGAGCATTGGAAGCAGCCCCATATCGGTTCCGATGGATTCGGTGTCGGCTACCGTCGCAAGTCCAAACTCGCTTTCCATCCGTCGAAGATAATCTTCGACCGTCTCGAATTCGGCCGAAGTGGTCGCGCTATCGCGGACAACGATTTGCATGATCGGCGCGAGCATCAGGCCAGCAAAGGCGAGCCGGGCCGGCGTAGTATGCGAGGCATTCCACAGCCCGAGCGCGCGCAATTGTGCCACTTCGTCGTCGCGAAAAAACGCCTTGCCATCGAAGGAATTTAACATGTGAGTTCAGAAGCCACAAAGTTACAAAAAGCGAGCAGTCGGAAAGAGCTCCGGTTACAGCCCGCTCTTCTTCACCAATTGAGAGAACACATCCGGATTGTGATACGCCAAATCCGCGAGCAGCTTTCGGTTAATCCCGATGCCGGATTTCGCAAAGGCGCCCATTAATCGCGAATACGTTGTTCCGTTCTCTCGGGCGGCGGCATTGATCCGGACGATCCAGAGTTCTCGGAACTCCCGCTTCTTCACACGACGATCGCGGAACGCAAATTGGCGGGCTTTATCGACATGATGCTTGGCAACGGTATACACGTTGCCCCGCATTCCCCAATAGCCCTTGCTGGCTTCGAGGACTTTCTTGCGGCGGCGCTTGGCCGCGGGTAGGTTTTTAGCTCGTGGCATAGTAGGTTTTCAGATTTTTTAGTTTTAAATGAGCCGCTCACGAAGCATCTGAATTCTCTTTTTTGAAAGAGGATCGCTCAATTAATGGAGCGCTAGGAGCAGCAGGATGATTGCTCATCCGAAAAATTTATCGTCCGAGTAGAATTCGAATATTCTTCGCATTCGCGGGCGCGACGAGCGTCGCCTGGCGCAGGCCGCGTTTGCGTTTCTTCGATTTCGAAGTCATGATATGCGCCTGGAACGCCTTTTCGCGCTTCAAAAGACCGCTTCCGGTCACTTTGAAACGCTTTTTCGCGCCCGACTTGGTCTTCATCTTTGGCATAATGGTCCTGAAAATTGAGTGCGCCGTAACAGCAGGCCTGCCCGGTAAAGTTCGGCCTTAATGCTGGATGAGGACCGGCGCGGTTAGGACACCTCGTGGACTATGAGCGACCGCCTCATAGCGCCCCGGCTCCAATTGGCTCACATCGATCGCGCCACTGCCATCCAATTTTTGCGAAAGCACGGTGCGGCCGAGGAGATCGAGAAGCTCGACATGGGAGATTACCTCGCAACTCTGAATCTGGATGGAGGAAGAAGTAGGATTCGGGAAAATTGAAATTGCAGATGACGTTTCGTTGGACGTCACGCCAGAAGGCGCATTGGATATGTAAGCAGTGATATAAAGATTGCTATACATCGGAACAGTGTCAGTTGGTGGAGTAATATTGCTATCGATCACGCCCGTTAGGAGTCTATTACCGCTCACCAAAACGTATGTTGAATGAGCATTATCCACGGTCCGCACACGGGTTGCTTCGCTATCGCCCCGGATGGCGAAGGATGCAGTAAAGCCGCCCTGCTGGGTCTTACTCGGAATAAGTGTTACATGGAAATTCATAGGAACCAAAACATGAGGAAAAGGGACGGTTACGGTATCCGAACTAAGCAGTGATGGATAGATTACCCCAATACCGAATGGATTGAGGGTAGTATTGAAGACAGTAGCATCTAAATGGAAGTATTCCCCTAACGGGTCATAAAAAAGAATAGTATCTGGGTCGAGTAGGACGGCCACGCTATCCCCGGAAATCGCATCGAATACGATTCGCACGGAATCAACAAATCCTGAATCGGTCGGAATTGTGACCCGTTGTGTCAAACCAACCATTACCGCGGATCCCCAAAATGATGGTATGAGCCAGCTATGCGTTGGCGTTGAAGGTTCGAAATAGTTAATTGCTACATCATTTGACAGTGTGGAAAACGGAATCTCCGGTGCAGGCATAGCAGGATGAAAAAATAGAGACGCATTGGCACCGATAGACCCGCCATTTATAACGCCCTGCCCGCGCGCGGCCTGGAATGCGATGGAAAGAGAGAGAAAAAGAAAGACAAAGTGTTTTGTTTTCATGCTCGTGAGGTTCTATTTATTTATTTCAGCAACTCGCCCGCAGGGGATTGCTTGAATAGCCAGGGGTGGAGTGAAGCACAACCCTGGTTGCCGGTGAGTTTATTAATCATCGCCCCAGGAATGGCGAGCATTTTCTGCCCGACAATAAAGCGCCCTTTCAGGGCTGGCTAATCTTTTTCATTTCCGTTCCACGGGTTCCGCTTCGCTTCACCCTCGCTAAAACGTCACCCCTTCGGGGTAGGTATCTATGATTCGTTCGTTTCCGTTGGCTCCGCAATATTCGCTCCAGCCTCTTCCACGAGTGCTTCTTGTCCAAGTTTTTTCACTAATTTCGGCTTTCCGCCAGTCGGCTGCTTACCATTTTTCTCCGCATCGGCTTTCGCGTCCGCCGAAGCTTTTTTCTTGCCGCCCGGCGAGAGTACCATAGACATCGTGCGGCCCATCATCGAGATGCTCTGATCGACCTTCGCAATGTCCTCCATGCGCGCCCGGAAATTCGTAAGCAATTCCTCGCCAAATTGCTTGTACGCTACTTCGCGGCCTTTGAACTGGACGTAGGCCTTGACCTTATGGCCTTCCGCGATAAAATTGCGCGCGTGGCGGACTTTGAATTCAAAATCGTGCGTATCCGTATGGGGATGGAATCGCACTTCCTTCATGAGCTGCTGGTGCGACGATTTTTTCGCCAGCTTCTCTTTCTTTTGTTGCTCGTACTTCCATTTGCCAAACTCGATAATTTTGCAGACTGGCGGCTTGGCATTCGGCACGATCTCGAGCAGATCCATTTGCTTGCTCCGCGCAAGTTCAATTGCTTCTTTGGGGGACATGATGCCGACCATCTCGCCAGCTTCGTTTATTACGCGAACTTCGGGGACGCGAATTTGCTCGTTCATCCGCACGCCGGGATCGCGCGAAGGCATTACACGGCTAAAGCGGTCCATGCGCCGCGATGGCGGCTTGGGGCCGGTGCGCGCCGGGCCGCCGACGCGGGGTGTGATTCCGCCCGGACGCGTTACGGGAGCCGCACCTGGCTTCGAGGCAGCCGGTTTCGAAGAAGGAGCGCGTTTCTTTAACGTTAACCCGCCGACGTCCTCGTGCGGCGGAGCCAGGGGTTTCAGAGCCTCCTCGAACGGCTTATCTTGAACGGCCGGGGAATGATCGCTCATCCTGACCTCCCGGGGATTCTCGTCTGGAGAGGAAATCGTATCTAAATTATTCAAATAGTATAGAATTTGTTTTAAGTGGACGTGGTGGACGCAATGGATTGGTCCAACGGGTCCAATGCGTCCACTGGCATCACATCAAAGATTATTCCGGAATGGCGCATTCGGATTGGAAAGTCGCTAATGCCTCCTCCAGCGAAACCGTTCCGACATTCCCTTTGCCATGCCGGCGAATAGCGACGGAGCGCGCCTCGCGCTCCTTTTCGCCTACCACCAGCATAACCGGCACTTTCTTTAATTCGTGGTCTCGAATGCGGGCGTTCACCTTCTCGTTCGAAGCATCGAGCTTCACGCGGATGCCACGCTGTTCGAGCTCACCACGCACTTCCTCGGCATACGCTTCCTGCGCGTCCGTGATCGGTAGCACCACGACCTGCACCGGGGCGAGCCATGTGGGGAAATTGCCGGCGTAATGCTCGATGAGCAAGCTGCAAAACCGCTCGAAGGTCCCGAACGGAGCGCGGTGAATTACAACCGGGCGGTGCTTCTGCCCATCCGCGCCCGTATATTCCAAATTAAATCGTTCCGGCATGACATAATCGACTTGCACGGTGCCGAGCTGCCACTCGCGCCCAATGGCATCTTTGAGCATAAAGTCAATTTTAGGTCCATAAAATGCCGCCTCTCCAATTTCGATTTTGCTCTCTAAGTTCATCACCCGCGCGGCTTCGAGCACGTCGCGCTCGGCGCGCTCCCACTGTTCGTCGGAGCCGCCATATTTCTCCTTATTGTTTTTGTCGCGGAACGAAAGCGAGACGCGAAAGCCCGTGAGGCCTACGACACTGGAAACATGCTGCGTAAGTTTTATCACATCGCACAGTTCGGAAAGCAATTGTTCCGGCGCGCAGAAAATATGCGCATCGTCCTGCGTCATGCCTCGCACGCGGCTCAGGCCCGTTAGTTCACCCGATTGTTCGTAACGATAAACCGTCCCGAATTCCGCGAGCCGCACCGGAAGATCGCGATAGGAACGCGGCTTCGAATTGTACATCGTAAAATGATGCGGGCAATTCATCGGCTTGAGGAGATACGCCTCCCCTTCCTCCAGTTGAATCGGCGGGAATTGGCTAGCCTTGTAATAGGGATAATGGCCGCTGGTTTTATAGAGTTCGAGGTTCCCAATGTGCGGCGAAATCACTTGATCGTAGCCATGCTTGCGCAAAACTTTTTTGAGGAAGGTTTCAAGCGTTTGCCGAAGCGCGGCACCGTTCGGAAGCCAGAGCACCAACCCCAGACCTACTTTCGGAGAAATAAGAAAAAGCTCTTGCTCTTTTCCAATTTTCCGGTGGTCGCGCTTTTCGGCCTCCTCGCGCTGCGTGATAAATGCGTCCAGCTCTTTCTTTGTCGGAAAGCTTACGCCATACACGCGCGTGAGCATCGGACGCTTTTCGTCGCCGCGCCAATAGGCGCCAGCAATGGACAGCAGTTTTGGGAATTTAATTTTACCCGTCGAAGGAACATGGGTGCCGCGGCAAAGATCGACGAAATTTCCTTGTTCGTAAAACGTGATCGGCTGCCCGCGAAGCCCTTCGAGAAGTTCCAGTTTCAGCCAATCGCCTTTGGCTTTGAAATATTCGACTGCGTCATTGTACTCTTTTGGAATGCGATGGTATGGCACGTCCCGCTTCGAAAGCTCGTACATTTTTGCCTCGATCTTTTGAAGGTCGTCGGTCGATAGCTTCATGCCGGCGGGCAACTCCATGTCGTAGTACCATCCGCTCGCGATGGGCGGGCCTATGCCGAATCGGGTACCGGGATACAGAGCTTCGATTGCCTCGGCCATCAAATGCGCGCTGGAATGCCAGAAAATGCTTTTGCCCTCGTCATCGCGCCATTGGACGATGCGAACCCTGGCATCCTGCCTTATCGGAGTCGCAAGGTCATAAGGGACGTCATTCACGAATAGCCCAAGCGCAGCTTCTGCGAGCCGTGGTGAAATGGAATGCGCGATCTGCATTCCCGTTGTTCCAGCGGGAAATTCTTTTACCGTCCCATCGGGAAAAGTGATGTGAATGGCCTCGCCGTTTACTATGTGAGGCGCATTTATTTCGGCAGTTTCAATTTCAGGATGCATAGGAGCATCTGAACGCTCGAAAACCGAGCAATGTCCCCGCTATTACTGAACCTTATTTATTCGCCGCAGCACAACCCGATCTCCCACCTGGCATACGACCACATACGATCCTCGCGCGAGCGACGCAATATCGATCGTGCTTGTCGATGCCGCTCCCACATTCGCCGATGCGACATTCCTGCCGATGGCATCGTACACCGTAATGAGCGCGGGATGAGCATTCGTATTTCGAACAAAGAACTCACGATCCGTTGGATTCGGATAAACAGAAATTTCATCACCCGAGACGATTGGCGATTCCGCGACATCGCTTTGCACACCGAGTGTTTTCACCGCCCAGTGGCTGTCCTCGTTGTCCGTCACGCATAGCGATAACGTCTTGCCATCGACATCGATAACAAAACGGGGCAGCCTGACCCACGAGGTTGCAAGCTCATTACTATTCGGTGAGAATAGAGCCATGCCAATGTCCAGTGGATTAGCGGCAATGCTGGATATATTATGAATACCAAAGTCGATGCTATTGCCATGGTTCGAGAACGACTTCAGAGACCACCCTACCGGGGCCACATACGATTGAAATTGCACGACAGAAGAATCGAACGCGAAAGTTGCCTGAATATCGCTGATATAGGGCCACAAGGAATCGAGATTGATGGCAGTACTAATATCGACAGCCATTCGGAGCGAATCGAGCTGACCGAAATAGGCGGAAGCAGCTTCTCGATGCAGCCGCTCAGGATTCGAGGCCAACGGAGAAGGCTTGCCGGTAAGCATGATCGTCGTATCTCGCACGCCGGAACCCAGATCGTAACGCAGGTGCAGATAGGCGGTGTCTAAGCCGCCAGTGCTTGCGAAATGCAATGGAATACTGTCACTCGTGTCCAGCAGGCGTGGCAACGAGCGGGTATCCGTGATGGTGAATGCCGAAGAGCCGGTGAGCCACAGCAAATCGAGGGTAGGATTCGAAACGCATCCGGAAAATGTTACAGGAATCATCGTGTCCAGAGCCGAGCACGATGTTGAAATAAGTGGAGAAATTCCCGTGGCCGAAAGCGTTGCCGGGCCCTTGTTTCCTGAACCAAAAGTGAATTGATATAAGGTGCCTGGCGACTTACAGTCAAAGCCAAATAACGTTATCCCGGAGCATTCTTCGTTAAGGACGGAGAACCGGGTGTCATTGAACGCGCACGGCCCGCCAATCGAAGTCCAGCTTACACCCTTGTCTGCAGAACAGTAAAACCCTTCGTATTGTATCCCGCCGGCATAACTGCCGCTTGTATCGACCTGGAAGAAGAGAAGCTGCTGGCCGATGCCGGTGAGATGGCCCGTGAAAACAAATGGGAACTGCGCGACCGACCCCCACGTAGAGCCGTAATCCGAGGATCGAAAAATGTTATTGCTTAATTCGGGTGCCGCATAAAAATTTGGCGTACCACTATCGGCATAAACAGACCACGACTCGTAGGACATATTTAAACCTCGCCAGGTGAGTCCACCATTCGAGGTATTGAGCCAATTATTTCCTCGGAAGTCGGTAATAACTCCATGAAGGGGATCGGTAAAGTTCACGTCATTGGTGCTGCTGAGAAATCCGTCTGAAAAGGTTTGACCACCGTCCGTGGAAATGTGGCCATTGTTGAAAATGTCTGTAACGATCATTGCCCCCGGAGTGATTTGTATTGCGGTTCCAGATCCGACAAGCTGCGTTTCATTCCATGTGAGCCCACCATCGCTGGTTCGCCAGAGTGCCTTGTTATGGGAACCGCCATAGACCGTCATCGCAAGCCAGCCGTTCATGGAATCCACCATGAGGAGATCCCCAATGTCGCCCCCATAGCCGCTCGGAATGGTCGCCTTCATCCAATTCTTGCCCCCATCGGTCGTTTTATACAATTCAATGGGGCTTGGACCAGGCACCGACCGGCCGGGACTCACGCCAAGACCGACGAAGCCGGTATTCGCATCGAGGAACTTTGCAAGACAAATGTACCCATCGAACGTCGCGAGCTTTTTCCATTGCGCTTGCGCGGGAATCGCGCCGAACGAGAAGTTTACCAAAAGGCTGAAAAGAAAAACGAAGTACCGCTCGATTCGTGTTCGTGAAAAATTATGACCAAGGAGCATTCAGGACCTCGAATGAATAAATGGTTAAAGCCTCAATCGTAAAAACCCGTAAGAGGCTCAAAAGTTACTGCAACCTTGGATAGCGTTCAGATGCCATTAATGAACGATCACTGATCTTTATCCAGCCGCCGCACCACCATGCGATCACCGACATGGCAGACAACGACATACGATCCTCGCGCGAGCGATGCAATATCGATCGTGCTCGTCGTGCCCTCGCCCACATTCGCTGTTGCGACGGTTCTGCCGATCGCATCATACACCGTGATTAGCCCTGGATGCGCGTTCATATTCCGAACGAAGAACTCATTCTCCACGGGATTGGGATAGATAGAAATTCCATCTTCCACAATAGCTGGCGATTCCGCTACGCCGCTTTGCGCACCGAGTGTTTTCACCGCCCAATGGCTGTCCTCGTTGTCCGTTACGCAAAGCGATAGAGCGTGCCCACCCTCATCGATCACGAAACGCGGGAGTGTCACCCAGCTTGTAGCAAGGTTTAAACTATGGGGATAGAAAAGTGCAATTCCGAGAATTAGGGGATTAGCGGCTGAAGAAGAGACGTTGTGAATGTCAATATCCACCGCATCTCCACGATTTAACTCGGATGTCAAAGCCCATCCCGGCGGTGGGGCATACACATCAAAGCCTACGACCGAAGAATCGAAGGCGTAGGTCGCCTGAATATCACTCACATAGGGCCAAAGCGAATCGAGATTAATCGAGGAGCTAATATCGACGCCAAGCTGGAGCGTATCGAGCTGGCCAAAATAAGCGGAAGCCGATTCGCGATGTAATCGCTGAGGCGAAGCAAGTAGTGCCGAATTAATAGTACCAATGAGCGCGATGCTCGTATCTTGCATACCGGCGCCAATATCGTAGCGAAAATGCAAATAGGCAGTATCGGGCCCTTTCGAGCTTGCATAGCTTACCATGACGCTATCCCTTACATTAAACGTTTGCGGAAAAACTTGTTCATCGGTAAAACTAAATTCCGGGGCGCCGGAGAACCACATGGAATCCAGTATCGCATTGATTGGCACGCAACTAATGACCGCTAAAGGAATGGACGTATTGACCGGGATACCACAGCCGCTTTGAACTGCGGACGCTGAATTGGAAGGTAATATGAATTCGGGCGTCAAAGAACTGACCGGCAATGTGACTGAATCTCCGCCACTATTGGAAGTGATCCAAATGCTTCCATCAATATCGGAAGCAATGAGATGATTATCGTCGATGGCTAAGATCAACCGTGAGTCGGCAGCACCAGATGGTCCACCGATATTTTGCCAAGTCTGGCCATGATCCAATGAGCGGAAGATCCCTGCAGCGGCTTCGGAGACAGTGGGAACGAAGGCTGCATTGGGGCCAAGTACAACGGAGCCAGCAAAATAATTGCTTGGATGACTAGCGGTGATATTCCATGTAAGTCCTTGGTCCGAAGATATATAAATTCTCGATATGCCGTTATAATCGATAGTATGAGTGTATCCTTCGTTGACCATGTACATGAGCTTCGGATTACAAGGATCGACAGCCATGGACCAGCAATCGACATCAAATGTGCCTGGCTTCATCGACCAATTCACGCCGGAATCATTCGAGTACCATAGGTGCATCAGAGTTGTATAGTTTGCCGAGAGCATGTAAATTAAACTGCGCTTTGGTCCCACAATAATATCATGATCCCATGAGTCCGCGTAAGAAATGTTCCAAGTTTGTCCTCCATCACGGGAATAATCCACACCTCCTGGTTCTTTTTCGCAAACAAGAATCGTATTCGAATCTAATAAAAGGCATGAACATGCGCTGGCGACGCTGAGTATACTCTTCCAAGAGTTTCCCCCATCCCTCGTGAGGAAAACATCGCCCTGACGTGTAGCCACAAGGCCATTATGATCGTCGATAAAACTAATTTGGCAAACGTTTCCATAAGGGTCAAGTGGCGTAATCTTCCACGTTGCTCCTTCGTCGGTCGATTTCCATACGTGATCGGTTCCAGCCCAGGCAATGCCCGATTGAAGCGTCATGGCACCGTTACCCTGAAAAAGAGGCCCAAGAAGGTTCGGGGCAGTTTTCGTCCATTGCGCTTGCAGCGGTCCTGACAATGCGATCAACATCAATACAAAAGACAGTCTTTTCATAGTCGCTTCACGATTGCCATTATGAATCACTCAATTAGAACACTTTAGCCCATCAAAAGTTACAGTTTTTCGGCGAGTTCACACTTTGTAATGCTAACTGTGCCAAGTAATTGGAAACTGAGGGCCGCGAATTACTTCCCCATCCTCGGGATATTCGTCATACTCGCGCATTTTCTTTTCACAAATGTGCGTATTCATCGGACGATACGTGCAGTCTCCTGAAAGCATATGGGAGACGAGAGCGCCTCTTTCGTGATTGCTTTGATTTTTACCACTTCCATGAAAAGTAAGGCCATGATGGAATGCCACTGCCCCAGCAGGAATAATTACAGGAACTCTTGGGAGTTCACGTAGCTCTGGGATGTCAGGAAACATTTCATTATCACCGCTAATTGCTGTTGGCTTTGGAACGAGTCCCATTTTATGACTCCCCACAAGGTAGATCATCGGCCCGGACATGGGATCGACATCGTCAAGTGCAATCCAACAACTCATTGTTCTGCACTCGCGAATCATCTGCCAATACGCCCAATCCTGGTGCCAGGTCGCGACTTTACCGCCATTGGCGGGCTTCCAACTCAATTGATCGTGCCATAGCCGCATTTGCCGAACGCCAAGAAGTTGGGCCGCGATATGTCCCAAGCGTGAGTTCGTGACTGCATTCTTAATCACCGAATTCGATTTCCAACAATTGTCAATTTTATGCATTGCAAGTGGGTCGTCACCTGGGTTCCAGTATCGCTCGTCGGGTTCAACTCCCGTTTCGTAAACACCGTTACAGACGTCCGAGCATGCCCGTCGAAGTTCGGTTATCTCCGATTCCCAAAAGAGTTGATTTTGAATATGATACCCTGTTTCGTGAAATTCGTCGATCTCACGTTCGGAGAGTTTTGTGTCAATTACAGAAAGTCCCATTGCCCTGCTTACTTTATGATTTGCTTAATGTTCGGAAGTTTTAGATGCCGCGGAGTCAGGAAGCAGTAATTCTCAATGACCGGCTCAACGTGTATTAATGGCCCATGAAGCCCGTTTTTCACAAATCCATAGCATTGATAGTGAAAGGAAAAGAGGAAGTCAAGAAGTTCCTTGGAGCCATAGCCGGCAGCGGTCATCATTGGTGTGTTCATTTCTAATACCAGAATCGGACTCTCCTTTCTTCCGAGAAGGTCCTGCATTCCCTTAAGAGCAAAGAGTTCGGCTCCTTCAATGTCCATCTTAAGAAAATCAACATCGATAATATTCATCTCATTTAAAATAGTATCAAGGCGCTCTGCTTTGACCATAATCGTGCGGCCTTCAGCTTTATCAGAGAGCACAGTAGAGCCCGTTCCTTGATTTTCAGGAGAGGGCAATTCGATGCGCAGGTCACCTGCATGATCCGAGAGAGCCTCTCGCCTTAAAATAAGCTTGCGCTCAAGCTCGTTAAGTATAATCTGTTGCTGAAGTCGGTCCGCGAGATATGGGATCGGTTCGAAGGTTACAACTCGATGCGCGGACCGGGCGAAGAGAAGGGCCATTTGCCCGATATTTCCACCGATATCGATAGCTGTGCGGACCCCTTCAAGCAAAGCTTCGATGGTAGGATTGTCTTTCCACTCATAGATATTATAATACAATGGGAATTGCGCTGAGTCTTGTAAATCGAGCAGCATTATGCCACGATCTTTTGTTTTGACCGTAACGGTAATCGGTTCGGTGACAAAAGGATGTATAGCCATCATCAATGGATAACGGCCTAACTTGATAGGTGTATACGTTAAGTACCCTCGAAGAAGAATGCGAATTAATGCTTTGAAACGTGATATCATCCGGAATGTCAGCTTAAAGTTCTATTACGTAATATGTGAATTAAATAGTTCTTGGAATCATGCCACGAGCCGCTAATCATCGAAAAGGTCGATAATGTCAACATTTTGCTGAGAGTACGATAATAAAGCGCGGCCTGAAAAAAAATTGTTAAGACAAAAGCTATCGCTGCCCCGGCGATACCTATGATTGATAGAAGTATGAGCGATAAGACGAGGCTGATGGGTAGAGTAATAGCTAAGATCCGAAACACTTTTTTAACTTCGCCAGCGCCAATGAGGACAACTGGGAATACGATTTGGAGCGGTAGCGCTATACTCGCAAAACTAAGAATTCGGAATATCGGAATGCTGTCATCATATTTCCCTCCCCACAATGCATGAAAGATGTAAGGACAGAACACGAAGAGCAATACCGAACTTGGAATAAGCAACCAATACAGAAGACCGGTCGCTTTTTCCACAATGCGGCGTAGGGTATCCATTTCACCGCGCGAGTGATATTTGCTTGAAGACGGAAAAATAAAAAGTAAGGTGGTATCTCGAACGATATCATAGCCGCGGTAGAGAATCTTCGCGCCTTGGTATGTCGCAGCTCCTGCAGCACCGGTAAATGACGAAACTAATAACGTGTCGAAATTCTGCTGTGCAACGCTGACAATGCCCGTCGCAGCTTGATATTTCACAAACGATGAAATTTTTCGGAGCATCGAGGATGACCATACTGTTTTCCAAGTAAGTAACCGTCTGGCGAAAATAATACCTAACAGTGATGACGAGCCCGCCGCGATGATCATCAATGTTACCACATCTGCGGCGCGCGCAACTCGGTGGGTTAGCAGCATAAAAAAGATAAGAGAACCAGACACCCCAAAATAGCCAAAATCGACCCAGAATAATTCCCGCATTCGGAAATTACTCTGCAGGATTTTGGAAGATATCACCCTTGGGACTGACATGAAAGAAAGAACAGCCAGCAGTAAAAACAGGTGAGAAAGTTGAGGAACTCTTAAAAGTTGTGAAAGTGGAACCGCAAGAGCTAATAGTATTGCATTGCACGCAAAAAGAAAAACCAGAAACAATCCGCTAATAACGGTAAGGAGTTCAGAAAGATTAATATCCGGCTCCACGCTGAACTTGACAATCGCTTGAAGAGCAAAGCTGTCGGAAAATGAAAAAATGATAGTGAAAAAAGTCTGAAACACTGCCAGCACACCAAATTCTTCCTTCGGAATGACTCGGGCAACAGCGATCAAAGCAAAAGCATATAACATTGGCAAACCACGCGAGGCGAATGCCCATGCTCCTTTTCCAATGTGCTCGCTGAATTTCATTCCGTTTAGCCTGTTTAACGATTATCATAAACAACACAAGTTTCCAGTATTTCGGCACCGATAGCGACTCTGGATGGTTAACGCACCTTTTCCTATTCGAAGATGCTTATCACCCCCGACGGCACCCTCCTCGATCATCCCGTCGTTCTTACTGGCAAAGCAACACCGGAGGCTACGGCGGCGGTTGCCCTCAGGCATCCCGAGTGGGCCGAGTCGTACCGGGCACTGGGCCGGACGGCCCTCGTCTGCAGTGGCGCGGGGTTCGGGACGTATCGCGTGCATCGAAGCGTGCAAGCGCACCGAGCCGCGCTGGCAGAGGCAATTCGGATGGGGGTCAATATTATCGATACCTCTTCGAATTATGCGGGCGGGAATTCGGAGCGGATGATTGGTGAAGTGCTCTCGGGACTTACCACCCCACAGCCCACCACCCCCCAGCCCCCTCCTCTTGGCAGAGGAGGGGGAGTATCTCGCGAAGAAATTATCGTCGTTTCTAAAGGCGGATACATTCAGGGGGAGTTGTTCGATGAAATGCAGCGGCGCGCGAATGCGGCGCATGCTGATTATTCCGCAGGTTCCGAGCTTTCGGAACTCGTCCGGCATAGCGAGGGACTCTGGCATTCCATTCATCCCGATTTTCTTCGCGATCAAATCACCGATTCGCTCGAACGGCTTCAGCTTGAAACGATTGATGTCTATCTTCTGCATAATCCGGAATACTACATCGAGTGGGCGCTGAAAGAAGGATCGCCGCCCGGGGACGTTCGGGATGAATATAACCGGCGCATCAAGCAAGCCTTCACCTATCTCGAATCGGAAGTCGAGCGCGGTCGCATTCAATTTTATGGCATTAGCTCGAACACGTTTCCGAAACCCGAAGATTCAGCGGATCGCACTTCGGTCGAAATCGGTTGGCAATCGGCGGAAGAAATTGCCGGCGATGCTCACCATTTTGGTGTGATCGAGTTCCCGCTTAATATCTTCGAGCCGGGGGCGGTGATCGAGCGGAATCAGCGTCACGGAACCGAGACGCTGCTCGATTATTGCGCGGAAAAAAATCTCGGCGTGCTCACTAATCGACCACTCAATGCGATCGCTGGGAAGCAGCTTATTCGCCTGGCCGATTTTCCGGAGCGCGAAATTCCACCCGATCAGGATCTCGATGATCTCTTGCATGACATTCGCCTGCAGGAGGAGGAATTTACCTCTCGACAGGTAAACCAATTAGATTTGGACGCCGAATCACGCGACGCGGTCATCCAATTCCTGACCCTGGGCCGTAATTTGGATGAAGGCAATTGGCGGGAATTTGCGACAGTCGAAGAGTGGCAGGATATTTCGCAGCAGGTCCTGGCGCCACGGATTCAATATGCGTTCAACCTTCTGCGTCCAATTTCGCAGCAGGTTCCAGATGTGCTCGCATTCCTTACAAATTATGCCGAGAGCGTCGATGAAGCCTTCGATCATCTCTCGAATTATTACCGAAATCGTGGCCATGCGCGGTCCGCAAAAATTCATCAGGCCCTCGATTCGCTGATGGGGAAGGAATATTCGGAACTTTCCCTTTCGCAAAAAGCCGTACTGCTCATCCGCAGTTTGCCACAAGTTTCGTCTGTGCTGGTTGGTATGAGGTCAGAGGAATATGTCGAGGATATTGTCTATGGCTTGCAGGCTACGGCAGTGAAGAATGCGAAAGAAATCTGGGAACGGCTCGCGGCGGTGCAGCAAGATCGTTCAGCAGCGGAAGCTTAAACACTTCCCATTCCTTCTCGGAAATTTCAGCGTAAGATTTTTTAGAGGGCTACGCTGCGGCCTGAATGGAGACCTACGCAGTCGCCGTTTCGCGAGGATAGACACTGACCTTCTGCCGGTCCAGGCGGAACCGCTCGTACTTTACGACGCCGTCGGATACGGCGAATAGCGTATCGTCCTTGGCACGCATGACATTCTCACCCGGATGCCACTTCGTGCCGCGCTGGCGAATAAGGATATTGCCGGACTTGACGAATTCGCCGCCGAATTTCTTTACACCTAATCGTTGTGCATTGCTGTCGCGCCCGTTGCGCGTCGAGCCCATTCCTTTTTTATGTGCCATAAACCGAAGTGCTAAAGTGTTGAGTATGTCGTTAAGCGGCGAGAACTGTTAAAATCAATATCCAAAAAAAAATCCAGAACATCAATTCGTGTAATCCGCCTTAATCGCGTAATCCAGGTTCACCACTGGATTGCTAATTCCGTATATCGTTGGGTATGTCCGTTCGTTTTGCGGTAACGTTTGCGGCGTTTTTTGTGAAATACGATCACCTTCTCGCCGCGAATGTGTCCGCGAACCGTAGCCAATGGTTTTGAGCCGCCGGCACTTTTGCCATCCGAAAACAGCACGTTATCGAGCGAGACTTCCTGTCCCTCTGCGGCGCCGGCCATGAAGGGCACGCGGAGCTTTGTGGTGCTTTCGGAAATCTTGAATTGCTCTCCGGATATTTCTACAATAGCGAACATATCTAAATGTAACGAGTTATGAGTTTTTGCCCTTGTTATTGGAAGGGCCTGAAATGCCCCAAAGCCGAAAAAAGTTCGCGCTTACTACCCTTTTCCTTCCAATCTTAACTCTTTATTCCTAATTGGACGGCAGCGCCTGAAACGCATCTGTCGATTTTACGATGGAATCGACATACTCGACGAGTTCCTCCAAATGGTGCCCGGCCGGATGCAGGCTATCAAGCGAGCCGCTCCAGCGAATGGTTTTGTCCAGGGTATCGGCTGAAATTCGGAGGAACTGCGGAGAGGCGGGGTAATGATTTGCGTGAAAGAAGCTATCTGGCATTTCGAAAAAATGGAGAACAAGCGCCTTATTCAGTACCAAAAGCTGCTGACCCGGATCGAGTTCGATAGTTTTCGTCTCGGCGAACCGGCCTGACGCAATTTCTTTCTTATAGAATTTATCAGAGGAGCTGAATTCATTCCGTCCCGGATATAAATAGTGAGCATCGACATGAATAATCCCCTTCGTTTTCGGATGCGCATTCTTGAAATTCACCACGCAGCCGGCAAAAATGAGCGCAAACAAAACAGTTGTAGATATTCCGGAAGAATAGTTTGATATTGCGCACGCACGTTTGTACTTCATGAATAATGGCAATTTGTCGTTTCTCTCTTCTTAAAGAAACCGCAGGGGAGCGAGTTCCCGCAAAGCTTAATTTTTCTATATGCTTTTCAATTAAACATGGGAATAAACACAAGAAAATCCGAAAATAATTTCGAGGTTTTCATCTAGCATCCTATAGAGTGACCCGATTTTTCTGCACATTGAATAAACCACAATCAGCGCTTGTAACAACGATCGATAAATCAGGCTATCAAACGGTGGATGGAGTACACCTTACGTTTACTCCCGCGAGTGCGTATGTCTATATGGTAGGCAAAAGAGTATTTCAAGAATGAATGCCTGGCACGCGAACGCGAATGGACCTAAGCCGAAAGCAACGTTCGGACGGCGGCTTCGGCTTCCCGCATCACCCGCATTTCCTCCGCTCGTAGATTCTCTGGCGCAACTTCGAGCGGTTGGATCGCTTCTCCAATTTTTATCGTGACCCGCCTGCCCCATCGGGGCAGCCATTTATTGCGTGGGAGAATTTCGTAGGTTCCGATAATCGCCACGGGCAGAATCGGCGCGCCGGATTCCAGCGCAAGATGAAACGCGCCGCGTTTGAAGGCTTGCATCGTGCCGCTGGGCGTGCGCGTCCCTTCGGGAAAGAAGAGAACGGAAGCGCCGCCACGAATTCGCTCCGCCGCGCGCCGAACGGTGATCGCTGCGAGTTTCGGATTCGAGCGATCGAGGATAAGAAACGGACTCGCTAACAGTGCCCAACCCCAGATCGGAATTCGCGTTAGCGAGCGGCGCAGCGTGAGCCGAAGGTTATCCGGAATGCCGGCAAGCAGAACGGGGATGTCCATATAGCTCGAATGATTGGCCACATAAACATAGTTTCGGCCTTTCTCAATATGTTCCGTTCCCAAAACGCGAAGGCGGATACCAAACAGGAGCAGACCGATCTGGCTCCACGTGCGCGCAAACCAAAGATAGACCTTGCCACTTCGGTCCAGTGCCGCGAAGACGGAAAGAATTGAAAAGACGCAGGTAACGACAAGAAATAGCCATATACCGAGAATGGTGAGCAAAATCACTGGAGCGATTCCAAGCCTTTTAAGTTTATCGATGCCGCGACGCGACGAACTTCGTTCACGTCGTTCTCACCATCTTCCACAATCACGACAACATAGCGCTTGCCTGGAAATACAATGACCTCGGCGTGCGGCGTTTTTTTCTCCATGGTTTGAACTGCCGGATAGCCGGAGATGGTCGTCGTCTCGATGCGCTCGTTGTTGTTATCATCGAGATAGGTCCCTTTATATTTTCGATACGGCGCATAGAGCGAAGGAACGTAAGCGAAGTCATTGATTTGAATGGTCATTGTTTTCGTTCCCATTGTATAGGCCCGCCAGGCGCGCGAAAGATTTGAGGTATCGCGGACTTGCTGTTCTTTCTGCAAATCGCCCTGTGGAGTCCAACCCGGCATCGGCGGAAGAAATGCGGCGAGGCGGGCTGGGTCGAGCGCTCGGGCCATGGGTGAAAGGAGGAGCCCGGTAGTATCCGGTTTCGGACGGTTCGTATCTATCGATGTCCTCGTGACGAAGCTATCGCTTGAGGCCCGAATGGTATCGAGCGACATCGGCAGCGAACCGCTACGGTGGCAGCCGGTCAATAGCGCGCATGGAACGGACAGAACGGACGTGAAACGAATGTACTTTAAAAACTTCATCGGTCTCCGAATTTCTTTCAGCGTAATCAGAAATAAATCAGCGGAATCCAGATTCGGGGTTAGAAACTCCCCAACAATAGTTTATCTCCGATCGGATAAAACACCCAGCTCACCATCCGTTGTTTTTTGCCACTGACATGGTGAATTTGATAGAGATGTTTTTCTCCAGACGGTGTATCTTTTGTTTTGAACACCGCATAATATTCGCGGTGCGTATCGGGATATTGATCGAACAAAATCTTAATTTTTGCAAGCGCTCTCGCAACATAATCCCGTTCGGCGGGATTCGAGGGGTTCGCTGCGCGTGTCCATGACTTCGAGGAATCTTCAAACGCGATCATCGGCGCTGCGCTATCGACTTGATTGGTCTGGGCCATTCGCTTCAAATCCATAATGTTTTGGAAGACCAGATCGGAAAGCGAATCGCGCGCCACCGCCGAGAGCATGACGAGATCGGTGCGTGGTTTGTTGCCGATGCCGCCCTGGGCGAAAGAAAGTGATGGAAGGAGAAGAGTTAGAAAAAGTAATTTTTTCATGTCAAAATAGAAACGTGTAGCATCGGGAGTATACTCCCGGTTTTGCTAATCAATCGGCTTCGGCAATTGTTCACGGTTTATGCCTATCAAATTTCAAAACCTTATCGCAGGTGTGTGGTGCGATTCTTCCGATGGCCGTGCTTTCGAAAACCGAAATCCCGCCGATTGGAATGAAATTCTCGGTATGTTCCCGCTTTCTACAAGCGAAGATGTCGATCGTGCCGCCAGTGCTGCGCTCACGGCCTTCCAAGAGTGGCGGCTTGTGCCCGCGCCCGAGCGCGGCGACATCATGCGTCGCGCTGGTGAAATCATGGTCCGCCGAAAAGAGGAGATCGCGCAGATCATGACGCGCGAAATGGGTAAACCACTCACGGAAACGAAAGGGGATGTACAGGAAGGGATCGACACCGCGTTTTACTGTGCGACCGAAGGCCGGCGCTTGTTCGGCATTAACACGCCGAGCGAGCTTCGCAATAAGTTAAACCTATCCTTTCGGGTTCCCATCGGAGTATGCGGCCTCATCACTCCCTGGAATTTTCCGATGGCGATTCCCTCGTGGAATCTCTTTCCAGGTCTTGTCGCGGGCAACACCTTTGTCTTCAAACCCGCCGAAGATACCCCATGGACCGCGAATGTCCTTGCCGAAATCCTGATCGAAGCGGGTTTGCCAAAAGGCTGCCTGAATATTGTGCATGGTGCGGGCAGTGTGGTGGGCGCGGCAATTACGGAGCATCCCGATATTCGCGCCGTGAGTTTCACCGGATCCACTTCGACGGGCGCCATCGTTGCGCAATCCTGCGGCAAGCGAACAAAGCATGTTTGCCTCGAAATGGGAGGGAAGAATGCACAGATTGTGATGGCGGACGGTGATCTCGATCTCGCCATCGAAGGTGTGCTCTGGGGTGCATTTGGTACGACGGGCCAGCGCTGCACCGCGACCTCGCGCCTCATCCTTCACGAAAAGATCCACGATGAAATGATCGAGCGGCTCGCGAAGCAAGCTTCTAAATTGCGATTAGGAAATGGCCTCGAAGCTACGACCGATGTCGGCCCGATCATTAATGAGAAGCAGCGAAAAAATATCGAGCGATATGTTGGAATTGGAAAAGAGGAAGGCGCGAAGTGCATTCTTGGCGGAGAGATTGCGGAAGGTCGGGCTGGAAGTACCGACTTACGCGCGGGATGGTTTTTTCAACCAACAATTTTCACGGGTGTCACACGAGAAATGCGGATCGCAAAAGAAGAAATTTTCGGTCCCGTGCTTTCTGTACTGAAATGCCGCTCGTTAGAAGAAGCAATTGAAATCAATAACAGCGTTATTTATGGTCTTTCCTCCAGCATCTACACACGCGACGTAAACGCCGCCATGCAAGCCGCTCGCGACATCGAAGCGGGTATCACGTATATCAATGCCGCAACGATCGGCGCAGAAGCGCATATGCCGTTCGGAGGTGTAAAGGCGACGGGCAACGGCCACCGCGAAGGCGGTTGGGCCGTCTTCGATTTTTATACCGAATGGAAATCGGTCTATATCGACTTTAGCGGCAAACTACAACGGGCGCAAATTGATGTTTGAACCAGGATTACGCAGGCGATTTTTCGGATTTAATTTCGGACTTTGCTGCGACTGTTTGAAACCCCTGGCTCCTTACCACGGTTAAGCGCGTTTTCAATCTTAAAGATGCGGATGTTCTCGACTTTTTGAATCCATCCTTAAATCGTCCGCGTAATCCATCTTAATCCGCGTAATCCAGGTTCTCTCAATGAATTTCCAACTCTCCGAAGATCACATTGCCATCCGCGATGCCGCGCGGGAATTTGCCGTGAATGAAATCGCCCCTTCCGCGGTAGAGCGCGATAAGACCGGTGAATTTCCGGATGAGATTGTTCAAAAGATGGGCGAACTTGGCTTCATGGGAATGATGGTCGCACCCGAATGGGGCGGCGCGGGACTCGATACCGTCTGCTACACCCTCGCGCTCGAAGAGATCGCGAAGGTCGATGCGAGCTGCGCGGTCATTATGTCCGTCAACAACTCGCTCGTCTGCTGGGTGATCGAAACCTTTGGGACGGATGAGCAGAAGGAGCAGTTCCTTCGCCCACTCGCGATGGGCCAAAAACTTGGCGCGTACTGCTTAAGTGAACCGGGCATCGGCTCGGATGCCACGCAGCAAGCCACAACGGCAACGCTCCAATCCGATGGCAGCTATGTCATTAACGGCGCGAAGAATTGGATCACGAATGGTACGAAAGCCGATCATTATATTGTCTTTGCGCAGAGCGATCCCAAGAAAAAGCACCACGGCATTACCTGCTTCCTGATCGACAAAGGGATGCCAGGGTTCGAGATCGGCCTGAAAGAAGACAAGCTTGGCATTCGTTCGAGCGATACCTGTTCGCTTGGGTTTACCGAGGTGCGCGTCCCCGCGGACCGAGTGGTGGGGACGGATGGACAGGGATTCAAGATCGCGATGGAGACGCTCAATGGCGGTCGCATTGGAATTGCCGCGCAAGCGCTGGGCATTGCCACTGGCGCGATGGAAAAAGCAATTCGATATAGTTTTGAACGCCATGCGTTCGGCCAGCCAATTAATCAGTTGCAGACCATTCAGTTCAAACTTGCCGATATGCAGGTAAAAACGGAAGCCGCCCGTATGCTTATTCATCGCGCCGCACGAGTGAAAGATGCGGGTCAGAATTATATCAAAGAAGCCGCCATGGCAAAACTCTATGCCTCGAAGATTGCGATGGAAGTTGCGACCGAAGCAATTCAGGTCCACGGTGGATATGGTTACGTCCGCGAATACTTGGTCGAGCGCGCCTTGCGCGATGCGAAGATTACTGAAATATACGAAGGGACGAGTGAAATCCAACACATCGTGATCGCGCGGCAATTGCTCAAGGAGTACGAAGCAAGCAATTGAGCGCTTCTTTAAGCGGCGGTACATGAATTGCACATGCCGGCGCGTTACGCGTCGAATTCTTGCCGCGAAACTAACCGATGAATCGGCGCGCCGTTCGCTTCAAAACGATCTCAAAGCTTTTGTCCGAATGTATGCACCCCACGAAGCCCGGGAGGATACCATTCTTTTCCCGCATTGCATGAGGTTGTTTCGCAGCACGAATACGATGCACTTGGTGAAGAGTTTGAGAGGATTGAACGGAAAACCTTTGGTGGGGATGGATTCGATATTTACGTCGATAAGATCGCCGCAATTGAAAAGGAATTAGGCATCTACGACTTGGCGCAGTTTACCCCGCATTGAAAGGATGAGCCGTTCTTTTCACTTTTTTCTGCAATGACTCGGTAAAGGCCCTTTCATCTCACAAATTCTGAATATATATATCAAAATCCCGGTCCGGCTTTCCGATTGGCGTACGATATAGAGATACAATTCACTCCTAAACTGTTTTTAGGATAACGATTCAAAAATAATCAAAACAAAATCTATGAACGAATTCGTATTTCTCTATCGCGGCGGGATGAGCAATGAAACCAAACCCTCCCCGGAAGCCATGCAAGCGCAAATGAAACGCTGGCAGGACTGGTTCGGAAAGTTGGGTCAGGAAGGCCAACTCAAGGATTGGGGTGCACCACTTCAGAGTGAAGGAAAGCACGTCGCATCGGGAGGTGTCATTACCGACGGCCCATTCGCCGAAGGCAAGGAAGTAATCGGTGGCTATTCGATCATCAAAGCCAAGGACCTTTCCGAGGCTGCAAAGATCGCGAAAGGCTGCCCGGTCTTCGAGACTGGAGGCAGCGTCGAAGTACGCCCCGTCGCCCCAATGTAATATGCATTCCCAGCGTTCACGATCTCACGCTGCAACCGCAGCGTGAGATCTTGGCGTTTAATCCGAAGTCATGCAAAAAAAGTACTTTTTCTTAAAACTTCTCCCTCCGCGCTCCTCCTTCACCGCCGATATGACGGCGGAAGAACGCGCCATTATGCACGCGCATATTGCTTATTGGGCGCCGCACATCGAGGCGGGAACGATGATCGTCATGGGGCCCGTTGCCGATCCGAATGGCGGATGGGGTTTAGGGGTGCTTGGCGTGGAAAGCGAAGTGGAGCTGAACGAGTTGGTCGAACATGATCCCGCGAACGGTCTGAACCACTACGAGATTCTTCCTATGATGGCCGCCAAGCATAAAAACTAACATGCCTCAGACCATCGAAATCATTGCCAATATTGCGCTTGCGCTTTCGGTCGTCATCGCGCTCGTTTTCGGCATTGCGCAGGTGAAGGCCGCCCAGCGGGACCGCCGCGAACGGCTCACGCTCGAAACCCTGCGCGTCTTCAACACCCGTGAATTTGCGGAGATCATTCACTTCATGCAAGTACTCGAAATGCCCAAAACTCGCGAAGCCTTCAACGCTCTTCCGGGCGAGCAGCAGATCATTCTTATTCAAGGTTCCCAACAGATGGAATCACTCGGAATGCTCGTCTATGAAAAAGCGATCGACCTCGATCTGATCGATAAAACGATCGGATCATTCGTCTCGCTCACCTGGGAAAAATACAAACCAATGTTCGAGGACATGCGGAACACAATTCCCGATCCCTATCTCGGAGAATATTTCCAATGGCTCGCCGAACAGGTCGATCGAAAGATACAGATGCAGAGGGAACCGTATTATAAAACCCCCGCTCATGGCCTACAATGAAAAAATGACCCTGCGCCTGCGCGAATCGCTGGCAGGGGTGAAGAAGGTGGAAGAAAAGAAAATGTTTCGCGGCGTAACCTTCATGGTGAACGGCAAAATGATGGCAAGCGCCGGCGACGATCAATTTATGTTCCGGATCGATCCCGAACTCCACGATCAGGTTGTTGAGAAAGAGGGCGTAACGGGCGTTGTTATGCGCGGGCGCAATTACAAGGGTTATGTGCGCGTCCACGAAGATGTTGTAAAGACAAAGCGGGAACTCGATAAATGGGTAAGGCTCGCGCTCGATTTTAATGCGAAGGCAAAAGCATCGCCGAAAAAGAAGAAGAAATAAGCTCCTGTGGGCTCGCGGGAAGGGCAATCGAGAATTGAAGAGAAGCTCTAAGCTCTCTATTTCGAGAAAGGCGAATATTGGGAATCTCCGGGCTGTCGCAGCAAAGACTATAGTTGTTTCAGCGTATTGAGTGCTGGAACTCGAATTGGGGACCTCTCCTCGCCTCGCTCCCAACGCCACTGCCGCACTCCCTCTTTGCCGGGAGCTTTTGAGTTGTAATTGTTTTTATATCTACCGATCGATTAAATGAATACAGAAGTAAATACCGTCGTTGCCCATTTATTTCGGCAAGAGTCCGGAAAACTTGCGGCCACGCTGGCGCGGGTATTTCGGCTTTCGCGGTTGGAGGAGGTCGAGGACATCGTGCAGGATACGATGTTTGCCGCGCTGGCTGCCTGGTCGTTTCGCGGAGTCCCGGCATATCCGACGGCGTGGCTGCACCAGGTGGGAAGGAACAAGGCGGTCGATTATATTCGCAAACGCCGGCACCGAGACGAAGAACCGCTGGAACACCATCCCGGCCTGCCGGACCAGGTGGCCGAATTGGAACTCGAACGAAATTTTCTAAGCTGGGAGATTGCCGATTCACAGCTCCGTATGATGTTCGCCTGCTGCCACCCTGGCATTCCCGTGCCGGCACAAATTGCGCTCACGCTGAAAACCCTCTGCGGATTCAGCGTCCGGGAAATTGCAAGCGCATTTCTTGCCAAGGAGGAGACGATAGAAAAACGGTTGGGCCGCGCCCGAAAATATTTTCGGGATCATACGGTCGAACTTGAAGCTCCGACCGGGCGCGCGCTACGCGAACGCCGCGGCGCGGTCCTCGCTTCGCTGTACCTGCTCTTCAATGAAGGCTATAAACAGACCGAGAGCGAAGGCTTGTTCGATCGCGATCTCTGCCTGGAAGCGATCCGCCTTACGCGCATTGTCGCCGAGCATCCGGAGGTGCGCTCGCCGGAAGCCTTCGCGCTCCTGGCCCTGATGACACTTGTTTCCGCGCGGTTCGAAACCCGCACCAACGATCGCGGGGAGATCGTCCTGCTCTCCGAGCAAGATCGCTCGAAGTGGAACCGGGAACTCGTCGAGCACGGCATGGAATATTTCGCGCGCTCCGAGCCGGATGTAAACAACTCCACCTATCACCTCGAAGCCGCCATCCAATCGCTCCATGTAACCGCCGCCACGATCGAAACGACCGATTGGCCCGCAATCCTTGGCCTTTATAAACGACTCTATGCAATGAAACCGAGCCCCATCGTCGCGATGCATCTTTCGGTCGCCATGGGGAAAGTACATGGCGCAAATGCGGCGATCGAACAGCTTTTGCAATCTCCGCTTCCCGATTATTATCTCTATCATGCACTCCTGGGCGATGCCTATGCAACGGCACTCTGTACTGCGGAAGCGCGCCAATCCTTCACACAGGCTATTGCGCTTACAAAGAATGCGCGAGAGAAAATGCTGTTGAAAGAGCGGCTGGCAAAATTATCGGAGGAAATCGAATTAAAAGAACCAATCCGCACCGACTCGGACAATGCCAAATCCGACGATCGTTGCGGAGGGACTGCTGAAACTCACGTTTAGCACATCCACGCCGCCATTAATGCCGATATTGTGATTGAGGTAGTAGGCTACTCCAGCGCCAATAAAAATTCCCGTGGTTGTATTGTTCGCGCCGGTAAAGGAGCTGCCACTCGTACTAACGATAGTAAACCCTCCCTGCACATATGGACTGACGGTTGAAGTAAACAAATAGCGAAAAAAAGGCTCGAAGACCACATTCGTAATGCTGACACCACTGCTACTCGTTATGCCGAGCGAAAGTTCGGTGCCGACTTGCACGTTTTGACTGAACGCGTAGATACCTTCAAGCCCGCTGGGAGTCGACGTGGAGAGCGCATAGATGCCGGCGCCAAACTGTCCCGATGGCGGATCGTTCTTTTGCGCTCGCGCGGGCGAAATCGCAAGCGCCATCAAAAAGATACCGGCCACAAAAAATCGAAGATTCTTAACACATGAAATCATAACAGGAATGGGTTTAGTGATTACAAAGAGAACAATCGTTAAAGGAAACATGCGCAGCTCATAAGAGCATTCCATTGAAGCACTTCCGGATAGAGCGGAATTTTACTGAGCCGCTGGCACGTTTTTCGCTAAGCCATACGGCTGGGCTTGTGAAAAACACCATTCCCTTTCACTTTACTTTTATTCCTATGAAACGACTACTATCGATAATCTCTTTCGGTATTGCCATTTTGCTTGTGGAACTTTTTGTTGGTCCCCTCGCGGATTCGGCACACGCTCAAAGTTATCCGGGCCGGCTTGCGTTTGGCTTCGATGCCGAAGGCAATAAGTACTGGGGCAACTTCACCGATAATCAATTCTGGTTTTCGGGCGACGCCTTTTTCCGCTATAATATCATCGATGCCCTATCGGTGCACATCGCCGTAAATGGCGGCCAATTGCGCTATAAAGTGAACGAGCAAAATATCCTGACTTACCCGCAGTATTTCGGACAGCCGACGGACCGCCTCTATCCTGGCACGAATATCAATCGCGAGGAGATTAATGCCATTCGTCACATCGGGTATCAGGGAATGCTCTCCGTCAATTTCTTCCCGACCCAAAAATTCGTGCCCTATATCATTGGCGGCGTAGAATTCCTGAATTTCGAGCCACGCAATCTCAATCAACAACTGGCGCTACCGAATAACGCAGCCGGAGTCTATAGCAAGAATGTCACCGGAGGGGTGGTCGGGCTCGGCTTCGAAATGTACATCACCGATAACGCCACGTTCAACGGTAAAGGGCTGCTTCATCTCACCGGCACCGATTACCTCGATGATTTTTCCGATCCCAATCCGAACGCCAGCCATAGCCAGGATGTCTTCACCACATTCGGACTCGGATTCAGCTATTACATCTTCGGAAATCTCGATTCCGACCATGACGGCCTGACCGATGCCGAAGAGCGCGATATTTATCATACCGATCCCTACAATCCCGATACCGATGGCGATGGCCTCTCCGATTACGATGAGGTAAAGAAATATCATACGGACCCGCTGAAAGCCGATTCCGACGGAGACGGCCTTAACGACAAAGAGGAAATTTTTACCTATCATACCGATCCCCTCAATGCCGATTCCGATGGCGATGGATTGAACGATGGCGCGGAAGTAAAGACCTATAAAACCGACCCGCTCAATGCCGATTCCGACGGCGATGGCCTCAAGGACGGCGAGGAAGTCAATTTTTACCATACCGAACCGCTCAATAAAGACACCGATGGCGATGGTCTCACCGATGGCGATGAAGTTCACAAATACAATACCTCCCCGACCAACGTCGATAGCGATGGCGATGGTTTGAGCGATGGCGATGAGATCCTCAAGTATCACACGGATCCCGCGAAGGCCGATACCGATGGCGATGGACTCACGGACGGCCAAGAGGTAAACCAGTTCCACACGGATCCTCTCAAAGTCGATACGGATGGCGATGGGCTCAACGATGGGGACGAGGTGAAGGTCTATCATACCGATCCGCTCAAAGCCGACACGGATGGCGATGGACTCACCGACGGCGAGGAAGTCCATAGCACCCATACCGATCCGCTCAAGGCCGACACCGATGGGGATGGCATCAACGATAAAGCCGACAAGTGCCCGCTTATTCCCGGCGTCGCGCCCGATGGATGCCCACCGAAGCCACCGGTCAATACCGTCACGAATTTCCCGGGTATTCTCTTTATCGTCAACACCGATAACTTCGACATGACGGTGCCGGGCACGCTCGATAATCTCAATAAGATCAAGGCGCTCGTCGACCAGTGTAAGGACCTCAAAGTCGAGATCGAGGGGCACGCCAGCGGCGAAGGCGATCCGAAACGCAATCAGGAACTCTCCGATATGCGCGCCGCGCGCGTGAAAGCCTGGCTCATCGAGCAGGGCGTCGATTCGAACAAGATCGTCCGCACCGTAGGCTACGGCTCATCGCGCCCGCTCATTCCCGAACCGACCGGATCAAAGGTCACGAAGACGAAGAAGGGCAAAAAGGTGGTGACCAAAGGCGTCAGCGCCGAGCAACTCGAAGCGGCCCGCAAACAAAATCGGCGCATCGCTGTGAGAGTCCTTGAGACCTGCAAGTAGAGGTCAGAAAAAAGAGAACGTTAGTAAAAAGCTCTCTCCTTCTTTAGGAGGGGGCTTTTTTACGTGGACTCGCTTTGTCCCCGGCGGTGTTCTCATGGTATGACCCATTCCTTCCAGCGCTACACGGCGGCCGGCAATACGTTCGTCGTGATGAATACCTGGGAAGACCCGCTTTCGCTGAACCGCGAGGAGATGCGCGCGCTCGTTCAGAAAGCCTGCGATTATAAAAACGGTATTGGCGCCGATGGACTGATTCTGATCAATCAACCGTCAACTTCCCTTCTCCCGGCAGGGGACATCGCCAGCGATGCATCGGCCGGCGATGAGGCCGCGGATTTCCGCATGGATTTTTATAATCCGGATGGCACCACCGGCATGCTCTGCGGCAACGGCGCGCGCTGTGCCGTCCAGGCTGCCCGGAAATTTGGATACGTTACCTCGGATCGGACCGCATTCGAAGTCTTAGGCGCAATCAACCGAGCGGACCGTTTAAGCGAGGCCAACGTTCGCGTGTTTTTTCAAGATCCCTCAATCATTCGGCTGAATTTTAAGTTACCCTTCGAAGCGGGACGCTCGGTGCTTGCCCATTTTGTCGATCTTGGGTCGCAGCACGTCGTTGTTTTTTTCGACGAGTTAAAGCCATTCGGTGAATCGAGTATCGAAGATTTTCCGATTGCGCAGTATGGCGCGCTGCTTCGCTGGCATCCGGAATTCGCGCCGGTGGGAGCAAACGCGAATTTCATCGAAGTGCGCGAGGATGGCGAAGAAAAATATCTTCGCATTCGGACCTTCGAGCGCGGCGTGGAAGGCGAAACGCTCGCCTGCGGTACCGGCTGCATGAGCGCCGCCATCGTCGCACGAATGACTGGCCGCATTGCAACAACGCCGGTTCGATTGCTCACGCAGAGCGGCGAATTCGTTACCGTGAGTTTTGCGACCGAGGAGGATACAGGATCGCCCACGAGCCAAGGATCGCCCACGAGCCAGGCATCCGCTACGATCCACATATCAAATCTTTCGCTCGAGGGCAACGTCGTCCAGGGCGAAGAGGGAACGTTAACATTCGATGAACAGACTACACAATTCGATGTCGAATACTTTTAAGCCATTCCGAAGGACGAACCGGCGGTTCGATCGTGCCAAAGTATGCATGGGAGTTTTCTCCTTTGCCTTTTTGCTGCTCCATCCAATGATCATTCAGGCGCAGTTGTCGAAAGGCTATGTGCCCGCTGTGCGGCCGAGAGACACCTCCATGTTCCTGATTTTTAAGGATGTGACCTTCGGCCCTTTCTTTACCGGCGGATTTTCGCGGCAAAATGAAAATTTGCCGGAAACTCCGACCGGGGTTCCCTGGGGTTCCGCGCAGGAGTTTGCGTACACCATCGGAGGTACAATCGATTTTTCCATCAATCCCTGGATCGGATTCGATTTTTCCGCGCTGTACGATTCCCGGGATCTCTACCTGGAGAATCCGGGCAGCAGCGACAACATCGATCTCAGCCTCGGTTATATCGCCTTTCAGCCGTCGGTCCGGATTTTATGGTTGCTGATCGGCCTCGCTTTCGATCTTCCGATGAGCGGGAGCGCAACGGAGAATGTTGCCGCATTTCAGCATCGTGACGCAAACGGGAATCCGGATGCGCCCGTCGCTCCGTACAAAAACAATGTGAACGTGCCAACGAGCGATCTTCAATCGCTCACGGAAATTCGCGCCGCGTTTTCCGTGCCGATTTTAGAAGGGGATAACGCGGAATTGCACCTAATCGTAAGCGGCAGTTACCCGCTTTCGAAGACCCTGAGCGGAACATCGCCCGCCTTCGACACGACTGGTCATTTCTCTGGCCGCGCCGCGCCCGGCCAGGGGCCGCTCCCAACCGTCGAGGCAGGAATTTCCTATCAATTCGATTTGCTCCACTGATTTTTTTAGTATCTTTGCATATGGATCATTTTGCAATGATGGCAAAATGACCTGATCGGACATACGTTAACTACTCGCTTTTTCTTGTATCGATATGAAAAAATTCCCTATTCTTGTAGCCGTTCTAATGGTTTTTGGTAGCACCTCCCTCGCATTTGGGCAGGATAATGCCGATGCCTGGAGGAATGTCACGCTCGGGCCGATGTTCATGCCGGGCGCCTCGATCAATGCAGGCTCCGTGGCTGATGGTACTAAGACGGGTGCTCAGTTTTCGTGGTGCCTGGGAGCCGTCAGCATTTTCCCGCTCAGTCCCAATTTCGGCGTCCAGCTCGCTGCCTGTTACGATAGCCGCGGTGTGGAATTTTCCGATCAAAGCAATTCGAGCAACTTCATCGATTACACGCTGAATTATTTTTCGCTCCGTCCAGAGTTTACGATTGGCGATTTTTTGATCGGACTGGGATTGGGGATTCCGGTCGGAAGCAGCGCAACCGGCGGCGGCATCTATTCAAGCTTTCACGATAATATCGGCGCGAGCAGCATGAATTTCCTTCTCGAAGGACGTCTCGGCGCGACAATCCCCGTGGTTACGTCCCAAACGGGCAATACACTTCGCTTTATCATTGAAGGCTCTTATGCCTTTTCGAAGATCACCAGCAATTCCGTGAGCGGCGCCTCCGATGATTCGAAGAACAACGGTCCCATCGCCGGCCTCCAGGTCGGCTTCGCCTATTTGTTCAATTTGAATCCGAAGTAAACGCAGATTAGACTAGAAGGCCAATGAAATCCATTAAGTTGCGATTCTTGGCCTGATGGCTACGATTTTAGCAACGAAATAATCTACTTCGGCACAAACACAAATTCTGGCCGGGTCGCGCCATCGGCCACGCGGGAAAGATTGATGTTCGGCTCCGAGAGCATCCGTCCCGCGAGCGTGTAATGCGCAATGGAATCGACTCGGAACGCAGGACTTTCTTCCATAACAATGGCACTGAACCGGTGTTGCACATAGCTGCTGTCGAACTCGCCTTCGATCCGCGCGGCTGTGGTGTCGTGCATGTGGAGCACATCGAGCGCGGCAAGGATTTGGGCATGCGTCGCCTTTCCCGCTTGGGAAGAAATAAATCCATGATACGGAATGAACACGTCCCCCGGCATCGCCCTCAGCGTGCGAATAAATTCTTCCGCTCCGCGCCGCTGGCGCGCGCTCGCAATCAGCATTTTTTCGGAGAGCGGATTGAAATAGAGCGCTACGAATTGGAATAGGAACGCAAGATAAACATAGCGAGCGAATTCAGGCCGAGCAATTTTTACTTCGTCCAGAGCAATCGGCAAAAGCGGAAGCACGAGCGCCGCAAATGGCATCATCACATTCCGATAGCCGCCCTCGTTACCGAGGCTGAATGCGCCGGCCACCAGCGCGCCGAGCGCCATCAGAGTGAGAAGTCCCGTGGTGCTTGCCCAGAATCCGAGCCACCTCCCTCCCCTGTTCGTGCGGGGGGACTGTGCGCTATTCCCCTTTAGGAGGAGGAGTATTATCAGCGCGAGAAATGAGATGGCAAATGGCCCCAGCGCATAATCGGGAAACACATTGAACATGCGTATCACGGAAAAATCCGCGCGCTTCGCGCTCGGAATTTTGAAGATATAATAACTGGACCATCCCTGCGTGACCATGTTGAGCAGAAGGACGAACAGAAGGCTCGGGATTATTGCGCTTGCCACAAACGCCATTCCCTCGTTTCGATTTCGCAGCCAAAAGAAGATCGCGAGCGGAGGAAGAAAAAACACCGCCTGCTGCTTGGTAAGGAAAGCGAGGGCAAGCAGAATGCCACTTAGGTAGGGCGCGCCGCGGCTCTTAAAAAATGCCGGTACGGCGGAGGCAATGATAAGAAATGTAAAAAACGAATCGTTGCGGACAATGTCAAAGTAAAAGCCGGTCGCATGATACGTTGCAAAATAAAGCGCTATCGTGAGAAACGCGAACAGGCGATTTGCACAGATGCGATGCACCATCCAGCCGAGCGCCAGCGCAGAGAGCAGAGTGGAAACAAACGAGACCATTCGTCCCGCGAAAAAACCGATGCCGGTAAGCTTCATCACCGCCGCGACGGCATAATAATAGAGCGGCGGGTAGAGCCAGGCAACAAAGTCGATCGAGGGCGCGGTATAAATCGGCTTACCGGTGAGTATCCGAACGACATGGTCGACCATGGCACCCTCCATCCACTCGATCTCGTAAGGATATGCAAGTCGCAAAATGGAAAGCACCAGCACAAGCGCGATAAACGCCGCGCCCAACGCAATCGCCAGCCAGCGGGTGGTCCGTTCGAGCGTCATCGTTTTTTAAGCACGCAAAAGAGCGAGGAACCGAACGGCGGATGAAACCAGGAGGCCTTGCTCGGCGCGACGAAGAGGTTTAGCAACAGTGTATTTGCACGAGAGGAGGGAATGCGGTCTTCGAATCGCGATTGGAGCCGGAGCAGCCGCGAGAGTTTTCGAATCGTAAGGATCGGAAGGAACGCAAAGGCATTCGCATATTCGAAGTGAAGCACGTCACACTCCATTCGATGCGGCATCAATACTTCCCGGAGCATTGCTTTGGAATAGCGCCGAAAGTGGCCGAGCGAGACGTCCCAATCGCTCCACAGGCTCATAAAAGCCGGCACGTTAATGATAAGAATGCCACCTGGCTCCGTGATACGAAGCATTTCTGAAAACGCGAGATGGTCATCCTCCACATGTTCGAGCACATCGAGCGCGATGGTTACTTTGCTCGATTCATCGTTCAGCGGGAGATCGAGGATGGAACCGGAAAGCAGGGAAGTACCCTTCCGCTCCAGCGCAAGCCGCCGCGCTTCTTCGGAATATTCGATCCCGATCACGGCGATATGCCGATGCTCGAACATGCCGCGAAGTTCACGGACCAATTCGCCCGTTCCCGCTCCACAATCGACGATGCGATCGCCGGCCGAAAGCTCCGTGGCACGCTCGATCCAATGCCGCACGAGCAAACGTTTGCCTTTATAAAACCAATGCTCGCGCTCCACTATTTCGAGCGCGTCGTATTCTTCAATCTGCATGGGGGCCGGGTAGGGGGTATCGGATTTCGGGTGCCGGAGAATGGCCATTTGCAACTTCCTGGATATTCGAACCAGCGACCGATTCAGAAACAGGACTACTGCTGGAAACTGGATTTTCCAAGCCCGGCATCCGATATCCGATACCCGAGGATACCCGCTGCCCCTCCGAACTCCGAATAATTTTATTAATCACATAATGCGGGCGCTGCTTGACCTCGTCGTAAATGCGCCCGAGATATTCTCCTAAAATTCCGATGGAGATAAGTTGAACGCCGCCGAGCAGGAGAATCGCAACCGTTGGAGTCGTAAACCCGGCAACGACATTAATATGGAGAATGCGCATCAGGATCAAATACAGCGCATAGAAAAAGGAAAAGAAGCTAACAATGAAACCAAGGGTCCAAATGGCACGCAGAGGCTTGAAACTAAAGCTAAAAATGGCATCGAAGCCATACCGAACGAGCCGCGAAAAGCTCTGCTTCGGCTTTCCGGCCGCGCGTTCCTCGCGATCGTAAAGAACGTGTGCCTGCTCGTACCCGACCCACGTTCGCAAACCGGGCAGGAACCGATTGCGCTCGCGGAGCTGCAACAAATCGTTCACCGCGCGCCGGTCCATCAGGCCGAAGACGCCGCTCCCGGTTTCCATTTTCAGGTCGCTCATGCGGGCAAGCATCGCATGGAAAAGCGCAAACAGCATCCCTTTCACGCCTTGCTCCGCGCGGGAGCGGCGTTGAGCCACAACGACTCTATTTCCTTCCATCCAGGAGCGAAGGAGTTCGGGAATCAATTCGGGGGGATCCTGCAAATCGCCGTCCATAATAATAACGGCATCGCCCGATGCGTATTCGATACCGGCTTGAATGGCCGGCTGATGTCCAAAATTTCGCGAGAGATCGAGCACCGCAAGCCGAACGTCCGAGGCTGCAAAGTCCGAGAGCATCTCGAGCGAACGGTCGCGCGAGCCGTCGTTGACGAGCACCCATTCGCAGCTCAGCGCGAATTCCCGCTCCACCGCATCGAAGACGCGCGTCATCCGCTCGAAGAGTTCTCCCAAGAGAGCTTCCTCGTTGTATATCGGCATGACGACGGAAATGGAACGTGGCATAATGGTCACGGGGCAGGTATCAGCGTTTTGTATATAAAGTAAAAGCGCCGATCTTCGTTTCAGGATAATAAGTGGAATCGAGCCAATTTCCTAATTCCTGAAAATCGTTGCGGAGGATTTCGTGGCCGAGCCGGCCGCCATAATATTGCCGAAATGCCTCCGGCGCGTCGCAAACAATGAAATAACGTGGTTTCGCGCGCCGCATATCGCGCATGTATTCCGAGCGCCACTCTTTTTGGAACGGCTGTAAGGTATCGCCGGCTCCGCGCATCGTAATAGCATGAAGCGTTTGAAACCGGCTTGCAGTTAGCAGCCCCGCGCAATATTGCGGGTAACTATACGGCCCGAACATTTGGACGGTGTCATTCGCCTTCGTATGATTCTTCAAATAGTCACCAACTTGCGTTTGAACGGAAACACCGAATTCCGGGGAAGGCTCATAGTGTTCGTAAGATTCCTGGAGCGAATGAATATTACCCTTCGCAATGTCGAGTAAGACATGTTGAATCGTATTTCCCCGAAACATTGTGAACATAAAATAGAAGATCACGAGCGCGGGCAGAACAAAGCGCGCGAAACTCCACTTCCGAGCAATAACATCGGCTACTCGAATCCACCCGATAGCGGAAAGAAGGAGGAGCAGCGTCATGGCTGGATGGTAATGATACACGCTATGGCGATAGAGCATAAGAAGGGAAAGCACACTAGCCATAAAGAGCGCGGCCCATAAGTACAGCGCGGTCCGTTCGCGTTTCCACAAATACGCCACTCCGAACACCGCCGCAACAACCGCGATCGAATAAAACCGCACCGGTTCCCACAGGCTAAACGATGCTCCCGTACCGCCGTAGATTTTGAGATTAAAAAGAATCGTGGCGTCCCAAAAATCTTTCAGGCCGCCGATGACCGTATACAACACGACGAAAGAAACGAGCGGGATCAAAACGCCAACAGAAAATGCGACAAGTTGTGGTGGCGAGGTCCCCTCGCCTTCCTCGCGTTGAGCAGGTGCGCGCTGGAACCGCGCCGCTACCGTAGCAAAAGAGAACCACGCGAAAAAAATCAAAGCATAGGTTGCATAGGTGGGCCGAAACAGGAACGCCATGCCGCAAAGCAATCCGGCAATAGACGGCCTTTTTCGATCGAGCGCAAAATAAAATGCCGCGAGAAGAAGGATCGAAACATACGTATCGCGCTCGCCGGACATCCAGAGGCCTTGCTGCACATAATAAAGGCTCGCAAGGATTGCGGCGAGTATTCCCGCGCGCGCATCGTAGAGCCGCGTACCGACCAGGAGGAGCAGTACACTTCCGATAAGCTGCAACACGAGATCGAAGCAGTGAAACGCTAGCTGCGAGTGGCCACTCACGAGAATTTGCGCGGCGTGGACGACAATAATTCCCGGAAAGTTCTGATCCCACGATCCGAGATACGGAAGATGGCCTTTCAGCGCAAGGTCCGCCATGTACGCATACAGTGCGTTATCGTTATTGAAAGGATAGGTGATCGTGCAGGAAAAAATCAGCGCGCAAATAAGAAGCGTGAGGGTCATGCCCTTCGAGAAATGCCGAGTCGTCCTATCGCTCCACTTCCCGCTACGCGCCATTCGTTTTTGCCCTCTTTACGGTCACGGAAAGAACAATTGCCGCGAGCAGCACGGCAATCACCACGGCGAGCGCCACGGTGTTGTCGATAATCGCCGCGGGCCAAAAGGCTGGCAGAATCATCTTCACACCGATGAACCATAAGATTAAGCCGACGCCCTGCTTGACAAATCGAAATGCATCGTGCATACGCTCGAGCAGGAAATAGAGTGAGCGAAGTCCCAATACGGCGAGAATATTCGAGGAATAAATGATAAACGGATCGCGCGTCACGGCAAAGATCGCCGGAAGGCTATCGACCGCAAACAGCACATCCATCACTTCGATGACGCAGACGACAAGGAACAGTGGCGTCGCAATCTTTCGTCCGGCTTCACGAATAAAAAACCGGCTGCCGTGATACGTATGCGAAACCGTTACGAATCGAGAGACCAGCCGGACTGTCCGGCTTTTTTCTGGATCGAACTCCTTTTCCCCGCCACGGACCATAACAAACCCCGTATAAATCACGACGGCTCCCAGCAGATATAGTATCCACTCGAATTGTCGAAGAAGCGCAATGCCGGCAAAAATGAGAACGCCGCGCAACACCAACACCCCGATCAATCCAAAATTCAGGGCGCGCCGCTGTGCCTCTCGCTTCACTCCAAAGTAGGTGAAGAGCATTAGGAAGACAAAGAGATTATCGACCGAGAGCGCTTTTTCGAGCGCGTAGCCAGTCAGGAATGCTTCCGCCGGTGCAATACCCGCAAAGGCATAGATCCCAAGCGCAACGAGCATCGATAGACCGATCCAAAAGATACTCCAGACGAGCGCGCGTTGAAACGTCATAAGAAGCCAGAACCGGGGTTTCGCAGATTAAGGGGATTAGGCGGATTAATATATCTTCGTAATCTCAACAATCTCCTGAAATCAAGGTTCAGGCTTATTTGCTATTACGCAGCAAAAATTCCCTTTCCTCTTTCGAAAGGCTTTGCATTCCCGTGCTCGCAATTTTATCGAGTATCGAATCGATACGGGCTTCGATAGACTTTGGGTCGCTCGCGCTCTGCATCTTCCCGCGATTACGTTTGAAGATCGCTTCGGATTTATCGAGCATCGCCCGGCCAAAGCGATACTGCCGAAACATAATATGAAAATAAACGATAGCGGCAAGCGCTCCGAATGTTGGGCCAAAAAGATTGGATGCGCTAGTATCGAGTTGCATTCCATTCATTGGAATAATTGAAAGTATATAGATCGCGAGCGCGATCACCCATGCCTTCACCCAAAATAATCCGAGGATGGAAATCTCGCGCTTGGGCCACATATACGAAAATCCGCCGAGCATAAACATGGTGATAATGCCTGGTCCCGCGAGCGCGCCGCCGGAATTCAGGAGCGAAAAAAGAATCCCGCCAACAATCACCGCGCCGCCGAGCGCGATCGTTAGACGATTCGTGTGAAGGATCGTCTCGAGTTCGCCGCCAAACATCGCGATAATAATACCAGCCCACAATAGCGTAAAAATGCTCCCGATCAAGCTGCGCATCGAAGCGAGCATGAAAAAGGGATACGTAAAGATCCGCCAAATTTGTCCCCGAAAAAGAAGCGGAGGAAACAGTGGCAGCACCGAAACCATAATCGTCGGCACAAGCAGCGAAAGCAACATCGAAGCCGCGAGCGCCACGATAATACCCTTGCACAGCGGTGGTAAATTCCTAAACATTACTTTCGGACGGTGAAGCCATTCTCTTTTAGATATTCCACGACCCGTGCAACATGATCTCCCTGCAATTCAATCGTATCGTTCTCGGCGGTCCCGCCGGCGCTGAATTTCTGTTTGAGCGTCTTTGCAAGTTTGTCCCGCATCTCCGTCGAAAGCCGCAGCCCCGAGATAACCGTCACTGCTTTGCCGCGCCGCGCTTTTTTATCGAGAAAAACGCGAACGTCTTGTCCTTCGCCGAGTTTGCGTTTGGCCTGAGTAGTTGCGGCTTCTTCCGCGAGCGACGCTTGCTCTTCTTTCGAGAGGAGGGCGGAAAGATCGGCGAGGGAAGGGAGCTTCATCGCGATAAAAATTCCCACACGATCCTATTAAATTCCTCCGGCTGGTCGAGATTCGAAAGATGGCTGGCATTCTCTATTTGATGATACTGCGCGCCGGGAAGGAGCGAGGAAATTTCAAGACCGAGCGCGGGTGGAGTGATCTTGTCTAACGAGCCGGTGACAACAAGCGCCGGGATTTTCACTCCGGGCAACAGATCGCGGTAATCGTGGCTCCAGGTTTCACGCCAACTAAGCAGATAGGTCTCGACATCTTTCGCCGCCATGGCATGGATGCTGTCTTGCAAAATATCGGGCGAAATATCGGGGCGGTGCGCGAAGGGAATGCGCTCTTGGGCAAATTTGGCGAGCGATTTTGTCTTCAGCGCCTGCGCGGGGCGGGGGAGAATCAGATGCGCATCGGGATATTTTGCGAACGTGTTTGCGAGGACGCATTTCGCAATCGTAGAGCGTTGCTGGCGAAATGCTTCCAGGATAATCACGCCGCCCATGGAATTGCCGACCCAATGCGCGCGCTCGAAACCGAGATCGAGAATGAGTTCGTGCATATCGGCGGCGAAATCGGCAATCGTGATGGGCAGCGCAAAACCATTCTCGTCGCGCGCTTGGGAATCCCCCGTGCCCCGCAGGTCGACCGCGGCGACGGAATATCCGAGTTGGCTGAAAAATTTTATCTGAGGTTCCCACGCCGTGCGGTCCGCGCCGACGCCATGGAGGAATACGATGAGTTCATCTCCTGCGGAGACCCATTCGAATGCAAGCGAGATACCGCGAATTGTTCGGTGTGCTAACATTTAATCCGATTCGCTCGTGATCGTCATCTCGACCCTCCGGTTTTGCGCGCGAGCCATTTCAGAGGTTCCCTTTACGAGCGGCTTCGATTTGCCATAGCCGACGGCCTTCAACCGCGCGCTCATAACTCCACGTCCCGTCAGATAATCCCTGACTGCATTCGCCCGCTCTTCCGAAAGCTTTTGATTCGCGGCAATGGAACCGACATCGTCGGTATGTCCGCCGATTTCCAGCGTGATATTGGTGGATTTCCGGAGAAACAATGCCACCCGATCGAGTTCGAGCTTACTTTCGGGCAATAAATCCGCTTTATCAAAATCGAAATATACATTTTTGAATTCCATCGAGGCTCCGAGAGCGATCGGTTCGAGCGCCAGATCGAGTTTTGTTTGGTCGAACGGTTCGTCCGCCGGAACGGTAAATCGCTCGGAGTTTGGTAAATGTCCCGTGGCGATAGCCTGTATTCCAAAACGATGTCCACGCTCGGCAGCGAGCGCATAGTCTCCGGAAACGCTATCGCTATAGACGCTGAAAGCGGTCTTATTCGCGGTAAGATCGTCGACAAAAATTTCGGCGGCCAGTGGCTTATGCGTAGTGGCATCGGTCACATGCCCTTGCAGAATGACGACCGGCTTCGGCGCAATCGCGGTATCCTCCGGACGAAAACTTACCTGATAGAGCCGCGATTTGCCATCCCGATTGCTGACGAAATAGGCGGTCTTGCCATCGGGCCCAATAGAAAAACCGTAATCGTCCGCGGAAGAATTGAAGGGCGGCCCCAGGGGGGTGGGGGTAGACCACCCTGTCCCCGTCCATTCGGTGCGATAGAGGTCTTGCGCCCCACTCGTGCCAGCCACGCAGGTCGGGCAGGGACGGTTGGAAGTGAAGTAGAGGGTGCGGCCATCCGCGGCGATAAAGGGATAGGTTTCGTCATATTGCGAATTAACGCGGTCCATTCGGAAGACCGAATCCCAACGTCCGTTCGGGCTTATTCTTACCAGCCAAAGGTCCTCGCCGCCCTCTCCATCCATCCCATACGCACCTCGCTTGCCGAAATTCTCGCTGATGATCGCCGCCTTGCCATCCGGGGAAATGGAAGATTCGCAGCGGATCAATCCCTCGAAAAAATCCACCGCCATTTGCGTCTTGAGATGCTCGACGAGGAGTTCGCGGTAATGTAAGTCCCACGCGTCAGGCGCTCGAACTTGAAGATCGGAGTCGGGTGCCATTTCCCGCGCAATGACCGTCCGGATGGAATCGTCGAAATGTCCCTCGGCCATTTGCTTTGAAGAATAAATATTATTTAGAAGGCCTGGGACCGGTTCCGGCTGTTGAAATTTTCCCTTGACGAGATGGGCCTTCCATAGGATCGCGCCATTTCCCGTGACATAATACAGCTCATCCCCGCGCGGCGAAATAGTCGGATTGAGCTGACCCGCTGCATTATTGATCGGGGGGCCGAGATTAATCGGCGAAGACCAGCCGCTATCGGTCAGGATCCGCGACCATAGATCGCTATCCCATTTCCAATGCGGATTGGGATCGGTTGCGCGCCAGGGATCTTTTGAAAAGCGGCGAGAGCCAAAGTACATCGTGCGGCCATCGAGTGTGAAGCAGGGCCGGTCGTCCGCAGAATCCTGATCGGGGAGCTGGGCTGGAATTGCAACCAGCGGCGTTCGAGCGGCCACGGGAGAAGCTACTGCAACGGATGGCTCGTGCTTCGGCTTTGCATGCCGCTTTTGAGCCAGGACGCACATCGTGGGCGATGCGGCCGAAATCGCAAGGGCGAAGAAAAGAAGCCGAAAAAGATAGATATACTTCAAATAGAAATATGTGAAAATTGACAGCGGGCAATAGAAACCATTTATTTTTGTGTGAGTTCAATCATTTATAAAAGTTGTTCTCCCTAATATGAAATTCATCGCCGTTGCTGTTCTACTGTTTCTAAGTTCCGCGAGCATTGTGGCTGGTGCATGCTATGCACAATCGCTCGATCAACTGATCGGACTTCATCCCAGGCCCAAAATATCCTATCTTCGTTCGGCGGGAACAGTGACGATATCACGATCCACCCCCATTCTTATTTCGAACAAGGTTTCCGTTCCAGCGCTCGATTATTTGGAACGCATGCTACTGAAAACACTCGGGTATACCCTTGCGCCGTTACGTGGGAATTTTGCGCATGGATTTGCCAATGCGATTTATTTAGGCGAACCAGGAAACTATCCCGCCTTCGATTCCGTGCTCGATGCCTCGCTTGCGCCCGGAGAAACGATCCCGCCATCTGAAGGATACGTTCTGGATGTTTCTTCCGACGGTATCCTCCTTGCCGGAAGCGATTCTAACGGGACGTTCAATAGCATTTCCACATTCGTGCAGCTTCTCAGAGGAGATTCCTTGCCCCTTATCCACATCAATGATTGGCCCGACTATCCCATTCGATGGGTTTTTTCCACGCATAATTTACTCGTTCAAAGTCAAATCACGGACCTCGCAGCCATCGAAGATTCCATGGCCGCACATAAACTGAACGGCCTTCAGCAAAACGACTTCAAAAATAGTATCTATAGCGTGTTCGAGAATTCCTATCCTCCTTATTTTTACAATGTCGATACGTTGCAGACCAATTCGTATCGCGCTAACGTGGAACTTATTCCTGGACTTTTCCCGATCGGGTGGTCGCAAGGAATTTTGTTTCACGATCCCGATCTCGCCGAAGGCATTCCGACGGCATGTAATTATTATATCGAATCCGATACCGGGCGCCTCCTGGGCAACACGAGCGTAACGCTTCCGCATGGCAATTTCGAGAATGCCTCGATTGGCACGTTCCCCGGATGGAATTGGTACGACCCAACTATTTTTGTCGACAGCACGACGGTCCACGAAGGCCACTTGAGCGCACGCGCAACGAATTTTTCGGACACCACGCCAAACGGACGTTTTATCAAACTCCTGACATGCAACCCACACGAAGGGTATCATCTTTCAGCCTGGTACAAGACGCAGGGATTTCAGGGCGAGTTTAATTTAGCCGCGATCGGTTTTCATGGCGGCGATTCGCGTGGGCTTACATACACGCAGTTCGGAGTCCCGAGCACCAGCAATGGCTGGCAACAGGCGAACGTTGTGTTTAATACGCTCGGCTACGATTCCATGTATGTATACTGCGGCGTTTGGAGCGGGCAGGCCGGAACAATCTGGATGGACGATTTCCAAATCGAAGATGCTGGCATGACGAATTTGCTTCGTCGCACATCAGATTTGCCAACCGTCACGAAAGCCGGCAAATCCGCAAATTATGTTGAAGGCCGCGATTATGCAATGCTCGTCGATAGCGTGATGGAAAAAAATCAGGGGTCGTATCCCTGGCATCCTTCTCCGGGATTCCAAGTGATGCCGGGAAGTGAAATTAAGAACGGCGACACGGTGCAAATCCATTTTATTCGTCCGAATCCCGTTATTAACGATCCGACCGGCGATGGCTCGACGATGGTCTGCGTTTCGGAAGACACGCTCTACCCTATTTTGCACGATCAATTGTCCCTGGTCGATGCTCAATACCATTCCAACAAATATTTTATGAGCCACGATGAAATCCGCGAGATGAATTGGGATTCGGCGTGTCAAAGCCGCAAGCTTTCGCCGGCGCAACTGCTTGCGGATAACGTGCGAAAATGCGATTCGATCATGCACGAAGTCCATCCCGGCGCGGAAGTCTTCGATTGGAGCGATATGTTCGATCCGCTTCACAACGCGCACAATAATTATTATCTCGTCAACGGCGATCTTTCCGGCGATTGGAATTTAATTCCAAACGATATTACGATCGTAAATTGGAATGGTGGCAATATGTCGCAAAGCCTCCATTTCTTTTCAAAGCTCGGATTTTCGCAAATCACCAGCCCCTATTACGATGTTCCAAATACGAATAATATTCGCTCGTGGCGGCTTGCGATGGATACCATTCCGAATATACGAGGCATGATGTACACCACCTGGGCGAACGATTACTCGTTCCTCACCCCCTTCGCCGATTATACCTGGAGCGCGGGTCCGATGATTGTGCATACACCGCTCGACTCGGCAACCATTTGGCAGGATTATCCTTATCCCGTAGAACTTGCCGCGGATGTATTCCCCGATCCCTACGATCCAACGGATTCAATTGTAGCTGTTATTCTTTCGGCCCGATTTGGAACGACGGTAGATGTCGATACTCTGCTTGAAAGCAGCCCGCATCATTATACCGATGCGTTCGGCGGAGGAGTTGAAGGATTGGCAAACAGCTATCACATTCAGGCGATCAATAAACAGGGTCTTACGCGCGTCACTCCGGAATATCGATTGGGATTCACATCGGAAGAAGTCTCCTCCATCATTTCTAATGCACTCGGATTCTCAATTTTTCCTAATCCCGCAATCAATACACTCACGGTTCACAGAAATAACGCATCCCGAATCACCATTATGATCGAAGATTTAATGGGTCGTGAGGTTAAAAGCTTCGAAACATTGTCTGATGAGTCCATTATCGATGTTCAAAATATTCCATCCGGAATTTATGAGTGCATCATCACTGAAGCCTCCGGCGCTCGTATGGCTTTGCCGTTTGTAAAAGAATAATGAGCACTACTTATACCATCAAAGTCTTGCGAGAGAATTATCGCGCCGAGCGCGAAGCGGCCGAGCAGTACCGCGCGCTCGCCGAGCGTGAGCGCGATGAAAAAAAGAAGTCGGTGCTCTACAAGCTTGTCGCACAGGAGGAAAAGCACGCGGCGCGCTGGAAAAAACGGCTCGAAGATTTGGGCGTGAAAGCCGATGAGCCCTCGCGCATTTCGCTTCGGTATAAACGAATGCTCGTAAAATCGCTCGACACCGAAAGCGTCCTTCGGCGCATGGAAGCCGATGAAGATGCTGCGGAACGAGGGTATGCAAAAATGATCGCCGGTGTCACGGACGAGGAGCTTATTCGCGAGATCGAAGAGGTAAGAAAAGAAGAAGAAGTGCATGGAAAGGTTATTCGCTCGATGTATGGAAGCGGTGAAACGCACCATCCCGATCGGGAAAATCGCGCAAAGCTCGAAGGGTTGTTCCGCCGCGAGCGATGGCACCGGCGAAGCGGTTCCTGGCTTGCGGATGCGATCTATGGCGTCAACGATGGCTTAGGCGCGGTATTCGGAATCGTGAGCGGCGTCGCGGGCGCAACAGATGTGGCCGGCGGAGCTTCGACGCAATTGGTCTTACTCTCCGGATTTGCCGGGATGATCGCAAGTTCGGTTTCGATGGGATCGAGCGCCTATCTTGCCGCGAAATCGCAGCGTGAAGTCTATGAAGGGGAGATGCACCGCGAACGGCAGGAAATGGAAGAAAATCCGGAAGAAGAACGCGAGGAACTTTCGCTTATTTATCAACTGCGCGGACTAAGCGAAGAAGAAGCGGATGAACTGGCGCGAAAGCTTTCAGAGCGTCCGGAAGAATTCCTGGAAGTCATGGGCGCGGAAGAACTCGGACTTTCGGAAAAATCTTTCCCCAGTCCCGTTCGCTCGCTGGCCTCCGGCGGTCTTTCCACGCTCGTGGGCGCCTTCATTCCGCTCATCCCGTTCTTTTTCTTAACTGGAATCACAGCGGTTATTACGAGTTTTGCCGTTTCGCTGCTCGCGCATTTTTTAGTCGGCGCGGCAAAGAGCATCGTGACCGTGCGTGCCTGGTGGCGCTCCGGATTGGAGATGACCATCGTCGGTATCGTCGTCGCCGTGGTAACATATGGGCTGGGTTCGCTTTTTCATGTTCAGCTATAAACTCGAACCATCGAATAAATTTCAAAGTTATTTACAAATTGCATTTAATCTAATTCTGAATGAATGATGCGTCAGTCCCTTTTTGCAGCCCTTTTTATATTTCTTTTTTTCCATTTCGGAATCGAATCGAGCCGTGCGCAGCCTTCCACTCATATTGTAAAAGGCTGGTACCCACCGACCGGCGGTGAAATGGTCGAGGCCGATTTCACGGTCAACCAGGTGTTTATCCCTTATTCGGATTCAGGCCAGTGGGTGCCATGCGAAATCGATATCACGAATAATCTCGATACGCCGGATACGATCAACGTTGGTCTCGTGGCCGGTCTTTATAAACAGCCTTACAACTTTAATTGGGGTCCCTACGATTCCGTCATCGGTGGTTGGCGGTTTCCTACGGATACAGGACTGAACGCGTTTAGACGCGAGGGAATCATTATTCCCGGGCACACTCATACACCCGACGTTCGAATCAATGTCCTCTTTTGTTGGCCACGCCCCGATACATTTTACGCCGCTGGAGGTGTCAGCGTACCGATTTATGATGAAAAGGGCCAGTACAAAGGGTTTTCGGAGGCTAACTTCCATCTCGTCGGGGTAGGCAACTGTGCACCATTCGATGGAATCTTAAATCGCGATACGCTTATTAATCGGTTCGGGGGGCAGGCAGGGGACACGCTCGTTTCGACGCTCGACACAGGTGCAAATTTAGTGCACGGGCAATCTGGATTCGGGTTTTGGAGTCCATCCGAGTCTCTTCTTTCCGCTTCTTTCAAAGTGGTCGGAGAATTTGCAGACAGCTTTCGGGTGTCGTATGTAAATCCGATTACACCAGACACGAACCATCTTTTCTCTATTTCTTTTTCTGGCTCGCCGCAACATATCGTGCACGATACGATCGTGGGGACGTATTCGAATTGCCAGTTTTCTTTTACTGAGCGGAAGCCGATCGTGGGGTCCACCGTGTATGTCACGACGCACACGCTCAGTTTCTCGCCGGATACGACGATTATTCCATTCCTTGGCCAAACACCTCAATTCATCACCATCCACAATACAACAGCACTGAGAATGGAAGCGTACAACTTCAGCGAAAAACACGACTGGCCTTATGAGTTTTTACCGCTCTGGCCCCCATCCAATGTGCTTTCCATCCCTCCGTTCGATTCCGCTTCGATCGAAATCCTGGCACGCGATAACCCCGGAAATGATCGAGGCGGGTTTCGATGGCACGATGATCTCGTTCGCTTTAATCTTCGTCTTCCCGATCAGCCGGGGATGATTACGGACACTACGGGAGAGATGGACTTGCGGTCTTATGTCAATGTCTATTGCCCCGAGTATTTTTCGTATGTTCCGGAATTAAAACATGGTATTCATCCGGCGGGCATTGTCTTCGGCAATTACGATTCGCCATTCAAGACGGTCTATGGCAACGATGATAACGAGAATTATACTTTCTTTCAGCCATACTTCGACGATTCGCGCTTTCAGATTTCGATCGATCCGACCAACGGTGCACTTCCACGTATCGTAACCCCAGCCATTGGAGATTGGATGTATGCTACCACGACTTTCACTGGCGATGACAAGCACGATAATCAGACGCAGTTACATTGGCCGCGCCAACGCGTCAGGGATGGAATGCTCGACACGGTTACGATTGACGTGGTAGAAATTGGATTAAATGCTCCTCCTTATCAACCCACCTATGCAGTTAGAGAACAGACCCAAGAGCACCTCATCATCTGGCCAAACCCAGCAACGACATTTATTTCAATCATCGACCCTAATAGCGAGCGATTGGAAGGAACTATAACTGACATTCTTGGCCGCAATATCAAGACCTTTGCTATTGAGGGCGAAAAAACCGAGATAGATATTCGTGACATTCCGCCCGGGATGTACTTACTACGGATTCCTTCTATGGGGATGATGTCCCAAGTTTCTATTGTCAGATAACGGTACGATTCCTTTGTCGGAACAATAACGTTGGCCCTTCTTTCCAGTAAAAGTGGGATAAAGAAAGTCTTGGCGCGGTTTCCCTAATTTTGGTGTTAGCTTTCCATGGCCGAAGACAAACTCCCGAAACGTAGCGAAGATTTTAGCGCATGGTATAACGAGATCGTCTCCCGCGCGGAGCTGGCGGAGCATTCGCCGGTGCGCGGCTGCATGGTCATTCGTCCGAATGGGTACGGCATCTGGGAACTGATGCAGCAGGCGCTCGACCGGATGTTCAAAGAGACGGGGCATCAGAATGCTTACTTTCCCCTCCTTATTCCGCAGTCGTTTATGACGAAAGAAGCGGAGCATGTGGAGGGATTTTCGCCGGAGCTTGCCGTGGTAACGATTGGCGGCGGCAAAGCGCTGGATGAGCCGCTCGTGCTTCGTCCAACTTCCGAGACAATCATCTATTCCATGTTCGCGAAGTGGGTGCAATCCTATCGCGATCTCCCTATTTTGATGAACCAGTGGGCGAACGTCGTCCGCTGGGAAATGCGCACGCGTCTGTTCCTTCGCACAATGGAATTCCTATGGCAGGAAGGCCACACCGCGCACGAGACCGAAATGGAAGCCGAAGAAGAGGCACTAAAAATGCTTGGCGTCTATCGCGTGTTCATGGAGGAATATCTTGCCATGCCGGTGCTCATTGGGTTAAAGACCGATAGCGAACGGTTCGCCGGCGCGCTACGAACTTACTCCACTGAGGCGCTTATGCAGGATAATAAAGCGCTTCAGAATGGCACGAGCCACAACCTCGGGCAAAATTTCGCGCGCGCCTTCGAGTTGCAATTCCAATCGCGCGCGGGAAGTCTCGAATACGCATGGAATACATCCTGGGGTGTTTCGACTCGGATGGTCGGAGGTCTCATCATGACACACTCGGACGATGACGGCCTCGTCACGCCGCCTCGCGTGGCCCCCTTGCAACTGGTCATCGTTCCTATTTTTAAGACCGATGCGGAAAAGCTCACCGTCATGGAAGCCGCGGATGAGGTTTTTCGCCAAATGAAAGCTGCGGGCATTCGTGTAAAGCTCGACGATCGCGATTCGCTTAGCCCCGGTGCAAAATTTTTCGACTGGGAGCTAAAGGGGATTCCGCTACGGATGGAAATCGGGCCGAAGGACGTGCAAAATAATTCTGTTGTTGTCGTCCCTCGCGTCCTTTTGGATAGTGAAGAGCCACCGAAGCCGGGAAGGAAGCAAAAACTTTTTGTAAATCGAACGGAGCTTTCTTCGCGTATTCCACAATTGCTGGAGAAATTGCAAACCCAGCTTTTACAAAATGCCCTCGCGCGCCGTGAAGCGAACAGCGTACGCGGAGTGAGTGACTATACCGAGATGGTAAAGCTCATCGACCGCGATGCTGGATTTATTTATGCCGGCTGGTGCGGCTCCTCGGAATGCGAGGGAAAAGTAAAAGAAGAGACGAAAGCAACGATTCGCGTCATTCCATTTCCGGAATTCCAGAGCTCGACCGTACCCGGCCACTGTATCGTATGTGGCATGTCCGCGAAGCACGAGGTAGTCTGGGCGAAGGCCTATTAAGCCCCCGCTCGCAGGGCTATTCTCGAATGATGCTCTTATTTACGATGATATCGCCGACGCTGACGCGCATGTAATAGGTCCCGGGCGGGAGGGCGTTGGGTCGCCATTCATAGGAATTAGCCAGGTGGAATCGATCTACCTCACGGCCAAGGACATCGAATACGGATACCTCCGCGGACGGCGCGCCCTCAAGCGTGACGAGCGTCGCGCCACTGACAGGATTCGGAAAAATCGTGATGGATACCGGTTCAGTCGAACTTGGCGCGACCCCTGCAAGTGGTTTATCGAAGGAATAACGTTGCGTGATATTGCCGGTAGTGTCGACAGCTTGAATAAAAAAATTCGAAGGCAGCGTGGGATTGGTCTGCGTGACAATTACATCGAAGGCCTTCAGGCCCTTCTTGAGCGTCGTTAGAGCCGGTGTAAATGTTACATTCGAACTGCTCGCAAGCAGAACGGAATCCAATCCTCGATCCCATGGCCGGTTGTCCCGGAAGTGTAATGTGAGCCAGTTGCTGCCGGAACCCGAATCCCATGTTATAGCGGGTGCAAGTGTATCCGGAATGGTGCAATAGGTAAATGTTTCGGTCTTTTTGTTAAGGTCGACATCACTTACCATTACCGTGGCCGAGCCATTGAGCATCGTGTCGATTACACACACATTGAACGGGGCCGCGTCACTTCCCGGGGTAAAGGTGGGCACCGTGAGTTTCATATTTGTCATCGTCCCGGCCGTAATGGAATTGATTCCACTCGCAAGCGAACCGGTATCGACCGCGAGAACATCGGTACAGCGCGTATTGCAGACACTTCCATCGAAGCTTCCCGAACGCGAAATCTCCGAATCGACGGGAGGAACTAAATCGGTAGGAATGCTTGCGGTGCCATCTCCGAGGATAAGTTGCGCGTAGATATCGGCATTACCATTTCGAAAATCGGTCCAGACGGCAATGCCGCCACCATCCCTCGGCACAAGGGAGACTTGTTTCGCGGTCCACCGGCGCGTTGGAGTGGAATCCCCCGATATTGCCAGCCCCCATCGGCTGGAAGTTCCCATTGCGGGGAAATACCTTCGGCCCACACGGTCGAGCCGTTGCGCGTAGACCATCGTATCGACCCCATCCCATGCATCGTTCCAGACCGCAAGAATTCCCGTGTGGGTCCCGGCATCCGTGGGGTCCGTAATTTTCACGGTCCGCATTCCATTTTGGATGTGTGGTTTTTGATCGAAGAACCAAAATCCATTTCCGGCGGGTGGCAATAAACTGCCCCCATCGCCTCGCACGCGGACCATAGCAAGGTCCAGATCGTCGGAGGCGCCCGGTTCGGCATCGAGAAAGGGTACGAGAGCCCCGCGCGTGCCAAGGACCGCGCTATCGTCACCGTAGATACGCGGGTTCATCTGATCATCAATTTGGTCGCTGGATACATCGACCGCACTCCCCCATTCGAAGGCGGTATCGTAAAGGGAGCTGTTGCGCATCCGCTGGGCATAAACTTCCTGGCTGCTATTCTGGGAATTCGTTACTTCCCACGCCAGCAGTAACTCATTGCCATCACGGTTTAGCCAAACATTCTTCGAGGGATTGAAGACGTTAGTACTTTTGTAGATTAGAAATCCCGGATTGGGTGCCGGGTCCCAAAGGGCCGTTCCTGTGCTGTCGATTCGCGTCGCATAAATCCCATTGGGGCTGGTTGCATTGCTTGTCCATGCAAGATAACACCCTCCCGTACCATCGCTCACGACAGAAGGACCGGTCTGCTTATTTTGGAAGGTATCGACGACCCAGCCCATTAACCCTCGGACCGAATATGGATAAGTTCCTAAAGCGGGATAATTCTTTAGTTCGAGCGTATCGCCTCGAGCGCTTGAAATCAAAAACGATCCTTCTCCAGGAATATCAAGGTACTGGTTGGTCAAGTATGGCGGGAACGTGGTGCTTGTATCATAGAGGAAGGTTAAATATTTAGGATGACCAAAAGACCCAATATTCACTTTCTTAATCACGCCCTTCGTCCCTGTGATTGTCAGTCCAAATTTAATACCACCGGGCCACAAGCGGTTCATCCAAATGTCCGGCCGGCTCGCAATAAACGAAGAGCGGTTATCTTCCCATGCGACATACGCGCCGCCACGGGCATCGTCGCAGAGAGTGGGATTTGCACAGCCATTGACACCGATGGCAACCGGCAGTGCGCTATCGGGATAGGCTAACGTGCCGTTTGCGCGAATGTGCTGCGCGAAAATGCAGCTTCCGAAGGCAGTAGAGAACCGGCCATCCTGCCAAACGATATAGGCGCCTCCGCTGTCATCGGTTGTGATAATCGGCATCGTTTGAGCGAAGATACCATTCGCGGGCGTTGCTAATTTTACGCCGTTCGCAGTCCACGTCGCTTTCCCGCTGGCATCGAGATGCTGCGCATAAACCTGGTACGTGCTGCTACGAGCGTCTTCCCAGGTGATAATAGCGCCATCGGCACCGTCGGAGCAGCCTTTGGGCATATCCTGTTGCCCGGTGGCCGTGCAAACAGGGGTATTACGGGTCGAATCGGCATGCCATTGGGCAGAAGCCGGGTTAGGAAAACAAGCGGAAAGAAGAAGCCAGGCCATCGAGGAAACCTCGATCGCGCGAAGAAGGGGGGACTTCATAAAGGAATAAGATTAATAATGTTCAAAGAAATACCTCCGCCAAATTACCACCCAAGGTGAAGCAACATGCCTCAAATATGACGGCATACAATCGTTTAACACCGAACATTTTGTACTATAACAATTAATTAATCGAGAAAAGTGCAGACCGCGAATGCTTGTTTTCAGGACCCTGCCGAATGATTTTGAACAGAAAATGTTAGAAGCACGTCGATTTCGAGGACATTACAACACCCAAAGCACATGATAGCGACTCCCCTGTCGAAAACAATTTCGTCTCGAGACATTCGCCAGCTCGATCTCGGCGAAGTATCCAGCCTTCACGAATGGCTGAACCGGTATATGCGGCTTGAATTCGAAGATGGCCGCACGACCAATAGCGATTTATTGCTTCATGTCCTCGTCCGTTCCAACCGCGAATACGAAAGCGATTTAGGCGTCTTCGGGGTGGAAGAGTAAGTCAAAGTTTTCGGAATTGCACGGCTTTCCATTCCCGAAAAAGCGGCTTACATTTATTACGCTGATATTTGCCGGTACTCGTCACAGGGATCTCGTTGCCAAAAATTACGGCCTTTGGTGCTTTCGCAAATGGCAATAGCGCATGGCAATACGCAAGCACTTCCTCCGCGGATAGAGAAGCTCCTTCCAGGGGTTGCACGTAGGCGCCGACCTCCTCACCATAAAAATCATTTTCGAACCCGACGGCAATAGCGGCCTTCACCTTTGGGCAGCGCGCAAGCACCTCGTCGATTTCGAGCGGTGAAATATTCACGCCTCCACGAATTATTAGCTCTTTTATTCGTCCCGTAATGAAGAAAAATGTTCGGCCTCGCTCCTCCCGTTGATAGAAACCTTCGTCGCCGGATCGAAACCAACCGTAACTAAAGGTTTTTTCGTTTGCATCGTCATTCTCATAGTAATATTTCATCACGTTCTCGCCACGAATGGCGATTTCACCTTTCTCGCCCGGCGAAAGTTCATTCCCCGATTCATCGGCGATCATCATTTCATTTTGCGGGATAGCCACGCCGATCGAGGGATAACCATAATCGCGCATCCAATGCCGATGTTCTTCTGAGGTGAGATCGATCGGGAGAAAGCAGGAGTAGCAGGTCGTTTCGCTGAGGCCATAGCCGTGCATAATCGGAACGCCGAACGTATCCTCGAATTGCGCGCCCAACTCGACCGTAAGCGGGCCGGCGCCGCAGATAATATGGCGCAGTGTTGGGTGCGGGGTGCCGGGTGCAGAGTTAGGCGTACCATCCGTCCGATTAATCCCATTAATCTTATAATACTCGATCAAGAATGCTAAGAGCGTCGGCACCACGCTAACGACATTCACTCGCTCCTTTGCAATTCTCTCGAAAAAATACTCCGACTGAAATTTCTGATTGAGCACGACCGTCCCGCCAAAGTACATGGGAGTAACCAGCGTGACGATCGTACCATTTACATGGTGAATCGGCAGGACGCACATCATGCGCTGCGCATTCGTCATGGCGTGCCATTCGGTAATCCCTTTCGCATCGGCGAGAAGATTATGTTGGGTAAGCACTACGCCTTTCGGGTTACCAGTAGTGCCGCTCGTATAAACAATGAGCGCTTCATCTTCGATGGTGACCGCTTCTTCGCTCGAAAAAAACGGAGACGCATTTTGTAAAAGATTATGGAATTCGTTGCTACACGAGAGGACCAACAAGACCGATGGGACAGATTGTATTATTGGAGTTACTCGTTCTTCGTAATCGCTTCTCAGAAAAACAAGCTTCGCGCGACTATTTTCGAGAATAAATCGGATTCGATGATCGTCTTCCGATAAGCTTACCGGCACAATGCACGCGCCCATGAGCCATGCGGCAAAATATTGGATGACGGTATCCGCATGGTTGTGGCTGATTGTAGCCACCCGGTCGCCACGCCGAATACCGCGCTCCCGCATCACGTTCGCGCATTGCGAGACGAGTGTGAAAAAGTCCTTGTACGAAAACGAGGTACTTTCGCCAGCGAGATCGTAAAAGATAAGATAGGGCTTGGTGTCATAGTTGCGAGCCTGCTTAAAGAGCAGTTCACCAATATTTTGATAACCAATAGATTGGTCTTCGCTCGATGCCGTCCTGGCATAACCAATCTTTTCAAGTGTCGCTTTCGATAACATGCGGAAAGCAACCGAACTCAATAGGACTGTCATTCCCGCGAAAGCGGGAATCCAGAGTGCGGGCCTGGATTACCGCTTTTGCGGGAATGCAAAAAAATATTTCCGTTAGAATTAGATTATTTCGCTACAATCATCGCCCGCCGAAGCACTGCATCGTCGGCTTGCAGGACGTATTGGTAGCTTCCGCTTGCTAATTGCTTGGTATCGATCATCAGCATGTGGAAGCCGGCACTCATATTCTCGTTCGTCGAAGTCTGTACAAGCGTGCCGGTCGAATTATAAATCTTAAGAGTCACATGGGCCGGATTTTCGAGCGTGAAGTGGACCATTGCCTCGTCCATCGCCGGATTCGGATAAATCGGGTCCATCATCATATTGGTTTCTTGGGGATTTTCTACTCCTGCAGCAACAGCCGTGAACGAGCCTGTCATGCCTAATGAAGTATGGAACGTGCATACGTAGTTATAGGTACCGGGTACGGTTACCGTATAGCTGAACGTGGTTTGATTCGGATCGGATTTATTAAAAGTGGCCGCGCCCGCGGGAATCGTTTGTGATGTCACGGTATGTCCGGTATTGCCGCTCCATTGAATTACGTCCCCGACACTGACCGTAACATTCTGAGGGCTAAAAAAATAATTGCCAAATGTTATGGAAACCGTTTTTGCGTTCGCGGCTCCCGAAGTCAGAAGAAAAAAGGCCAGAGTTAAGTAGTAGATTCGCTTCATAAGTAGTCTTCCCTTAAAAAAATTGAAAAAAGTTATTGTGGAGTTGAAATTTGAACTATTCTATTTTGCGCCGGAGCTTACGGCGGTGAAGGAGCCGATCATGCCCTGATCGACGTGGTCGTCGCACTGGTAATCGTACCGGCCCGGGACCGTAACAATATACCGGAAGGTGTGACCGGACTGAATGCTCTTGAAGCCTTTAGCCCCGGCGGGCGCTTTCATGAGGGAAAGAGAGTGCTCATCGAAATCACCCGTCCAAACGATCGTATCGCCAACATTGACCGTCACCGACGCCGGCGAATATTTTTTACCCAACGAACCGCCGAATTTGATGAGGTGCGTGGTTGCGATGGCCGTCCCTGCCGCGAGGGTAACAATTGCTATGAGGAGTATCGTGAAAGAAAATAGAAAGTATTTCATCTGTTTTGCGCCTTAGGTATATCCTTGCTAAAAGGACACAAAGCACCCTCTCTGAATTACAAGCTCAGCCGTGGATAGATAGGTTTTTTACCGAGCGCCGAGAAGGAGGCCACTGCAACGAAGCCATTTTTCAGTGTGTTAATGCGCCGCTAATCCAGAACTCGAATTCCTGAAAGCTTGTCCTGAGCTCCAGAAGGACCGGTATTGGCTAATCTATCCAAATATGCGGAATCCTGGTTCGGATTTGGCCGGAGTGGCGAAATTGGCAGACGCGCGAGACTTAGGATCTCGTATCGCAAGATGTGCAGGTTCAAGTCCTGTCTCCGGCACCAATAACGGAGAGTGGAAAAGTGGATTCTGGAAAGTGGTTCATCTTTTCCTCACTTTTCACTATCCACTTTTATACTATTTACTACCCAATTGACAACCACCATACACGAAAAGAGCCAGGTCGCGCGCGAGCTGGAAATCAAAGTCGATGAGTCCGAAGTTCAGGCGGCCTTCGACCAGGCGTACAAGACCATGCGGCCGCGGCTGTCGCTGCCGGGATTTCGTCCTGGCAAAGCGCCGCTTGGCCTTGTAAAAAAATTGCATGGCGACGCGATCGAGGGAGACACCCTCGAAAAACTCGCTCAGGATAAATTCCGCGAGGCCGCGGAAGAACTGAAGATCGAGCCGCTCGGCGCGCCGGTTATGACCGATCTGCACCGCCATGCCGGCGAAGGCGCCCATTTCCGTATTATGTACGAAATAGCCCCCGCGATAGAGATCAAGGATTTCACCGGCATGGAAGTCGAAAAGAAAATTCTCTCGATTACCGACCAGGATGTGACCGATCGCATAGAGCGGCTTCGCTTTGGCCTCGCCGAACGGGAGCCAACTGCGAAAGTCGATGACGTTCAGACCATCGTTAAGATCCAGATGCGGGAAATGAACGCACCCGAAGGCATCGAACCCGGCCGAACAGAACAGACTGAAATTTACCTTGCCGATCCCGAAATTATTCCGGAACTGCAAAAGGCTATTTTAGGCGCGGAAGTAGGCGCAACTGTCACCGTTGAACTTCCTCATCGCACACCCGAGCCGGGCACCGGCATGATGAAGGAAGAAGTGGGCAGCGTCGAAGTAAGTGTTTTGGAGGCGCAGCGCGTATTATTGCCGCCGCTCGACGAGGCCTTGATAAAAAAGATTTCGGAAGATAAAATATCGACCGAGGAAGAATTACGAAATGAGATCAAGACGGGGCTTGAACAATCGGCGGCAAAGCACTCCGAAGAGCAATTCGAAGAGCGCATTGTGCAAAAGCTGATAGAAATGCACCCGATCGAAGTGCCGCGCACGATCTCGAACGCGATTCTCGATCAGATGATCGAAGAGCGGGAGCAGGAAAACGTCCGCCGCGGGTTTCCGGCAAACTATGGCATTGACGCTGGAGAATTCCGCGAGCGCAACCGCCCCATCGCCGAAGCGCGCGGAAAGTGGGTATTGCTGCGCGAGAAGCTTATCGAATCCGAAGGGATCGAAGCGACCGACGAAGATTTAGAAAAACTCGCAGAGGAAGAATCCGCAAAATATGGCCTTACGAAAGAGAATCTTCTCAAGTATTATCACAAGCACGATACCATTCGCAATCGTATCGTGAGCGATAAACTTGGCGCTCGGTTGAGAGAGAAAGTAAAAATCGTCGAACTATGATCGAAGAGATCCGACGCCTTGCTCGTCAACAGAAATTTCGACTTACGCTTCATGCTGCGGAAGAAATTGCCGAAGAAGGTATTGACGAAGGAATAGAGCCATCTTCGAGCGATGCCGAAGCCCGGCACCACGGTTTCACCCTATGAACATGCATTGGGAACTTTGACTTGACCTTGTAGGGTAAAATTTAGCACGTTATCACCGAAAGTAATTATTCGGCAAAAGACTTAAATTCACACACGAAACCCTACAATTTAAAGCTGGGACGATTATTTCTCGTTTCTTCATTGTTTCCTCTGGCACAATAATCTCTTCGGGTTTCCGTCTGTATGAATAGCCCGAAAGGATGTGAACATTTCGAAAAATTTAACGGATTGCTTCCCTCGATTCCGGGACCGCGTGAATCTTCTTTCGGTCGATTCACGCTCCTTGCAATGACGATAAGATAAAACGTTTTTATGAAATACCCGATATCCGATACCCGAAACCCCATACCCGATATGCACATGGCGTTAGTGCCCATGGTCGTTGAACAGACGGCACGTGGCGAGCGCGCGTACGATATTTATTCACGGCTCCTGAAAGAGCGCATCGTTTTTATCGGCACGCCGATCGACGATAACGTTTCCTCGCTCCTCATTGCGCAGCTCCTCTTTTTGGAGTCGGAGGACCCGGACCGCGACATCAATATCTATATCAACTCGCCCGGCGGCTCCGTTTCGGCGGGGCTTGCGGTCTATGACACGATGCAATACATCAAACCGGACTGCGCGACGATCTGCCTCGGCATGGCGGCTTCTATGGCTTCGCTACTGCTCGCGGGTGGCGCTGCCGGCAAGCGCACTTCGCTGCCGCATTCGCGTATTATGATTCACCAGCCACTCGGAGGCACGCAGGGCCAGGCGACGGACATCGAAATTTACACCAGAGAGATGCTTCGCATCCGCGAGGATCTTTATTCGATTTATTCCTATCACACGGGTAAGTCCGTCGAGCAAATCGCGAAGGACGCCGAGCGCGATAACTATATGTCCCCCGAGCAAGCGAGGGAATATCGACTCATTGACAACATCATGTCGAAATCGGCGATGAAAGAGTTGGGCGGCGGAGTTCGCTTGCCGCTCACCGGGGCAGTCGAGCGGCTCAATGAAAAAGTCGATGCCGGCGAGAAGATCGCCCCCGATCAGCCGAATCCCGAGCAAAAGTCCAGTGAAGGAAAAACGGAACGAGGCAAATAATGGCCAACGGGCCTTGCTAAGCAGAACAAGCGAATGAATGGTTACTCAGGCCAGTACCCGACGTAAGGCCTATTTCATTCCGAGCAGCCACATTCGAGAACTATCAACGCGTGTGGCTTTTTGCTTCGGCGGAAGGATGTCGATGTAATATCGCTCGCCATTCATCGAAAAATAGTGCGGACTGATTTTAGCCGAAGCGGTATTCTTTAAATGTCCGAGCCTCGGATTTAAACTTCCAAATCCCCGACGTAAACTATCGATGGCAGGTTTGTGCGTCTTCCAGAGGCTATCGATGTTCACACGCTTCATGATACTATCGATGTTCACCCGTTTCATGATGCTATCGATATTCACACGCTTCATAATGCTATCGATATTCACGCGATGCATGATACTGTCGACGTTTACCCGGTGCATGATACTGTCAACATTTACGCTGTGAATTACACTATCGACATTGACCTGACGAAGGATGCTGTCAATATTAGGCATACCGCCGGTCACCTTCAGGATACTCGCGAAATCGAAATTCCGGAGCAGACTATCTAAATGAAGATGCGTTAGCAAGCTATCGAGATTCGGAATAGGATTCCGGTTCTCGGTAGAAGAATGAGCAAACGAGGTTGGTGGAAGGCAAAGCGTGAAGAAGAGAAGTGAAATTCCAAGCTTTTGCATGGTGCTTAAAACCAGGGTCTTTCCTATTAATTCCCTATCGCGCTCTTTCCGCTCCTTAAAAGGAATTAACGATCGCATACGTTTTCACAGTGACGAACCTTCCCCGGCGTAGCTCATAATCGCGAAGAATTCCTTCGAGCGACATACCGCAACGCTCCATAACAGCAGCCGAACGAATGTTATCGAAATCGCACGTGGCGGCCAGCCGATGCATGCCCATATCCTCGAAGGCAAAGCGAATCATTTCTCGAAGGGCTTCCGTCATATAGCCCTTGCCCCAGTGATTCCGGTTGAGGGTGTAGCCCACTTCGATGCGATGGTGCTGGGGCGCTAAATGATGAAAATCGCAAGCGCCTACGAACTCGCGGGTGTCTTTCAGCTCTATAGCAAATGGTATGCGTTCGCGCGCCGCAAAATTTTTCGGGCAGGTTTCAAGGTAGGCAATCGAATCCGCAATCGAAGTGTGCGTCGGGAAGATCATATACTTTGTCACTTCCGGATCGCTGGCATATGCAAAAACAGCTTCTTTGTCGTTCACGGTAAGCTCGCGCAAGCGGAGCCGCTCGGTCTCCAGAATGGGATGCGTCTCGAAAAAGCGGGCAAGATCGAGTGGTTCGAACGAATTAGTCGCGAAGGATAGCATAGACATGATTGCTTACAAACCGGCCTTTGTTGATCTCGTTCTCAAGGCGCGTGGCTTCCAGCGTCATCCCGCACCGTTCTGCTAATCTCATCGAGCGAATATTCTCTGTCTGGCACTCGGCTTCGACGCGGTGTATTCCCATTTCTTCGAATGCAAAACGAATTATTTCTTTTACCGCTTCCGTCATGTAACCGTAGTCCCAATAGGCTCGCGTAAGCATGTAGCCAATCTCCATTCTGTGATGCATTGTCGAAAAACTATGAAGATCGATCGTCCCAATTGCTTTGCTGTCACTCTTTCGGACGATTGCAAATCGGAACGAATCGTACAGGGCAAGATACTTCGAAGAACGACGAAGGATTCCTTCCGTTTCTTGAATGGTCCCAATAGGGAAATTAGAAGTATATCTCATGATTTCTGGATCGCTAAAATATTCGTGGAGATCTAAGGCATCCGCAACAGCGACTTCTCGTAACAGCAGCCGCTCGGTTTCGAGCGTCGGATGATTATCGAAGAATCGGGAGAGATCGAGAGCTTGCATTATCTGACAAACAATTCTTTCGATAACTCGGATTGTCGAATGATGGACTGCAATGTTCCAATTTTTACTAAGCGATGCTGTGGAACAGGAACCGTTATCGTCCGGCCCGCTTCCTTTTTCTGCATAATCACATGGCTTGATCTGCGATGCCGAACTTTTTGAAAACCGTGAGCCTCTAAAATCTCGCAAATTTCGGAACCCGAGAATACTCCTATTTTAGGCCTGAGCACGTATGGAGGAATGATCCTCCACCTCGAATTGAGTCACAAACATATTCTGGTGTTCCCTGCGCGCAACTTCTTCTTGCGGCGCGAATTCGAAAAATAATTCAACCGCTTCTTTCAGATTGTGAAGCGCCTCTTCGACCGTATTGCCCTGGCTCGCAATATCGAGTTCGGGACAAAGGGAAACGTATCCTCCGTCCTCTTCGTGAATCATTGCGGTGTATTTGTCGACCTTCATCGTATTTATTACACGCTTTGGCTCGAAATCATTTCAGCCGCCACGTCGTCCCTTCTTTCGTATCTTCAAGGAGGATACCGGCTTCCTCCAATTCTTTGCGGATGGCATCGCTCGCGGCAAAATCGCGGCGGTCGCGCGCGGCTTTGCGCTGCTTCATAAGGATTTGCATACTGCTTTCCAGGGCAGCGGATGCATTGGAGTCGGTAGTGGGATGGCTTGGAAGAATGCCAAGAACATCTCCGGCAAGGGAACGCCAGATTGAAAATAACATCAATAGCTGACTTTTGTCACCCAAGGCAAGCGTGTTATTCGTTTCTGTTGAAAGCTCATATAAGACAGCTATTGCTTTCGCAGTATTAAAATCATCGTCCATCGCAGCTATAAATTGACTTACGATGGGATGCAATCGATCTATTGCTGTCGCCGCAGTCTCTGGAGTCGCTTCGGTAAGGCGCCGATAACTTCCAAGCAACTTTTGGTATCCGGCATCCGCCGCCGTAATCGCATCCTCTGTAAATTCCGTCGTGCTCCGATAATGCGATTGCAGAATAGTAAACCGAAGCGACAGCGGATCGTATTGCTTATACAAATCCCTGAGATACGCTGAATTCCCCAGCGACTTCCCCATCTTCACGCCACCGGTGGTAACCATATTGTTGTGCATCCAGTATTTCACGAACGGATGCCCGGTCGCGCATTCGGATTGCGCGATCTCGCATTCGTGATGTGGGAACTGGTTTTCGAGTCCTCCCCCATGAATGTCGAACGACTCTCCAAGATACTTCATCGACATCGCGGAGCACTCGATATGCCAGCCTGGAAACCCCATGCCCCACGGTGAAGGCCATTGCAAAATGTGATTTTTCTCGGCGCGCTTCCAAAGCGCGAAATCCTGCGGCGAGCGCTTATCCGAACGTTCTTCCACCCGTCCGCTCGATTCCTGTTCTTCGGCTTTGCGTCCGGAGAGTTTGCCGTAGTCTTTGTCCTTCGCGACATCGAAATAAACATTCCCATCCGCTGCGTAGGCGAAGCCCTTCGCCATTAGCTCTTTAATAAGCTCGATCTGCTCGATGATATGTCCCGTGGCGCGCGGAGAGATGTCGGGACGAATAATATGGAGCGCATCCATATCCTCGAAGTACCGCCGCGTATAATATTCGGCGACTTCCATGGGGTGCTTTTTCTCTTTCTGGCTTTGGACTTGTAGTTTGTCTTCCCCTTCATCCGCATCGTCGGTCAAATGTCCGACATCGGTAATGTTTTGGACGTAGGTAACTTTTTTATCGGGATACCGAAAACGAAGATAGCGGTTCACGATGTCCGCCGTAATATACGCCTTCGCATGACCGACGTGCGCATCGCCATAGACGGTCGGTCCGCAAAAGTACATTCCGATCCGATCGGGATGGAGCGGTTCAAACAGCTCTTTCTTGCGGGTGAGCGTGTTATAAATTTGCAGTGGCACGGCGAGCAGTGGATGGTGAAGAAGTGGAAAGTGGATAGTGAATAGTTATCCGATAACTATTCACTATCCACTTTCGATTCGCGTTGGTTCAAGATGGCAGGTCAGTTCGTTCCGCCGCCACGGCCGGTGGGCATCGGCTGGTATTTAATATCCGTCGGCGGCACGAAGAGCGCGTCGTCGAGTTTTTTCTGCTCGTATTTTACGAACTCCATGGTCATGGCCGTCTCGCCATCTGTTTTGGCCACAAGTTTAACCGGTACAAGTCCTCGAGTCGCCAATAACTTCATTGCTTTGGTTTGTTTCTGATCCTGGCCAGGGCTATCAAAACCGTTTTTGAAAGCATCTTGCATCTCTTTCGGAAAATCGGCTGCCGCCCAAATGGACAAATCAACGGTAGTGCCTTTCGATTTAACTCCTTTAAGAATATATTCTTGGGCAGAATGACCGGCAATGGTCGCTTTTTGACCCGTGGGCATCAGATCGATCGAATCGGATTTATCTTTAGAAGCATACGCGGCTGAGTCGGACGGAAGGTCCGACGTAAAACCCCTTTTCATCGCTTCCATCACCATGTAGCTTTTCTTCTTTTCCTCGTCGGTATACGATTTCATTAGACCCATCGTACCCATATTGATCTCCACTTCAACCTTTTTTCCTTTTACGTTAATAGTCATGGGATGGGCCTCATCGTCCCCCATTTGAGGGAGGGTAATAGCCCATGTAATGGTCCCTTCAAATGGTGTTGCTTGTGCCGATACTTTAGCAAATGGGACTGCGAGCATCAGCGAAAGCACAATGAAATACCCTGCAATGTTCTTCATAAAATGATCTTTGGAAAAATGTAAATCAGCCGAACCGGAGGGCACAAGAAAGAGTGCCAGCGCTCTATTACATCGAAAATAATACTTCGCGGTCAACGGTGCGTGATGATGCTGGCATTACGATTGAGAAATTCATTCTCATAATGAAAAGTATATCGATTTGGCACTTCGGAGGTTTGACGCCGCTTGAGTTGATTCGGCGCATATGGAAGGAGGTCAATCAGGACTTTATTTTCGATTCCGCGGCCGCGCTTTCTTATTATTGGATCCTTTCGGTATTTCCGTTGCTGATTTTCCTTGTCTCGATGTTTTCCCTGATTCCTTCCGGTGCGGAGGCAAAGTCTCCGCTGCTGAATTCGCTTTTAGCGATGGGTGGCCGCGTGATGCCCGGTAAAGCATTTTTTTTAATTGCCGTCGCGGCGGAGCGCCTTTCGCTCCATGCGCGTGGAGGTCTCCTCACTCTTGGGTTCCTCGCGACTCTGTGGTCGGCCTCGACCGGCGTTTCGTCGCTTATGGCGGCATTAAATCGGGCGTATGAAATTCCGGAACGCCGCTCGTTTCTCAAACGCAGTATTCTTTCGATCGTCCTTACAATCGCGCTAACAGTGCTTGCGATTCTGGGGGCCGCGCTGTTGATGGCCAGCGACGTCATCGGGACTTGGTTTCAACATCACGCCGCCGGCGTAGCCTGGATCGGGAGCATTCTCTCGGTTATCTGTGGATTGGCGGCACTCCTTGCAGGGTTTGGAATCATGTATTATTATGGACCGAGCCTGGCAAAACAGCATCGCCAATTTTTCACCCCCGGCCTGGTAATCGCCATTCTTCTCTTTCTTATTGCCTCGGCTGGACTTTCCATTTACCTTCGTCTTTCCAGCGGGTTTAGTTCTCCTGTCTATGGGGTATTCGGCGCCTTGATTATTTTGCTATTATGGTTGTATGTGCTTGGCCTGGCAATCTTGCTCGGAGGTGAAATAAATTCCGAAATATGGAAGGCATCGAACGCTTAGACCTCTATTTTATCGAAAAATATTTTGCGCTCGGATGGTGTGCGATGATCGCCGTCGTCGATTGCTCTGGCTCCAGGTGATATTCTTCCGTAAGCGTTACATCGATGCGTTCCGGGCGGATAAGTTCGAAGAGCTTCGTTTGGTCCTCCAGATTCGGGCATGCGGGATAGCCGAACGAATACCGCGACCCTTGGTAGCCCTGACTAAAAAGCCGAGTTATTTCCGGTGCATCGTTTCCGGCAATCCCCAATTCCGTGCGGACAATCTTGTGCCAGTATTCGGCGAGTGCTTCGGCTGTTTCCACGGAAAGGCCGTGCAGGTAAAGATAATCGGCATACTGATTCGACTCGAAAAGCTGCTTCGTATAGCGGCTGGCTTCGCGGCCAACGGTCACAGCCGTAAAGGCCACGACATCCGGTTGGTTGCGGCGAAGGGCTTCTTCTTTGGGAAGAAAAAAGTCGGAGAGACAAAGCCTGCGCGCGGTCGGCTGACGCGGGAAGGTGAAGCGTTGCCATTCTTCAAGACCATCAAAAACAAATTCGCTCCATTTATTAATGAGGTCCTTCTCATTCCTTCGCTCCGATGGCCGCAATATCACTAAATCTTCCCCTTCCGCCCAGCAGGGAAAATAACCATACGCCACTTTCGGCGATAGCATCCGGTCGCGCTTCGCGCGCAACTTCACTTCCTGAAGTTTTGGCTTTGCAACCTCCTCGATTTGCTTCGCAAAATCGTCCGGCGATTTTTTTCCGCGCTTCATTTGCCATTGCCCGCGAAACAGCGCAACTTCATTCAGATATTCCCAAACCTTTTCAATTTTAATGTCATCGACCACCCGCGATCCCCAAAACGGTGGCGTGGGAACCGGATTATCGTGCGGCGTCATGCTGGTGCGAACGAGCTTCTCCGTGCCCGTGGCTGTTTCAATCTTTTGAACCGCAATCGGGTACTCGGCGATCTCCTCCTCGATCGCTTCCAGTTCCACGCTTTTCTCCGCGCCGGAGGTTGTTTGCTTCGGATGTTGCAGCCAGGGCAATGCGCGGCTGGCCATGACGATTTTCGATTCCGCGCCGGTGGCGTTGTCGAGCTCTTCTTCGAGATCTTCGGTGCCATTCGTCGATGGAGCGGGCTTGATAGGCGAAGCGGGTTCGGTTAAGGCGGCATTTGGATTTTTTAGCCGCTGCATAAAATGCAGTCCATCGAAGGCATCCTGCGCATAGGAAAGCGTGCCGTTATAGAGCGCACGCAAATCCTTTTCGACAAACTTTCGTGTCAGAGCCGCCCCGCCAAGCACGACCGGGATGCGAAGATTGCGGGACTCCATCACTTCGAGGTTTTCCTTCATGATGGCCGTCGATTTCACGAGCAGGCCCGACATTCCAAGCGCATCGGCGTGTTCGCGCGTTACCGCTTCGAGCATCGGTTCGAGCGCCACTTTGATCCCGAGATTTACAACGCGGTAACCATTATTGGTAAGAATAATATCGACTAAATTTTTGCCGATGTCATGCACATCGCCTTTCACCGTAGCAAGCACCATCACGCCCTTGGATTGCTCGCCTTCTACTTTTTCCATGAACGGCTCCAGAAATTTCACGGCGGCTTTCATCGTCTCGGCCGATTGTAGCACGAAGGGAAGTTGCATTTCGCCCGCGCCAAAAAGATCGCCTACGACCTTCATACCGCCCAATAAAATGTCGTTCACGATTTCGAGCGCGGAATAGTTTTGCAGCGCCTCGCGCAGATCGTCCTCAAGCCCAAGTTTATCACCATCGATAATCCGCTGCTTCAGCTTCTCTTCGACGGTCATGCCGGCATAGGAAACGGTCTCGCTCTTTGCCGATTTGGCGTCGGCATAATGTGCGAGGAATTCTTTGAGCGGATCGTAGGTAACGACAATGTTATTATTTTCAGCCATAAAAACGAAAAAACCGGAAGCGACCATTCAGGCCGACGCTCCGGATTCAAAATTTCGCGTCGACGCTTTAGCTCTTTCTTTAACGGCGCACCATCCGTGGGCCCTCGTGGCGGCAAGCTATCGGTCAAAGCACCACGGGCATTTCAACCCTATAGCGGGGATTTTAGTTTGAAAGGACTTGAATCCAGCAACGATGGCGAAAAGCCAGCGCGAACGAAATGGTAACAAAAGCCGCGACTTAGAGCGCGTGACGCGTGGTATCTACCGGAAGCGAACCGCCGGTATGTCGTTTGGTGAGATTCTATAGCCCTTAACTACCACACTACATAGTAATACACTATTATATGTACTATTGTAGTGTTGTAAATATGTCCCGGTATTAACACTACACGACAAGGTATCGAGCGCGCAGGTACGTCATCGAGCCATGCATGGTCTTTTTCCCAAAATTCCTGAATCGTGCTCCGAACTTCCCGATCCATATGGCCCATCGTTAAAATAACTTACGATAATGTGCGCTGTAAAATAATCTTACACCTTTCGTAAGCATTCTTTATTAAATCGTCAATACCCGGATTTGAAGCCGGGCTAAATTAGCCCAATTTCGGGAATGGCATTTCTATTGACTTTTTTCAGCTTCGTTGCCAAACTGAAGCCAAAAAATACTTACTCCTGAATTCTGTTCTTTATGACAAAGCAAATCGGTCTAAGATTTCTAATCCTCATCATAACCTCGATTGCATTCGTATTCGCCGGATGCTCTCGCAATGCATCGGTCGCTCCGGTAAGCGGATCTCGCGTTGCCGAGCTCACAGTGCCACCTTTAGTGCCAAAGCGTATTGCAGCCGATGGGCCGCAAAAGGTGGTCGTCAATCTTGAAGTGCGTGAAGTGGTAAAACAGCTTGCGACGGGCGCTACCTATACGTATTGGACCTTTGGCGGTTGTGTGCCAGGCAAATTTATTCGGGTTAACGAGGGGGATCTGGTCGAAATTCACTTGAGCAATCCTTCCGGCAGCAAAATGCCGCATAGTATCGATCTTCATGCCGTAAGCGGCCCGGGTGGCGGGGCAGAAGCTTCCTTTACTGCGCCGGGGCATACTTCCGTCTTTTCATTCCGCGCGCTGAAAGCGGGGCTCTATATTTATCATTGCGCGGCCGCCCCGGTTCCCCTGCACATCGCGAATGGAATGTATGGACTTATTTATGTCGATTCTCGCGAACATCCGCTTCCGGTGGTCGATCGCGAATTCTATATTATGCAAAGCGAAATTTATACGACCGGCCAGTATGGCGATACCGGCCTGCAGCAATTCTCGTTCGACAAGGGATTGGCAGAGCAACCGACGTACGTCGTCTTCAATGGTTCGGTGGGATCGTTGCTCGGCCCAAATGCGCTGCATGTGAAGGTAGGCGAAACGGTGCGACTCTTCGTAGGGAATGCGGGACCGAATCTTACATCCTCGTTTCATATTATCGGCGTCACCTTAGACAACGTCTATCAGGAAGGCGGGACGGAAATAAATCACAATGTCGCCACGACGCTGATTCCTGTGGGTGGTTCCGCAATTGTCGAATTCAAAGCGCAAGTCCCGGGCACGTATCATATGGTCGATCACTCTATTTTCCGGGCATTCAATCAAGGCGCAGTGGCCGACATTGTTGCTTCCGGCGCGGAGGATAGTACAATCTATTCCCACCAGCAGCGATATGAAAATTATTCGGCGCAATAGTGGCCAGGAATAGGAGGTGGGAAATGCGCTCTTGCTCAAAATACGGTGCGGCACTTTTAATCGCACTCTTTACCATTCCGGCAGCGCCGCTTCGGGCCGCGGCATACCGTTCTGCAAAAGTTACGCCTATGGGAATGGTACGAGTTCCTGGAGGTTTTTACCGTCCATTCTACAAAGTAAAGGGAGCCGATTCCGTGAAGATAGAACCATTTTATATGGATGTGACTCCGGTAACGAATCGGGAATTCTTAGACTTTGTGAAAGCAAATCCAGCGTGGTCGCGCTCGCGCATTCCAACTGCGCTTGCCGAGCATGGATACCTTAAGCAATGGAAAAGCGATTACGCGATTGGCGATGCCCGTTTGGAAAATGTTCCGGTCGTGAATATCTCGTGGTTTGCGGCAACGGCGTATGCAACATGGGTGCATAAGCGGCTTGCCACGGTGAACGAATGGGAATATGCGTCTCTGGCATCTATCGTTCGTCCCACACGCTCCACCGGCTTGGCGAAGCGAAAACTAATTTTGGCATGGTATGCAAAGCCGAATGCCGCGCTGACGGCTGCCGGCAGTGTGAACGAAAATGCGTATGGTATTTGCGACCTCTTCGGTCAGGTGTGGGAATGGACGGAAGATTTCAATAGCGTGATCATTCCCCACGATACGCGCGGCGAGCTTAATCCGAGTTCCACCTGCGGAGCCGGAGCAATTGGCTCGATCGATCCAACGGACTACGCTACGTTCATGCGCTTCGCCATGAGAAATAGCCTGCAGGCTTCCTACACTATAGAAAACGTGGGATTCCGCTGCGTAAAAAATATTGATAGCCATGAAACCGATAAAAACACTACTCATCGTTAGCCTTCTTTTTTTTCTGGCATCGTGCTCGAAACAAGCGCCAAGGCGCGAAATTGCAATGTCCAATGATACTGCCATCGCTTCTCCAGCTACACCAGGATCGATTTATGCAATGCCGATGACGTTCGACAACCAACACGGCCAACCGGTCGAATGGCAATCGCTTCGTGGCAAAGTCCGTGTTATGGCAATGGTCTTTACGCACTGCCCGGACGCATGTCCAAGGACAACGGAGGAAATAAAGAATCTGCAAAAATTGCTACCGGAGCGGTCTCCGGTCGCTTATACTCTTATCTCCTTCGATTCAAAACGTGACACGGGCGCTACGTTGGCGGCTTTCGCGGCACTCCATAATCTCGATTCTAACTGGCAGCTCCTGCACGGAAGCGCGGAAAATGTTCGAACGGTCGCTAATTTATTGAATGTAAAATACAAGGAATGGCCAACCGGCGATTTCACGCATGACAATGCAATCTTTATCATCGATCGCGAGGGGCATGTCGCAGTCCGGCACGATGGACTCGGAAGCGATGCAAAGGAGCTTTCCTCCAAAGTAATTTCGCTTTGCAATTGAGGAGCCATCCATTCCTGTTTATTGCCTTCCTATGAAAACATTCGATGCCTACCGGTTATTTTTTCCATTGGGAATTCTTTTGGGTCTTGGTGGCGTAGCCATCTGGCCACTGTTCTATTTCGGAATCCTGACCGGTTATTGGGGTATCTCTCATGCCTTTCTGCAATCGAATGGATTTCTCTTTTGCTTTATTGCGGGCTTTCTCTTGACGGCCGTTCCCCGTTTTACACAAACGAACCCGCCCGCCATTCTTGCGCAAACTATCCTCGCATCGGTCGTCATTGCAGGTGCCATTGCACTGGAACTTCAGTCCTATTCAACAGCACAACTATTATTTGCTGTCGCGTATGTAATTTTGTTAGTGGTCATCCTTTCCCGATTTCTGAAGCGTAAATCCGCCCAGCTCCCCGATACTTTTTCTCTTATCGGCATAGCCCTTATTACCGGCACAGCCGGAGCCATCGTGAATGCACTGGGCATGTGGGGAATTGCGGCAGAGTGGGCGCTCGCCGGTAAACGGTCCCTGACGGAAGGAATGACGCTGCTGCTCGTGCTCGGTGTCGGCGGTTTTCTGGGTCCGCGATTGCTGGGATTCGAACGCTTGATGGTGGTCGGAATGAGCGGCCTCAAATCCAGGAACCGCCGATGGCTGCATGCCAGAAATCTTTATTTTATTGGTGGAATCATCGTGCTCCTCACGCTCATTCTGGAATATCGCCTTGGTTGGATGTGGGCAAGTTTTGTTCGGGCGGGCGCGGCCTCCATCATTTTCTTGGTCACAATAAAGCCCTGGCAACTACCAGCCGTTCGAACGACCTTAGCATGGTGTGTGTGGACCTCTGTTTGGTTGACGATCATCGCCTTGTGGCTTATTGCATTCTTTCCGATCTATCAAGTCGATTTTCTGCACATCCTATTTATCGGCGGCTTTTCACTGCTTATCATGGCTGTCGGGATGCGTGTAACGTTATCACACGGCGGCCACGGGCTTGCACGAGAGAAAAAAAATTGGCCGTTGCGCGTGGGGCTTACCGCTGGACTTATCGCGATGCTCGCTCGTGCCGGGGCGCCGTTTTCCCCAAAAGCGTATGCCATGCATCTTGAACTTGCAGCTATTCTGTGGATGATCGGCATTGGAATTTGGGGCTGGCGATTGGTACGGTTAATTTTTCAACGTGAACGCCCTTCCCTTCCTTGAGCCTCTTATAATTCAAACTAAAGTGCGCGTCATAGCCTTCGTCGGCGGCATAACTGTTAGCGCGAATAACGTCGAGAGCTTTAATCTTTCTTCGAATACTTGGGCTGCACCGGCCTCGACCGGCCCGTCCATCTGGAATAATTCCATGGCCTCAAGCGAAATTAATGGCCATATCTATGTCATGGGTGGGTCGTACGGCCATTTTGTATTGAATACGAACGAAGTCTATGTTCCCGCGCCTTAGTGAGTAACTGGCACGCTTCGTGACCACAGTAATATGAGTGTCCATTAATTGGGGCATCGTGCGTGATCGGTCATACACTCGCAAACTAAAGTTTACTCACGAAGCTTTTGATACTATGCGCGCCAGCAATCATATTCTTTTTCTTGTCGGTCTTTTCGCAGCGGTATCGCTGCGCGCGCAATCGTTTCCGAACGTTCGTATCAGCGATCCGAGCCTTCGTTATCCGGAAGAGGTTTCGATCGCGGTCAATCCAAAAAATCCAAATCAACTCGCCGCGGGCGCGAACATTAATTATCTCTTTACCTCCTCGAATGGCGGGATGGATTGGAATTGGCGGCAACTCTCCTCACAATATGGCGTTTGGGGCGATCCGAATTTAATGTTCGACGATTCCGGCGTCCTCTATTACGAGCATCTCTCTGGGGCAAGCTGGGCAGATTCCGAATTCTTGTGGCGCATCGTCGTCCAGCATTCGAGTGATGCCGGCATGACCTTCGACTCCGGCGAGCAAATCGGATTCTATCCACCGACGATGCAGGACAAAGCGTGGCTTGGACTCGATCGCTCGCAAACATCTTCCAATGGCACACTCTTCACTTCCTGGAACGAAGACGATAAATACGGCAGCCGATTGCCGAGCGATAGTTCGCGGATTTTCTTTTCCCAAAGCACCGATCATGGGCAAACGTGGAGCAACCGCGTGCGTGTCGACGACTGGGGTGGCGACTGTATCGATTCGAGTGGGACGGTCGAAGGCGCGACAACTGCCGCGGGACCGAACGGCGATGTTTACATCGTCTGGTCCGGCCACAATAAAATATTCTTCGACCGCTCGACCGATAATGGCAAATCGTTTGGTAAAGACCAGGCGATTGCCAATCAGCCGGGCGGATGGGATTTTGTCGTGCCGGGAATTTTTCGCGCCAACGGATTTCCGATGATCGTCAGTGATCTCAATCTGGCTTCGCCTTATTATGGGAGGATCTATGTAATGTGGTCCGATCAGCGCCGGGGCGTCACGGATGTGTATTCTATTTATTCTACCAATGGCGGAAAGACTTGGAGCAATCCGCTCCGCGTCAACACCGATAGCGCATTGAACCATCATTTTTTTCCGACCATGACGCTTGACCCGGTGACGGGCCACGTTTTTATCGCCTTTTATGACCGTCGAAATTATTTAGACAGCCAGACCGATGTCTATCTCGCGCGTTCGACCGATGGCGGCGCGAGCTTCGATAACACGCGCATCAGCCAATCCGCATTTGGGCCCGATTCCAGCGTATTCTTCGGCGATTATATTCACATGGCAGCGTACGACCGGCACGTCTATCCCGTTTGGATGCGCATGGACGATAGCGTCATGAGCGTCTGGACGGCGCTCGTGCTCGATACGGCGAACGCCGAGGGTGCTCCGCCAGCGAGCGTCGCGCAAGGCACTCCGGAAGAAGCTGGAATTTGGACGACCGGCTCGCCGGCCGAACCGGGTATCACTTTTTTAATCGCCGAAAGCGGTCCTGTGGAAATCGAGCTTTACGATCTGCTCGGCCGCAGCGTCGCGGTGTTGATGAATGGCACGTATGGCGCGGGCGAATGTCACTTCGGGCTGCCAGATCGGATAGAGAACGGTAATTATCTCGCAAAGCTTCGCTCGGGCGGAAAGCAATGGATTACCAAAGTTTTTGTGGACCGATAAGGACTCCCTCCATGCCTGATCCACAATCCATCGAACTGCCGATCTATGCTGAAAGCGCGCATTTCACGGTCGATCTCGCGCTTGGAAAAACGCGGTTCGCCTGCGATCTCGATGTGTGCCACGGCGCATGCTGCACAATGCCTGCGGATGCCGGCGCGCCGATATTGGAAAGCGAGATTGCCGAACTCGAACGAGTTTTTCCCATCGTAAAAAAATATCTGAGCGAAGAATCGCTCGCAACAATCGCGAAAGAAGGTCTTTGGAAACGCGAAGCCGATGGCACATTCACCATCCCTGCCATTCGCGGCCGCGATTGTGTATTTGTAACTTATGATGACAATGATTCACAAACGGCCTATTGCGCGATCGAAAAAGCTCACCGCGCCGGAGAAACCCAGGGCTTTCCGAAGCCGATAAGCTGCCATCTTTTCCCGATCCGTATTTATCCAAATGGCGAGAACAAATACGATATTCTTTATGAAGAAATACCCGAATGCAAAGGTGGACGAGCGCGCGGGAAACGGGAGAAGATACCGCTTTTGGAGTTTCTCGATTCGCCACTCGTGCGGGCGCTCGGGGAAGAACGTATTGCGCGGCTAAAGGCTGCGGTTCTCGATCTTTAGCGATTCTTCTTGCCCGGCAAATTTTTGCCGGAATACTGTTGCTGGCGAACCTGGCGTTGCTGCTTTTCCATATCCTGCAAGCGGGCCATTAAGCCGCCGCCTTTCTTGGGATTCTTTTTTAGCTCTTCGAGGCTGGGCGCTTTCGCAATTTTGGTGAGATAAATTTGCTGCGCGACGCCAAAAACGTTGAACATGAAATAATACAGCCCTACACCACTCGGCAGATTATTGAACATGAAAATAAAAATGATCGGCATGATGTAAGCCATCTGCTTTTGCCGCGGGTCCGTGATGGTAAACATCTGCTGGACGAACATGGTGATGACAAGCAGCAGCGTCAGGCCGCTCATTTGCTCGCCGATCAGCGGAAGCTTCGTGCCAAAATGGAAAAGAGCATCGGGAATGGAAAGATCGCTGATCCACAGCCCGAACGGCGCTTGCCGAAGCTGGATCACATTGCGGAGTAATTGATAGAGCGCAAAGAGGATCGGCATTTGGAGCACCATCGGCAAACAGCCGCCGGCTGGGTTTACGCCATACGTTCGATAGACCTTCAGCAGCTCCTCATTCATTTTTTTCGGGTCGTCCTTGTATTTATCTCGGACTTCCATGACCATCGGCTGCACGACCTGCATCTTCTTCATCGAGCGCATCTGTCCGGTCGAGAGCGGGATCGTGACGAGTTTGATAACGAGCGAAAAGACAAGGATGACAATACCCCAGTTTGAGAAGAACCCATGCAGCCAAAGAAAAAACGGCATGAGAATATAAATGGCGATAGGGCGAATAATTGGCCAACCAAAATTCATCGACTGATCCAAGCCAACACCAAGCGAAGCAACGCGGTCATATTCGAGCGGCCCGAAATAGAGCTTGAATCCAAGCGATTCATTGGAAGTACGTCCAATCGGAATATGGATCGACGCATGATATTTAGCGACAATGCCTTCGGAAGTGCCAGCAGCGGGGGGGGCGCCAAAGCCGGAGATCTCCGCGCCAACCGCCTTGGTGCCATACGGAATTATTGCCTCTTCGAAATACTGATTTCGCATTCCGGCATAGGAAATGTCGCCATTCACCGATTTGTGCTCTGTCGCGCCGAGCTTCGTTACTGTTAGGTCCTCCATTTCGCCCGCCTGGCCCGCGAACGCTTTTGCACTTCCCGTCTCATCGGCGCTTCGCTGTTCAATATAGGGTAGCGGAGCATCCAGCGAAGCGGTATAATGGTAGCCACTCACTGCATTTTCGAGCCCATGAAGATGATACTCGATGCCAATAATGTACCCCGTACCGCTAACATGGAACACCTTTTCGATAAACCGGCCGCTATCGAGGCGGTACAATGCGGAGAAACTCAGGCTGTCGCCCGGACCCAGCACAAGAGGCTTGGAGTCCAGGGTAAAATTCAGGTTATTGGTTGCGGTAACTTTACCATCGGAAGCAACGAATTTGAGATCGATGTCCGCCCCTTCGCGCTCGGTAGGATTTACGAGATCGACAGGCGTCTTCTGCCAGGTTTTGTATTGCTTAAGCACGAAGCTTCGGACGGCCGCGCCATTGGAACTGATCTGGGCGATAAAGAGCGGGGTTTCAATCGTCTTCGTGGTGGATGGGCCGCTTCGGTTGACTTCGAAAATTTTCGATTGTTCCGCTGTATCGCGCGGAGCGGGTGTCTCGGTTGCTGCAGCTTCGGGCAAAGGAGGAGGCTGAGGTGTTGCCGCGCGGGTCGTGTCTGCCAGGGCGGGTTGTGCCGGTTTCGGCGGGAGCTTCGCTTGCTGCCCATTCATCATAATGAGCCAGCCAATGAAGACCACGAAAATGAGTACTATCCCGATTGTCGTTGTCTTCGATGAGTCCATCTAAAAAAGGCTTAAAAATGCTTACAGGAGGAGTTCCGTCTTAAGGAGTAGGGTAAGGACGTTTACGGACGCCCTCTATTTTAACCGGCCCTCAAACGCCGTGGGATGGGAGAAGGTTTGGAACAGTCGTTCTAAATGCTCGAGACTTGGAAATTAATCTCCGATACTAAAATATGGATTTTGATATTTTAGTATCGGCTCTTAAGTTAAAATAAGAAAAACTATATTTTAGGATTCTCACCCATCGAGCGCGAATTGCTGGCCTGTTGTCCGAGCAGGCACGGAGTTAAAATTCGGCTGCTCCGTAAAAATGATATGATCGTGATAGTAATGTGTGAGCAAAAAGCTGAGGACGATCATATAATAGCACTGATCGAAGGAAAGGCCCGTGAAGGACCGGGTACTCAATAGCGCGACAATAAGGCCGATCGCCACCGTCGTCATGACAATCGTAAAGCCATAGTAGCGCCACCACTCACCAGGTCGGGCAAAAGCACTCAGATTTTTTGACCGCTCTCCCCGATCGTAGCGGAGCCGGTTGATGTACCAGGTGAGCCCAAGATACTGGAACGAATGCCACGAGTTCAGCCCCTGAAATGCAACGTCAAGTTCGTGGAAGAATGGAGTGATGAACGTGGCTACGACCGTCACCGATATAAGAATTGTTTTGGGGATATTGCCCTTACCCGTGCGGAATTCGCGGTAGGTCTTCGAAATATAGAGTGCGAGCGCCGCCGTAAAAACAACTCCGGCGAACATCCATACGAGGTTCCCAATTGTGATTTCATACCATCGAGTCGTGGCGCTCACTTTAAGAAAATCCGGGAAGTAGAGAAGATTTTTCCCGACGGAGAATGTATTGTGAGTAAAGCGCCACATGGCTTCCGGATATAGGGCCGTCAGCACGACCGCATAATCAATCGCCTTCGATTTGAAGCTTGGCGCCTTCACCTGCCGGCCACTATAACAATCGACGAGGTACACGATCTGATGCAGCACGTGAATGCTCGCCCAGAAAAAGAAAAAGGTAAGCAACAGTACAAAATAATTGTACCCGAAGAAAATCACACCGGCCGGTATGAGGATCGAAGCAATCAATATCGTTGGATGACGGCGGCGAAATTCGGGGTCGAAGGTCGTCCGCAAATGAGTCGCGTACATGTGCGGGCCACCGATAAGGAAAGCGATGAGCATGTTCACCGCGTTACGTGCATCGTCCGGTGCAAAGCCAATCGCCTGGCCAAAATAATAGGAAGCATAGGGAATCACCATCAGCAGCGCGGATCCGGAAATCCACGTAAGATCCCATGCCTTGGAGCGAATCCAAAGCGAATTCTCGTTAGAAGCATCGCGGGGGATGCTTGCATCGGTGCGTGCGGCAATTGCGGACATGCTCAGCGAATGATTCGGCTTAATATGACTTACACCCGGTCCACGGCAACGGGCTAACCGTGCCAGCGGCCGAACCAGGGCTCGAAGGAATTCTTAGATAAACAAGAAACACCAGACTTGGGTGGAATTACTCCAATTTTTTTTTGTGTTCGGCTGGCGGTGGATGATCGGTCATCCACACGGCCCAGCACCAAATTTCCGAAGTTTGCCAACCGTGAACATTACGCGCCTCGAACATTTTCCGTTCCCGTCTTCCACCCTTCATTTTCTGGGTTGGATAATGTTGGGCTTCCATCTGATACTACCATCCGCTGCCCGCGCCACGATCTGCACCACGGTCGCGAGCGGTCCCTGGAGCGCGCCCGCCGTTTGGGTAAGCGGTATTCGTCCACAAATCGGTGACACCGCCATTATCACCTTCAGCGATTCGGTCTGGCTCGACATTTCAACGCCGCCCCTTGCCAACTTGACGATCGATGGCTCGCTTTATTTTAGTTCGGACACTCTTTTTATTCAATCCGGCCAAAATTCTGCCGATACCCTGATCACTGTGAACGGCACGCTGGATGCCGGGAATGGATGGTTTTTGGATTCGAGCGCGATCCGACCGATCCTTCATTGCTCGCCAGGTTCACTCTTTCGAACAAGCGGAGCGTTCCCCTTCCCATCGCCCAGTCTTTTCGATTCCACGGCCAGCCCTCTTTTCGCGCTCGATTCCGGAAGCACCTTCGAGTATTATTCCGAAAATCTTGCTCGCATAGATATTTCTTATCTCTTGAATAATATTTTCGGACACGCGTATCAAAATCTTTTGCTGAATGGCTTGGTCGCCTCCTTCCGCGCGAATCCGCTCGTGGTTCGCGGAATGCTGCACATTGGATATGGCTCGAGTATCAATACGAATGAGATACCGCAAACAATAACGATTTCGGGCGATGTTCTCAATGATAATAAAGGCGAATCCGGATCACCCGGCGCGGGACTTCGTGGATGTGGGATGCTCTCCCATGGAACGGATACCTGGATCTTCGATGCCCGGCCAACGGGCGTGGCAAAAGATACCTGCCATTGGTCCGGCCCATCGCAACTCGGGACGGTTATCGTGCGGCCGAATACGGTACTCTCCGTTCGTTTCTCGAACGATACCCTTTGCGATTCCCTCGATATTTTGAATAATATTATTGAAGAAGGGGGCCTCTGCGGCGGACATCTTATCGGACGAGCCTTTTCCGAATTTTCGCGAACGCTCGATTCCACAAACCCGGTCGATAGTTTTTATGGACTGGGACTAACTATCACAAGCGGGACCAATCCCTATCTCGGACGAACGCGCGTGATGCGAACGACCGGCTATCCACCTCCCGGAGCAAATCCAAGTAATCGTCCCGTGCTTCGGTATTACCGCATTTCGCCGGGCGATGGACCGCAACTCGGTAACCCAGACAGGCTTGCCATGCAGGTTCAGTGCGACGAATGGAACGGCGCTGATCCCGCACGGCTTCACTTTTGGCGCTCCCGCGATCGGGGCGAAACATGGGCCTTTAGCGGACTTTCGAGCTACGACCCACGCCGCAACCTCTTCACCTGGGATACCTCCGTACTCGGCTGGCCAAATGGCTACGGCAACTTTTACTGGATGCTCTCGGAAGGCTACACGGATACACCATTGCCCATCGAATTAGAAACCTTCTCTGCTACCCAATCTGGAGATAGCGTCGTGCTGGCATGGAAAACCGCTTCCGAAACCAATCTTGCTGGCTTCGAGCTCGATCGCGAGGTTTCCAACTCATCGAACGTCGATTCAGAACTTATAGCAAGCTATTGGAACGACGATTCGCTTCGCGCCCAATCTTCTTTTGGAGCGTCGTATTCTTATACCGATATCCTCGTCCCCTCCGGCGCCCTTCGGTATGATCTATACGAAATTTCCCAGGATGGCATACGGCAGTGGCTCGCATCGCGAACTCCCGCCGAGGCCGGCCAGCCAACGGCGCTATCGATTGGAAGCGTCAGGTATTCCAATAGTACGCTCTCCATTTCTCTAACTTCTTCGGCGGCCGTAACCCTTCGGGTCGTGGATGCGATTGGGCGAAGTATTCTGTCGAAAAACATCGGCGCGAATTTGGGCCAGGACGCTGGCTCTGGGCAGGTCCATATTCCGGTTATTTTGCTTCATGGTGTCTATTTTATAGAAGTTCATACGATGGGAAAAGCGGCTATGAAGAAATTTATCGTTTTTTGAAGATTTTTGTCGTTTTTGAAATATAGGAGCGATTCCTGGGCCGGGCATTTTTGATCCCTCTCTGAGTGAACTTTCCTTCACCGCCAGGGGTTCGCCCCTTTCCAGTTTAGTTTGCCATCATTGCCTCATGGATACGCGTCGCCCTCTGAGACTCTCCCATGTCCGCCGAAGCCCTGCGCTTCCGGTGGTCTTTGCGCTTGCCGTGGGGATGACCCTCCTGGCCGCTCACGCACCCAGCGCTCATGCCCAACTTATGTATAATGATGGCGCAACGATCGTTACGAAGGTGAGTTCCTTCATGCAGATCAACGGCGCATTCGAGAACCATACCGTCTCGACGTTCACCGGCTCGATCGATGACTCCGGCACCGTCACGATCACGACCGATTTCACGAATGATGTCAACGCTATTACCAGCAATTCGGGATTGTACAATATCGGCGGTAATTATACGAATAATGGCACGTTCAATCGCAAGACCGGAACGGTGAATCTCTATGGCAGTTCGAATCAAAATGTGGGTGGCACAGTCATTACCACCTTTTACGATCTTCAATTTACCGGCGGCGGATCGAAGACACTCACCCAAAAGGAAATCGTCGATAGCAATTGCTATTTCAACAACGGCGTTTGCTATACGACTCAGACCAATGTCCTGAATTTTACGGTCAACGGGAATTGGATCAACATCTCCGGAATGCCGGTCGCAGCCTGCGCCAGTTACGTCGACGGCCCCTGTGAGAAGGACATGAATTCGACGAACCTTTTCTGGTTTCCGGTCGGGAAGCAGGGGCGCGCAAACACCTGCGCCATCACTCCGAATACGGCTACGGCCACAACGTACCGAACGCAGTATTTCGATACCTCCTTCCGGGATATCAAGGATTATCAAGCGCCATTGCTGGGGGTTAGCGGTAGGCAATACTGGTATGGCGATATTACCACGCCGAATCCGGGCGGCGCGGATGCAAAAATCCGGTTGTGGTGGATTCCCGGGGATTATTCTATCTCCGAGATGCCTACGCCTTCCAGCCTTGTGGTTGCCCGATGGGACACCTTGGCACCTCCCAGCCCGACGCCTGCCTGGGTAACAGCGGGGGAAAGCAGTATGATGGTTGGTGCTACCTATAATTTCGGTTGGGTCGAATCGGCCCTCGTTACGGCAGTCAAGTATGGGACGAATATCATCAATCGTCCCTTTACACTTTCCACAACGACTGCCGATAACTCGCTTCCGGTCGAGATGGGACCCTTCACCGTTCGACAAGTGGCAAATCATGTCGTGCTCGATTGGCGAACGTATAGCGAGATCGAATCGCTCGGGTTCGAACTTGAGCGGCGAACGGAGAACATTGCCCCGACCACTATCGCGAGCTTCGAGAACGACACCGCCCTGCAGGCGAAAAGCCCCTGGGGAGCAAGCTACCAAACGATCGACAATAAGCTACCCGGTGGCGGCCGCTATACCTACGATCTGTATCAAATCGATAAAGATGGTATCCGCGCTCATGTTGGGACGCAATCGATCGATTTCAACGAGATTTCCATTCCGAGTTCGCTCGGAATATCGGTCCATCCGAATCCCACATCCGAAAAAGCAAGCGTCGATATTCAGGTGCCTCAGGACGCCCCAGTATCGCTCGATCTCTTCGATGTAACGGGCCGGCATGCAGACCATATCGACGAAGGAACTTGGAGCGCCGGCCCACATACCGCTTCGATCGATCTTTCAAGACTCGCGGCGGGCGCGTACAGCCTTGTTGTTATTGCAGGGGATGAGAGAGTAACTCGAACTATTGTCGTAATTAGATAGCGTGGTGCCTCGAAAGAATATTTTCATATCGCCCCTGTTGTCATTCCCGCGAAAAGCATCGTCGACGATGCTGCGGGAATCCAGATTCCGCATCCCGATCGGCCGGGGCCTGGATTCCCGCTTTCGCGGGAATGACAAAAGCAGCATGAAGCTCTTCGTCGCGCTCGCCTTCATTTTCATCCTTCAGACGTCCTCCCTCATCCCGGTGGCGCGCGCCCAGAATGTATCTATCGGCACGGCCGCCGCGAATAATTCCGCGCTGCTCCATCTCGAATCGACGACCAAGGGTTTGCTCATTCCGCGAATGACGACCACTCAGATGAACGCCATCGCTTCGCCCGCAACCGGAGACCTTGTTTACAATACCACCGGAAATAACTTTTTCTATTATAACGGCACTATCTGGACGGCGATCATCGGAAGCGGATGGTCCATTACGGGCGATGCCGGGACGAGCGCATCGACAAATTTTCTCGGCACAACGGACTCGGTCGATCTTGTACAGAAGACCAATACTCACGAACGGATGCGAGTCTATGGCGGTGGCAACGTCGGGCTAACGAACACCCTGAACAAGGCAGCATCGCTCATTTTCTACGAGCCATCCAGCCTGGGGACAGAGTTCAGCGCGTTCAAAGCGGGCCTTCAGGATAGTACGATCCACTACATCCTTCCACCAGCGGATGGCACCGATGGACAAGCGCTGGACGACAGCTTAGGAACGTTAGGCTGGAAAACCCTCGAATCGGTCGGTGGTGGCTTTGGGGACACGCTTTGGGCGCGGGGAAGCGCAAGTTACGAACTCTACTCACTCGGTATCAATAACGGTAAGCAAGGAAAATATTCTATTGTTTCCACGGAAAATTGTTCGTCGAACGCCGATGCGGCTTCCGTCTTCGGTGATTCCAATAGCAGCAGCGCCAAGTATGGCTGCGTTACCGGTGGCGCCGATAACAGCGTTGCCGGTCAGGGGGGTAGCGTCGTGCGCGGCGGTGGATGGAATTCGGCCGGATCCCAAAACACGATGGTCGTCGGGGGACGGTACAACCAGACCTCGGGACAGAACGCCGTTATTTTAGGCGGTGATTCCAATAATGTCAGCGGTAACAGTTCTGTTATTATCAATGGGGCCGATAATAGCTTTTCAAGTGTGGACAATTTGGCATTCGGATATAATATTGGCTCAACGGGACATACACTTACAGGAAGCAATCAACTTGTTTTTTATCCGCCTACTTCTCCAGGAATCCGAACGGGCATTCAGAATACCAGCCCTGTGGAGGCTATGGACGTGGGAGGCAACGTGCAGTTTTCGCTCGCCCTAAAACCTAACGGAGCAACGGGAACCAATCCAAATATCCTACTATCCGCCGGTTCCGGCTCGCCGCCAACATGGTCGACAGCTCCTGCGCTACCTACCACGAACTGGAATCTTTTAGGAGGCAACAACGGTACCAGCCCACCAACGAATTACATCGGCACGGCCGACTCCGTCGCATTTGTCATCCGCACCTTCGCCGTAGAGCGGGCAAGAATCCGCGCCAGCAATGGGTTCGTTGGAATCGGCACTTCATCGCCCACGCACCAACTTCATGTTATCAGCTCCTCCACGTCGGACGAGACAGCCGCGGTCTTTGGCGTTGCTTCGGTAGGTTCGAACTCCTCCCAGTCCGTTGGCGTCTGGGGCCGCGCGGATAATACCAGTACCTCGAACACCGGTTCGATCGCGGTGCTTGCGACAGGCAACGGCTCCGGAAGTGCCGGTTCGACAAACGTGGCGTTTCAAATGAATCAAGGCGAGTTCGCCATGGGCCGGACGACGAAGTCGCCATCGGTCGGTTCTACAACCGAAGCGGCGAATAGCGGATCACTCTATTCGCAGGAAGGCCCATCGGGCGTCATCGATGTGGGACTCTCAACGCTTACTGCGGCCGTCCCCACCGCCGGGGTGTATATAGATTTAGGCACGCTCACCATTAACAACGAATATATTAACTCCTCGAGTATTATTGTAGCGAACGTCATCGCAAAAAATAATAGCGGCGGCGGCGGAAATCCGAAGAATTCCGTCTACCGCGTAGATGTGGAAAGCCGGAGTGCCGGCTCTTGCGTGGTGCGCCTCGGAATGATCCCCTTTGTTACGGATATAAAATACAAACCGAACGACGATATTAAGATCGGCTACGTCGTAATCAATCCAGGAAAATAATTTTTACAGAAACTCTGATCATGTCATTTTTCACGTCATTGCGAGGAAGGCGAATCGACCGAAGGGAGATTCGCCGGACGAAGCAATCCGTTGATTTCACAACGGATTGCTTCGCCGCCTTCGACGCCCTTCGGTCGTCGAAGGCCCCTCGCATTGACGTGATAGTAAAATTCATCTTCGCGCTTGCGCTCGTTTTCATTCTTCATAGTTCATCCTTCATCCTTTCTGCCCGCGCGCAAGGGAACGTGGGTATCGGCACGACTGCGCCGGACGCGAGCGCCTTGCTCGACCTGACGAGCCTTTCGCGCGGTTTACTTGTGCCGCGCCTGACGGAAGCCCAAAAGTGGCTTGTACCATCCCCAGCAACGGGGCTCTTGATCTACGAAACCGACAATGCCACCATCGCACCCTACGCTGGCCAGACGCCGACCTTCTGGTATTATAACGGTACCACATGGGTTCCCTTTCTGAGCGGTGGATGGCTGTTGTTCGGAAACTCCGGCACGAGCGCCTCGACCAATTTCATCGGCACAACGGACTCGGTGGACTGGGTCATACGAACGAATAATATAGAACACATGCGCGTCTATGCCGGCGGCAATGTGGGGCTGACCAACACGAATAACAAGGCGGAGGAATTCCGCTTTTATGAGCCTTCGGGGTCCGGTTCCTTCTATTCCGGCTTCAAAGCTTCCACCCTCACGAGTGCTTCGGTCACCTACAAATGGCCTTCGGCGGATGGCAATGGAACGAACTATATTCTCTGCACGGACGGCTCCGGTAACCTTTCCTGGAGAGGATTTGGAACAGCGGGCGGCGGCGGAGTCGACGTCTTCTGGTCGCGCGGTTATGCCAGTTTCGCGCTCATTGGCCATGGTTTTGGATGTACGGACACAGGTAACTTTTCGATTACCGATGGCCTGAATAACGCGATCGACGATGGCGCGGCGGCGTCCGTCGTCTGGGGCGAAAACAATATTGTGGCCCAGGGCGATTCTGGCTGCGTCATCTCCGGCGGAGACTTCGATACGGCAAGCGCTCCCTTTGCTTCGATGGGTGCGGGCACCAATAACTCTGCAAAGGCCGCCTATTCTTCGGTCGTCGCCGGTCAAAACAATAGCGCCTGCGGCCAATATGCGGTCGTCGTCGGAGGTAGTAGTAACATCGCGTGTGGCAACTACGCTACGATCCTTGGCGGCACCGGGAATACCGTAAGCGGAAACTACTCCCTCGCCTTTGGGGTCGGCGCAACGGTCGCCTCTGATTATAATGTTGTTTATTATGCCTCCGGTAATACAGCCGCAACGGTCGGGATTGGCACGACGCAACCCGCGGAAGCGCTCGACATCGTCGGTAACTTTCGGTTCTCCGGCGCGCTCATGCCCAACGGTGTCGCTGGAAACGCAGGGCAAGTCCTTCGATCGGCTGGTGCGGCGGCGCCAACATGGGTTAACTACGCAACCGGCAATTTCTGGACTACCTGGGGAAACACGGGTACAATTTCCTCTGTCGATTTTGTCGGCACTGGCGACGGACAGCCCTTCGTCTTCAAAACGTATGCTACGGAGCGGATGCGCATTCTCTCCACCGGCCAAGTCGCGATCAATACCACGACCACCACGCATCAATTACACTCACTCTATTCCGGCACAACCGATGAGACGGCCGCCGTTTTTGGGCAGGCCACGGGCGCTACTTCGAATCAAGTAGTCGGGATATGGGGAAGTGCCGCGGCAAACACGGGCACGATCGGCGTGCTGGCTACCGGGAATGGAAATTCGACGGGAGGGCAAACGAACGTCGCGCTCCAATTAAACGATGGCGAGCTGGCCGCCGGCCGAACGACGGAAGCTCCGGGCGCGGGAAGCGCGGTCGAAGGCGCGACTGCTGGCACGGCCTATTCTGCGCAGGGACCGAGTGGCGTGATCGAACTGACACTTGGAGCCGCTGGTAATCTTACAACGTCCGCGCCCACTTCCGGTGTATTCCAGAACTTAGGTTCCATTACGATCAATAACCGCTACTGCTCTTCCACGAGCATTGTGATCGTAAACATAGTTTCAAAAAGCGACGATGGTGTTACGCCCGATTGTGAGCAGGCGCAGTATTTTGCCGATATCGATAACCGTGCCAGCGGCAGCTTCAGCCTTCGGGTCGGCATGATCCCGACGACCACCAGCGCCACGAATTATACGACGTCGGACAAGATCCGGGTAGGCTACGTTATCATTAATCCGGGAAGATGAGAAGAATACACTCCATATTGGTTCTGATTCTTCTTACTGCATTTATGGCAGCCATACAGGCATACCCGGCAGGTAATGCGCGTGCGCAGGCGACGGGCAACGTAGGCATCGGCACAACGTCCCCGAACTCCAGCGCCCTGCTCGACCTGACCAGCACGACGAAAGGCTTGCTTGTTCCTCGTATGACGGAGGCGCAGAAGAATGCCATCGCGACTCCCGCCACGGGATTGCTGATCTATGAAACGGATACCGCAACCACGGGGACATATGCGGGCCAAGCCCCAACGTTTTGGTATTATAACGGTACGCTATGGGTTCCCTTCCTCGGGGCCGCATGGCAACTGCTTGGCAACGCGGGGACGAACCCCGCGGGCAATTTTATCGGTACGAAGGACTCGGTCGATTGGGTCATCCGAACGCACGATACGGAGCGGGTCCGCATCTATGCGGGCGGCAATATGGGCCTGCCCAACTTCAATAATACCGCGGAAGAATTGCGATTTTTCATGCCCTCCGGGTCGGGTTCGTTTTACACCGGTTTCAAAGCCGATACGCAGGTCGCATCGCCAACGTATATTTGGCCCTTGTATAATGGCGATTCGACCAACTGGATCCTTACCACCAATGGTTTTGGCGTTCTTGCCTGGAAAGCGTTCTATCCGGACAGCGGTGGAATTACGGACACGATGTGGTCGCGCGGGACCGGAACCAAAGCCCTCGTCGGACATGGCGCAGGGAACGTCTCTTCCGGCGCATACTCCATTAGCTCTGGCTACAATAACACCGCTTCGGGAACAGCTACGGTGGTCTGGGGTGAGAACAACACCGCGTCGGGCTACGCCTCCGACGTTGCCGGCGGTTACAACAACACGGCCAGCGGTAACTATAGCGACGTCGGCGGCGGCAGTTATAACACGGCATCCGGCGCATTCTCTTCCGTGGTCTCAGGGTCGAACAATACGGCCTGCGGCACCTATTCGGTCGTCATAGGTGGCTCCAATAACAGTGCCTGCGGCAACTATGCAACTATCCTCGGTGGCAGCAACAATACCGTGAATGCCAACTATTCGATGGCCTTTGGTACCGGTTGCAACGTTACCACCGATAACACCATCGTCTACTATTCCTCCGGCAGCACGCCGATTAAGATGGGAATCGGAAACACCGCTCCGGCGGAGGCGCTCGATGTCACAGGTAACATTAAATTTTCGAAGGCACTCATGCCTAACGGTCTTGCCGGGACGACCGGCTTTGTGCTCACGTCGACCGGCTCGAATTCCGCACCGGTCTGGGATTCGATTGGGAATTTTTACTGGAGGACCTGGGGTAATACCGGAACGAGCGCCACCTATAACTACCTCGGCACCACGGATGGGCAGCCTTTAATTTTTAGGACAAATAATTCAGAGCGAATGCGCATTCTCTCGACTGGCTTAGTCGGGATCAATACCACGACACCGGTACATCAATTACACTCGATCTATTCCGGCACCTCCGACGAAACAGCCGCTATTTTTGCCGAAGCCACGGGCGCTACCTCGAACGAGGCGGTAGGCGCGTGGGGAAATGCTTCGGGCACGGGCACCGGCTCCATCGGAGTGCTCGCCACCGGCAACACGAATACAACGGCCGGAACGACGAACGTAGCGCTTCAAATAAATGATGGGGAATTTGCCATGGGCCGAACAACAGAAACGCCCAGCGTGGGAAGCGTCGTCGAAGGAGCAGCCAGTGGCACCGCCTACTCGGCGCAAGGTCCGAGTGGCGTAATTGAACTCACGTTGGGCGGCGGCAATCTATCGACCAGTGCTCCGGTCTCGGGTGTATTTCAGAGCCTCGGCACACTTACGGTCAACAACCGGTATTGCTCCTCCACGAGTATCATTCTCATCAACGTCCTTTCGAAGAGCGACGATGGCTCTGCGCCGGACTGCCGGCAAGCTGAGTACTTCGTCGATGTCGATAACCGCGCAAGCGGCACCTTCGATATTCGTGTCAGTATGATCCCAAACACGACGAATCTCTCGAACTATTCGACCTCGGACAAAATCCGGGTGGGATATACGATTATCAACGCGGGGCGGTAGTTATTTCACCGCATCGAGCACAATTTCCGCAATGTCGCGGACCTGCACATTCTCGCTTTGGCCTTTGGCTTTGACACCATCGGTTAGCATCGTCATGCAATAGGGGCACGCGCTGGCAACGACCGCGGAGCCGGTAGCCAAAGCTTCTTCCGTTCGTTCGATGTTAATGCGCTTGCCTTTTTTCTCCTCCATCCACATTTGCCCACCGCCGGCGCCGCAGCAAAATCCTTTCGAGCGCGAACGGTCCATTTCTACAATGTTCAGTCCCGGAATACTTTCGAGCGCGCTGCGCGGGGCGTCGTAAATATCGTTCGAGCGGCCGAGATAGCAGGAATCGTGATAGGTTGCGCGTTCGAGTAGCTCCTTCGTGGGCTTGATACGGCCAGAGTCCAATAGTTCTTTGATGAACTCCGTATGGTGCTGGACTTCGTAATGGCCATTGAAATCCTTCCATTCGTTTTTGATCGCATTGAAACAATGCGGACAGGTCGTTACCACTTTAGTAACGTTATACCGGTTCAGCGTCTCCACATTTTCTTTGATGAGCATTTGCGCGAGATACTCATTACCCATTCTGCGCGCGGGGTCGCCGGTGCATTTTTCTTCATTGCCTAAAATGCGAAAGTCGATTTCGGCAAGCTGCATCAATTCCGCGAACGCGCGCGTGATCTTCTTCGCCCGTTGGTCGTACGAGCCGGCACATCCAACCCAAAATAGTATGGGGGATGAATTACGAATGGCATCTTCGTTTTCGTCCTTCGTAATGGGTGCCTCCGCCATTGTTTTTATGTCCATCCCATGAGCCCACTCGCCCCGCTCACTGGGGCTGAAAGCCCACGGCGAGAAATTATTTTCCATGTTGCCGAACGCCGATTGCAACTCCGGTGGGAAACTCGATTCCATCATCACCAAATTGCGGCGGAGATCGATAATCTCATCGACATGCTCGATCGTTACCGGGCACTCGGTCATGCAGGCCTGGCAGGTCGTGCATTGCCAAAGCATCTCTTCGGGAATGTAATCGCCGACAAATTTTTTCGCCTCTACCTGTTCGCGTGTGAGCTTCGGGTTTTCGAACAGCAGCCTACCTTCCACATGGCTTATACCCGGCTCTTCCGGCGTGACGAGTTCATCCTGCACGACATCGCCCGTCGCCCGAACTTTCGATTTCGTGATCTCGCCGTTCCACGAATCGAAGCCATAGCTCGATTGCGCGGTAAGATAGGGAGCCTTATCGAGCATTCGGGCGTGCGTAGCAATGATGATAAGCCTTGGATCGAGAATTTTTCCCGTTACATTCGCAGGGCACACCGAGGTGCAACGCCCGCAGTGCGTGCAGGTATCGCCATCGAGGAGTTGCTTCCAGGTTAAATCTTCGATATCTGAAGCGCCATATTTCGTGACGGTCTCATCCTCAAAATGTATCGGCTTGAGATAATTCTTTCGCTTAAGATCGGAGAAATAAACGTTCGGCAGCGAGGTCATTACATGTAGGTGCTTCGAATAGGGCAAGTAATTCATAAAGCCGAGGACCGCAACGATATGCACCCACCATGCGCTTTCATAAATAAGAGAATGCGTGGCAGCCAATCCTGGCATCGGAGAAAATAGCGCGGCGAGCCAATGAAATTCGTAGGGGTTTGGCCCATGCATCGTCAGGCGCGCCACATTATCGAGGGTGTACGAACAAACGATGATAAGAATGAGCAGAAGAATCGCCGTCGCATCGATTCGTTCATGCCTATCGCCTTCGAGACGTTTGACATGAGTAATATATCGTCGCCAGAGCGCCGCAAGGACAGCAACCACGACGAGGAGAATAAATAGATCCTGTGAGGCGGTAATGATGGAATAAACCGGCCCCAGAAACGAGAGCGAAAAATGGCCGCCCGTTAAGCCTTCACCGATCGATTCGATAACGGCAAACAGCAGCACCATGAAGCCCCAGAAAATAAATGCATGGATCGGTCCCGCAACAGGATCGCGGAAAATTTTCGTTTGACCGATGGCAATGCCGAGCACGCGCTTCATCCGCTCGTTGGGATGGTCGAACCGGTTCGTCCATTTGCCGAGACGAAGGAAATCGATGAGGCGCTTGGAATTAATAATAATACCCCAAAACGCCGCAAGGAGGACGATCGCGAAGATGATGATTTTTATCATTCAAAAATAGTCTATATCACAGGCACGCACCGAACAAAATTTGGGCAGGGATGGAGCCGTTCGCGATTTCTTATACTTTTTTCAAGCCCCAGAAACCGGCGTTCGAACCATTTCGCGCCCTGGCGCTGTTTGCCGCGCCGAATGAACGAGTCCGGACTTAGGACTCAGCACTAAGGACTTCAGGACTCATTATGAAACGCACCTACCAACCGAGCCGCCGGAAGCGCGCCAATAAACACGGATTCCGCTCGCGGATGTCTTCAAAGAACGGACGCCGCGTCCTTGCTTCGCGCCGTGCCAAGGGTCGGCACAAGCTGACCGTCTCCGACGAGAGAAAAGGATAATCGTCCCTCCGGGATGATCGGTCACCTTAATGAGGGATGAAGGATCGGGGATGAAGGTTATTGTCTTTTTGACCTTCACATCACCGTTTCATGGCTTCTCGGATAACGCTAACTCGCCGGCATTCTTTTAGCGGTAAAAATAACCTCGACTGGTTTTTCGCAAATCGGAAGTGGATTCGCACGTCTTCACTCTCCGTTACCGAATGCGCCTGGGCTATCCGTCCATTGCCGAATGCTGACGCCGGCATCCGATTTCTGCTTCTGGCTTCGAAACGCTCCTACAAGCGGGCGCACGATCGAAACAAAATCCGCCGATGGATTCGCGCGGCCATTATGCAGGTAGAAGATTTTGCCGAGATGGAAAAAATGCTGGAAAAAGAAAGCCAACAGTTGCTTGTGATGTTGAGAATCTCAAAACCACTCGCGGATCTCAAGTGGAACATCGTGGCCCAGGATGTTTTCAAAATTGAGGAACACCTGAAACGGAGGATTGAAAAACTTCATTGAAAGCCGTATCGCATCCAATGCAAACTTGCAACGAATGTTCAGACGCGGTGTTCCGTCTGCCTGCGCCGGATGCTCTGGCCGATTGTTTCTTAATCGTCTGTTATGAGATTGATATCTCTGCTGATATTGCTTTGCGCCTTCGCAGCATTCGTTGCGTCCTCGTGCGGTCCCACCAAGATTGTTCGGAAACAATATACCTCTACGAATTTCCTTCCCGATAGCGCGGAATACCTCAAAGCATATACTCCCGAGGGCGATCTTTATATTCTCCACAACTGGCATGTGGATTCGAACCGCGTGCGCGGAATCGGCGTCCGGCTCGATAAGAACCGGGACACGGTGGAGCAACGCGAATTCGATCTTAGCGCGCAAGAGGTAGCACTCTTCGAAACTAATACGAATGCAATTTCTCTGGCCGGCTCCGGCATGGCGATCACGTTTATCGCACATATTGCCTTAACGATTTATTGCATTCAAAATCCCAAGGCCTGTTTCGGTTCATGCCCCACATTTTATGCAAATGACGGGACAGGCGAAAAGCTGATGGCGGAAGGATTTTCCTCGAGCATCCTTCCGAAGCTCGAAGCCGAAGACATAGACGCGCTGCCTCGCGCTGTTCCCAATGGACGCACGCTCGATATAACGATGAAAAACGAGGCACTCGAAACCCACGTCGTTCGTGCCGTCGATCTCCTGGCCGTTCCACACACTACCGGAACGCATGTTTACAAGACGGACGACGGCGTTTTTTACGAAGCATCTTCCACGCTCGAACCCACGAAGGCGAGTGGCGCAAATGGCGATCTTCTTCGCACCATCCGCTCGTTCGATGGCGTGGAGTATCATTCTACAACGGATTCCAACGATCTTGCAAAAAAGGAGACGCTCGATCTGGATTTCGAGCCATCAGGAAATGGCTCCTATGGTATTGTCCTTGGGTGCCGGCAGGCATTCGTGAGCACCTATTTGTTTTATCAGGGGATGAGCTATCTTGGGCGACAGGCGGGGGAATATTTATCGCGACTGCAAAATGGCGACACGGCCATGACCGCGGCTTTCGAGCGATTCCGTTCCGTATTGGGAGGGGTCGAAGTCTGGTCGGAAAAAGAGGACGGAAATTGGAAAAAAGAAGGCGATGTGACGGAAATGGGACCGATTGCCGCGGACGTTCATCTTATAAAAATTACTTCGACTTCCAAACCGAAACACATTCGGCTGGTAATGTCGAAGGGGGCATGGCGAATAGATTACGTAGCAATGGCAAAGCTTGCAGGTGAAGTCGCGCCCATGGTGCTTCATCCATCGGCGCGCAAACACACGCTCGATCAGATTCTTCTTTCGGACACTTCCCGGCTGCAGCCCGGGACGATGCGACTGCATCCGGACGCTCTTTCGGACGCGCTCGTCACACTTCCGGGAGATGAGTACCGCTATACGTTCACTCTGCCCGAGCATCCGCAGCATTACGAGCTGTTTCTTCGCTCGCGCGGTTATTATTTGGAATGGATGCGCGAGGACTGGCTGCGCGATGAAAATCCGTTTCGCGCCGCGCTTTTTTTTCTTGATCCCCGGCAAACCATGCGCGATGAAGCGGGCCGCTTCAAAAACATGGAAACAGAAATGGAAACCGAATTTTGGAAAACGAAAATTTCTCACACCATTCAATAACATGAAGCGCTCGATACGCCCCATCAGCCTTGCGCTCCTTTTTGCGCTCACCGTCTCGAGTTGCTACACGCAGCAAGGCGAGGGATGGCTTTCGAATGCGGAGCAGGCTACGCACGATGGATACGGGGCCTGGGTGCGAGTGATTTTGAAGTTCGACCAGCCCATGGGCAAAAAGTATGAAGGCGAGCTTCTCGCCGTCTCCAGGGATTCGCTCTATCTTATTGAGTATGCCCAGCGATCCTTCGATGTTTTTGCACGGCAGGATATTCGCGACGTATCCGGCAACACGTATGACAGAGGAGGATACGGGTTTTTTGCTGTTGAGGCGGTTGTGGGAAGCATCGTTTCCATATTTACAACAGGTGCCTTCTCAATTTTCCTTATTCCTGCTTACATTCTCTCGGCAGTAATTGCTGGCTGCAATGCCAGTGCCATTTCCCATATTTCCTACAATGGCGATGAGGCGGATTGGCGCGAACTCCGTACCTATGCGCGCTTTCCGCCCGGTTTGCCACCTACCTACGATCGCGCTAATCCGAAGACGAAGCTCGCGGTATCGGAGTAAGAAGTAAGTCTGAACCTTGATTTCCGAATAATTGTCTAAATCTTGATGTGCAGCCGTGACCTTCACGTCATGGCTACGTAGCATTCTGCGCTGGGGTGCTACACCGTGACCTGAAGGTCACGTCTATATGAAATCTCCCTTAATCCAGGTTCAGACAAATGCGGGCAGTCGCCATATTCTTGATTCGCCTCTATCAACGGCTCGTTTCGCCGCTCTTTCCGCCGTCGTGCCGGTTTACCCCAACGTGTTCGGAATACATGTTGCAAGCAATTGCGAAGCATGGGGTACTGCACGGTGGCTGGCTCGGAATAAAGCGTATCGGTAAATGCCATCCATTTCATAAAGGGGGATTCGATCCCGTCCCATGATTTCACGCACAACCATAAACCGAATCATCGCTGTGGCGCTGCTGCTTGCCGCGCTCTATCTTATACTCACTACGCTCCATGTGTTTCGCTGGCAACCGGGATGGGTGGAGTATTGCACGATCGCGCTGATCTGCGTGCTCCTTTTCATTGCCGCAGTTCTTAAACTGCGGCGACGTATCGAAAGCCGTCGCGCGATTAAATCTTCTCGCGACTCCTTGCTCAAGCATCTATGGGAACTCCGGCACCGGCGGGAGTGGTGAGTGCAATGTAGCGCACCCTTCCGTTTCCGTTCCCTCAGTGGTACGCGGCGCGGACCAGGCTATCCAAAAAAACGCGTGCGCCTTCCTTCGGCGGAGGTAAACCGACAATGACATCCTTGCCCGTCTTGACCGTACCATCGGGCTTCATCACAAACGTTTCGGTATAATCGAGCTGGCCATCGGAGAAATCTCCGGCAAAGCGCAAATGGACTAACCGAGTGGAATCCACGAGCACCTGTGACTTTGTCTGTTGCGCGATAATGAAATTATCCGCGGTTGTAAACCGTGCGGCGGAATTATCGTCATCGATCAGAAGGATTCGTACGCTATCCGGCAAATCCTGAGCGACGGAATCGAAGCTCCGAAGAATTGCACCTACCCCGGCATCGGTCGTTCTCCAAAATGTGACCAGAACAACCTTGTTATGATAGCCCGATAGTGCTCGAACCCCGGCGGAGTCTAACCACTTGAGATCGAATCCCGGTGGCTGGCTAATCGTACTTAAAGAATAAACTTCCGAGATGTTGCCACTAAATTTGGCCGCGGGATCCGTGAAGTCCTCACTTGAATTAGAACTGGTCGATGGCGCGCAGCCTGCAGCGTATCCAATACTTATAGCCGCGAGGAGCGATCGAAAAATATGGTTTCGTAATTTCATACTTCTATAAATGCTTTTTGAAGTACAAAGTTACAGCGGAATTACTGCGAGCCACGAAATGGGGTGAAAAAATGGCGCGAGTCTTGTAACAGACTCGCGCCAAGTGAACGCTCTCTCGCGGTTAGTAAAATAAAAACCTTACTTCCAACCGCTGCCGTCGAAATAGAATGTTCGCGATCCGAGCGGGATAACTTTTCCGGTTGTGCCGTAGGTAGCAGAATAGGTCGAATCCTGATTAATGACCACGATCATATCTCCTGTTGGCGAACCGGTCGGCATCGTCAGCGCGAAGTTAGCGGTGGCCGATCCGTGGGTAATGATAAAGACCGGCACGTCCGTCACCGTCACTCCGGAGGTGTCGGAAGGCGCTGTCCCGCTGGAAGTTGCAAGGATATGGCCGTCGAGCGTGGCATCTCCGGTTACATGCAATGTCCCGACGACATCGAGCGTCGCATCTGGCGTACTCGTTCGAATGCCGACATCGGCACTATTTCCGAGAATGACGGCATCGCTTTGGCTGACGATGGCATTCGCGCCGATCGCCGTTGCATTCGAAATGCCGGGGGTTCCAATATCGGTATTCGCGCCAAGCAGGGTGTTGCTGCTTTCCGAAGTATTGGTGTAGCCGGATTCCGTTCCGATGAAAGTATTATTGGAACCGGAATTTGTGCTCGGCCCGCTGTAAAACCCGAGAAAGGTATTTTGGAGCCCATCGTCGTTGCTATAGCCGGCCTCCACTCCAATAAAGGTGTTGATCTCACCGGAGGTGTTGCTATAGCCGGCCAGCGCGCCATCGAACGTGTTGGCGGACCCGGTTGTGCTGGCATACCCTGCGAGAAAGCCAGAATACGTGTTTGCCTCGCCCGATGTATTCGAATAACCCGCCTGCGAACCAGTATAGGTATCGTTGAAACCTGTTGTGTTGGACTGTCCCGCCCCGGCTCCGATGAAAATATTTTCGGAACCGGCATTTGTAAGCACGCGCATGCCGCCAATTTGGTAATCAGAATCGGTATTCACCGAAGTTGTGAATGTCTTTTGCCCGGCAATCGTCTGGTCCGTCGTAAGGTCCACATAGGTCGCCGAAAGACTTGGCAGGTCGGCTGCGGCTATTGCCGCCTGGACCCAGCCACCCGCGCCAGTGCCGCGCAAAAAAGATGTGCCGGAGGAAGCGCTCATACCGGTACCGCCGTTCAGTACCGGCAGCGTTCCGGAGACTTCGGAAGTAAGCGAGACTGCCCCGCTCGTAAGGTTCGTTCCTGCGCCGGCGCTTTTTACGACACCCGCGGCAAGACCCGTATTAATTGAACCCCCAACGTACAGCGCACTCCAATGATGGGTCGAGGAGCCAAGCGGAGTCGTGTTGTCTGTCAATGGCGTGTTCGGGCCAGGAATACCTTGAATTCCCTGTGGGCCTTGTGCACCCGTTGCGCCGGTTGCGCCTGTCGGCCCTTGCGAACCCGTCGAACCCTGGACGCCCTGCGGACCTTGCGGTCCGGTGGGGCCTTGGGGTCCGGTTAGGCCGGTTGCGCCAGTCGGCCCTTGCGCGCCGGTCGGCCCTTGAGGCCCCGTGGCGCCCTGCGCCCCGGTCGCGCCTTGCGCTCCGGTTGCGCCCGTCGCGCCGGTCGGACCCTGCGGTCCAATAGCACCCTGAGCGCCAGTATTACCTTGAGGTCCAGCGATTCCTTGCGGACCCTGAGGACCCGTTTGCCCGGTTGCACCCTGCGGGCCCTGGGGCCCCGTGGCACCGACCGGCCCATCGGCCCATGTCAATGTTCCGTTGCCATTGGTCTGTAAATACTTGCTGCTATTTCCGGACTGACTCGGCAAAAGATTATTCGCTGCACCGGAGGCCGTGGTAGCGCCCGTGCCGCCATTCGCGATCGGAAGCGTCCCGCTGACCTCCGAAGCGAGCGCTACGGCTCCAGAAGAAAGATTCGAACTTGCACCCGAGCTATGAACAACTCCGGAAGCAAGCTGCGTATTGATCGATCCCGCGGCTGTCAAGGTCGATGCGACATGGAGCGTTGAGCCAACAGTACCGGAACCGCTGATATTGAAATTCGCGCTCGATTGTTGGGAAGTCTGGTTCGCGATAAAGCTATTCGGAGGGTCGAGCGGTTGCGATCCTCCCTTGCCATTGGAATTGCTGCTGCCGGATGGTCCGGAAAGCAGGATGGCATTCACTACGGGATCGAACGATGCGTGCAGCCCGCCGCTCGTTACGATATTTACGTCCGAGCCTTTTCCGGTCACGCGTTGACCGTTGATCGAGATGGAACTCACGTAATCGGCGCTAATTTTCTTTTGGGTGATTGCGCCGTCCGGAACGTTCAACGCATAGGGTGTTGCTCCAAGCGCTGCGAACGGGCGGAGCATCGCCCGATCTTGTCCCGTCTCATCTCCAATCTGGACACCGAGCCATAGCGGACGGTCCATCTCTTCCGCGCCCGGCAGCGGATTCGAACCCGCGCCAAGCGCAATATTGAAAATTCCATCTCGCAGTTGGACGGTGAAGTTATCGGCCCACAGTTCTTCCGAGCCGGCGGTATCTTCGAAGAGATGAACTCGAATTCGATAGGCCCCGTCGTTCGGCACGGAGCCGTCAGCGTTTCGAAGAAGGCCTTGATAGGAAATCGTCCGCGGAATTGCGGCCGATTGAGCGAACGTGGATTTCCCCGTTGCGCCCAGGATCGCGAGCAAAAAAAATCCCGCGAATAGGATGCGATGGATCTGTCTCATAAGAACCTCGAGTGAATTAGTGGCAAAATAATGTGGCAAACGGTTGGCAAGCATCCTTGGGAGCGATGCCTTTGGCCCGGTCCGTTCAACCGTCCGGGTGATATACGAAATGGGAAACAATCTACGTGCAATGCTCAACGCATGGCGACGCCAATGTCTGTCATTTCAAAGAAGACCGTTTCGTAAAATCGTGGCAAAAAAACTAAACTAAAATCCGACACACATCGGGGATTCCAGGGAATCGAGGGATGCTTGACGGTGAGTATTTT